>Ga0181520_10010838_pt1 | contig 12119 bp, 10 predicted proteins | sample PEATcosm2014_Bin_29_FD_132451 | JGI IMG/M metagenome (GOLD analysis project Ga0181520, IMG submission 132451) | Peatland microbial communities from MTU Mesocosm Facility, Houghton, MI, USA - PEATcosm2014_Bin02_30_metaG | ecosystem: Environmental > Terrestrial > Soil > Wetlands > Peat | place...
GTAAAGACAGGCCAGGAAGGACTCGAACCCTCAACATCCGGTTTTGGAGACCGGCGCTCTACCATTAGAGCTACTGGCCTTCGTCAGGGAATCGGACTCGACGAGTCCGATTCCCTGACGCGCAGTTTCGCTTCGCGGAACTGCGAATAATCTCCCATCGGGACTCTTCGAGTTCCGGTGATTCACGCCGCGATTTTCACAACCTGAAAATCGCTTAGATCCCTTAATGCCAAGGCGCGATCGAGCCCAACTCCCTGACGAGCCCGGCTCTTCGACGCGACAACTTTCATCAGTTTACTTTACTTTGGTCTCTTTGTGGAGAGTATGCTTGCGATCCCACTTACAGTACTTCATGAGCTCCAGCTTTTCCTGCTGAGTCTTACGATTCTTTTTTGTCGTATAGTTACGGCGCTTGCATTCGGAACACGCAAGGGCGATCAGCTCGACATTCTGCTTCTTGGCAGCCATACCCGATCCTTTCGACGTAGTGAATAAAACCTACGCCTATAAAGAATTACTCGCCTAGAAGCAATCCAGGCGCCCCTAACGCGCAGGCACCCGAGCACCTCTCGTCTTGCTGGGCCGGTCCGTAAACTACGGACTTACAGCCCTCGAACGGAATCGAACCGTTGACCTTATCCTTACCATGGATATGCTCTGCCAACTGAGCTACAAGGGCATACTGCGAAGCGTCGGAAACATATCATCCGCTGATCGCTTTGTCAAGCTAGGCCGACTGTCGCGAGCGGCAGGCACGAGAATTGCTTGCGGGTCAGGTCGAGCGCCGCCTTCGGAAAGACTGCAGCAATGCCCTCGCCATTTCGTCCCGGCTAAGGACGAGAATGCCGACTCCGACCGACCCAAAGGCGAAAAAGGTGGCAATCAGGGAAAGACCTGCGGCAAGATTGACGTTCCAGGCATCGAGACGCGCGGCCAGGATCGGCTTGAGGATTAGTACCGGAACGGCCGCGAGGCCGGAGAAAAGGATAAGCTTGAGCGAATACCGGCCCGATGCGGCCAAAGCCTCGGCGGCTCCGGGTATCCTAGCGCGAAGGAATGCGAGCACCAGGAAGAAGGCATTGACCGCGCTCGCGGCGGAGAGGGCCATGGCGATGCCCGGGGCCTTGAGCGGAGCGACGAGGACGAAGGCGAGAGCGACGTTTACGCCGACGGAGACGAGGCCGGCCGCCGTGGGAGTCCTCGTATCCCCGCGAGCGTAGAAAGCGGGGGCGACAACCCTGTTGACGGCGATGAAGGTGAGGCCCGACATATGCCAGAAAAAGACCGAGGAAGTCAGGCGCACGGACTCGGGCCCGAATTCCCTGTGCCGGAAGAGAAGGGTCACTATGTCTTCGCCGATGATCATCGAGTAGACCGCGACGGGAATGGTGATTAAAAGCATGGCGCACAGGCCCCGCTTGAGGCTACCCGTGTAGGAGACCCAGTCTTCCGCGCGCGCGGAAGCGGCCAGATCGGGGAGAAGGACCGTCCCGAGCGATACCACGAAGACGCCCAGAACGAGCTCCTGTAGCCGCAAGGAGTATTGCAGGCTCGCCACCGAGCCCGTCCCCGAATTCGCGGCCAAATAGGTCGAGACGAGAATATTGATCTGATAAGCGGCCATGCCCACGATGGTCGGTCCGATGAGAGCGAACACCCGCTTCATGCCCGGGTTGCGGAAAGCCCGACCTAGGCCGACGAAGCCGAAACGGTAGCCGGCCTTGAGCACCGCCGGGAGCTGGCAGAGGGCTTGGGCGAAGCCCCCGATGACGACGCCTATCGCCATCGCCCGCGCGGGGTTGCCCGCGGCCTTGCCCAATAGATAGGGCAGGGCGATCCAACAGATATTGAAGAGGATGGGCGCCATCCCCGAGGGCGTAAAGATCCCTACCGAGTTCAGGATGCCTTGGAGTAAGGCGGCGATGGCCACCAGGGCGAGGAAGGGAAACATGATCTGGGTGAGGAGGGCCATCTCGTCGTGGTGGCCTGAGGAAAAGACGAGGACTATCCAAGGGGCCAAGGCGATGCCGAGGGCCACGACGATGCCGACCAGGAAGACGAGGATCGTAAATGTCGCCGATAGGAACTCCTTCGTTTCCTCGTCGTCGCCATTAGCCAGGTAGCCGGAAAAGGTAGGGATGAAGGCTGCCGTCATCGAGCCCTCGGCGAAAAGCCGCCGCAGGAAGTTCGGTAGCGTAAAGGCCACGGCGAAGGCATCGGCGAGCCAGCCGGTACCCATGAAAGCCGCCCTGGTCATCTCGCGCAGAAGGCCGAGAATGCGAGAGGCCATCGTGAGGAGGGAGAGCTTCCCCCCTTCGCGCATCATGCGGCCCTGCGATTCGTCGGACATGGGGTGGAGAATAGTCGGAAATCCACGTACGAGACAAGTGTTACGGCGAAACTGGTCAAGCCGTTTGCGTAATTTGGCCATGATGCTCGCCCATCTTGCCGACGACGGTTGCCCGACTTGGTCGATTCCATTCGCCGAGTCGGGGAAATACGAGCAGCAACTTGGCCAAGTGCCGTTTCTTCTTTTCCCTCTCGACCGCGATCATGGGAAATCGAATTATAGCCGAGATGTTATGCGACGAGTTTCTTTCGGCTCTTCGCCGAAAGGCCCCAGGGTAGCCATAATAGCGTAAAGACGAGGACCCCCATTATCTCGAGCCCAGCGAAATAGCGAGGGGAGGGTCCGAATATCTTGACCAGGAAGTCGATCGGCGATCCGGTGGGCGGGGGATATCCGAGGGCGAAATAATTGCCCGGGGCGTAGGGCGGAACGAGGGCCAGGAGACGATCGACGAGGTATACGGGAACGATGACGACATTCGATATCAGGACGCATCGCGCTAGGGATCGCAGGCCGATTTTCACCGAGCCCGAGGAAACGAGGGCGATGACGGCGATGATGATGAGGCCGTGCGACAGGAAGAAAGAGAAGTAGCGGTAGGAGGGAAAGCCCGAGGCCCCGATGTCCGGCGTCAGGATGGCCTGGGCGGCGCCGCCGAGCCCCCAGAAATACAGGACGTCGGCGAGATGGCGGCGTCGCGGACTATCGCGCATGAACAGGCAGACGGGAATGAAGACTATCGAGAGGCCGCACATCTGGAGCATGAGGGAGACCGAGTGCGACCACCCGCCGACGATCATCCAGTAGCTCTGATAGGCGAGTTCGTTGGCCCACATGGCGAAGGCGATATACGGGGCTGCCGCGTCGAGCCACGATGCTCCTCCCCGGCGGGCGAAGTACGCGACGGCGAAAGCGCCGAGGATGACGGCTCCGATGGCGAAAAGGTGAGGCGCCGACCACGACGAGAAGCCCGAATCTTCCACGCCGGCCAGGGCCGAGGAAGCGAGGAGCCTGCGTCCCGCCGACTCGATGCGCCGCCCGTCCGTGGTCCTCGCGGCGATCCGGAGAGTCCAATCTCCGGCGGCGGGCAGTGCGACGCGCGCGGTCCAGGTCGGCAGGGCATAGGGGCTCCGGCGGCCGTAGACGATGACGGGACGCTCGGCCGGGAAGCCGAGCGGCGTTGCCTCGGGCGACCCGCTCGGTCTCGCCTCGACCTGCAGGGAGGATATGGCCCAGGGCCCCGGAGACGCCCAGGCGTCTCCGCTCGCGGTGAAATCGAGCCCATGCCGCGACTCGGGCTCGGGCCACTGGATCCTCGCGCCGTCGGGGATCAGTAGCAAGGAAGTGGAGACCCCCTGGACCGTCAAGAGCAGGCCGAGGCCGACGACGAGGAAGACGGCGCGCGATCGCTTCATATTCGCCCCTATCCTCATTGTAGCACGTGTCCGGACCAGTCCGCCCCTTGCGCTCGAGCCCGGCTCCCGGCATCCTTGTCGGCATGGACAGCGAGGCCTATGGCGCGTTCGAGGCGGTCAGGGAGGAATTTCGCGGACTCGTCCATCGCTGGAGCGAGGACAATCCCTACCTCCGCGAGGTCCAGGAGAGGCTCCGAGTCGGGAAGGGCTACGGAGACTATCGCATCGAGACGCCGATCGTCTACAACCGCGCTTTGGACGAGGTGAAGCACGAGGCCGAAATAAAGGTGGTCCTCGTCGCCGACAATCCGGGGAAGAAGGAGCAGCTCCGCGCGAATAATCGCTATCTCGTGGGACAGTCGGGAAAGCTCGCCGAATCCTGGTTCCGCAGGGAGCTCGGCATCGACTTCAGGCGCGAGGTCCTCATCCTCAACAAGACCCCCGTCCATACGGCCAAGACGGCCGAGCTCGGGATGCTCGCGAGAAGCGCGGGCCCGGGCCGCCTGCGCCTCGAGAGCCTCCTCGCCGAAAGTCAGGCCGCGATGGCCGATCTAGCCTGGCGGCTCCATCGCGGCCTCCGCGCAAGCGCGGCGATCGGGGCCGAGTGGCCCGTTCTCTGGATCTCCGGCCTCGGCGAACTCCGGAAGGGCGGCCTCTTCGAAATCTATCGCGACGAGCTGGGCCGCGGCATCGCGAAGGCGACCCAGGGAGAGCGCGCGTGCGTCTGGGCCTTCAACCATTTCTCGATGAATCAGTTCGCGATCGAGGTCAAGCGCAAGGCCGAGCCCGGCGCGCCGATGGCCGAGGAGCTGGCGCGGATAGGAAGGGAGAACAGGGCCAGGGTTTTCGGGCTATAAATCCATGACCATGCCTCTCCCCGCCTCCCGAAAGCCCGCGCGCTCGTAAATGCGCCGCGAGTCTTCCGTCGGCTGCAGACTGAGTCGGGAGAGGCCGAGGGCGCGGGCCTCGCCGACGGCTGCGGCGACCAGGGACGAGCCGAGACCCCGGCCCCGGCAGTCGGGTTCCGTATAGACGTTGAGGAGCTCGCCCTCGCCGCGCCCGAGGATCCGCAGGGCGGCTTGCGCCACGGCGCGCCCTCCTATCTCGGCCATCCAGCAGAGGAGCCGGCCGGCCCTCAAGTCGGGGCCGAGGAGCGAGGCGATCTCGGCCCGGCGCTCGGCCTCGTCGAGGGAGCCCGAATCGCGCGTCGCGCGCTCGAATGCCATCCTGAGCGCCACGATCGCCTCGAGGTCAGAGGGGGCCGCCAGCCTGACGGCGGCGTTCACGGTCATCCCGCCGCGCCCGGCCGGCTAGCGGCCTTTGCCCTTCGTCTTTATGTAGATCTGCTTGCCCTGATCGGTAGGGCTCGCGCGCTCGTCTATGTCGAAGAGGCCGGAGGCCTTGATGAGGTCGCCGAGCTTTCGGTACCCGTAGTTGCGCGGATCGAACTCGGGCTGGCGGTTCATGATGTAGGTGCCGACCGCGCCGAGGTAGGCGTAGCCGAACTCGTCGGCCGCGTCCTCGACGGCCGCCCTCATGAAGTTGGCGGCCTTCCGATCGAGCTTGATGTCGGCGGTCGCCTTGGGCGGAGCCTCGCGGTCTCCCCGCGCCTCGCGGTCCTCCTCGGGCTCGCGCAGGATCTCGGTGTAGATGAACTTGTCGCAGGCCGCTACGAAGGGCTTGGGCGTCTTGCGCTGGCCGAAGCCGAGGACCATCTTGCCGTCCTCGCGTAGTCGCATGGCTATCCTCGTAAAGTCGGAATCGCTCGAGACGATGCAGAAGCCGTCGAGGTTCTCGGTGTACAGGAGGTCCATCGCGTCGATGATCATCGCGCTGTCGGTGGAGTTCTTCCCTGTAGTGTACGAGAATTGCTGTACGGGCTGTATTGCGAACTCGAGGAGCTTGTCCTTCCAGCTGCGCAGATTGGTGCTCGTCCAATCGCCGTAGATGCGCTTGACGCTCGCGACGCCATACTTGGCGATCTCGGCGAGGAGGCCCTCCAGGATGGAGGCTTGGGTGTTGTCCGCGTCGACGAGCACCGCTAGCTTGAGCTGTTCCTGGTGGCCGAGGCGTTCCTGCTGTACTTGATTCTTCATTGATCTTCTCCGAATAAGGATGCGCGCACCCTCCGCACCGTGCTGACGGCGCCGAGGGGTACGCGGGCGGGACCGCCCGTTCCGAGGTCTTCCGCCTCGAGGACGAGTCCCTTCTCGTTCTTGTCGAGCCTGATCGGCCTGAGGAGAGCCCGTACGGGCTCGGCGCCGGGCAGCCTATAGAGCACCTCCAGCCGGTCGCCCGAAGTCCGGAGGGCCATCTCGACCACGCGGACCTTGCCGAGGTAATCGAGGCCGCCCGCCTCCAGGCGCTCGGGGCGGGGATCGGCATGGGCGATCTGCCTCTCGGTGAGGACGAGCCTGCGCTCGATCCGGTCCGCGAGCTCGCGGCGCTCCCCGTCGGACCTGCCCGACGAGGCCAGCGTCGCGCGCAGCTCCGACAGCCTTGGCTCCGGATTCGGGAGGGGAGCCGGGCCGAAGCGCAGCGGGAGCCAGCCCGAGGCTACCAGATCGCGCAACGCGTCGATCCTTCCGCGCGCCGCCGCCGGCGGGCTCGCGAAAAGGCCATAGTCGTCGTCGGTCCGTTCCGAGTCCCTTCTCGGGGGCTCGGACCGCATCGAGGGCGGCGCCTCCAGCCCGGCGGCGGCCAGCGCGGCGATAGCCTCCTCGCCCGTCGCCGCGGAGAGGAAATAGACGCCGGGCGCCAACCGCTCCGCGGTCATCTTCCCGAGGGCCGTCGAGCGCTCGATCACCGACCTCAGCCGCTCGTCGGCGACGAGCGTAAAGCCCCGATACAGCCGAAGGGAGCGGTATTCCTCCTCCCACTCGGAAAGGGAGAAGGCGAAGCTCTGGGGCAGGGCCCCGCCGGAGAGGGACTCGAAGCGCGACCTGATCTCCGCGGCCGAAAGGCCGGACGAGAAGGCCCGCCGCACCGTGTCGCGCTCTACCTCGAAGCTCCACACGACCCCCATCGAAAGAGGACGGGATACGCAGCCGACGAAGAGCCTGTCCTCTAGGCTCGCCTCGGGCATCAGGTGGAGGCCGTGGGCTCCTTCCACCACGAGGCTCGCCCCCGTTCCGGCCGCGGGGGCCGGCCGCCGGCGCGGGACCAGCCCTTCGCCTTGGGCCGCCAGGACGCCTAGCTCCTCGAGGGGCTCGAGCGCGGCCGCCGGGTCCATCGCGAAGCGAGCGCGCCTGGCGACGATCCTCAGCCAACGGGCCAGGACCGGCTTGGGCAAGGCGAGCCCCTCCGGCAGGCTCTCGAAGGCGCTCGCCAGTACGACCGAAAGCGATGCCGCGCCCGCCCGCCGACCTATCTCGCCGAGACGCGCCGCCTCTCCTTCCGAACTTCCCTCGATTGCGATGCCGGCGGCGAGGTACCAAGGCAATTCCTCGGACCATTCCGACAGGAGGCGCGAGAAAAGCAGACGATCGGGGCAGCGCTCCTCGTCCTGAACGACGGGCAGGACCCCGACCGCCGACAGCGCCCGCGCGAGGGCCCCCAGGCGGTCGCCTCCCGCGGCTGAAAGCTCCGGAAAGAGGGACGCGGCGCGATCGGTCGCCCGCTTCGTGAGGCCGCCGCCTTTTCGGATGGACAGGGGCGAATGAAAAAGGAAGGAAAAGAACCCGACGACCGCCTTCGCGTCGACGGCGTCGGGACTCGCCTTCGCGCCGTCCCGGGCCGAATCCCCGTATTGGCCGAAAAAAGTCGCGGGATCGAGCGCCCGGGCGCGAAGCTCATCCTCGAGGAGGGGATTCACCGCGATCAGCCTCTTCCCGCCGACCTGATAACGGAAGAGCAAAAGCCGATCCAGGAGATTGGAGATCTTTACGCCCAGTTCGAAGAGGGGCAGTTCGCCCGAGAAGATGTCTCTCAGCGCCTGCTCGGGTACGGGACCCAGGAGGAGGGAAGTGCCGAGGATCCGGACGTCGAGGGAGTCGAGAAGGGCGAAAAGCGAGGAGCGGGTCTCGGCCCTGCGAAGGAACGCCTCGAGGAGGCCGACGAGATCGCGCTTGTCATAGGGCGTCTTTACGGGGCCGATATAATTCCTGACGGCTCCGAGCAGCGCCTCCGTTCCCGAGGTGAGGAGGGCGTTCGACCAATCGCTCGGATCGGGCTTGGGAACGGCGCCCTCGCTCATTCCCAGGCCTCGATATGGTAGCGGTAGCCCTGCTCGATCAGGAACTTTCGCCTGTTGGCGGCGAATTCCTCCTCGACCGTATAGCGCGAGACGAGCGAGTAGAAGTAGGAATTGCGCGCCTTGGGCCTCAGGATGCGCCCGAGGCGCTGCGCCTCTTCCTGGCGCGAGCCGAAGGAGCCCGACACCTGGACGGCGACTGAGGCGTCGGGCAGGTCTATCGCGAAATTGGCCACCTTGGAAACGACGATCACCCTGACGCGTCCGGCCTTGAAGTCCGCGTAGATGCGTTCCCGCTCGGGATTGGGAGTGCGTCCGGTGATGAGGGGGGCCTTGAGCTCCTCGGCGAGGCGCCCGAGCTGATCCAGGAACTGGCCTATCACCAGAACGGGCTCGTCGGGATGGTTCTCCACGAGCTCGCGGACCGCCTCGTACTTCGCGGTATTCTCCGCGGCCATTCGATGCTTGTCCCGCGGCTCGGCGACCGAATAGCGGAGATGCTCCTCCTCCGGGAGGGGAACCCTGATTTCCCGGCAATAGGCCTCGGCGATGAAGCCCCGGCGCTCGAGATCCTTCCAGGGGACGTCGTAGCGCTTCGGCCCGATGAGGCTGAAGACGTCTTCCTCGCGGCCGTCCTCTCGGACGAGGGTGGCCGTGAGCCCGAGTCGGCGCACGGCCTGTATTTCGGCGACCACCCGAAAGACCGGGGCAGGGAGCAGGTGCACTTCGTCGTAAATGATGAGCCCCCATTTCTCCCGCCGGAAAAGGTCGAAATGAGGGAAGTCCGCGTTCTTATCCGGGCGCCACGTGAGGATCTGATAGGTGGCGATCGTCACCGGCTTTACCGTCTTCTCGGCTCCGGTATATTCGCCGATGGCGTCGGGCGCGAGGTCGGTCTTGTCCGCGAGCTCGTCCATCCACTGGTGGACCGCGGCTATGTTGGTCGTCACTATGAGGGTCTTGCGTCCGATGGCCGCCATGGCGGCCATCCCCACGATGGTCTTGCCCGCGCCGCAAGGCATCACGACGACGCCATAGCCCGATCCCGGAAGGCCTCCGCCCACGAACGCGCCGAGGGCGTCGGACTGGTAGGGACGCAGGCCGAAGTCCCCTCCTGAAGCCCGACTGTCGCGGAGCCTTATCGCGAGCGGATCGCCCGGCGCGAGGGGCGCCTCATCCTTGACCGGCCACCCGAGCTTGAAGAGCTCTCGCTTGACCGTGCCGCGCTCGGTCAGAAGGATCTCGAAGCCCCCCAGGGCCGGCTCAAGCCATTTCTGAAGCTTCTTGGAGGAAGAGATCTCCCTTCGGACTTCGGCGTCGCCGCAGGCGAGGAGAAGCCGGTTCGGGAAGGCGGGCAGTTCCTTGAGCACGATTCGGCCGAAGCGGGACATGGTATCGCGCACGATGAAGGAAATATCCCGCGGGACTTCATAGCGGCTATAGCGCGCGAGGACGGCTTCCACGTCGGAGGGGGACAGACCCGCGCTCGACGCGTTCCAGAGAGAGAGGGCGGACATGCGGTAGGTATGGAGATGCTCGGGGCTCTTCTCGAGCGCGGCGAAGGCCCCGATCGCCGCCCTTCCCTCCTCGAATCCGGGATCGTGGACGTCGAGGAGGAGGGTGAGATCGCTCTGGACAATGAGGGGCTTGCCTTCGGCCATAACCGAACAAGCATACTGCGAAGGGACGGAGGAAGCCAAGGCGCGAGCGAAAGCTCTAGGTCCCCTCAGCGCGGGAGTCCGGGCCTCAGCAGCGTCTTGGGGTCCACCGAGACGGAGAGCATGCCCGCGTCGAGCATGAACTTTACGTCCTGGTACATGGCCTCGAGCTCGGGTCGGCCGATCTCGGCGGTGAAGTGGCTTTCCGAGGAGAGTTCCCCGGCCTCGCCCGCGGAAATGCCCTCTTCCGCCGCGCCGATGGCCAGGGCTTCCTCGGCGTGCGCATCGATCCAAGCCAAGGCCTGCCGATGCACCAAGACGTAGAGGTCCACGAGCTCGGGATAGTCGCGCACGAAGGCCGATCTAGCCGCCACGACGAGCTGAGGCTCGAGGTAGCCCTCGGCCGTCGCGAGGACGCGGGCTCCCGCCGCCTTCGCGAAGACGACGTTGGACGCGGCCAGGAGGGCGGCGTCCACCTGCCCGGCGAGAAGTGCCGTCCTCGCGGCGGGGATGTCCATCTGGAGGAAGTCCACGTCGCTCATCGCGAGGCCGCTATGGACGAGGGCTGCCGCGAGCAGCTGATGGAGGACCGTGCCCTTCGGTCCCGCGACCGTCCTCCCTCTCAGATCGGCGATCGACCGTATGGCCGGATCCTTTACGACGATCGCGAAGAGGCCAATAGGACGGCTGAATCCCGATACGATCTCCAGCTCGTTACCGCCGGCGGCCGCGAGGATTACCGATGTCGTGTTGATGACGGCCGCGATGTCGAGCGAGCCCGCCGCCATGGCCTCGGCCTGCTTGGCTCCGGAGTCGATCTCGTAGAATCTCACGGCCACGCCCTTGGCCGCGAAGGCCTTCTCGAGCATCCCCCGCCTGACAGCTACGATAAGTGGCAGGTTGAAGGGAGATTTCACGTAAGAGACGCGGATCTCCTTCGGCAAGGCGGGGCCGGGGACTCCGGCCGCGAACGAGGCGACGGCCAGGACGGCCGCTACGATCAGGCAAACGATGCGCTTCATGCGCTGTCCTCCTCGAGGTCCATCTCGCGATCCGATCCGAGATTTCGCGTTCGCGCGCCCCCGCCGAGCGCTCTCGCCAGGGAATCCAGGGATGCCATAAAGGCCCGACTCCGCGGGTCGCGGGGCCGAGCCAGGGCGATCGGCTCGTCTCGCGTAACGCGGCCTCCGCGCAGGACGACTACGCGGTTGCCTATATAGAGAGCCTCGACGAGGTCGTGGGTCACGAAGGCCAGGCTGGTTCGGCGCGTCGCGAGTATCCCGAGGAGCTCGTCCTGGAGCCGCCGTCGGAGCGGGGCGTCGAGGGCCGAGAAGGGCTCGTCCATCAAGAGGAGGTCGGGGTCGCGGACGAGGGCGCGCCCGAGGGCGACCCGCTGGGCGAGCCCTCCCGAGAGCTGGGCGGGATAGGCGCAGCGGAAATCCGAAAGGCCGAGGAGCTCGATGATCTCGCGGACCCGCCCGGCGCCCGCGCGCTCCGCCTTTCTCGATCCAAGGCCGAGGGCGACGTTTCCCTCTACCGTCAGAGAGCCCAGGAGGCGCGGCTCCTGGAATACGAAACCGAGGACGCCGCCGCCTCGCAGCGCCGCTCGCCCCGAGTCGGGAGCTTCCAGGCCGGCGGCTATGCGCAGGAGGGTCGTCTTGCCGGAGCCGCTCGGCCCCACGATGGTCGCGACCTCGCCCTCCCCGAGCTCGAGGTCGACTCCGTCGACGGCCTTGATCTCGCGGCCGCCAGAGAGAAAGGTCTTGGCGACTCCCTCGAGGCTCAGGCGTGCCATTGCGACTCGAGGTGGGCCCAGGGCAGGATGCGCGACGAGGCCGCAAAGGCCGCCCGGTCGAGGAGGATGCCGAGGGCGCCTATCGTCAGTATCCCCGCGAAGACGACGTCGATCCTGGCCATCTCCTCGGCGTCTAGGATCCAGTAGCCGAGGCCGGAGGACGCGGCTATCATCTCGGCCCCCACGAGGGCGCGCCAGCTGTAGCCCAGGCCCAGGCGCAATCCGTTCGCCACGCTCGGCACGCTCTCGGGAATCATGATCCTCAGGAGGATCCGCCGACGGGAGAAGCCCACGCTCCTCCCCATCTCGATGAGGCGGGGATCGACGTTCCCGAGGCCGGTGATCGTTCCCATGAAGATCGGGAAGAAGGACGAAAGGACGATGAGGGCGAGCTTCGACGCCTCGCCTATCCCGAACCACAGGATGAGGACCGGCACGAGGGCGAGGGGAGGGATATTCCGAAAGAAGGTCAGCAGGGGATCGAGGGCCGAGCCGAGCCCGGGGGCGAAGGAGACGAGGACGGCCGTCGGGAAGGCCAGGGCGACGGCGAGGGAGAAGCCCAGGGCCACGCGCGCGCCGGAGACCGCGGCATGGCGGAGGAGCTCTCCGTTCCCGGCCGCCAGGTCGAGGGCGCGCGCGATGCGCAGCGGCGAGGGCAGGAGGTAGGCGTTCGTCCAGCCCACGCAGGACGCGGCCTGCCAGAAAGCGA
>Ga0181520_10010839_pt1 | contig 12117 bp, 12 predicted proteins | sample PEATcosm2014_Bin_29_FD_132451 | JGI IMG/M metagenome (GOLD analysis project Ga0181520, IMG submission 132451) | Peatland microbial communities from MTU Mesocosm Facility, Houghton, MI, USA - PEATcosm2014_Bin02_30_metaG | ecosystem: Environmental > Terrestrial > Soil > Wetlands > Peat | place...
CATCCGGTGGAGAAATTTGGTTCTTATGTGGTCAGCCAGGGCCAGGATGCCTGCCCGCGCCCGGTGCCGGCGGCGGGGCCGCCGCCGGACCTGGCCGTCACGATCTCCCATCAGGCGGGGATCGACGTTTCTGATATCGCCGAAAAACTGGCCGGGGCGCTGCAACGATCCGAGTTCAAAGGCGGCCGGCCTTGGTCCGCGCTCAACCAGCAACTCCTGGAACGAGCCTTGGAGGAACAGCATTGGCCCCGGGAATTGGCGGGGAAAATCGCGCAGGACAAGCGCTCTATCATCGACGAACTGATGGACGACCTGTGCGGCCTGTGTCCGCCCTCCTGGGCCTTTGTGCCCCAGGTGGTTGAAACCATCCAACATCTGGCCGCCGCCGGCCACGTCATCCTGGTCGGCCACGGGGCCACGATCGTCACCGCGAAAATGACGAATGTGTATCATGTCCGGCTGACCGGCTCATTGGCCAAACGCATCGAACACCTTCAAATCCGGCGGAACCTGACGCCGGAGGCCGCCGCCCGGGCGGTGGGGCGGGAAGACCGCGGCCGCCGCCGTTATTTGAAAGCACACTTTCACGCCAGTCTGGACAATGAATTGCTGTATGATTTGGTGATCAATACGGACCGGGTTTCAAATGAGGATGCGGTGGGTTTGATTTTTGAAGGCGCGCGCCGAATTTTTAACGGTCCTCAAGCGGGTGCCCCCGCGCCGTCACACCAACCCAAATGAGCCATGGCGATGCCCTTTGACATTAACATCGTAATCCGATATATTTAGCCAAATTGATCCCCAATATAAAGGCCAACCATGAATGAATCGCCAAGCCAGCCAATGTTGATTTCCAAAGGGTGGATTCAAGCGGTCGCCCTGGTCATGCTTTTCGGTTTTTTTGTGATGGGGATCCTCGCCTACTACACTTACACCGACGAACCGCCCATTCCGAACCGGGTGGTTGACCCCGGCGGCAACTTGTTGTTCACCGGCCAGGACATCACGGCGGGGCAGGAGATATTTCTCAAGAATGGATTGATGGAATATGGCTCCATTTTTGGCCACGGCGCGTGGCTGGGGCCGGATTTTACCATCGATTATCTGCATCGCGCCGCGGAAATGGCCATTGATTATTACGGCGGAAATGCTTCCGACGCCGCGCGCCGGCGCACGATGGATGATTTCAAAACCAATCGTTACGAGCGGGCAACCGGGGTTTTGACCTGGAGCGCGGCGCAGGCCGACGCCTTCCAAAAGCTGGTTGCCTACTACGCCGGCTTTTTCGGCGCACCCACGACGCGATTCGGTTTGCGTCCGAATGCGATCACCGACCCGGAAAAAATCCGGCAACTGACGGCTTTCTTTAGTTGGTCGGCCTGGGCGGCGTCAACCTTGCGTCCGCACAAAAATTATTCCTACACGAACAACTGGCCGCCGGAGTCACTCGTCAATAATCACGCCACGGCGGATACGATGATTTGGAGTGTGCTGTCCCTGGTCACCCTGCTGGGCGGCATTGGCTTGCTGATGGCTGCTTTTGGCCGCTGGAATTTTCTCGGCTGGCACGGACGTGAAGACCAGCGCATTTCCTTTCGGCCGCCGGATGAGGTAATGCTCACGCCGGCGCAACGCGCGTGCGCGGGATATTTTCTCGTCATGGCCTTGTTGTTCGTCATGCAAACGCTGTTGGGCGGCGCGGCCGAACATTATCGCGCGGAGATCTCAAATTTCTTCGGCTTCGATCTGGCCCGCGTGCTGCCGTTCAACCTCGCGCGCACCTGGCACCTGCAACTGGCGATTTTCTGGGTCGCCACGTCCTATCTGGCGGCCGGAATTTTTCTTGTGCCAATGATCACCGGGCGGGAACCGCGCGGGCAGGGCGGCCTGACCTTTGCACTGCTCGGCGCGCTGGCGCTGGTCGTTTTTGGCAGCATGGCCGGCGAATACGCGGGCATCTTCGGCTGGATTGAAAAAGGCTGGTCGTGGTTTGGCAATCAGGGGTTTACCTTTCTTGACCTGGGCCGTTTATGGCAAATTTTGCTTACGGTGGGTCTCTTCTTCTGGGTCGTGGTTCTTTTCCGGGGGTTGCGAAACAAATTGCGGACGGAACACGCCGGCAACATGCCCTGGCTGTTTTTCTTTGCCGCGCTTTCCATTCCGGCGTTTTATGCCGTCGGCCTGCTCGTGCAGACCAGCTCAAATTTCACCACGACCGATTTCTGGCGGTTTTGGGTGGTGCACCTGTGGGTGGAGGATTTTCTCGAATTATTCACAACGGTCATGGTCGCCTACATTTTTGTGCTGCTGGGCGTGGTGCATCAGCGTGTGGCCCTGCGATTGATTTACCTTGATGTCGTGCTGTATTCGGCGGGCGGCGTCATCGGCACGATGCACCATCTGTATTTTTCCGGCGAACCGGCCCTCCACCTGGCGCTGGGCGCCTTCTTCTCGGCGGCGGAGGTGATTCCATTGACGTTCCTCACGGTGGAAGCCTGGAGTTTTCTCCAGCTTGGCGCGCGGCAAAGTTCGCGGGCGCGCACGCCTTTCCCGCATTTTTGGTCCGTGATGTTTCTGGCATCGGTCGGCTTCTGGAATTTTCTCGGCGCGGGCGTTTTCGGCTTTCTGATCAACCTGCCGATTGTTTCCTATTATGAAATCGGCACCGCGCTCACGGCCAATCACGCCCACGCGGCGATGATGGGCGTTTACGGCATGCTGGCGGTCGGCCTGGCGCTCTTCTGCCTGCGGTATCTGATTCCCGAAAAATTGTGGAGCGACCGGGCGGCGAAAATCAGTTTCTGGTCGCTCAATCTCGGCCTGGCGTGGATGGTTTTTGCCACGCTGTTTCCGCTCGGCCTGATCCAGCTCTACCATTCGGTGAACGTGAGTTATTTTGACGCCCGTTCGCTGAAGTTTGTTTCCGGCCACACCATCTCCATGCTCGAATGGCTGCGGCTGCCCGGCGATGCGCTCTTTATTGTGGGCGGCTCGCTTCCGGTTCTTCACCTGTGCTGGCTCGGCGTGCGCCACCTGAAGGTGCAAACACCGCGCGAAGCGCCGGATGGCACGCTCTTTGTCGAAATTCAAGAGTCCGAAAAATGCGGAGGTGAATGATTCACGGCGTCCATATGGAGGTGGTTTTGGCCGACGGCTATGCGCTGTTGCTGGTGGGCGTGGCCGGCCTGCTGGAATATCTGGGACGCCATTCGCACCGGCGTTCGGAACATTATCGCAATTCGGGTTTCGTGTATAAACAAAAGCATGACGCGTGGGAATGTCCCGCCGGCCAGCATTTGACGCGGGTCGAAACGGACTTCGAACGGCGGGTGGCGCGGTACCGCGCGCCGGCCCACAAATGCAACGCGTGCCACTGCAAAAAGGACTGCACCGACTCGGATGACGGTCGCGAATTGGAAAGCCGTTTGGACGCCTGGCTGCAATCTGAATTAAGCCGTTTTCATCGGGGGATTTCCCTGGCGCTGTTCCTCCTCGCCAGCCTCATTCTGGCGGCGGAAATGGTGCGATACCGCGAGTTGCGCGAATGGCTTCTGCTGGGGATTGTGCTGGCGCCCGTTTGCCTTGCGGGATCGAAACTTTCGGTGTCATTTTGGGGGCGCGAGCGGAAAAAATAACGATGGCCTGCGCGGGCTCCGGACAGGGCGGGTGTTTTTACTCCCCCAGATTCCGCCGCAACAAGGCGCTGAGTTGGGCCGGCGAAAGGACCGTTACGGTTTTGCCCTTGACCAGGAGCAGTTTTTGCGCCCGGAATTTGGCCAGGGTGCGCGAAAAGGTTTCGCTGACGGTGCCCAGTTCGGCCGCCAGCACGCGCTTGGTCAGGGCCAGTTCAATCTTCACCGGCGTGTCCGCCTGCGGGTCCGGGCAGCGCTTGACCAGCCAGTTGGCCAGCCGGGTTTCCACGTCCTTCAACGTCAAATCTTCCAGTTGCGTGACCAGCACCCGCAGATGGGCGCTCATGGAGCCGAGCATCCGCAGCGCCAGTTCCGGCTGACGCTGCAGCAGGGCCAGGAAGCCGTCCTTGCGGACCAGCAGCACCTGGGAAGGTTCCAGCGCCCGGGCATCGGCCGGATAGCCGACGGCCGAGGCCAGCGCGGCTTCCGCAAAGGATTCGCCGGTCCGGAAAACATGGATGATCTGCTCCTTGCCGGCGGCGTTGACCCGGTGGACGTTCACCGCCCCGCGTTGGATCACATAAAATCCCAGCGCCCGGTCGCCTTCACGAAACAGATACTCGTCTTTCGCCAGCGACTTCACCACCGTGACCCCGGCGATGTTCTCCAGGTCCGGCACCGGCAGGCCGGTGAAAAGCTGGCAGTTCCGCAGCGTGTTGACGAGGGCGGTCGTTTTTAATTCGTTGATGGAAACGGACATGCCTCCATTCAAGCAGGCCCGCGCCAAAAGTAAACCAATCAGTCCGTGTCCGCCGGCCCCGCCGGAGTCAATTTTTCCCGGTCGGCGGGCGGTGCCGTTTGCGCCAGCAGTTGTTTCGCCGCCGCCACCCCCGCCGCCACGCGCTCATCCGTCACCGGCGTCGAACCCTTGCGGATGCCAAGCCGGTGCAATTCGAGATGCGTGAACTGGTTGAAGCCCGCCAGTTCGAGCGTGTGCCGCGCGCAATTCAGCGGACAACCGTCCACCACCAGAATGCGTTCCGCCTGCTCCGCCCGGGCCAGCAGGCTTTTCACCCGCCCGCCGATCCCGGCCAGGCAGGACATCTGCGCCGCCCCCTCGCGCGTGAGCCGGCGCGCGACGTGATCGGCGATTTCCCCGGCATCCGAGCAGCCGGAACAGGCATAGACCACAATGGCTGGTTGGCGCGGCGCGGGCGGACCTGAATTTTTGTCATTCATAACGCTTTTCGTTTGTCATCGGACCACTATCGCCCGGGCCGGCGGGCACGGCTTTGATTTGGGTCAAGGTCCGCCCGCTTTTGCCGGCGGGTGAATTTCCACCCAGACCTTGACCTGCATCATTGCCTTCGCGGCCGGGGGTGCGATCATGGCGTTATGAAAATGACGGTTGAACACACGCGGCCGGCCCCCGGCGCGGCAGCCGGACCCAAAGCCCAAATCGGGTGCTGCGCCAGCCCGCGGCTGGCCCGCGAGTGGCGGACAATGGCGGCGATGATCCAAATTTATTGCCGCGCTCATCACGGCGCACCCATTTCCTTGTGCCCGGAATGTCAGGGGTTGCTGGATTACGCCGGGGTCCGGCTGGAACGTTGTCGTTTTGGCGCGGACAAGCCAACCTGCGCCAACTGTCCCGTTCACTGCTATCAACGTGCGCAACGCGAACACGCCCGGTTGGTGATGCGTTACGCCGGACCGCGCATGTTGTGGGAGCATCCGGTGATGAGCCTGCGCCACTGGCTGGAGGGCTTCAGAAGCGCGCCGCGGCCGAGATTCCAATGAGCGGTCAATGTCCCCCGCCGCATTCAATGACTTGAGCGGGCGGCGCGGCGGCCTTCAATTTGGTGATCTTGATGCGGCATTGCTCCGGCTCGTTCACCAGATGCTCCCAGGTGAACGCCCCGGGCCATTGCGCGGCAAATTGGTGACGCAGCGGCACCGGATCGTGGCGGTTGAGCAGGATGAAATGGCCGCCGACCGGCAGATTCAGCCATTGTCCGATGATGAGGCCATGCTTGCTGGCACAAGGAATGGCGCGCACATCCAAAACGTGGTCGGTGTCCAAAACAGGTTGGGCGGGCGGGGGCGGGTTGAGGGTCATGGGGTGGTTTGAGTTGTGGTTGACAGGCGGGCGGCACTCTCCGTCCGGGACAGTGTCAGCAGCATGGAGAATTGGCGGGTGGCCCGCAGCGCGTGCGGCACAAGGGGCGGCAGATAGATCAGGTCGCCACTTTTCAAGAGGTGGCTTTGGCCGGCCAGGATAAATTCACATTCCCCGGTGAGAATTTGGACGAGGGCCGTCTGGGTGGACGTGTGCTCGGTGAGCTCCTGGCCCTCCGCGAAGCCGAACAGCACCACCCGCAGCCCGTCGGTGCGCAACAGCGTCCGGCTCACAATGCCATCCGGGGCATATTGGGTTTCATCGGCCAAGGACAAGATTTTCGTCTGCGCCACGTCCATCAACGGTTGTTCGCTCATGCCGGTAAGATCGCCGGCATCCGGCCGGCCGGCCTTGACCCAGATCAAACTATCCCCAGACTCCGACGGACCCGCTCGAAGAACAAGCGGGGGGCAGCCGCTCCGTTTGAGCGGCGGCCAACCGGGGCGGAAATATTTCCTGTTACCTTTTCGCGGGATGGCGGACATTATCAGGCAAATGGATGAATGGGCGGACATGGATTTGCTGGCGGAATATGTTCAGCGCGGGTCGGACGAGGCGTTCGCGGCCCTGGTGACGCGTTATGTCCACCCTCAACTTCAAGACACGTCCGGATTGCTTCGTGGTCAGCGTCGGCTCGCCGGCAACCATGGCGGAGCATGGTGAGGCCATTTGAAGAAATCGAAAAATCGTTTGGCCCTTGCAAACTGGCGGGAGCAAACTTAGATTGCGGCCATGAGTAAAGTGGAAATACTGGCGGAGTTGCCCAAGCTGGATTTGGCTGACCGCCTTGAAATATTTGATCGCCTTTGCGAAATCGAGGAGCATGATTTGCTCAACGGCGGTGGCGCCACGGCCGAAGAAAAAGCCCTGCTCGACCGCGAATTGGAGGAATACCGTCGCAATCCCGAAGCCGGCTCGACTTGGAACGAAGTGGAAGCCCGCATCCGCAAATCATCCCGCCCGTGAATTGGCCTGTCATCATCCGGCCAAACGCGGAGGCGGATTTGCTGGCAGCTTGGACTTGGTATGAATCTCAACGCTCCGGTTTGGGTGATGAACTGGTGATCGAAATCCGCGCGGCGGTTCGCCGGTTGGAATCGGACCCTGAACGCCGGCCTTTTTATTACCGCGATTTTCGCCGGCTGGTCGCCCGCCGGTTTCCTTACAAGCTTTTCTATCGCCTGGAAGGCGGGCGCGTCATTGTGTTTCGCATCTTGCACGCAAAACAGGAACATCGGCGGCAACTTTGAAATTCCTTGGGGAGGCGGGCGCGAAGACCGGTTGGCAGATCCATGCGGACTACGGCCAGTTGCGCTGCGGCTGGTGTCTGGGGGATGAGGAATTCCGCCAAGAACTGCTGGCGCGCGGGCGAAAGCCACTGCGCCCAACGTCCGCCTGGAGTGGAAGGGGTTCGCCGGGGTGTACCAAGGAACGCTGAGAAACGGCCGGCAGACGGGCACCTGGACGCAGGGGAAAGTGTCGCTGCCGCTGAATTTGGAACGCAGCAAGGGGGAATGAGGGATTCCGCTTGTCCGCGCCCCGCTCACTCCGAGATTGATTTCCCCGCCCAAGGCGGCAAGCTGGGGGACGCAGCAAACGCAAGATGCACGAAGTGTCCATCATGGAATCGGCGGTCAGCATGGCGGTGGAGACGGCCCGGAAGTCGGGCTCCGACCGGGTGCTGGCGGTGCGGTTGCGGGTGGGGGTGCTGAGCGGGGTGGTGCCGGAGGCGCTGCGGTTTGCGTTTGACGTGGTGTGCCAGGGCACGCCGGCCGAGGGGTCGGCCCTGGAGATGGAACTGGTGCCGGCCGGCGGCTGGTGCCCGGTGTGCCAGGCGGACTTTGAATATGCGGAATTTCCCGGCGAATGCCCCCGGTGTCATGAGCCAAACGGGGAGTTGCGGCGCGGCCGTGAACTGGAAATCACCTCGGTGGAGATATCGTAATATGTGCAAAGAATGCGGATGCGGTCTGGGTGGCGACGTGCGGATCGGCGGCGAGGCGCACGCGCACGAACATGTGTACGGGCACGGGCATGGGCATGACCATCCCCATGAATCGCATTCTGGCCACGGCGGGCAGACGGTGACGCTGCAACGGTCGCTCTTGGAGAAGAACGACCGGCTGGCGGAGCAGAACCGGGGGTTTTTCCGCGCCAAAAAGTTGCTGGTGCTCAACGTGGTGTCGTCGCCGGGCTCGGGCAAGACGACGTTCATCCGCGAAACCGCCGCGCAACTGACCGGGCGGTTGCGCGTCGGCGTGATTGTGGGCGATCTGGCGACGGACAACGACGCCGCCCGGCTCCGCGCCGCCGGCATTCCCGTGGTGCAAATCACCACCGGCACGGTCTGTCATCTGGACGCGGAGATGGTGGCCCGGGCCGCCGCGCAGATTGACCTGGACCATCTGGACGTGCTGGTGATTGAGAACGTGGGCAATCTGGTCTGCCCCGCCGATTACGATCTCGGCGAGGATTTGCGGGTGGTGCTTTTGTCGGTGACGGAGGGCGAGGACAAGCCGCTGAAGTATCCGCCGCTGTTTCATTCGGCCAATGTGGCGGTGGTGACGAAAAGCGACATGGCCGCCGCCGCCGGGTTTGACCGGTCGCTGGCGCTGTTCAATTTGCAGCGGGCCAGCCATCACGCCCGGATTTTTGAGCTGTCGGCCAAGACGGGCGACGGCATGAAGGCGTGGCTGGACTACCTCGTGGAACGGCAGGCGGCGGGGCGGGGGAAGTGAGCGGGGGGTGGTTGATGACAGGTCCGCAGCGGGAATCACCCGGGCAGGTGATTGAAATGTGAACCAGGCCAAGGGGTTTAAAATTTCAAAATCCAAAGGTGGGTTGGCAACTTCAACCCTCGGTTTGCAACCGGACCTGCTGCGGCTGGTCCTGCAGACACAGCCGCGCTCCGCCAGCGTACGGGGCAGCGTGAAGCTGCATCATCCCCTACGGCGCGCGCGACACGATCAACATTCGCACCGGCCGGATGGTGGGCGTGAGTTCCAGGCCCAATTGCTGGGACAAGGCGTCTTTCCAGGCGTCTTGATTGGGGAATCCCCGGGCCGGATTCTTGAAGAAAAAATCATACCGGTTGGTGAGGCCGGTCTCATCAATAATGGGCAGGTGAAAGGCCCGTTCCAGACCCAGCGCCTCGATCAACCGGGGCATCGTGGTGTCAATATGCACGGTGCCCGCCGGGGTCCTCCGCGCAACGCCGTTGAAGCGGTTGAAGGCGCTCAGGTTGGTGAGGTTCAGGCTGTGCATCAGGCTTTCGGCCGGCTGGAGTCCGGGGTTGTCGGGATTGGCATATTTGAGGACCAGCACATTCGTTTCCACCATTTCCCAGCGGCCGACGAGGCCAAACTTGCGCTGGAGCAATTCCTGCAACGGCCGGCCGGTGCGTTCCGGCACATGGGAAATGTAATCGTATAAGGGCTGGGCCGGCAGGGGGGTCAGGAAAACGGCGTGGAGGTTGTCCGCCGCATAGGCCTCCCGCACGATGGTCTCCAACGGTTGGCCCAGGCCGACGCTCGTCCATTCGTGGTCGTTGGTCCGGATAAACGATCCATCGGGCCGGGGGAGGGAACCGAGGCCGTCTTCGGTCAGGCTCGCCTTGAATTCAGAATAAATGGACGGTTTGATGCGGACCAGCGGGCGGGCCGGATATTTAAAAATCGGAATCGAACCGGTGGGAACCTCCCAGACCTCGATGCGGTGGTCTTGATATTCTTTGACGGCGACGGTGGTGGTTCCGGCGGCGAGCAAGACGATGACACCCGCGACGGCGGCGGTTTTGGCTTTGGTCCAGGCCATAAGTTTCAAGGTTGTTTTGAGGAGGGTTAAGGTTGAACCGCCGGCCGCAGCACCCTTGGCCACCGCGACGGCGGAAATGGTTGTGGCCAGCGCCGCGGGGGCGGCGTGGACGGCATGGGCGGCCATCGCCCCGGCCAGGGTTTCCGCGGTGGAAGTCACGCCGCGTTTGAGAAAATAGCGCCGCAATTTTTCCAGCGCGCGGGCGACGCGTTTCTTGGCCGCCGCTTCGGTGGCGCCCAACGCGGCGCCGATTTCGCACAAGTTCCGGCCTTCATAAAAGCGGAGCACGATGGCGCGGCGGTCCCGCTCGTTCAGCGCCGCGACGGCGGGGTCGAGCAGCGGGGCGATGCGTTGCCACAGGGGATCTTCCGGTTGATTCAAAGCGGATTGCATGTACGCCTCCTGTTCGCGGCGTTGCCGCCGGATTTCACTTCGCACATAGTTGTTGGCCGTCCAGCGCGCGGCCTGAAACAGCCAGCTTGACAGCGCCTGTTCCGAACGCAAACCCCGGGCCTTTTTCGCCAGGATGAGGAAGACGACCTGCGTGATTTCCCCGGCCTGATGCGGATTGCCGACCTGCCGGAGCGCCACGGAATAAACGAGATGGATGTGCCGGGTGACCAACGCGGCAAAGGCCTCGTCGGACTGATGATCGGCATATTGGCGCAACAGGGCGCGGTCATCCGTTGAATCCATTTGACGGTAAGTGTGCGCCGGGCGGGGAAAGGGGACAATTTATTTGGAATGCGCCGGGGGCGGCTTCGGGAACGCGGCTTTCCCCGGCCCTACACAGTGAAAGGACCAGGGGAACAGGAAAAAAGACAGGCTGGAAGCCTGTCCCACCTTGCCGGCCATCCGCTCACGGGCTGGTGCCGTTGTTGTTCTTGGACCAGAGGATGGTGCTGTCGGTGCGGGGCAGGTTGTAGAGGATGGCGCTGTTGCGCAGCTTCGAGGCGTGGCCGTCGAAAAACACCGTGTTGACCTGCCCGTCATGGCGGGGGACGGAACGGGAATCGCCGAGCGAGTACGGGGTGGAGCCGACGGAGTCGCTGGGCACACGGAAATAGGCGCAGCCGGTGGCCGGGATTTCCCGCCAGAAGTCCGCGTCGGGTTCACCGGGGTTGGAGATGCCGCCGGCATCGGCATAGACGATGGACTGGGCGGGGCGGGTCACCTGGTTTTCATTGACATGGTTATAGACGGGGTAGGGAAAATTCGGCACGGTGGCCAGCCAGCCGTACTCGGGATAATTCATGCCGAGGCCCAAGGGGTGGTTGGTGCTGGTGGAGCCGCCGCCAGCGCTGGTGGCGGGCAGCGACAGGGCGGGACAATTAAAGATGGCGGGGGTCTTGAGCAGGCCGTCCAACCGCATTTTGTCCGGCCACCAGAGAAAGGACGGGTACTGGATGATGAAGGTGGCGGGGTCGTAGTTCCAGGTGCCGAAGCCGGGGGCGTTCTGTTCCACCCACAGCGGGATCATGGCGCCCTGGTTGTCATCCATATATAACTTGGACACGGTCATGATCTGCTTGAGGTTGTTGAGGCAGTTGAGGGCGCGGGCCCGGTTTTTGGCGCGGGACAACGCCGGCAGGAGCAACGCCGCCAAAATGGCGATGATGGCGATGACCACCAACAGTTCGATCAAAGTGAACGCCCGCCTGGGATTCATGCCTGCCATAACACCATCATTCGCGATTGGTTTCAAGTCAACTCCATCTCCGCAAAAAATTACGGCGACCAACATTTTGGAGTGCGGCGACATGTCGCCGCTTTTAAATGGAGCGGACATGTCCGCTCGTTGATAAGCCCGGAGTGGTGGTGGGGGTGGCGTGGAAACCGCACCCGGCATCTGTTCGGGGGCGGGCATAACTTCGAGAGGACGTGTCCTCTCAGTTTGAAAGCGGCGACGTGTCGCCGCACTCCAAAAACAGCGCAGGGCCAGATCCCAAGTGCCGCGCAATTGCCGGCCGTTGACGCCCGCCCGCATACGTTCACTGATCTTGTCCGGGCGTGAGCTGCCCGAAATGACTCCGATGGATGAAGCCGTAGTGGCCGGCACGCTGGAGCGGGGCCGGAGCCGCCGCCGGGCATGAGGGTGGTTTGCAACACCCACCGCGGCATCCCGATTGTCAGCCCGGCGGATTTTTTAACACGGCTGGCGGTTCAATAATCAATGCAAGGCGTGCCGCTGGAATAATAGGGAAAGAACTTTCCCTGCCGGGGGCGGACTGTTAAGCTGTTTCGGCCTGCCAGCCAACTGATTCAACGCATGACCGCGCCGCCAGAATTGAGTCTTGTAATCCCGTGTTTCAACGAGGGCAAAATGCTGCCGTTGCTGCGCCAGCGCCTGCTCGACAGCCTGCCCCGCACCGGCCTGACGTGGGAGGTGATTTTGGTGGACGACGGCTCCCAGGACGACACTTTCGCCGGGCTCGCCGCCCTGCATGAGGCCGACCCGCGTTTCAAGGTGCTCGGCTTCTCCCGCAATTTCGG
>Ga0181520_10010840_pt1 | contig 12116 bp, 8 predicted proteins | sample PEATcosm2014_Bin_29_FD_132451 | JGI IMG/M metagenome (GOLD analysis project Ga0181520, IMG submission 132451) | Peatland microbial communities from MTU Mesocosm Facility, Houghton, MI, USA - PEATcosm2014_Bin02_30_metaG | ecosystem: Environmental > Terrestrial > Soil > Wetlands > Peat | place...
AAAGCCGCGTAAACTGGGCTTAAGCGTAAAAGTGGATGGGGACTGTAATCGTTCGTGTTTCGCCTCGAACGATGCGCAACGTCAGCTCTGCGGAGCAGGTCTCGGGAATAGGTTGTCTCGAACTCCTCCCCTTCTAGTCGACGTATTACAACGCGAATTGCTTTCAATCGTGTCGCTCCGGCGAATGGAAACGACGCATTCCGTCGGTGCTGAGCGCACAGATTCGGGCTGTGTTGTCGCAATCCTGGAAGCGCTACAAACGAGGGAAGGGAGGCAGCACTTCATGAACGGCACCTATTGGTCTCTCTATACCTTCGTCTTTGGCTGCCTCGTCGCCTTCATGGTGATGCGGCGCAGCGGGCAGATCTCAAAAAAAGAGGCAACCGACTACGTCAAGGACGGCGCCGCCGTAGTCGATGTGCGCTCGGCCCGCGAATTCAACTCCGGTCATCTTTCCCAGGCCTTCAATGTTCCGTTGGACGACCTCCAGACCCTTCTTCCGGAGCGGATCAAAGATAAGAACCGCGTCATCCTCGTCCACTGCCGCACCGGTCTGAACAGCAAGAAAGCCAAGGAAATCCTTCTCCACATCGGCTACAAAAACGTTTTCATCCTCGGCTCCTACGAGCGTGCCTTCAAAATCGTCAGCGGCAGAACCATGTAATCTGAACGCGTCATGTTGTCCGCTTTCACCGTCCGCCTCGCCACTGAAGATGATATCCCGGCGCTCCACGAATTGATTGAAGCTTCCGTGCGCGGGCTCCAGGCCGGCGACTACACGCCCGCGCAAATCGAAGGCGCTCTCGGCACCGTGCTCGGTCTCGACACCCAGCTCATCCGCGATCAGACTTATTTTGTTGCCGAGACTCTCGTCCAAAACACAAAGGCACGGAGTGCGTGCGGCGGATGGTCGAAACGCAAAACCCTCTTCGGCGCCGACCGCGGCCCCGGCCGCACACCAGAACTGCTCGATCCCGCCACCGATGCTGCCAAGGTGCGCGCCATCTTTGTGCATCCCGATTACGCTCGACAAGGGCTGGGATCGCTGATTCTAGCCACAGTCGAAAATGCCGCGCGCGAAGCAGGTTTCCGGCGCTTCGAGATGGGCTCGACTCTCACCGGCGTGCCGCTCTACCGCCTCAAAGGCTACGTCGAGGTCGAACGCATCGCCGTGCCGTTGCACAATGGCGAAGCGCTGCCGGTGGTCAAGATGGTCAAGAGCGCAGAGTAGCCAGTTCTGCTACTGAAAGATCAACCGCACGTTCATCAAATGCGCTTCAGTATCCGCGATCCCCTCGGCCCGCGGATGCAAGGCGGGCGCCCCTGGCGCTGACTTGGGACCATTCGCCGCCAGCCACTTCTTCAACAAATCCGGGTTATAGCGCTTCCCCTCGAGTTCCTTCCAAGCCGTCTGCAGCGCTCTTGACTCGCCGGGAGTCGGCTCCGCACCACCCAACGTCAATTGCCCGAACAAATACGGCAACCCTTCTTCCACTTCGACAGAAACATCGATCACATGCTTCGCTTCGTTTACCGCCATCGACGGCACCGCGCCGACATCCGCGAACCCCTGCGCTTCATAGAGGGCCTTCAGCTTCTCCAGCCCCGCACTCACCGCGCTCCCGTTAAACATGCTCCCGGCCGCAATCGGAAACTGGCTTCTCATCTGTTCTTTCTTAAATTGCGTCGTGCCCTTGAATGTGATCTCCCCCATCGTGTATTGATTGCCCGCTTCAATCGTGACCGCCGCATCCGCGGAGCGCCCAGCGCCCTCCTGCCGCACATTCGTCAACTGCGGATTCTCTGCATGCGCAAAGTAGTACCCCTCATCGCGCAGCTTCTGTTGAATTCGTTCCTGCAAATCCTCCCCGCTATACGTTCCGCCTTCGAGCGAAGCCGCAGCCGTCCGCCAATCCGCATTCGGCAGATCCGTCGCCACCAGAGTCAGCTTTCGTACTTTCACTGCAGCATCCGGCGCCTTCGCTGTGTCCTGCGCCAGCGCAGCGCCCGCCATTCCCGCAATCAGAACTAACCCCATCGCAATGCGCATCATTTCTTCTCCCACCGTAGCGCAGCCCGCATCGTCGCGGCTCACGCTGCAACCATGCACCTGCGGCCCAACCAACGTCAATGCGGATCGCTCCCCGCAGGTACCACCTCAACGTAATCCAGCGCCGCCGGATCGTTCGCGTCCGGCGTTCCTTCCACGCGAATCACATCGCCCGGCTTCAGCGCTACACCCTGCACGACGTGCCGCGTCGAGTTGTCGCCATGCAGCCGCCGAGTCGGCAACATGGCATCACCAACCCAGCTCGCATTCGCGCCCGCAGCCCGCCCGTTCACCGTCAACGCAAACTTCGCCGCGCCACCCTGCAAATCGAAATACTGCACGGCCACATCGAAGCGTCCCGCCGCTCCCTCATACATCCACTCCGCCGAACAGCTACGCTGCTTCCCCTCTTGGAGAGGCTCCTTCTGATCGCAGCGGACGGCCTTCCCCCGCGAGGCATCCTCCCAAGGCATCACATCGACAACCTGATAGCCGTCCAGCCGCGCATCCTCAGCCTCCATGCGCCCCGGATACTTCCCCGCGCGCCCCTGCGCATCGGGAATCCCGCTCAGCTTCAAAAAATACTGCACCACCGCATCGCGCCACACGATCGCGTGACCGGCCTGGTATTCGAGACGGGGCAGCACATTGTCGTAGAGAGCAGGATCGATCTTCCCCTTCAGCGTCTCCCAGTCGCGAACAAACTCCGCCGCCTGCGCCGCACCCCGGTAGTGGCTGTCGTAGAGATACTGAATTACCGTCTTGCCCCCAAATCCAGGCGAGTCCAGCTTGTACGTGTACGGCACATGATGAAAAAACAGCAGCAGCGCATCGGGCGTAGTCGCAGCCGACTCATACTCCTTCGCTACCTCCGGCGGATATTGTCCCGCATATCCCGTCCCCGTCGCCACACTGCGGTCCATCCCCACGCCTTCGTGATCCGCGCGGTGCCATTGTCCCCAGCCGTTGTTCTCGCTGCCTTCAATCCCCGGTCCGTAGTGGCTTCCCGTAATGTCCGTCAGCGTCTGCAATCCCAGCGGCCCGGTGTAGTCCTCATACGCCGGCCACGATTGCATCAGCATCTTTCCCACTGTGCGAACCACATCCGGATCATTGCCGATCGTCTGCCCTGTCCACTCACGCGCAATTTCCTCCGGCGCAAGATTCGGATCCCAAGCCAGCCGCCCGAAGGCATACAAATTCGCCATCGCTAACGGTGACCCCAGCCACGCATCGCGACCCACTCCCGACACCCCAACCATTCCGCCGCCCTTCCGGGCAATTAAGTTTCGGACGAGAGTTGTGGAACCTTCCACACGCATATCAAAGTCGAGCACCTGTTTCCAAAGGGGAGCCAGATACACCACATGCCGCTGCTGTCCCGTGTACTCCTGCGTGATCTGTACCTCCATCGCCTGGCTCGTTTGCGTGAGCCCTCCAAAAAGAGGCGACACCGGCTCGCGTACCTGGAAATCGATCGGCCCCTCCTTCGTCTGCACAATCACGTTCTGCGCAAACTTCCCGTCCAGCGGATGAAAGATGTCGTACGCCGCGCGCGCCCGATCGGCCTTCGGATCGTTCCAGTCAAGGTGATGGTTGTAAACAAACGCTCGATACAGCACAACCCCGCCGTGTGGGGCCAGCGCGATAGCCAGCGTATTCGCCGCATCCGCCGGCGTCCTCCCGTAGCTCGCCGGTCCAGGCTGTCCCTCGGAATCGGCCTTCACTGTGAACCCCGCAAAGTCTGGAATCAGCGCATAGATCTCGTTCACCTTCGCGTTCCACCACGCCTTCACCGCCGGGTCCAGCGGATCGTACGTCGCCAGGCCTCCAATCTTCTGCGGACTCGCCACATCCACGCTCATCGCCAGCCGCACACCCCACGGCCGCATTGCATCCGCAACGAGCGCCAGGCCTCGAATCATCTCCGAATTCAAAAACGGCGCGGCATTATTAACGTTATTGACGTTGCATCCATTAATGCCCACCGAAGCCAGCAACCGCGCGTACTCCGCCACCGGCCTCAGGTCGTCGCGAACTTTTCCGCCTTCGAAAAAAATGCTGCTTCCCGCATAACCGCGCTCGACCGACCCATCGGCGTTGTCCCACTGGTCTACCCAGCGAATTGCCATGGCGGGGCGTTCGCGCAAAACGGCGCGGCTCATATCAGCGCCTTCCGCCAAATGCCGAAGCAAGGCAAAGACGCCGTAAAGCAAGCCCCGGTCGCTGCCTCCCACGATATCGAGTTCGCGAAGGGACTGGTCGCGGCTCCAGGAAATCTGGAATTCGTCTGGCTCCAGCGTAGGAACAATCGACTTCCTCTTCTCTCGGGTTAGTTCCTCTACCGTGGCGAGAACAATTGAGTCCGGACCGGCGTCAGAGCTTGACTCGCCGGCAAGAGATCGGAGCCCGCGCACAAGCTCAGAGGCTGCGGAGCGCTCAATGCGACGTTGCCCCATAACCTCGACACGCATCGGCACACTGAGACGCTTGCTCAGGGGCCGGTACTTTAGCCACGCCTGATCGGCTCTTTGCGCGCCTGCACACAATCCTCCCGCCAAAACGGTCGCAATTCCAAAAACGAGAGAAAAAGCGATTTTTCTCCGCATGCATTGCATCCTCCGGTCCGCCCGCGCGCTGCGCACCGTACCGTTGTACCACCATTGGCCTCGGTCGCTCAGTCGTCGAAGCCATATCCGGCGGGTGGAGGTTCAGCATGGAAGCGGAATCTCTTTCACGGGTCGCGTCTCATGTAAAACTTGCGCTCATCCTCACCTGTGATCCGGAATCCCAACCGCTCATAGAGCCGCAAAGCGGGGTTGATCTTTGCCACACCCAGGCACACTGCGTTGCCGTCCGTTCCGGCTTCGGCAAGCAGTTGGTGCATTGCACGTGTGCCGATTCCTCGTCCTTGAAAAGGGCCGTCGACAAAAAGCTGGGCGAGAAAAAGCTCATCCTTCCGCTTGATACTCTGTATCCACCCTACGTCTGAGCCGTCCACCATGAGGACGCGAACTTGCGTCAGCTCCCACTGCTCCTCAAAGCTGGTCTCTTGAGCATTTCTATCCAAGTTCAATTCATCGATGATTCTCTCCATCCCTGCGAAGCAAAGGCGCTTGCAATATTCAAAATCCTGAGTACGAGCCGGGCGAAATGTAAGCTGGGTTGGCACATCAGTAGCATAGACGCCATCCGAATGGGGAGATGACTGCTCCATCGAAACACGACCACGACCGTCCCGCAGTGAACACATGCCCAGCGCGAATCGCCAAACCCCAAAGCAAAAAAAGAAGAGCGCACCCAATCAAGGTGCGCTCTTCTTTCCGTCGAATTCTTTTCCTAAGTCACCGCTACGGCCAGCTACTCCCTGTTCCCTAATCCCTGTTTCCTGTACTTCTCACTGCACCGTCAGCACCATCGTCGTCGTGTGAGTTATCGCCGTAATCCCATTGCTCGATTGCGCCGTAACGAGCAGCGTATAGGTCCCGGCGGGCGTCGGCAGGTTCTGCGACGGCCCATGGTTGTGATAGTAGTAAAGCGGTGAGCAGCCCGTTGTGCCCAGCACCGCAATCAAGCCCACCATCGCCAGCAAACTAACCCTGCTCAGCCAGCGCCTACGCCTCGCACCAAATGCCAGTCCCGCCAGACTCAGCGTTCCCGGCAGCAGAATCGCCCAGGCCACGGGATGCGCATTGCCTTCGCGCGGCCTTGTCATGCGAGATGTCGAGGCTGCAACAGTCGCGAGGTCCATCGAGCTCGTCACCGCAACCGTCGCGTTCGGAAGAATCTCAATGCTCTCTGGCGTAAACGTGCACGACGCCTGGTCCGGCAGCCCCGAGCACGACAGCGTGACAAACATCGGCGCCGTCAGCGACGAAGCATTCACCGGCGTCACTGAGGCCGTCACCGTCCCCGACTGTCCCTGCGCCAAAGAAATCGTCGCCGGTGCTATCGCAATCGAAAAGTCCGGCGTGGTTCCCGTCGCCGCACGCACCGGCGTCACCTGCGAACGCGAGCTCTGGTGCGTCGTATCTCCGGTGTATTGGGCAGTCAATCCATGCTCACCCGGCGTCAACGTCAGCACCGCCGTCGCATGTCCCTCAGCGTCGAGCGCCACTCCCGCCAGGGTCTCGCCCTCGTCAGCAATCACCACCGCGCCATGCGCAGGCTGTCCATCCTGGCTGGTCACCCTCAGCGTCAGCGTAGCTTGCGTATGCCCATTCAGGTCTTGGGTCTCCGCCGTCACCGTCGTTTCCGTGGCCACGCCGCGTGGGCTCTCCACAGCCATCGCCGGCAGCGCCAGTGCCAATCCCAGTCCCGCAAACAACTCCAGCCGCAAGCCGCGGCCCATCAATCCTGTCACGTCCACCTGCTCCAAATCTCAAGAAAAACTGCAATATGCCGCGTCGTCGTCCAGGGAAATCCAAGCGGAAAGTTCCGCGTCCGCCAAGCGAATGTGCGTCAGTCCATTGTATCTGGCCGAGGCTTGGCCAAGCGACAGGGCCGCCAGAGAGGCGCCGCGTCGAGCTCCTTCAATACAGTCTTGGACGCACAGCCCAACGAAAAGCAGCCATAACCCAAATCGCAGTTATCGTGAACAAGTGGCCAGCCGCAGGACCCTCATTTCAAGGAAGCCGCAGTCGCACGAAAGTAGGCCTCCCATACTTAGTCCCTAGTCCCTGTTCCCTGTTCCCTGGTCCCTGCTTTACTCTTCCCGCAACAGCTGCGCCGGGTTCACCCCCAGCGCCCGCCGCGCCGGAATCCATGTCGCCACAACCCCAATCAACACCATCGCTCCCAACGCACCCAACAGCACCAGCGGATCGCGCGGGGTCGCCTGATACACCAGGTAAGCTAACAGCCGGCTCGCCAGCACACCCAGCGCCAAGCCCGCCACCGAGCCCACCACCAGCACCACCAGCGGCCGACCGAGTGCCGTGCCCATGATCTGTCCGCGATGCGCCCCCAGCGCCACGCGAATCCCCAGCTCCCGCATCCGCTTCGACACGTTCGACGCCGACATCCCGAAGATTCCTGTAATCGCCAGCATCGCCGCCAGCATTCCCATCACTCCCAGCGCGGCCGTGGCCACGCGCGCCGGGAACAGCACCAGCGCAAGACTGTCCTGCCATGGCTGAATAATGAAAGGCAGGCTGGAATCGATCCCCATCAAAATCCGATTAAGCGCAGGCGCCACCTGTTCCGGCGGCAGCTGCGAGCGCACTACCAGGGTTGTGTAACCGTCTTTGTTTTGCGGAAGAGGAAAGAACATCGCTGCGGTCGCATCTTCGGTCAGCGATTCATATTTGCCATCTTCGACCACGCCCACTATCTCGTAACTCGACCTGTCCGGCTCAAGAAAATTACGGCCCACCGCAGGCGTGTTGCCAAACATTTTCCGGGCAAAAGTCTCATTCACCAGCGCGATCTTGGGCTTCTTCGCATCGTCCTGCCACGTGAAGTCGCGACCCGCAAGCAGGCGCGTTGCGGCGGCGTGCAAGTAACCCGGCGAGATGTTGAAAGCGCGCGCGTTGAATACGCTGTTGGTGGGACGGGTGTCGGATGTGCCCTCTCGGAAAACGTTAGCGGAATTGCTGCTGCCGCTCAACGGCGGGAGATCCAAGGTGCCCACAGCGGTAACGCCTGGGATACGCGAAACCTCGTCAATCATGCGCCGTTGCACCGGCAGCGCGGCATCGTCACTGTATCCGGCCATGTGCATATCCGCCGTGGCAATCACCGCTCCCCGCGGATCGAATCCCAGCGGTGCATGCAGCGACCGCTCCATGCCGCGGAGCGAAACAAGAGATGCTGTCACCAGCAGCGCGCAGAGCGTCACCTGCACGCCGAGCAGCGCGTCGCGGAGGGTGAAACGGCGAAGCAGTTGCAAATCGACGTTGCCGCTCTTCATCGCCTGCATTGCGTTCGTCCGCCAGATTTGCCGCGCCGGCAAAAGGCCGGGGAGAATGCCGCTGGCAAATGAAAGCAGCAGGGCGATGAGATACACGCGCGAATCCGGCACGACCGTCACATGGATCGGCAACTCCGAAATGGGCTGCCAGCGCGTCAGCGTGTGCAGCAGTGCGGCAGCGACAAATGTTCCCGCCACTCCACCCGCAAGCGACACCAGAATCGCCTCGGTAAGAATCTGCCGCAACAGCCGTCCCCGCGTCGAGCCAATCGAAAGCCGTATCGCGAGCTCCCGCGCCCGATCCGCCGAGCGTGCGGCAAAAATCCCTGCCAGGTTCACGCATGCCGCAGTCAGCACCAGCAACGCGAGCACCATGATCGCCGCCAAGAACGACCGCGCGGGACCGCCCAGCACATCGCCCATCAGGCCCGGCTTCACCAGCCGTGCTCCGAGGCCATCGTCTTCGGCCGGATATTCTTTCGCCAGCCGCTGCGCCACTGCATTCAGATTCTCCGTCGCCTGGTTCAGAGTCACGCCCGGCTTCAACATCCCGAGCACAAAGGTCCCATGGTTTCCCCGCTTGGTCAGGAAGCTGTAGCCTTCGACCTGCTCCTCATTCACAATGGGCATCCAGAAGTCGGGCCATAGAAAGACCTCCGTGCCGTTGAAGGTGCGTGGTGCAACGCCAAGGATCGTGAACGGATGCTTGTTCACATCCACCGTCATCCCCACTACGCGCGGATCGGCGTTGAAGCGCGCACGCCAAAACGCATCGCTTAGCACGATATACGGAGCGGAGTTCGGCCCATGCTCGTCGCTCGTGTGAAAGAAGCGACCCAGCACCGGTTGCACGCCCAGCATGTCGAAGTAATTGCCTGAGGTTTCGTATTCCCAGCACCGCTGCGCCGAGCCACCGGTGCTCAAGCCTGCCTCGGTGATTCGAAACGTAGCAATATCGGTAAACGCAGCGTTCCGCGCTCGGTAATCCAAATAGTCGGGATAGGACTGGGTGAGGTTTCCCGGCTCCTTTTGCATGATCTCAAAAAGCCGGTCGGCTCCGGGAAGATTGAGCGGCTGCAGAATCAGCGCGTTCAGCACGCTGAAGACCACCACATTCGCGCCAATGCCCAGCGCCAGCGTCAGAATCGCCGTCAGCGCGAATCCCGGCGAACGGCGCAGTTGGCGCAGCGCATAGCGCACGTCCCGCCAAAGCCCTTCAAGACTTAACGCCGCGTCCGCGGCCGCAACGTGCTCTCTCGTTGCCGTCCGATTGCCAAAGCGCAACAGCGCATCGCGCCGTGCTTCGTCCCGCGACATCCCCTGCGCAACGTTCTCTTCCATCCGCATGTCGATGTGCGCCTTCAACTCGGCGTCAATCTCGCCATCCACCTGCGCGCGCCGAAACAAATTTCCGATCCGCCGAATCAAAGCCATCGCGATCCTCCGTTTTCCGCTTACTCGCTTCGCAAAGCTTGCATAGGATCGACACGGGAAGCCCGCCGTGCGGGAACCCAGCTCGAACCCACCGCAATGGCCGCAATCGCGACCGTGATGCCGATAAACACTGCCGGATCGTCGGGACGCACACCGCGCAGCAGATTCGCCACCAGCCGCGCCAGGCAAAACGCCAGCACCAGCCCCGAACCAACGCCAATCGCTGTCAGCCGCGAGGCCCGGCGCAAGATCATGCGCAGCACATCTTCGCGCCGCGCGCCCAGCGCCAGCCGCACGCCAATCTCCCGTGTCCGCTCGCCCACCAGATTGGCCATCACGCCGAAGATCCCAATCGCCGCCAGCAGCAGCGCGATCAATGCATCGATCCCCAGCATCGCAGCGGCATACATCAGGCCCGTCAGAGAATCCTTTATCAGGCGCTCATAGGTTTCTACGGTATCCAGTGGCAACGCCGGGTCGAGCCCTGCCAGAGCCTTCCGCGCCGGCTCAGCCAGCGCCAGCGCATCGCCATTCGTCATTACCGCATAGGTCGCGCTCGGCGGCGGAATCTGCGCAGCATCCAAATACACCGCCGAATACACCGTCGGATCCCACAACGTGTACTTTGCTTCCTCGGCGACGCCCACAATCGTCACCCACGGCTCAAATTTCTTTTCTCCCGCGCTCATCCGAATACGGCGGCCGAGCGGATTCTGTCCTGGGAAATACTGCCCCGCGAATCGACGGCTCACGACGGCTACTGGAACAGAATCGAACGAATCGCTCTTCGTGAACCCGCGCCCCGCAACAATCGGAATCCGCAGCGCCGCGAGATATCCATCGCTCACCGCCAGGTGCAGCGCGCGCTGGTCTTTACCCGGAAACACCGGTCGATTCTCAATCTCGAAATCGTCGTTCCAGCCCGCATCGGTGTACGGCAGCGCTGTGGTCACATCGGCATGCGTCACGCCCGGCAGCGCGCGCAGTCTTTCGAGACTGGCTCGATACCATGCCGCCTGCTTCTGCGGCGTGTCATAGCGCGCCGCAGGCAGCGTCACATTAAATGTAAGTGTCTTTTGCGGCTCGTATGCATCGGCCACGTGCAGCAGCCCCCACATACCCTTCGACATCAATGCCGCGCCAATCACCAGCGCCACTGCCAGCGAAATCTGCGCCACCGCAAAAATGCTCCGCAGCCGCTTGCCGCGTCCGGAACCAGTACTTGCGCGCGATCCCGCCTTCAACTGCTCCACAAGATTCAAGCGCAGCGCCTCGATGGCTGGAGCAATCCCCGACACAATGCCCGCCGCAATCGCCAGCAAGAGCGAGAATGCCAGCACCCGCCCATTCAGCGAAGTATTCGACCAGCCCGACATGTAACGCGCCACCCGCGCCGGCATACTGATCAAGATCAAATGCAGATAAATACCGGCGATCGCGACGCCGCCCGCCGCGCCGACCAGCCCAAGCAAAATATTCTCCGTCAGCAACTGCCGTAGCAGCCGCCACCGGCTCGCGCCCAGCGCAGTCCGCATCGCGATCTCCGGCCGTCGCGCGATGCCTCGTGCAAACTGCAGGTTCGACACATTCGCGCACACCACCAGCAGCACAAACAGCGTCGCGTACATAATCATCCGGTAGTAAAGCGGCGTCATGTCGCCGTTGATCCCGTCCAGCAACGATTCAACCTTTACCGACCAGCCAAGATTGGTCGCTGGGTAGGCCCTCGCAAGCCGCCCGGCAATCGCGCGCAGCTCCGCCTGCGCCTGCTTCATCGTCACCCCGTCGCGCAGCCGCGCGGCCACCAGGTAGTCGTGTGCTGTGCGATTCGCAAGCCGCTGTGCGGTCGGCGCAAAGGGCAAATAGACATCGGCCTCGGAAGGGTATTGCATTGCCTTCGGCAAGACGCCGATCACGGTGTACACGCGCTCATCCAGCTCGATCTTGCGATTCAATACGGTTGGATCGCCTCCAAATCGCCGCTGCCAAAATCCGTAGTTCAGCACCGCCACCGCATCGCGTCCCGGCTGGCACTCGTCTTCCGCATACACACGCCCCAGGATCGCCTGCGCACGCAGCACCGTAAAGAAACTTGCCGACGTCAGCTTCGCATTCACGTGCGCCGCATCGCCAGCGCCCGTCAGGCTCATGTCCGCGCTAGTCCGCACCGACATGTCCTCGAACGAACCACTCTGCTTTTGCCAGTCCTCGTAATTCGCAAGCGCCACGCCCGAATTCCCGCTGCGATCCTGTTGCTCCGCAATTGTCACCACGCGATCCATTTGTGGCACCGCCAGCGGATGCAGCACCACCGCATCCATGCTGCTGAATGCCGCCGTATTCACGCCAATTCCCAGCGCCGCCGTGACCGCGACAGTGATCGTGAAGCCCGGCGATTTCATCAGGTTTCGCCACGCATAGCGCACATCGGCCCAGAACGATTCCAGTCCCAGCGCAGCATCCGCGCCCATCACCCGCTCCCGCGTCGCCGTCGGATTGCCAAAGCGCAGCAGCGCATCGCGTCGCGCCTCTTCCGGCGACATCCCGCGCCCCACATTCTCATCAATGCGCATCTCGATGTGCGCCTGCAACTCCGCATTAATCTCGCGGTCGACGCGCGCCCGGTGCATCAGATTTCCGATTCTTTTGAAGATCGCCATCATGTTCCCTTCACGCGTAACGCAGCACCGCACGCACGCCCTTCACCAGCTGATCGAAGCT
>Ga0181520_10010841_pt1 | contig 12116 bp, 18 predicted proteins | sample PEATcosm2014_Bin_29_FD_132451 | JGI IMG/M metagenome (GOLD analysis project Ga0181520, IMG submission 132451) | Peatland microbial communities from MTU Mesocosm Facility, Houghton, MI, USA - PEATcosm2014_Bin02_30_metaG | ecosystem: Environmental > Terrestrial > Soil > Wetlands > Peat | place...
CCCGACACGCCGCGCCTGACGAGCTACACGATCGCTGGCACGACCTGCACATGCGCGGTCAACTTCGCGCTCTACGGCAACGCCAACCTCGCCGATTATCAGGATTGGGTCGAAGTCTTCCTGAACGGCGTCCAGGTCGCCTACAACGACCCGACTTATGGCTGGACGATTACCTCGCCGACCGGCGCGCTGGCCTCAATCGCGCGCCCCGTCACTGACGCGGTTCTGACCTTCACTGGCGTCCAGACCGGCACAGTCCAGATCGTTGGCGCGTCGCGGCCGGCGCGCCTGTCGCAATGGTCGGAAAACCAGGGCGTCTCGGCGCGAAACCTCAACGTCGCCTTTACCGGCATCGTTGCGCAGCTTCGCGAGGTCTGGGACAAGATCAACGACGTCTCTGGCCGCGACCTCAAGTCGCAGCCCGGCAACACCGTCGGCCTACTGCCGCTGCCGGCCGCTTGCTCAAACGCTTTCCTCGGCTTCGATTCGACTGGCCTCAATCCGCTTTGCCGAGTCGCCGCCGGCTCTGGAAATGTCGTCGGGCCGGCGACGTCGACCGTAAACCATCTGGCGGCCTTCGGAAACACTACGGGATCGGCGCTGCTCGACATCGCACTCGGAACGCATCTGTCGATTGGCAGTTCGATGCTCTCGACCGACGCTCTCGGTACAGGCATCCTTGCAACACGTGGCGACATTCCAACCGCTCTCCCGCCGAACGGCCCGGCCAGTGGCGATCTCTCTGGGGCGTATCCCGGCCCGACCGTCGCCAACGTCCAGGGCCTCGCGTACAAGCCAAGCGCGGCTTACACGAGTGGCCAAGTCCCAACATGGAACGCGACGAACAGAGACTTCGAGCCCGGGACCGGCGGCGGTTTGCCAGGTGTTGTTGTTCTCAGTGGAGCAGCGGGGAACGGAACAACTGACGACACGACAGCTATTGCAAATTGCATTTCCGCGGCTGGACACGGAATTTGTTACATTCCACCCGCAAGCACGTGTTATCTAGTTAGCGCAGAACTAGATCTTCTTCAAGACTACGCAACGCTTACAGGCGCCGGAAGTGCATCATGGCTCTGTTATGCAAACACGTATAGTGGAAACATCATAAAAATAGGCAACGCCACAACAAATCCCGGTCGGGTGAGTGTGTCTCGCATCAAAATCGCCCCGAAGTCAGGTAACGGCACGTCGGCTACTGGCATTTATGTTGCTAACGGAAATGCCGTATTTTCTGACCATATCGAAATTGTAAGCACTGGGAACGCTATCGACATAGAGAATGACGCCGCAACGTTAACAACGTATGGTGTTGTGATTCGTGACGCCTATCTTAATACCTGTATCACAAGCTGTGTTACCGTTGGCAAGAATGGCACAAATAATCCGGCAAACATTTATCTTGAGGACGGCAATTATACGGGAGGGTCAGCCGCTAATATTATATTGTTGTACAATGTAAGCGGAATGACAATTAAAGAAGTTAGTACCCTAGGCGGTAACTCTGGTTTTCTTACGTACCCCGGCACGTCTCAGATAGTTTACTATGTGAGCGTGTTTGGTAGCTATTTTGATACGACGTATTCAAATGCCGCTCTGATTACGTCAGCCGGCGGCAATGTGCATGATATTAGTTTCGTTGATCCGTGGTTTGCATCAGCGGGGTTAGGTTCTGGAACATGCTCCGGGTTATCGAACGGTTTGTACATAACCGGGGCAAATGTCTCTGGAATTAGCGTTACCGGGGGAAATATTATTAATAACTGTAGCGCGGGTGTTCTTATAGACGGAGCTAGTTATATCAATTTTGAAAATGCACATATAGGCGCAAATAATGTTAGCAATGGTGCCGGAACAAATGGATTTACTGTTACGGCCAACGCGGCAAACACGCATATTAAAGTTATAGGTGGAACGTCTGGCGGCGACCCTGCATTTGTAAGTAATTTGCAGAAGTATGGATATTCATTCGGTAGTGGATCGGACTACATCAACTTTATTGGCACTGATGGTACTGGAAACGTGACCGGCTCTAGTTCTATTGGAACAATAGCGCATTTGAACAACGTGAACAATTTCTAACGGCTAATAAGGATGGGCGGATAATGACCGGATTTGCAGGCGTTGACCGCAGTGGTTCACTAATAGCCATCGCCGCTTTGGCGTCGCTCTGCCTCAGCCATCACGCCGAGGCGGCTGGGCGGTCCGCGCCGTCGATTTATTCAGCCGAATGGAGCGGTGGCGTTCTGGGGCGGAATTGGGGCGGCGATGTCGTGGCCGAGGCGGCGCGCTATGTCGGCTCTGGCAAGTTCACAAGCCTCCCTGGGGCTTGGTGCGCGGACGCGGTCAGCGCTTGGCTGCGCGCAACCGGCAAGCCGCCTCTGGCGAATCGCATGGCGGCGGCCGCGCTGAGCTACGGCCCGCGCAGCAACGGCTCGCCTGGCGATCTCGCCGTGTTCGTCGGCCGTCGCGGCTATGCCTACCATGTCGGCGTGGTCGTCGCGGACCTCGGGAGCGAGGTCGAGATCGTGTCGGGGAACTGGGATCACCGCGTCGCCCGCGCTGTCGTATCTCGCCGCGGGCTGATCTTCGTGAGGACGTGATGGTCGTCGAGGCAGGCGTCTCGATGCAGGGTCTGCTGGCGTTGCTGCTGTTCGCATGGCTGTTCGTCTATGTCGGCGGAAGGATTGGATGATGACCGGATTTGCGGGCTTTGATCGGTCCGAGTACCCCGGCGACGCCGTGATGAAATGGCTGCTCGCCGACACGAATCTGCGTTGGGCGGGGTTCTATCTCGCGCCGGCGCCGAGCCATCAGGACCCGTCGTGGATGAAGGCGGCGGAAGGCGACGGACTCGCCGGCTGGGGCCTCGCGCCGATCTATGTCGGGCAGGAGACGATCGGCCCCGGCTCGCATCTCGTCACGGCGGCGCAGGGAGCAATCGACGGCGCGGCGGCGTGCGCGCTGATGACGCAGGTCGGCTTCGGCGCCGGTTCATTCGTTTATCTCGATTTGGAGAACGGGCCGCCGTTCAGCGCAGCGCAGCAGGGCTACGTCGGTGCGTGGGTCGACGCGGTCGTCGCCGGAGGCTTCGGGCCAGGCGTCTACGCCTCCTTCATGTTTGCCGCGCAGGTGAAGGCGCTGCGACCGAACGCGCGCATTTGGGCGTTTCACGTCCGCACAACTTCGCCTCATTCCGTCACGGGCTCGACCTTCGCCAATCCTGACCCGACGACCAGCGGCTTCAACAAGGCGTCAATCTGGCAGCACGACGACGAGGCGCGCATCTACTGCCCTGCCACGCCGAACAACCTTCTTGCCTGCGATCTCGACAGCGCCGACTCGGAAGACCCGAGCGCGGCATAAGGAGCACCACATGAACTTCGATCCAAAGATCGGCGTGATTTTCAGCGCGATCGCCACCCTCATCTCCGTCGTGGCGGTCATCAGCCCCACGGCGTTCCCGTCCTACGTTCCGGTCGCGGTAGCGGCGGCGATCATCAGCACCTGCGCCTTCCTGAACATCATCCTCAACGCGGTCAACGGTGTGCTGCATCTCTATTCGTCGAGCGCGCCAGGCCCCATGGCGCCGAAGGACTCCGCCCTCATCACTGCGGTGACGAAGTTGCAAGCGGATGACACAGCCATCGATACGGCCACGAAGACCGCGGCCACAACGATCATCGCCGCCGCGGCGAAAACCGCCAGCGCCCTTCTCGTCGGCGCGACGGTCGTCGGCGCTCTCGCCTTCGGCGCGCCTTCCATCGTCCGAGCCGCCGAAGCTGCGAGGCCAGTTGCAACAGGCCCCATCATTGACCCGCTCGGCCTCAACAAGAAGCTGTCAGGTACGTCAATGGCGGACGGGACCGCGCCAGACCTGTTCACGGCGATCACCGACTATTTCCAGCAAGGGCTCGACGAGGCCGAGACGCTATCGCTCGCCGTCCCGTCGATCCAAGACGGCAACGGCCACGACTGCGCGGTCGCCGGCCAGACGCTCATGTCCGTGCGCAAGGTGCATCCGAAGCTGATCTCCGGCCACGCCGCGGAAGACGTCGAGGGCCTGCGGATCACGATCGCCGCGTTCCACCAAATCTGCGACAACGCGGCCTGTCAGAAATTCTTCTCGGAAGCGTCCAACGCCATCGCGACGCTCGGCGTTAATATCACGGTCCCGATCTTCCCTGCCTTCTGCGCCAAGCTTCCCGCCGTCACGCTCGTTCCGCCGACGGCGCCCGTGACGGCTCCGGCCGCGTCGCCCACTCCCGCCCCAACGGCACAGTGATGCTCACCCATCAGCAAATCTGCGCGCTCGTCGGCCAATCCTACAACGTCCCCGCGACGTGGCAGTGCGGCAACGACGTGCGGGCTGTTGGGACAAAGATCGGCGATGAGTTTGTGGTCGCCGTCCCCGGCACGGTCAACCTCGCGCAATGGATGATCGACTTCTCGGCGTGGCCGAAGCCCTTCCCCTACATCGGGACGTATCACGAAGGCTTCGGGCTGTGGGGGTTGAAGCTATGCGAGGCCGTGTTGAAGGACCTTCCCGCAAACGGCCGCGTCATCTTCGCCGGCCACTCGCTCGGCGCGCAACTCGCGCAGGTGATGGCCGCAGTCTTCGCCGCGCTCAAGCACAAGAGCGCCCCGATGCGCGTCGTCACCTTCGGTTGCCCGCGCGGCGCGTTCATGGGGAACTTGACGGCGCCCGGACTCATCAAGACGGCGCTCGAGGCCGTTTCCTACCACAACTGCGGTGATCCAATCTGCGAGGTCCCGCCGCTCCCGATGTGGAAGCACAACGTCAGCCTGACGGAGATCGGCTCGCCCATCCACGCGCAGGCGCCTTCAATGGCCGACCACGCAATTGCTTTGTACTTGTCGAACCTCAAAACGTTGGAACCTCAAGCGGCTGGCGACGCCGCGAGACGTCCTGGTGGCCTGTGCGGCGTTGACGATAATTGGTGAACCGAAGCAGAATCCAGGTGTGAGTACAATCCGAAGCTGACGGTGGAATCGGAACTGGCCTGACCCAAGGGCCGAAGGGGGCTAAATTGGTTGACAGGAGACCCAGGTACGTGAGGGGAAACATTCCGCCGCCTGCCGATCAAGTCCACATCGACCTTGGCGCTCTTGACGAGCGTGTTCGGGGGACCGAGCGAGCTATCGACGATGTGAATGGGCGCCTCGACAATCTCGGAACGCAGATCAACAACATGTCGTCGTCTTTCGCGCAGCAGATGACGCGGATTAGCGAAAAGATCGACGCCAAGATGCAGGTGAAGCCGACCAATTGGCTCGCCTTTGTAACGGCGGCAGCGGCGATTGTCGCTCTTGGGATCACAATCGGCAGCCTTGTCATGGTTCCCGCGTTCAGTAGCATCCGCGAGAACGCGGCGGATATCAAAGAGCGGGTGACAACAAAGGAATTTGACGAATTTGGGCGCAATATGCACTCGCGAGACGACAAGCTGTCACAGTTGATTGAGGGTCTGACGCGCGACAAGATCGGCATCCGCGAGCACGACGAGTTCAAGGACAATATCGAAGGCCGGATCGGGGCCTTTGAAAAGACGCAGGACAATCGATTCCTCGATTTCGACAAGTCTATTGCCGAACGGCTGAGTGCGATCATATCCCGTCTCGACGCGATGAGCACCCGGATCAGCGAAGGCCAGGAGCGGCCGAAGGCGAACTAGCCTCCCCCTTCTCTGCCATGAGCGGCGATTAGGCTCAGAGGTCGAGTTCCGTTTCGAGTTCTTTGAGCGTGGCGACTGCCCCCATGCGTTCGGCAACCTTGGGGTAATGCTCGATCATGTGCTTGAGTTCGGCGATGTGGTCGGGAACGGGAAACTCCCCGATCTGGTGCAGAAAGACAAATTCTTCGCCCCACATGCCGCTACGCGTCGCGCAGTCGAGGCCCCAGTCGTTGCATTCGGGGTGGAAGTAGGAGCAATAGAAATCACCGTCGTAAACGCCGGAGCCTCGAATGGCCGGCTCGCCGACCTCAATCCGCTTGAAACAGTGGTCGCAGGTATGAGGCTTCCTGGTCGCCTTCACGGTTGAAGAGCGGTTGAATTCGCTGCTCATAGCACCTCCCCCTTCCCTGCCGCGTTGAGGGCGGCGAGACGGGTTACAGGCAGTCACTGCGCCCCCGAGCGCCCAAGTTCTCGACGGAGACGGCGTCCCAGTAGCCGACGTCCGCGCAGCGCGAGCCCGCGTAGCCGACGTTGAACCAGGACCCGCCGATGAAGGCGCCGCGCGGCTGGTCGGGATCGCCGTCGTGGCCCCAGACCCACAAGCCGCCGGTCGCCTGCATCAGACCGAAGCGGCTGGTGCGCGGCGCGTCGAGGCCAGTCGTCTTGGGATCGCGTTCGGCCGCCGTCCTCTCCGTCACGCCGAACGCCGCGGCGAAGAACTCCTCGAGGCTGAGCAGCCCCTTGCCGTGCGCCGCCATCACGGCCTGCGCCGTCGCAAAGTCGAACCGCTTGGCCGGCTTGCCCTTGGCGTCGCGCGGCCGATCGTCGCCGTCGGCGATCGTCGCGCCAAACTTGCTGGTGCCGTCGGCGAGATGATTCACGCCGGTCAGATAGATGTCGCACCAGAAGCGGCCGGCCGACGTGGTCACCAACGTCATGCCGCGCGGGTCGGGGCAGGCGGGGCGGAAGGCGACGTCCCACAGCGAGAAGGGATTGATCGCCGGCACGTCATCGCCGCCTGCGCGCGCCGGCGCGTTGCCGCCGGGCGCATAGTGGAACCCGCCGAGCAGCGTCCCGCCGTCTGGAATGCCGATCAGTCGCGCCACCGAAAGCGCGCCACAATCGCAATTGACGACGTAGTCGGCGCCGGGGACATAGCCGGGCTCGTCCGCGGCGTTCAAATGAAGAGGAACCGACGTGTCATGAGCGAATGTGTGGCCGGCGAAGATCGTTCCGGCCCTGACGACCAGGCTGTCGCGGCCCGTCGTCTTGAACACCGAGACGTGCGGGTTTGGTCTGATCAGCGCCGTCGCGTCCGGTTGCGGATTGGTGTGCAAATTCATGTTCTCAGGCTCCGTGTTTGGCCGACTTTCGAGGGCGGCGAGGGCTTCGTTGATCGCCGCAATTTGAAGGCTGGCAAGATCAGATGCGCTGGAAAATCTGCCGATGTGCCATTTAGCTCCCCACAGTGCCTCCTTCGCCTTCTCCACAGCCAAGCGGAGGGTGGCAATCTCCGCCGCTTCCCTCAGCCCCTCCGCCTGGCCTCGGGCTTCGGCGCGGGTTAGAGCGGCAAGGGCGATATGCACAGCTTCCGGAGTAGACTCACGGTTGCATGCGCCGCAGTTATCGGAACCGAGATCGGCGTGTCGCCGGCACACGGCTTGCTCGGGGTGGGGGCAGACCCACTCCCATTCTTTTGCGCAGACGAGCGCCAGCTCCCGCGCCTCCACCTCACGTTCATTAGGGGTCATCCCAAGTCTCCAAAATATCGAGATCGCCGCCGACGTTGGCGAGATAGTTCATCTTCATTCGGCTCGTGAACACGACGATTAGCTTCTGCAACACACCGAGGGCACGCCGACTGATCGGCTACCGTCATCAAGTACCACCTGTACTCATCGTCGGCTCCCATTTTCTCAGCGCGGCCTCGGGGTAAATCTGCACGCTTCCGCGCTCAAACGCACTTTCGACGCAGTACCCTCGCGGCGTTAACTCGGTCCAATAATACCCGCAGACTTTACCGCGCCAGGATGACCCGGAACGCTTCTCGACCGGATCGCCGACCCGGTAGAGCCATGCGCCAGCGAAGGCGTCGGACATGGCGGTCATTTCGTCGGCTCCGTGGGTGGAGGGGGAAGGGGACGCCCATCGTCGTCACACGCGATTGTGAGAAGCCAATCAGGGTCATTCTCAGCAACCACGGCGTCCCCAGCAGTCCATACACACCAAGTTCCATCTTTCCAGACTGTAATTGAGGGCTTGTTCATTTTGGCGGCTCCGGTAGTTGTTTCCAGATTGTGAGAGTGCCTTCGCTCTCGGATTTGTAGTTAGTCCCAAAATCCGATTGGTTCTCAATGATGCCGTTGCCTTCATGTGACGCCTGCCAACGGCCTTGCGCCCAAAAATAAGCGGCAACGGAACTGTTTGTCGGCCCCCACGCGAGAATCTGTCCGCCATTCCTCGGCGCGCTCTCGATTGGCCTCCACGCATTCTCCGCCCGCGCCTCGTCCCTCTCACGCTCGCACGCGGCGAGACGGGCGGAGAGTTGGCCGCGCTCGGCGGAGAGAGCTTCTAGAAAGGCGGCGAGCGAGCTCCGGCCGCTGCTAGGCAATGCCTGTCCGTCGCGCAGATTGGCAACAATTGCCGCTATCGCCTTCGGGTTTGTATTGATCTTCCCCACCACAGACGCCGAGAGCATCGCGCGAAATACAGCGGCGGCAAGATCGACACGTCGCGGCCACGCCGGCGGTATGACGGCCTCTCCTGCGCGGTCCATCTCCTCCGTCACGTCCTCAAGCCCCTCGGCGATGAGGTCGACAATGGCGCGGGACGCTGTTTTAGTCCAACGCTCTCCGCCTTCTGGCCAGTCCTCACCTGTTTTTGCGACATGGCGAAGCTGTTTTAGGATTTTGTTTTCGACTTCCTCGACCAGCTTCTCTCGGACGGCTTGTGTGGTCATGGCGCGATCTCCTCCTCGCCGGCGGTCGCGGCGACGCGCGCCTTCCAGTCGTCGAGTTGTTTGCGCCCGACGGCGTCGCGCTCGGCCTTCGTCCGCGCCTTCCAGAATGCCTCCAGCGGGGCAAGCGTCGACATGGATGCCGCCGCGTCACCTTCGGCCAGGAGACCAGCGAGATCGCTCGGCATGACCAGCGGCACGTCGCCACGCGCCCACTCCGCCAGGAGCCGCCCCGTCGTCTCGTCAAGGGGCTTGTCCTCGGCGAAGATGTGCTCGAATTGTTGCGGCAGTTTCATCATCAGCTTCTCGCCGACGTGGTCGCTGCGCCAACTCGGAACGCCGCCCGCCTTTGGCAGCAGCAGACAGTTGACCGTCATCTCGAACAGCAGTTCCTCGCCTGCGATCGGCATGAACCCCATCTCGATCGGCTGGCCGCCTTTGACCGGCTTCGTCTTCTCCTTTGCGCGGAAGCAGAAGATGAAGTTGGCGTTGAGTTGCAGCAGGCCGGTGATGAACTGTTGGCGCAGCTTGGCCGGCTTGATCCACGCCGCCAGCTTGACGCGCTCGCGCTTCGCCATGTCGTCGCCGGCCATGCGCTCGACTTCGGCTTCCTGCGTCAGCAGATAGCCGCCGATGCCAATGTGCTCATGGCTGAGCGAGTCGACGACGATGACGCCGGCGCCCTTGTTGACGCAGTGCTGCATCGCGGCGAGGTAGTCGAGCGAACCGAACGGCGCGCCAAACGCAATGTGTCGAAACTTGAACGTGTCCGCATAGTGAAGCGCACGTCTCGACTCTGTGTCGACGACAAAAATCTCCCCGCCCGAAACATTTTGGATGCCGGTCGCGAGGCGAAGCGCGCTGAACGTCTTGCCGCTCCCGCTTGGCCCCATGAGTCCAACCAACAGCGGAACGTGCGAGCGGACGGCGGGCTGATCGTCAAACGTGCGGGTCAAAGCTGTCCTCCGTCCATCCTGCCGAGCATCTCGACCGGCCCCATTACGCTCGTAGGAGCGACCTCGCGCTCAAGCCATTCCCGCTCTTTCCAATCCGGGTACGGCAGACGCCGCGGCAGGTTCTCGAAATGCGGCCAGCGATCATTGCGCAGGCACTCGCGCCAGCAGTCGATCGCGTATTGCATTTTGCGCCGGCCCATCTCGCGCATCGTGGCGTCGGCCTCGATAATGCGTAGGCCGTGGGGCTCGTCTTCCTCAAGCCAAAGCCAGCGAAAGTTGATCCGGCCCGCCAGGTCGGGGAAGACGAGTTCGGCGACGTGAATGTAGAATGCCGCGCGCATGTCGTAGCCCATGTCGACGATGTGCCGGGCGAGCGCCGCGTCGTTGGCGAGGTTGATCTTCGTGACCTTCCAGTCGTTGATCCACGGCGGCGCGAGGCTGTCCATCATCGCGCGCAGCCAGGCGCCCTTGTCTTCGGCAATCAGGACGCATTCCTGCATCCCGAGGTTGATCCCCTCTTTGACCGCCGTTTCCTTGGCGACGGCCGCGATGTCGATGACCTGCTCGAACTGGTGGGTCAGCAGCGGGATCAGCCCGGCGTCGCGGGCGGCGGCGCGCTGCTCCTGCGCGGCGGCCGTGCGCCAGTCTTTGAGGTTTGGCACGATCTTGATGCGCGCCGCGCCGCCGGCGAGGTAGTCATGGACGGCGCTGCCGAGGTCGAACGCGCTGTTCGTCTCGGCGACGAACTTCGGATTGAGCCGCGGATGGGCCAGCCATGCGTGCTTCGGCGTCTGCGCGACCAGCACGCGGGCGAGCGAACTCGACAGCGACGGCTCGAGCGCACAGTCGGCGTGATAGTCATCCGGCGCGACGGCGGGATGCAGGCCGGCGGCGAGGCGTATGGACTCGGTCAATATGGTCCTCCCAATTTCTCGATGGTGCGGCGCTCGTCCGTCTTGCCGCAGTCGAACGTCGCGCCAAATGGCGTCACGCGCAGCCGGGTTCCGCCGCCGCCTGGCGGCCCATAGAACTCGACCAACTCGGAATCGCGCAGAGCATTCCACGTTGCTCGCATGAATGGTGCCCATTCGCCACCAGCCAAGACAACGGCCTTTTTCCCGAACACGCCATCGCCCCCGTGGTCGCGCAGCCATTTCAGGGCGGCTCGTTCAGCCTCGGTCACTTTGTCTCTCCCGTTTTCAGCCGGTCAGGCTGGCGGCGCTCGATGATGCCGCAGACTACATCGGCAAAATTGTCGCTCGCGCTGATCAGATAGTAGGCGGGATCGCGCGAAAAGCTTTCCCAATTAAAATTCACCAAGCCCTCGATTTCCCATCGGTCGATCGAGTGCAGGATGCGCAGCGCGTTCATGAAGCGGTCGCGCGCGAGGTCGCTCAAATCAGCCTCCCCTTTTCTTCAAGGTGGCGGATGCGCTGGCTATAATCCTCCGCGATAGCCGCCATCACGGCTATCTCGTGGTCTGCGTTGGCCTGCGTCATCTTGCCGTTTTCGATCCAGCGCGGGTAAACGCGCTGGCGCATTTTTGTCTCGCGTTGCGCGCAGTTGAACTTGGCGCGATCGTCGATCGGCCCGGTCACAGTCACGACGCGGCGCCCGGCGCCTGCGGGACGTTCAAAGGTTCGTCCGCCGACTCAGCCGCGCCGTTGCTCTTGCGCGTCCGCTTGAGGTCGCCGCTCTCGCGCCGAGCCCGCGCGATCTTGCTCCCCAGCGCCTCGAAGGCGTCGGCGAGGTCAACGTCGGTCCGGGCCAACGCCGCGGCCACCTGGTCTGCGGTCAGCCCGACGACACGGGCCTCCGGTCGAGCGGCCTCGTGAGCCGCGCATTCCTCGATCGTCTCAAAAATCTTGCCGTCAAAAGCTAGAAATTTCATCACTCTGCTCCAGTCCAGTTTTCAGGTTCGTCCGCGCGGTTTGTCCGCGCCCAATCGCACCACACGCAGCCGGCGACGAAGCCGAGGTTGAGGCCGCCGATCGCGGTCGCGATGATGCTCCAAACGATTTGAGCCGTGGTCATTCCGCTGCGTCCTCTGCAATCGCGTCGTAAATCCGCCCGTCCGGGTCCTCGTAAAGCCAGGTCTCGATTTCGGCCTTGAGCCACGCGGGGCATTCGACGGGCGTCTCTTTGCCGCCGCCATCGTCCTTGCGGAGATCGACGAACGAGACATCATACTCCATCGGCGATGCAGGCTCGCCGCCGCTGTCGTAGGACGGCCCCATCTGCGGCTGGGCTTCGGCCGTGATCTTGTAATCGTAGCCGACAATGTACTCGGCCCCGGCGATGGTCAGGTAGGCGTCCATGATCAGTGACCTTCCGTTGTGGAAGTGTTGAATCGCTGCTCTCCTAGGCCGACCGCGACCGCGACCCCGACCCCGACCGCGATCCCGCCCCCGACCCCGACCCCGACCACAACCGCGACCCCGACCGCGACCGCGACCACGACCCCGACCGCGACCCCGACCCCGACCACGACCGCGACCGCGACCCCGA
>Ga0181520_10010842_pt1 | contig 12115 bp, 8 predicted proteins | sample PEATcosm2014_Bin_29_FD_132451 | JGI IMG/M metagenome (GOLD analysis project Ga0181520, IMG submission 132451) | Peatland microbial communities from MTU Mesocosm Facility, Houghton, MI, USA - PEATcosm2014_Bin02_30_metaG | ecosystem: Environmental > Terrestrial > Soil > Wetlands > Peat | place...
CCTCTCGCTGCCGCGTTATTAGTAGCCAATGCTGCCATTGCCGGGCTGCGGGTGATAGTGGACGGATGGTGTGTTGGCCCGACTATGATGGGCACGCAAATTGTGGTGCTGGAAACGGTATGTGCATTGGCCCGCCATCCCCAAGTATCGGAAGTGACCGTGGTTGTCCCGCAGAGCATATCTGCAAGTAGCAAAGCCACCTTGGAGCAGTCAGGAGCCAAAGTGGTGGTAGGTCATGGTCCCGAGCACAGCCTCCACATGGCCTTGCCCGGCGATCTTGTCTACCGGCCGTACCAGGTAACCCGGATGGCCGATCTCGAATGGCTCTTGGCGGCAGCTCCACGCTTCGTCGTTTGCCAAATGGACTGCATTGCGTACAATAACCCTGCTTATTTTGCAGATCTCGGTCAATGGGCGACATACAGAAGAGTAAACCAACTTACTTCTCAGGTCGCAGATGGCCTCACATTCCTAGTGAAAGCGTGCTAACTCAGGCCCGGTCGAGCGGTCTGCTGCCAGACGCCACGGTTACTGCCACCGTCTACAGCGGCACCGACCGTCTCCTGTCACCCTCGGCCCCAAGAACTCCGATCGGTATCAGCGAGAGCCTTTCTGGTTTCTTCCTATGCCTCGGCGCGTCCTACAAACACAAGAACCGCGTACTTGCCCTGCGTATTTGGGCTGCTGCGCGCGAGCAAGGGTGGACCGGGGACCTCGTCCTGGCTGGTCCCACCCCTCCTGATGGCAATTCGTTGATGGACGAAGATGCCTTCCTGCTCGAGCACCCGGACCTAAGTCGCGGCGTCTGGAGACTGGGTGCACTGTCGGAAGCCGAGAAGAATTGGTTGTACGCCCGCGCCGCGCTTGTCCTTTACCCAACGATCTCAGAAGGGTTCGGCTTGGTGCCGTTCGAAGCGGCCGCCCACAATGTGCCTTGCTTGAGCACAAGAGCAGGCTCCTTAGACGAGATCTTGCCTACGGACGTCCCGACGATCGATCTGGGGGACGTTAGCTCGACGGCGCGCCTGGCGATGGAAATGGCCGAGGAGGGGCCGCTGCGAATAGCGGTTTGTCGGTCGCTGAACCTGAGAGGAGCAGATTTTACGTGGGCTGCAACGGCGGACCGTTTGGTCGAATTCTTCTGGGAGGTGATAGGGCGTCCGTCGCGAGAGCCGAGTAGGACGACGCCTCTACTGGAGACTCCCGGACTGAGAGTCGGCCGAGAGGTGGCGGCGCGGAACTTCGGAGTGCTCCACCGGCCCCTGGCGTGGAGCGTCCGCCAGGTAGCAGAGCGTCCACAGTTGCGCCAACTTGTCATCCCCCCGGGTTCCCGCCGGCTCAAGCTCGGGGGTAGGTTTGTCGGCTATCTCGACCGCAGGGCCCGCTAGACGTGACGCCGGCCTGTCCGGAATTTGACGTTTCTGGCGTAGGGCACCCAAGAAGGCGGAGCACGGGTGTTGACTAGCGTCGCACAACAGGTGAGGAGAGCGCCGTCGCATGTCGGGTTCTGGGTGGTGGTCGGCGCTGCCGCCATTTTCGTTATCGTAGGTGTGGTACTCCCGACGATCCCTGTAAAAGGGCTCACAGTCCGCACGGTGGTCGAGACATCGGAAGCGACGACGATGGCGGTGTATGTAAACGACCTGGACGCGGCCGCGGTGTCCGTTCCCCTCGCTGCCGGAGTTGACGCGACGACCGTCCTGCAACTGCATTCAGGCGGAGTGGACCTGATCCAGCTCAACTTCTACGGCCCGGTTGGCGAGCACATTCGGCTGTACTCCGTCCAGGTCCTGAATGGTAAACGGGTCCTGGCCTCCTCGTCGGGCGGCGATTTCTCACGATGGCAAATGGCCTTCATCTACCCGACGGGTCAGCCCGCCAGGCCTAGCACGAGCCCGTCCATTGTTCTTGCTACCACCGAAGAGGGCTCAGCCCTGCACGAGACGCTTGATATCCCGGGCCCAAGTTCCTTTCCGGGAGCGGTGGAGGCGAGGGATCCCTTGCACCGCCTATCGCTCAGCTTTTGGATCGGGCTGGGACTCGGCCTGTCGGCCTGGGCGATGAGCCGAGACCGCCGGAGCCTCGCCGGCGTGGTGATAGTGGCCGGGATTGCCGTCGTGGGTTGCCTGTTCCTGATTTCTCAACACACCGGTGGCCTAACTCCGGCCGTTAGCGGGGTGGGTAGGGCGACCTACCTCGGCTTGTCGGTCGCCTCCAACCTCCACGCCGTCGAGGCAATGTACGCGCTGGCCGCCGTGCTCGGCTTCGCGGCTGGCCTTGGTTGCAGGCGCATTCGTCTGTTAGTGGACCGGTTCTTTCGGCTGCAGCCCGCGCCAGGAAGGACGCGTGGCAGGAGCAAGCGACAACGGTCAAGGGCTGCCGTCTCGATCGGTACGTCGGGAGATGACACGGATCGAACTCCCACCAGGCCAACGCGATACCGAGTACCGTCGCACCTGATAAACGGCGCACTTTTGGCTACGGCTCTCGTGGCCGCCGTGGCCGTGCTCACTCCGGACATACTAAGCGACCTTCATAGTGCGGCTGTGCAAACGTATGTCCCGGGGCTCGACAACGACAACGGACTTGCCTGGCAGGTGTTCGCCGAACGGGGTCTGGTACCCATGAAAGATTTTTGGTACCCGTACGGCAACTCTCTCTTCTTCGTTGCGCACCCCGTGGTCGGCAGCGTTCTTCAAGCCTTGTTCAACCTGAGCCTGGTTGGCGCGTTTGGGTGGGTGTTTTGGTGCATGTCCAGGCGGAACAGGTGGGTCACGTGGCTTGCGGTTATTGCCCTTCTGTTGGCGGAACAGTTCATGCCAGAATTCTCACGGTACTCGGTTGGGTACCTCGTGCCCCTTCTGTACTGGACGATTCCCGCGGAGGGGCCAGCCCACCGGTGGACCGGTCGCGTAGTTCTGGCTCTGGCGGTTGGTGGAGGCCTTTTCGTGGAACCGGACCCGGTACTTTACGGCTGCATCGGTCTAGCCCTATCGCTCGCCGTTGAGCTGCTCGTCGAGTACCGTAAGGCGGTCCACCTGCTCCGCGAGATAGCAGTTAACCTGGCAGCTCCGTTGGGACTGGCGGTCGTCTATATCGTGTACACCGCGGCTGAGGGGCAACTCGGGGGGTTGTGGGACATTTACGGCCAGGTCGGCGCTGTAACGGCGTACAGTGCCTATCCTGCCGTGCTTGTCACCAACCTGAGGTCTGCACTGGGACTCAACGGGCTCGTGGTCTGGGTCCCGGCGCTGATGCTGGGTGCCGGCCTCTTCCTGCGCGTTCGGCTAAGGAGCCAGGACGTTCCGGTCAGCCGGTCGTTGATCGCGCTCGCCGGCTGTGGGTTCCCGCTACTGGAGAAGTCCGTGGTCCGGCCCATACCTGACGAGATACGGATCACCCTCGGTTTGGCAGCTCTTGTCGTGCTGGTGACCGGGTGTCCTGTAGCTTTCCGCCCACGCGGTGACGGCCAGGGATGGCTCCACCACATGAGGGCCTTAGCCATCGGCGGCTGTGTGGGGGCGCTGGCGGCGGCCATCGTTGCCTCTCCCGGCCCAGGCGTGCTTCGCTCAGGCGTCCGCTCTCTTCCCACAACCCTGCGAGACGACGTCCACGTCCTTCTTCACAGGGCCGAGGTCAGGGGGCTAGAGCGTCAGGCCCTGGCGCCCGCACGTTTCGCCGATTACCAAGCCGAGTTCCAAGTAGCTTCCGCAGTCCGTGACCTTATCGGCCATTCGCGTGACGGTCTGTTCGTGCTCGGCGATGATCCGTCGCTCTACGTGATCCTCGACCAGAACCCCCCTTGGACCATAACCGCCTACAACACCTCACCTATATCCGACCAGCGACGAGTCGTCGACTGGCTGGCTGATCATAAGCCGCAGGTCGTCGTTCTTGATGAGGCCACGCCCAGCTACGACGAGGTGCCGTCGGACGTACGCATACCCCTTGTATACCAGGCTATCGTCGCGGGGTACGTACCCCTGGCCCACGTGGGCAGCTACGCAGTCTTGGGCCGTCGCCCCACCGGCCAGGGCCCCGACCCCGGGTTCTGGGCGGGTGTACTGGGCACACAGGTTGACCTCGGCTTTGTCCCGGACGCCATGCGCGCATCCGTCCCGGGCCTGGGAAGGGTGTCATCAAGGGTCCCGTACCTGAGCGTTCAGCGAGACGGCCCTTCGGGTGGAGAAGCCACGGTCTCGGTTCCCGTCCAATTTGGAAGTGTCGACATAGAAATAACACTAAATGCCCAGCCGGGTCGGGACGAGTTTAGTATCCCCTTATCGCGCGTCTGGGCGTGGGCTCTGTCTCACAACCCAACTGTGACAGGTTTTGCGAGCCCGGGTTGGACCGCACACATCGCTTTCGGGACTCTTCCGACCGATCAGTTGTACTGAATTATGATGACACCGTTGGCCAGAGTGACGGTCTTTCTCCGAGGCTTTGGTGACGATGAGCGCGTGACCCGATCGGTGGATGCGTTGCTTACCAACACTGCGCCATCCGTCCCGATTTTCGCCGTCGAGGGAGGGGAACATTATGACCTTCGAGTTGCGGTAGGTCGGCGTGGGGTGGTCGCGCCCAGTAACGGGTTCCTGGCCCGTGCCGGGGACGTCGACGAGCTCTTCGGGGTGGCGTGGAGGCGCGACCTAGTGATCCTCGATTCTCAGGTGATTGTCGGGCCGGAGTGGCTTGACCGGCTTTCGTCGGCTGCCTACAGCTTGCCCAACGCGGCAACCGCGTCGCCTCTCAGTAACAGTGGGGCTCTAGCAGTCGGTGACGGGGCCGCGCGTGGCACACCGGACCTAGGTGCCGCGGTGGGGGCCGCCGAAGCAGCCCGCCGCGTGGCGCGGGTCTCTCGAAAATCGTACCCAATACTTCCTCGAGCAACAGGGAGATGTGTATACATCAGAAAATCGGCGCTGGACATAGTGGGAAGTTCCGATGAGGCCCTCGTCTCGGGCGCCTGGTCTGGAAACGCTTTTTCACAGCGCGCCTCGAACGTCGGCTTAGTCCACGTGTGTGCTGACGATGTTTTCGTCTACGACCAGGGCATCGGCGGCGTAACGCACCCGGATGAGGGGGCCCGGAGTTCTGTCACACCACAAGGTTGGGACGACCAGGGTTGGTTGCCGCTGAGCTTGAAGGACCTAGAGGCAAGCCGCTGCCCACCCCTGTCGGCGGCCCTCCGGTTAGGTGACGCCGCGCTCCACGGGATCCGATTGGTCATAGACGGCACGCGCCTCGCCTCAGAAACGATGGGGACGCAGACGGTTGTACTGGAAAGTGCCAGAGCCCTCTCCCGTCATTCTGGCGTCGCAGAGGTTACCGTTATCGCGAGCGAAGCCACGCCAGAACCGGTTCTGGCCGCGCTGAGAGAGTGTGGCGCAAAGCTGGTCTTCAGCAAGGGTGCGGGGTACAAATGGGAAGGGCCTCGAGACGCCGACGTGATTTACCGCCCGTGCCAAGTGACCCGCACGGCAGAACTCGAGTGGCTATTGGCTATAGCGAGGCGAGTTGTGGTATGCCAACTGGATTGCATCTCCTACAACAACCCGTCGTATTTTTCAAATTGGGCGCGGTGGTCGATCTACCGCAGGGCCAACGAACTAACGTTTCGCTTTGCTGACGGGATTACGTTTTTGAGCCAGGCTTCACGGAGCCAGGCTCTCCGGTGTGGGCTGTCCCCAGCGAGCGCGGGGGCTGTGGTGTACCCAGGTACCGACGCGATGCCGGTAGCGGGCCCGCGGATCGCACCGGGCGGGCTCCAAGAGACGGCGAAGGACTTCTTTCTGTGCCTAGGTGCCTCATACAAGCACAAGAACAGAGTGGGGGCCCTACGGATCTGGGCGGCGGCGCGGGCTCTAGGCTGGAGGGGTGCCCTGGTGCTGGCGGGCCCGGCGCCTCCCGAAGGGAACTCGCTGGACGATGAGACGGAGTTCCTCCATGAGCACCCCGAGCTTAGGTCGGACGTTTGGCGGCTTGGCACGATGTCGGACGCTGAGCGGGAGTGGTTATACCAGCGAGCGGCCTTGGTGCTTTACCCGACGCTGTCTGAGGGGTTTGGCCTGATCCCGTTCGAGGCAGCTCGCCGGGGTGTCCCATGCCTGAGCACCCGCGCAGGTGCTCTAGATGAGGTATTGCCGGTTGATATTCCTACGATTGATCCCGGCGATGTCTCCGCTGCGGCTGGCACGGCGTTGAGAATCGTGGAGGACAGGTCTTTTGGCGAGGCGATCTGTGAATCGTTGAACGCGAAAGCTGCGGAGTTCAGCTGGGACAGGTCGGCGGAAAAGTTGGTAGATTTCTTGTGGGAGGTGATCGGCCGGCCCTCGGGAGAGCGTGAGCGATTAGCTGAGCTTGCCGGCTTGAACACAACGAGGAAACCCCGGGCCCCAGGGCGGGGATACCTTACCGTCATCCACCATTGGGTGGCGTCGGCTACGCGGGAAGTTGTAGAGCGACCTCGTCTGCGTCGAGCCCTTGTGCCGGCCGGGTCGCGGAGGTACCGCCTCGGAGCGGCGGCGGTCCGCTTCATGGAGGGTCGGGAGCGTTGAGGTCAGCTGCTAGCGGAGCGCGGGTTGCACCTCATGACGGCGCTTGGGCACGAGCCGGGACTTTCAGGATGGGCTGGTCGAAGGTACCTTGCTGGTGGGGTTCTTCGCTGCCGGGTAACCAGGCCCTAGACGCGTTGGTGGTCGGCCAAGGGGCTGAGCTCTTTGCGTGCGCGCTGGCGCGCTCGCGCCCGTCTGGCCGCGCCTAGTGTTGGCAATAGTGAAGAGTCAAATCTCGGCGTTGCTGCCATCCCGGCTCAAGGTGCCGCTGCACCGGCTTCGCGGCCGGGCACGAAGCCTGTGGGCACAAAAGCGCGGTCCCCAGTCCGTGTGGTTTTGGGACCATTACGAGCAGGCTGCCTTGGAAATCATTTATTCTGTCGGCCAAGCGGGGGTGACTCTCCGGGACAAAGTAGTCGCAGACATCGGGTCTGGCGATGGGATCATGGCGCTCGGCGTCGCTAATCGTGGGAGGCCGGCGCGGTTAGTGGGTTTTGACATCGTTCGCACTGACGTGGACCATTTGAGTAAACGTGCCCGGGAGGAGGGGGTCAGGAGGACAATGCCAGCTGAATTGTCCTTCGTGCAATCCATCCCGGAACGGTTGCCGGCGGTTGAGGGAGAGTTTGACGTAGCCTACACATGGTCAGCCTTCGAGCATATTCAGAACCCACTCGCAGTACTCAAGGAGACCAGGCGCATCCTTAAACAGGATGGTGTGCTCTTCTTGCAGCTGTGGCCGTTTTATTATTCCGACCGCGGTTCACATCTGTGGGATTGGTTCCCGGAGCCTTTTCATCACCTCTCCGAGAGCAGCGACAAGATTGTGGATGCGATGCGTCATAGCTCAGTCGCCGACGAGGCGTGGACCGAGTACATGATCCGCGAGTTCGAATCGTTGAACCGCATAACACTTGACGACCTTCAGGACGCCCTCGTCGCGGCCGAGTTCGACGTGGTGCGGTTGGAACTGCTGACCCAGATCGTAGCGATCCCAAGGCACCTGGCACGATCGGTGCGCCTGACAAACCTAGCCATAGGTGGCGTGAAACTCCTTGCCGTCCCGCGCCCGTGAGCCTCAATTCACCGTCGGGCGCAATACCAAGTTGAAGTAACCCGTTGGAAGCGCCTGTGCGGCGTCGCAAGTCTGCTTGTCTGAGAGGCCATCGGTGACCTCGGGAGCTTCCAGTGCGGTCCAGGAGTAGCCGAGTTCCCGGAACCAGCTCAGCACTTTCACGGGGTCGTCGCCGTACGCGCGGATCGCGTCGGGCCAGTACTCGGTCACGATCGTCGGTCGGCATTCCCGGATTATGCGCGACATGCCCCGCATCGCCACGTGATCAGTCCCCTGAAGATCTATCTTCACGAGGTGCAGGGGACCGGAGAGCACATCGTCCAGGGCTAGGGCCGGGACCTCGAGGACTTGGCCGGCCGTGGCCACCTCGTAAGTGCGCGAGTCGCCCGTGTTTTCTTCGATAGACCGTGATAATTTCACAACCCCTGTCCGGTCAGCGGCGGCTACGTCCAGGACTATTACGTTGTCACAGTGGGACCGCATGACGTTGCGGCGCAGGAACCTGGCGTTCACCGGGTCGGCTTCGACGGCGACGACGCGGCCTTCTGGCCCGACCAGCTTAGAAAGGGCCAATGTGAAGATCCCTACGTGGGCGCCCACGTCCAGGACCACGTCGCCCGGTGTCGCGTTTTCGCGCAACGCTTCGGCAACGGCGGGCTCCCAGTCCGAGTTCTCCTTCAGCCACGGGAGTATGACGGTGTCCCACGCTGGGATCTGTACCTCCATCGGCCCCACATTCACCAAGACAGATGGAGGGTCGTCGGCCGACCCGACACCCAAAAAGTCACGCAGGTTTGTGGCGATGGCTTCCGAATTGACGTCAGTGCCCGCCCGCGGTGGCCCACTCGAGCGCACGGCCCGTTCAATAGTCGCCAGCCGGCGCAGCAAGGAGTCGTGGAATTGACGATCAGAGTCCCAGGTCGTCTGGTTGTGAGGGCTGAGCAACTCGTTGACGCGCTCCAACAATGTGGACACCGAGGTATGGCGTTCGCCGGCCGCCTCTCGGTCGGTACTGTGCATCTGTTGGATAACGCTCTCTAGTCGCTCTAATCGGGCGAGCACGTCCAGGTCTAGGTCATCAAGGCGACGGGTAATGGCGGCAATCTCCGCCTCGAGGCGTGGCAGTGCCAAGAGGTCGGCTTTCAGGAGCCGTGCAAACCCTTTCCCGCGACCGACAAGGGACGTCTGCCCAGAGCCCTGGCTACGCCCCATCCCGTGCCTCCCTTGCCGTTGGCTGCCACGCCTTCCCGGAAGCCATCTCGGGCAGCAGCCTAGGCGGGCGCGCGACCGGCGGCCACCACTTACCGCCTGGATGCCGGCGGTCCCGTGGTCGTTCGCCCTGCACTGGCCCGCTCACGGGGACGGCCTCTCGTCCCCCAGGAGGCCCGTGCGCCCGTGGAGCCGGACGTCAACTAGGTGGTGAGCAAGAGGATGGTGAAGAAGCAACGGGTGCGCCGGAGCCTGGCGGTCTTTGGGTGACCGGGCTTCGCGCCCCGGTGCTGCCCGGCATGGCACTTTCGTCTCCGGCCTTACCGCCGGTCCCTGGGCGTCGCCGCTCGCCGTATACGGGCACCCGGGCCAAAGGCACTGCTACTACGGCGGCGGCCAGGAGCAGGCCGATGACGCCGACGATGCGGGCGGAAGAGCCGAGCTGGGACATGAGCAGGGCCGCCCCGCCCAGCACCACCCCGGCGCCGTAGATGGTCACCACCGCTCCTCGCACCGACAGTCCCATCTTGACCAGACGGTGGCTGGTGTGGTCCTGGCCCCCGGCGAAAGGGCTTCGTCGGTGGGCCAGGCGCGAGACGACCACGAGCGTCGTGTCAAAGAGGGCTACGCCGGGGACGGCCAGGATCACGGCTACGGGGACGCGCGTTGGGGCGTTTGCCCTCAGCTTGAGCAGGAGCACGGCCAAGACGAAACCGAGGAAGAGGCTCCCCGCATCGCCCATGTAGATCCTCGCCGGGTGAAAGTTGGCCCTAAGGAAGCCGCTGGCGCAGCCCGCTAGGGCAAGCGCGAGCGCCGCCACCAGGTACCGGTGCTGGAGCAGGGCGACCCCGAATATCGAAAGAGCAGCGATGATGGCGGTCCCCGCCGACAGCCCGTCCATGTTGTCGAGCAGGTTGAAGGCGTTGGTGACCCCGACCACCCACACGACGCTCACCAGCGCGTCCACGGCCCCGGGCACGCCCGCCAGGTGTGCGTCGCTGCCTATCGCCCAGACAGCGACCGCCGCCCCGGCCTCCAGTAGGAGGCGGAGCCATGGGCTAAGGCCTCCCCGCAAGTCATCGACCAGGCCTACCAGGGCGAGCAGGACGCCCAGGCCCAGGAAGCCGGCCAGCTGAGGCAGCCCGCTCGGCGGAGGGTCAAGGGCATTGCCGATTAGCACCACGGCCGCGAAGGAAGCCACAATGGCGGCGCCACCCAGGTAGGGGACCGCCTTGGTATGCCCCTTGGCCGGCCCGGGATGATCGAGTACTCCGAACTTCACCGCCACCGCCAGAGCGACGGGGACCAGGACCAGGCTGAGCACGAGCGAGCCGACCAGGACTAGGCAGTAACCCCACACAGGCAGCGAGCTCATGACGGGCCCTTCGACTTGGGCTGCTCGGCCTCGCTCACAGGTACTCCACGCTCTCCCCCCGGCAACGATGGCGAGTGTCCAGTACGCACTTGGCGTTGGTGGCGACCATTTCGTAGTCGACGTCGTCGTGGTCAGTCAGCACGACGACCAGATCGGCCTCGGACACCTCGTGCTGAGTCAACGTGGCGCGCCGGAGACGAGCCTCAAAACCATCTCCCTCGGGTGCGGCCACGTGGTCGTCGACGTAGGCGACCTGGGCGCCGAGGGAGACCAGGCGCTGGGCCACCCGGAGCGAGGGGGACTCCCGCATGTCCGAGGTGTTGCGTTTGTACGCCAAACCCAGCAGGAGGACCCGACTGCCGTTGAGGGCCCTCTGGCGCCGGTTGAGGGCGAGGTTGGCACGCCCCACGACGTAGTCGGGCATATGGTCGTTGACGTCGTTGGCCAGCTCAACGAAGCGAAAGGTGCGGCCCACGCTGGTACGCATGTGCCACGAAAGGTAGCTCGGGTCAATGGGTAAGCAGTGGCCTCCTACGCCCGGGCCGGGATTGAAACGCATGAAACCAAAGGGCTTGGTGGCGGCAGCATCCAGGGCTTCCCAAACGTCAACACCGGCATCGGCGGCAAACATGGCGAGCTCGTTCACCAGCGCGATATTGACATGGCGGAAGGTGTTCTCTATGAGTTTGGCCAGTTCGGCCTCCCGCGGCCGCGACACGGCCACGGTCTTGTGCACCATCGTGTCGTAAAAGGCTTTCACGGCGGCCAGCGATGCCGCGCTCACTCCCGAGACGACCTTGGGGATCTCCTCCAGGCGGAAGTGGGCGTTGCCGGGGTCGATGCGCTCGGGGCTGTAGCCGAGATGGAAATCCTCACCCGCTCGAAGACCGCATGCCTCGTTCAAAGTGCCCGACAGCAGCTCCTCCGTGGTCCCCGGGTAACTCGTCGACTCGAGAACGACGAGCGCCCCGGGTTTCAAGTGCTCCGCCAGCGTCCGCCCCGCCTCCAGCACGAAGGTGAGATCGGGGCCGCCTTCGCGCAGCGGCGTGGGCACCGTGATGAGGGCTACCTCGAAGGAACCCAGTTGCGCGGGCTCGGTCGTCGGCAGGTAGCGGCCACTGGCCAGAGCGGAGGACAACTGCGCCGAGGTCACGTCCTCCACATAAGAACTGGCCGCCACCAGCCGCTCGACGCGATAAGGATCCTTGTCGAAGCCCACGACCTGGTAGCCCACCTCGACGGCGCGCATGGCCAGGGGCAACCCGACGTACCCCTGCCCGACGATCACCACTTTGCGTGGGAGCGACATCTGGCGCCGCTACCCGGCTAGCTGATCGCGGGCTCTGGCCACTCACGAGAGGTTAGAACAATGTCACGCACCGGCCCTGCAACCCCACGGCTCTCCAGCCCACCTGCGCTCGGCAACGCCGGCTCGACGGGCCCGTCCCACCCCACCGGTCAGCCACCAGCCCCGCCTGTCAGTACCTGGGTGTGTTGAGACTGGGGTACACAGTGAGTGAAATACTCGGTCTCGATATGCCTCCGTCCCGATCGTGCCCATGAACCCGACCGGAGGCGCCACCCAGCACCGCCGCGACCCCCGTGGCAAAGGGCCTTCCCGGTCGGTCCTGCTTTTGACGACCCGCATGAACATCGGCGGTCCGGCCCGTCAGGTCCTTCTTCTGGCCAAGTCCCTGGGCCAGGAGCTCCCGGTGGTCCTGGCCACAGGCAGTCCCGGGCGGGACGAGGGCGAGCTGACCGATCCCTCCATACTCGTTCGCCGAGTGCCGCTGGTTCGTCCCGTCAGCCCGGGTACAGACTTCCGCGCCCTGCTTGCCGTCCGGGGGTTGCTGCGTGAGACCGGCGCCGGCCTGTTGCATACCCACATGGCCAAGGCCGGCA
>Ga0181520_10010843_pt1 | contig 12114 bp, 6 predicted proteins | sample PEATcosm2014_Bin_29_FD_132451 | JGI IMG/M metagenome (GOLD analysis project Ga0181520, IMG submission 132451) | Peatland microbial communities from MTU Mesocosm Facility, Houghton, MI, USA - PEATcosm2014_Bin02_30_metaG | ecosystem: Environmental > Terrestrial > Soil > Wetlands > Peat | place...
TGCCTGCGCCCCATGTAGTAGCGGCAATACCACTGGAACCAGCCGCGGGGGTCATCGGGATGCAGCCATTTTTTACGCTTCCATACCAGGAGCGATTGACTGGCTTCCACCCCAAAGAAATTGAGTTTGGGGTCTGCTTTTCTGCCACTGGCAAATTTGGCTTTGGCAAACCAACTGGGGGGAAACTCTTGGGCGCAATCACGCATATAGACTCCGCCAAAGACACCCAGTGCAAGCATTTGGCGGGGAGTGAGGTCGGGACAAAAACCGGAGGTAAAGTTGCGGCCGGGGTGCTCTGTCAAAACATAGGTATAGCCGCGCTGGAGTTTGTCATTGACCGTTACGGTACGGAAGTTTTTTTTAGACGCCGGCGACATAAACGAGATTGAGATTATCAGGGAGCCAAATCTTAAACGAGGTTAAACCATATTTCAACTGCCTCAACTGCTGGCAAGGGGCTATGCGTGAGCCTCGTAAAATGCTCGTAGGCTCACAAAACGCACTACACTTTCAAGGATGGGATCTTGTCGATAGGGAAGTAGCGACAAGGGGGCTTTGAGCATAGTGGAACTGTTTTCTGCACTCCTTTCACGTCATTTAGAACACAACGGACGGCTGACAAGCTCCCGGTTTGCTCTTATCAACAAAAATGCTCGAAAAGCTTGAAAAGCTGACAAATGCACTCAAAACGATTTTTGACGAATCGCGCGAACAAAGGCATGGAAGGATATGCAAAGTGGCTCAAAAGTGGCTACATGAAGTTTTTGAGACTTTTAGCAATTACATAAGTCGCTGTCTATCAATATGGCAAGGCCCGGAATCGAACCGGGGACACAAGGATTTTCAGTCCTCTGCTCTACCGACTGAGCTACCTTGCCGAAGAAAGATTATTCTGTCATATTCGATGACACGCGTCAAGATTATGTCTTACCGGCCCAATCCCGTTGAAAATCCGCGCCGCTGTTTCGTCTGCCACGCACCCACTTCGGCCTGCATGGGTTTTGTCATCGCACGGGATATGCTCCCGTTCCTCACTGAGCCACTGCAGCGAAGCATCAATTTTGGCCAAGGGAACTGTGCGGCAAGTGCGGCCTGCGCCATTTCGACGACACTCCGGGGCAACTAAACGCTCTGCTCGGACGTTGACACCACTGCTGCGTGCAGCGTGGAGTAAAAATAAACCTCCACCGCGCCACCCGTTAGTTTTTCGAAAGCCAATTTGTAGGCGTCAAGCTGCGGGGCGTAGACTGCCTTGATTTTTTCCACCGGCAGCTGGTCGGTTTTCCAATCCACGACGATGGTTTTCTCCGGCGTTTTGACAACGAGATCCGCGCGGCCCTCCAGAACCGTGTTTTCGCATAAAGCGAAAAATGGCACCTCCGCGTCAAACTTATTTTTTGGATCGGTGAGAATTTTCCAAAGGGGGGTTCGCGAAAGTTTCTCCAGCTCTCCGGCGGCGCGCGCGGCGTAGGCCCCCGTTTTTATTCTTTTTTGAAGCTCCTCCTTGAGCCAGCCGGGATCCGGCTTTCGCGTATTCCAAAGGTTGTGCCAAAAATCCCCGTAATCGACGCCGCCGATGGCGGGCTCTTCGGTTTCCACGCGATGTTCCGCCGCGACCAAGGAACTGGGAGTGGTTGAAGGGATCAGCCGTTTGTCGGGATTTTCCCGAAGCGCGGCGACATCGGAAACTTCGACGGCCTTGGGTTCTTCCGTGTTTCCAACGGCCAATCGGGTTGGGGAAGGCAGCGACTCAAAGGCCTCGTGAAGCGAATCGCCGGCGCGGATTTTCAAAAGCTGCGCGGCGGAGTTTTCGCTTTCCGCGTAAAAATCGGAGTCGTCAACGAGGACCAGCTGTTCCTTCGCGCGCGTCATCGCGACATACAGCAGCCGCTCAAAATTTTCTTTTTGGGCAAGCTTGAGAGGCTCCTGCGGGCACCTCCAGCTTAAAGCCGCGCCGCCGCTGGCGGGGTCGACGATCGGATAGACGTTCTTGTGGGAGTGGTTGGGACGGTGAAGATAGGGGATGATGACGACCGGCCACTCGAGGCCTTTGGCTTTGTGCATCGTCATCAGCTGCAGCGCGCCGGGTTCGACGGGGATCTCGGCGTCGTTGGCGTCAAAAGTTTTGAGAAGTTCGCGCGCGGTAATTCCCGCTGTCGCTCTCGCGAGTATATTGGAGAGTTCCGCCTGCCATCGGCTCTTGAGATCCTCCCCGTAAATTCGGCTCAAGGCAAAAACTCTTTGATCGATCCGCGCATCCTGGACAAATCCAAGGATCGCCTTGTCCAAAGGTTCATCGAGATGGTTTTTATAAGCTTGGTGGAGTAAAGATAATTCATCGAAAAGCGCGGGAGAAATACTGCCAGGCATTGGCGCCGCGGCGATCGTTAAAAGTTCGGGATTTTTCTGCGCCACGGCTGCCAATGTACGATCATCAACCATTGAAAGCTCGCGCAGGAATCCCAAAAGCTCGAAGCTGTCGAAGGGATAGGCCATCAGATGCACGATCGCCTGCAAAATCCTTTCGGAGACCGTGGCGCCGCCGCTATCCGCGTGCAACTGCGCGCGGAAGCCGTTTTCGGCAAGGGTTGCGGCCAGCTTGAAAAGCCAGTCCCTGCGCGGCGCGATGATCGCCACCTGGTGCGCCCGCGACGGCGCCAGCTCCAACTCGCGGAACTGCCGGGCGAACGCCCGCGCGAAACTCCAGTCGCGCTCCTCCGCCGGTGCGCCCGCCTCCGGCAACCCGCCGGAAATTTTCCAGCGGCAAACCTCCCCCGCCGCAACGTCGGGTCGCGGCTCAAGCGACACGAACGCGGCCTGCGTCTGGCTTTTGCTCAAAAGACCGCCTGACGTCCCCGCAATGTTAACCCAGTCCACCACCTTTTGGGAGCAGCGAAACGTCACCTCAAAGGTCAGCTCCCGCGCGCCGCGTTTTTCAATCAGCTCGCGGTGCATTTTCAGGTAGTGCGGCAGCGACGCCCGCGCGGCGTAGATCGACTGCTGCGGGTCGCCGACCATCGTCAGCTGCAGTTTGCCGTCCTTTTCGATCGCCAGCTTTTTGAGCAGCTCCAGCTGTTCGGGGCTGGTGTCCTGCGCCTCATCCAAAACGACGCTGAAAAAACCGCCGCCGCCGATCTTCTCCCTCACAACGTCGATGAGATCGTCATAGAGATACAGCCCCCTGCTTCGGCGCCACTGGCGGAACTTTCCGCACAAATACCTCGCGTAACGCACGCCTTCGGTCGCCCGCCATTGTTCGTAAGAGCCAAAAGCCTCCTGGTAGAGTGGCCACGCCTCCGAAGTTTCCTTAGGCGCGGCAGGAAGCTCGGGGAAACTGTAATCGCCGCCGCCTTTTTCCTGCACAAGAGCCGTATAGTTTTGCGCCCACGCCTGCAGACGTTTGACGATTGAACCGTGCCTGCCTTCGATTTTGGCTTTGTTGAGCGTCGCAAAATCAAACGGCGGGACGTCGCGGAACTCGCGCGCCTGGCAGACGTCCGACGGGACGCCCGCGATCAACGAAAGGTCAAATTTTGGGAAATGCCGCCAGCAGCGCTCCTGGACTTCGATCGGCAAATCAGCGAGCGGATTGGGAACCTCCTCGCCGTAGCGAGCCCAAAGCGCGTCGATATTCGCGGCGATTTCAAAATTTGGCGACAACCCCCACGCCGCGCGAAACTTTTGCATAAGCTCGGCGCACAGCGAATGGATGGTGCCGATGAAAATTCTCTCGCACGGCATTATTTTTCCGGCGCGGGAGAGCTTTTTCTCCAGGCGGTCCCGCATTTCGGCCGCGGCTTTTTTGGTGTAGGTGACCAGCGCGATCGGCGCGCCGCCTGCCTGCAGCATCCGGCTGACGCGCTCGATGATGGCGTGCGTTTTGCCGACGCCGGCGGGGGCGATGACGCTGAAAGGCTGGTCTGTCTCCCGCGCAAAACGCTCGCGGGCGAGGCTGTCAACAAGCTCGCTCATAGGTCTCCTTTCCGCGCGCTCTTAAAATTTTCCCGTCGAGGGGGATCGCGGCGATCGGCAGGCGCTCCTCGCCCCCAAAACGCCCCCAGACATCCCCGCGCTGACCGAGGATCCCCGTCCGCGCGATTTTTCCCATCCATTGTTCCACCGGCAAAAAATCGTCTTGCAGGAGGAGCTGCGGACTCAACCCTCCCTCGGGCGCCAGGCGGCAAAAACCGATCGCGGCTTCGGGCGCGCTCATTTTCCAAAGCCGGCCATAGAGCCACAGCTGCAGCCCGTCGCCCTCGACCATCGATCTTTCGCTCATCGGTTTTGCGCTTGAGCCCGTTTTGAAATCGATGATCAAAATTTCTCCCGTTCCCAGCCGGACAACTCTGTCAATTCTTCCCGTCAGTAAAATCTTTTCACCCGCATCGATTTCCAAAACGCCTTTCACCGGCGCCTCAATCGCGACGGTCTCTCCGGCCATTTCCCGCAGCTCCAGCGCAAAACTCCTCGCCACCCTCCACGCGCGCGCCCTCGCCTGCTGCCAGATAAGCGACGGCTTTTCATTTTTCAGCGAGGCAAAAAAGCGGTCGATGCCCGCCATCGACGCGTCGGCGCCCAGTGCCGCGTGAACCCAGTTGCCCACCCACAACGCCTCGGGGCTGTCTTCTTCCGCGCGCCACAGCGGCTTTTGCTTCAAAAGCTCATACCAGGCCAGCTCCGGCGACGTTACCATCGACTCCCACTGTTTGCAGCTGGCTTTGATCGGCAAAGGCAGGGCATAGTCATTCACGCCGAAAGGCAATTTTGGGCTGCGCCTGTCCGCGTGTTTTTTCGTCAAATCCTCATCAGGCGCGGTTTCCCCGCAAAATTTTTGAGGCGGCCTGCGGTAGACTCTTTTTTGAGCCTCAACTTCGGCGGGCAAAGCGCCCTCCAGGGCGATCCAGGAGGCCGAACTCAACGCCTCTTTTTTGAGCGCGGCCAGCTTGCGCTGATCGTTCATTTCCAAAAACCCTTTTTCCGGCGAAACGCCGTCACGGTAATAATCCCCGTTGCGCGTTTTCATCTCTTCGGGATCGGTCAGCCCCGCGAACTGCGGCGCCGGCAGCCCGGCGGAGAGAATGAGCGTCTCGTCATCGATCAACCCCTGCGCGCGTTCAAAGGGCATGGTGGAAATCCCACCGTAAAACTCTCCCTCCCGCGAATTTATCCCGATCATCTTCAGCATTTCCAGCCAAAGCTCTCTTTTCATCTCTTTGGTCTCCAAGGGCAGAAGCCTTCGCATCGGCTTGAGGCGTTTTTCCAGGGCTTCGACCTCGTCGGGGAACAATTTCCTTGAAATTTCCGCGTATTGCCGGAGCGTTCCCATTCCCGGCAGCTGCCACTGGCCGATCCCGGCACCTTCCAGCACCCCTTCCCTCTCCCATTTTTCGGCGGTCTCCTTCTCCTTCCGTTTTACGTCCAAAATAGAAAGTTCTCCCGCCGCGGCTCTTTCGCGCAGGAATTCCATCTGCGGGGTAGCGCCGCCCTCCTGCGCCAGAATAAAAGTTTCAAGGAGCTCCTCTTTTTTCCACGGCGCGGCGGCGGGGATTTCCATCACCCCCTTGAGATCCCGGGAAAATTCCAGGAGCGCCGCGCGGGCGGGCTCTCCCAACCATAAAATTCTTTTAATCGAAGGCTGGGTCGTCAACAGTTCCCTCAACGCGCCCGACAATTGACCCGCCGAGGAGACTTTCAACGCGCAGGGTTTTATATTATTATCGCTCCGAATATCGCACCAGCGGGCCGCCCCGAATCGGCCTTCCAACGCGGAGATCGCGGTCATCTGCGGCCCGCTTAGTTCCTCCGCGGCGATCAGCCCCAGATTGCTTTTGCCGGAAGCGCTCCGCAACTCCAAATCCAAAGGATCAAAACCGATCAGCCAGTCGGCGGCCAGCCCAAGTTGCGCGGAGGTCTTTAAATTCACCGCGTCGATTTTCTTGAAAACCTTTTCCGTGACCGCCTTCCATTCTTTTGGGAAAGGGATCTCCCGCGGCGCGTATCCCGCACGCATCCAAACCATCAGCTCTCTCGCCCAACGCCGCGCCTCCGGCCAATATTCCATCGGCGACGCGCTTTTGGCCAGCAATTCCATCTCGAAGCCGCCAAGGGCTCCCGCGCGGCGTTCCTCTTCCGCGCGCGTGACAAGTTCCCAGCCGCTCGCGCCTCCCCTTCCCTCCAAAATCAACTGTTTGAGCGCCTTTTTTTGCCCGTAAGTGGCGATGATCATCTTCCCTCCATTTTGGGAAAACGCCTCTTTCGACAGGCATTCCCGCCACAGCTCTTTCAAGTTTCGACTGATCCACAAGCCGCCCACAGGAACCCAGTCTAGGCGTTAAAGAAACTCCTGAAAACAAAAAACGCCGCAAATTTTATTCACGCTCCCACGGCCACCGCCCGTTCGGCAAACCCGGGGGCTGCGGGCTCCCCATCGTCTGCGGCAACCATATCATGGAGCTTTTTAACGTCGGCCTGTTTGCGCATGGCGTACTCCTCGCGCTTGCCGTCGTTCCACTGCTCCACCGGGCGCAAATATCCCACGATGCGGCTGTAGACTTCCGTCTTGGCTCCGCAAAGCTCGCAGGTGTGATGCTCGCCGCTCTGATAGCCGTGATTGGGGCAAACCGAGAAAGTTGGGGTAAGGGAGAAGTACGGCAGGTGATAGCTCTCCGCAATTTTGCGAACAAGCTTTTTCACCGTGTTGCAGTCGCTGATGCTCTCGCCGAGGAACAAATGCGCCACCGTGCCTCCGGTGTAGCGAGTTTGCAGGCTGTCCTGGTGGTCCAAAAGCTCAAAGATGTCGTCGGTATGGTTGACCGGCATGTGCGTTGAGTTGGTGTAGAACGGATGCTTGCTGCCAGGGTTGGCGTAGATGATGTCGTCGCCGAAGAGCGCGCGGTCTTTGCGGGCCAAACGGTAGCTGGTTCCCTCGGCGGGAGTGGCTTCCAGATTGTAGTGGTTGCCGGTTTCGGTCTGATACTGCACGAGACGCTCGCGCATAAAGTCCAAAGTGGCCTCGGCGAACTTTTTGCCTTTCGCGTCGGTAATGTCAACCTTCAGGAGGTTGAGGCAGGCCTCATTCATACCTAGAAGCCCGATCGTCGAGAAATGGTTCTTCCAGTACTGTCCGGTCTTTTCCTTCATCGCCTTTAGGTAATAGGTGGTGTAAGGATAAAGATTCGCGGAGGTAAGGCGCTCAAGGAATTTTCTCTTGGTCTCCAATGATTCGCTGGCCAAGTCCATGATTTTGCCGAGCCTTTCGAGGAAATCAATCTCGTCCTTGGCTTGTTTTGCCAGGCGCGGCAGGTTGATCGTGACGACCCCCACCGAACCTGTCAGCGGATGCGCGCCGAACAATGCTCCGCCCCTGCGCTCCAGCTTGCTGTTGTCGATTCTCAAGCGGCAGCACATGCTTCGCGAATCATCCGGCGACATGTCGGAGTTGATGTAATTTGAAAAATACGGGATGCCGTACTTGCCGGTCATTTCCCACAGGCCTTTCAAATTCGGATTTTCCCAGTCAAAGTCCTTGGTCAGGTTGATCGTTGGGATCGGGAAGGTAAACACGCGCCCTCCCGCGTCGCCCTCGGCAATCACCTCAAAGAGCGCCTTGTTGAACATGTCCATCTCCTTTTGGAACTCGCCGTAGGTTCTGTCCTGGAATTTTCCGCCGATGACGACCGGCGTATCCTTGTAATGCTTTGGGCACTGAAGATCGAGAGTGATATTTGTAAATGGCGTTTGGAAGCCAACGCGCGTGGGGACATTCATGTTGAACATGAAATATTGCAGGTTCTGCTTGATCGTTTTGTATTCCAGTTTGTCGTAGGCGATAAACGGCGCCAAAAGCGTGTCGAAGTTGGAGAACGCCTGCGCGCCGGCAGCCTCGCCCTGCAGGGTATAGAAGAAATTGACCACCTGCCCCAGCGCCGTAAAGAAATGCTTGGCGGGCTTGGTTTCGATTTTCCCGGGAACTCCGCGGAAGCCGCGCTGCAGAAGGTCGAACAAATCCCAGCCCACGCAATACACGGAAAGTGCTTGCAGGTCGTGAATGTGCATATCGCCGCTCTCGTAGGCCTGCTTGATTTCCGGCGTATAAATTTTGTTGAGCCAGTAACTGCAGCTGATTTCTGATGAAAGATAGGTATTGAGTCCCTGCAGAGAGAAGGTCATATTGGCGTTTTCCTTCACCTGCCAGTCGAGATGGCCGATGTACTGCTCAACGCGGCTGGCGTCCGCTCTGTCCTGGATCTCGCGCAAACGCGCGTGCTGCTCGCGATAGATGATGAAAGCGCGCGCGGTTTTTTTGTAGGGACTGTTGAGGAGCACTTCCTCGATGATGTCCTGGAATTTTTCCACCGACGGCGTGAGGGTGTCGATCGTCGAGAGGGCGACATTGACCGCGCGGACGGTCAGGCTGTGGGCCATCTCCTCGTCAAACTCTCCCGTGGCCTGTCCGGCTTTGAGGATGGCGGCCTTGATGCGGCGGGCGTCAAAGGCGACCAGGCGGCCGTCGCGTTTTTTTACCTGCGAAAACATCTGCGACTTGGAGGCCAAAAAGGATTGGAGCTCGGAGGTGGTGTCGGTGAGGGAAGGAGTGGTCAACATGGGGGTTGAAAATTGGTTTTTAAAGAAATTGTTTTTGATGAGGTTGTTATGGAATTTTAAGAGGTGAGAAAAAATCAGCTCCCCGGGTTTAAAGGGAGTCGAGGGTCAAAAATCAGGGTGCTGGGAGTAAAAAACGTGTTTTTAGGCTAATTTTTGTGTCCTGAAGCGTTTTTTACAAAAGTACTATAGGTTGTGTCTTAAGTTTTCAGTAACCACAATAGGTAGCGTTATTGTTATGAACCAAACGCCTTCCGAAGAAAAGATTTTTCTTCAAAATTCGAAGGCTTTTAGTTTTTCTATTGGATCCTATAAGTAAAATCACAAACCGAAAATTTTTCAAAAAACCCAAAGATATTCCTTGGCAAAACCTCCAGCGCTCATAAAAAAGCGCCCGCGCGAAGGTTCGTGTCATTGATAAATTGTAATTAAATAATTTTTCCTTCCCTTACCTCCCAAATCTTCCACCCTTTGCTTTTCGGCGGCGTCGTCCCGCTGGCGAACACCTGCAAGTTTTCAATCGACGCCCAGAATTTTTCCTGCCGCACGGAGTCGAGCTCAAGCAGCAGATCGTCGCAAACCAAGACCGGCGCGACGGCGAGTTTTTCATAGAGTAGCTGCAGCCCGGCAAGCTTCATCGCCAGCACGATCGAAAACTTCTGTCCCTCCGACGCGTAAAGCTCCGCGACTTCTCCGTTCAAGCTGATCTCGTAATGGTCGCGGTGGGGCCCGCGCGTGGTGTAGCCGATTCGGGCGTCATTGGTCGTGCGCATTTCTCGCCAGAGCTCCGGCAGCTCGTCAAAATTCGCGTTGGGAATGTAGGTGATGTCGGGGACTTCTCCCGTCGGCGCATAGGAGGCGAACGCCGCGCGGAATTTGTCGCGCAGCAGTTCGATCGCACGATCGCGGCTTTTGATGATTCTTCGCGCCGCCGTGAACATCTGGCTTTCGAAGGATTTAAATTCGCTGGGCGCGGGGTGCTTCTCCGGATCTAGCAACGCATTGCGGTTTTCCTTCGCCTTCTCATAGGCCGCCAGTATGGAAAAATATTCGGGGTCGATCTGCGAGACAAGCGTGTCGATCTCTGCCCTTCGCGCCACATGCCCGCCGTAGAGCAGTTCGCGGTCCGCCATGCTTAAAGCCACGACGGGGAAAACGCCTAGAATTTCCTGCGGGCTGGCAATTTTTTTGCCGTCAAGCACGCCCGCCACAATCGCCCGCGGGCCGGTCATGATCTTCGAGTGCGCGATTGAGAGCCCCAGCGCGGTGTCGTGGAGTTTTTCGTGCTGCCAATGGTCTCGGACGACGGCCTCCGGTTTTCCCGTCTGGATGAGAGCTTCACGTTTGAGCGTGCGGAAAGATTTCCAGCCTTGCGCGAAGGCGATGGCTTCCAAGATATTAGTTTTGCCCTGGCCGTTTTCGCCCAGGAAGAAATGCCGGTCGCCGTCCAAGTTTAACGCGGCCTTGGAGATATTGCGGAAGTCGGTCAGCTCGAGGGAGGTGAGGCGCATCTCTATATAATAGACGAAATTTTTATTTTCCGCGAGACTTTACCAACCCAGTTCTTTGTTCAGGTCGGCGAAATCGGGATCGTCGATCATCCGGCCGTTTTGGTATTTGACGATTTTCATCGGCATGACAATAAGGCGATCAGCGCGCGGCCTTATAATACCCGAAGCTCCCGCCCACGGCTCAAGCGATTTCATGGTATTGACGACAGTCATGGAATCCGGTTTTTTGTCGAACTTTTCGTAGGTGCGGATAATGCAACTCATTTGGTCGTAGCCGACATTGGTGGAATAGGGAGCCTCGTGCCCATGCTTTTCCTTGTAAGTTTTCAAAAACGCGCCGTCGGGATTGGTGAAGCAGATGAAAGACATATTTTCGCCTAACGCCTTTTCATCAAGGTCTTCGTAATAGCCCGTAAAACGCGTTTTCACGCCAAGCTGACGCGTCTGTCGAAGAATGATCTCCGACTCGGGCTGGATCGACCAAACCACGATGATATCGGGCTTGGCCTCTTCAACTCGCATGAGCATCGTGCGGAAATCGCGGACGGGCGAGTTGAACTTTTCCTCCGCCACGAGGGTGAAAGAAGGATCTTTTTTGAGCGCATCGAGAAAATAAGGAACCGCATAAACCCAGTCGGCCGAATTTTGATAAATGAAGGCCACACGATGCGTTCCCCAGCGCCGCAGCATCTTCATTTGCAGCTGCGCGTAGTCGTCGCAGGGCATTGCCAAATCCAAGGTGTACTTCCAACTTTGCGTCCATTTCAAATCCCAGTCATTGGCGACATGGGGCACTTTTCTGTATTCGGAAATCGGGCCCACCGCCGAAGCCTCCGGCCCCCACATGCTTGTCAGGATATCAACGTGGTCGACATTGACAAGCTTCTGCGCCGCCAGCGATGTCTGGCCAGGCTTGAACTCCGAATCTTCGAAAACAATTTTGTACTGATGCTTGGTAATACCTGCGTCCTTGATTGAAGATTGCATGCCTTCCACCATGGCCTTGCCTATAAATTCATATTCCCCGCTTAGAGGAAGAATGGAACCCACTTTGATCACATCGGCGTTAAGCAGCGCGGTAAGCGCGAGCGTTAAGAATAGAATGAGTTTGCGCATAAATTTTCGTAGATTTTATGGTATCGTCAGCACCTGCCCGAGCTTGAGCTTCTTCGGATTCGGCAGAGTATCCTTGTTGGCCTCGGCAATCTCCTTCCAGCGCGAAGAAGCGCCGTAAAATTTCTTGGCGATGATCGAAAGCGTGTCTCCGTCCTGCACGGTATATTGTCGGGGGGAGGAATTTTTTGCGGCTGCCGCCGAGGAACCCGATGACAACGTGGAACCGGGTTTGGCTGCATTCTGCGCAACCTTGGGCGAAACAGAAAGCCCCACACCTCCTGATCCGCTGGGAGCCGGAGAGGACAAGAGAGCCAGCCGCGCCGCCTCAACCGCCTTAGTGTGCTCGATCTCCTCGCGATCCTTGAGCAACTCCGCCTTCAGGCTCTCGTTCTCCGCGCGGGTTTTATCCAAAAGTTCCTTGAGGTCGAGCTTGTCGATCTCCCCTCCAAAGGGAGCGGCGGGCAGGCTGCGGGCAAACTCTTTTTTGGCCGTGACAATCAGCTGGCGGACGCGCTCGGCCTGTTCGGTGTTGCCGCGCAAGCGCAAATATTCATTGAAGTGATAGATCGCCAGCACCGGCTCGTTGAAACGGTTGAGGTAAAGCAGCCCCGCCTCCAGATGGCTCTCCGGCGCCTGCGGGCGGTGTTCGATGACGCTCAAGAACGCCTGCAGCGCCTCGTCGGGCTGGCCTTCGCGCAGGCGTTGTTTGCCGCGGCGGAACGCGACCTCCTCCTGCTCGGAGAGAATGCCGGACGCGGGACCCTGTGCGCAGCCGGCAAAGGCCACCACCAGCAGTATGAAAATTCCCAAGCGCCTCATGGCTATATTCTATGGACGATTGTGGGCAGGGCACAAGTCTACAGTTGGGGCACCTTCCTCCTTGCCA
>Ga0181520_10010844_pt1 | contig 12114 bp, 12 predicted proteins | sample PEATcosm2014_Bin_29_FD_132451 | JGI IMG/M metagenome (GOLD analysis project Ga0181520, IMG submission 132451) | Peatland microbial communities from MTU Mesocosm Facility, Houghton, MI, USA - PEATcosm2014_Bin02_30_metaG | ecosystem: Environmental > Terrestrial > Soil > Wetlands > Peat | place...
CCGTCCTGACGGACGGAGACGGCCCTGCTACCGGCCCCAAACCGGACGCTGAAGCATCCGGCTGAGGGGCGCTTCGCGCCAAGCGCCCTGCGAACGCGACGGCCTGACGCGCTTGCGGCTGTACCGAGCAGAAAGGGCCCCAGCCCCGACCAGGACGTGGCCTGATTCGGAGGCCCAAAGGAGACGCGTCACCGACCTTGGGAACACGACTGCTGCAGTGCGGCTCACTGTCCCCTGCTCTCGAACCGATACCTCCCCGACCCTACCTCATACACCGCGCAGCCGTCCTCCATCCGCACGAAGCGCACGCACCGGCTCTTCGAGGCGAGGCCGTCGCCCTCGCGAACCGCATCGGCGGCGGTGGCGGGCATATATACCGTCGCCGTCGTATTGCTTGGCAATGCAACGCCTAAGGCAAACATCCGTTTGTCCTTACGCCAGTCACACTCGATCAGCCCGTAAGGCGACCGGTGCGAGGCCTTCACCCAGGTCAGGTCGCCCACCGGGCGCGGCCGGATGATGATGTGCTTGAAGCCGGGATGCTCGGGGTCGAGGTTGATCCCCGCCAGCGTCTTGTAGAACCAGGCGCTGATGTCGCCGAACATGATGTGGTCCAGCGATGAGCCGCCGTACCAGTCCTCCCACAGAGTCGTCGCGCCCTGCTTCACCCAGGCCCCGTAGTTGGGCGGGGTCGTCTGGGTGGCGATGCGGTAGGCCACATCCGCCCGGCCCATGTCGGTAAGCGTGTTCGGCACGTACTTCGCCCCCAGGATGCCTGTGTCCAGGTGCCAGCCCTGTTTCTCGATATTGGCGATGAGCTGCGCCAGCGCCTTCGGCCTCTCCTGCGGCTCCGCGAGGCCCTGGTATAGGGCGCAGCTTAGCGCGGTCTGGCTGCCGTTGGCGTAGAGGCCGTCGCCCTTGTAGAAAGCCGCGTTGAAAGCCTCGCGGATGCGCTTCTGCAGCGCCAGGTACTCCGCCGCCTCGGCGTTCTTGCCCAGGAGCGTCGCCGTGTGGGCTACGATTCCCGCATCTACATAATAGTAGGCCGTCGAGGTGACCGCCGATGGGGTATCCGTCTTCGCCGGCACCCAGTCGCCGAGGCCGTAGTCTACGATGTACCCCTTCTGCCGAGTCGTCAGGTAATCCACATACCGCTTCATCCCCGCATACTGCTCCTCGAGCACCCGCGTATCGCCGGTGTACAGGTACAGATACCACGGGATCAGCACGTATGCGCTGTCCCACGACGGGCCGGTGCCGTATCCCCAGCCCGAAGTCGGCACGATCCCCGGCAGTTCCCCATTCGGCGGCTGCTCGTCCTTGAAGTCGTTCATCCATTTCTCGTAGGAAGCCGCGTTGTCGAAGCTGTACATCGCCTGCTCGGCGGCGAGTTGGGCGTCGCCCGTCCAGCCGTTCTTCTCCCGGTGCGGGCAGTCGGTCGGGTAGCCGAGGAAGTTGCTGAAGTACGACCAACGCGTCAGCTTCTGGATCGAATTCAGCAGCGGGTTCGAGCACTCGAACGAGCCCGCATCGGCGAAATCGGTGTGCACGACCCGGCCGCGGAGAGTGTCGACGGTCACCGGCCCCGGCAGCCCATCCACCTCGACATACCGGTACCCGTGGTAGACAAAGCGCGGCTCCCAGACCTCCAGGCCCGTGCCCTTCAGGATGTAGACATCGGTCTGGAAAGGGCCCTCGTAGACGAGGGTCTCGATCTGCCCGCGCTGAACGGTTCCGTCATCGTTCAGCCGCTCGCCATATCTCAGCGTCACCTTCGTGCCGGCGGGTCCCTGCACCCTCAGTTGCGCCCAGCCTGCGAACGCCTGTCCCATGTCGAACACGTACAGTCCGGGCTTGGGCTGCTTCACCGAGACCGGCGTGAAGGTCTGCGTTACCCGGCACGGCGGCATCATCTCAAACCGCAGCATGCCTGCCGGTGGCGTCGCCGTTTGCGCCGAGAACCACTTCGAGCTATCGAAGCCGGGGGCGTCCCAGCCGGGCATCTCCCGCCGAGCGTCGTAGATCTCCCCGTTGCGGATGCCATCGCGGATCACCGGGCCGGTGTTCGCCTGCCAGGTGGTGTCCGTGCCGATCACGCGCTGCGTGCCGTCTGCATACACCATCCGCAGCATGAGCAGCAGCTTCGGTCGATCTCGCCACGGCGCGCGCGGGAAGTCCCAGGCATCGCGGGAGAACTGGTCATACCAGCCATTGCCCAGCATCACGCCGAGCGCATTCCGTCCGCGCTGGAGCATCGAAGTGACGTCGTAGGTGACGTACAGCGCCCGCCTGTCGTAGCGGGTGAACACCGGGTCGAGGACGTGGTCGCCGACCTTGCGTCCATTGATGCGCAACTCGTAGAACCCCAGGCCGCAGACATAGACGGTCGCGCTGCGCAGCGCCTTCTCGACCCCGAACGCCTTGCGGAAAACGGGACTGGAGCGGTTTTCGCTCCACACAGCATCCCCACCCGGTCGCAGCAGGAACCACGGCTCGACGCCCATTGCGCCGAGCAGCATCGGAGCGACGAAATCGGCGTCGCCTGTTGCGAGCTGGTTCCAGCCCTCGATCTTGTGGTTCGCAACCCTCCACGAGCCGTCGGTGACGACCGTCTGCTTCGTGCCGTCGGCATACTCGATCTCGATCTTGCCGATGAACCCCGCCGGGCTGGGGCGCGCGTTGATCCCGTCGACGGCGATGAGGTTGCGGCCCGCCACGAGGGACTTGGTGAGGTCGACGTACCGCGGCGTTCGCCAGGGCTCGCCGGCGACCTCGGTGCGGAACGCTTCCTGCCCGTTGACATACACCACATTGCGGTCGTCCACTGTCAGCAACATCCGCGCGCGGCGGACCTGGATGCCGGACACGTCGATGACCCGCCGGAAGTACCGCGACCCTTCGGGGGCCATCTTGCGCGGATCGCCCTCGGGATACCAAATCCACTGCGCGCCATCGAAGTTCATGGCCTCGACGGCCCCCTGGATCGGCACAATCTCGCCGGGCGGCTGATTGTAAGTGATCCACTTCGCCTGCCAGTCCGCCGGGTTGAGCGCCCCCATCGACCAGTGCGCCGGGGCGCTCCAATCGGACGCGCCGCCGTCGCGGTCCCAGGCGCGCACCTTCCAGAAGCACAGATCGAACGAAAGCAGCGGCTTGCCGCCATACGGCACCTGATTCGAGGGGTCGCCCATCATCTTGCCGGAATCCCAAAGGTCGCCGATGTCTCGCTGGAGGCCTTCGGCTGTGCTCGCCACCAGCACCTGGTAGGCGGTCTGCGCCTGCCCCCGGCAATCCGGCGATGTCGGCTCCAGTACCCAACTCAGCCGGGGCCGGGCGGCATCGACGCCGAGAGGGTCGGTTGTGAGTTCGCAGCGCAGATCGGTCGGCTTGAAGGCGCAAGGGGCCGCGAGAGCGGCGTGGCAGCTACCTGCGAGCAGGATGGCGGTGAGTGCCAGGAGGTGATGCTTCATGGGAGGCGTCTCCGTAATGTCGATGATTGCGCGAGGAGTATTCGACGGGAGGGGATGGTTTACCTCATCATCAGGCACTTCCTAATGTGTGTGGATAGCTTTACGGGGCCTGAATAGACCCTTCGGCATACCGGCTGTGTCCTTTTCGCTCGCAACGTCTCGGGCATGTGGCCGTTGCGTCCGCCAGGACGCTTGGCCCCGCCGCAGGCGGGGACCCTCAGCCGGACGCTTCAGCGTCCGGGACACCGCGCCGCCCCATACCGAGTCGTCCGCCGGACGAATGGCCGCAGGCCCCCTTGCCGCCTGCGCCGGCAGGAGAGACGGCTCCGGGCGGCTGCGCCGCCATCCGTCCTCGCGGACGGATGGCGACCCTAACTACGGCCATAAACCGGACGCTGAAGCGCCCGGCTGAGGGGCGCTTCGCGCCGGGCGTCCTGGCGGACGCAACAGCAACGACTTCGTCCGCGTCTCGCTACGAAATCCTGGCCAGGACCAGTTCGAGGTCACAACCCACACACATTGAGGAAGAGCCCTGCACACGAGAGAGGCAAGAGCGGGACTGCGCCCGCCCCCGAAACCTGCAGACGGCAGGCTTGGAGGCTGGGCGCAGTTTGGGAACGCGGACTACAACTGCGGGTGGAACAGGGGGCGGCTATCCGCACTTCTTGTACGCGGCGGTGTAACGCTGGGCGACGTCGTCCCAGTTGACCAGGTTGTCCATGAAGTTCTTCGTCCACTCCGGGCGCTTGTTCTGGAACTTCAGGTAGTACGCGTGCTCCCACACGTCCAGAACCAGGATGGGGACCAGGCCCCAGACGGTGAGGTTCTCGTGCTTCTCCGCCTGCAACACGCCTAGCATGCCCGTCTCCGGGCAGCGCAACAGAACGGCCCAGCCCGAGCCCTCCACAGCGTTCGCTGCGGCAATGAACAGGCTCTTGAACGTCTCGTAGCCGCCGAAGGTGGCGTTGATCGCCTCGAGCAGCTCGCCGCTCGGCTCGCCTCCCCCGCCGGGCTTCATGTTGGTCCAGAAAATCGAGTGCAGCTTGTGCCCCGAGCCGTGGAAGGCCAGCTCCTTGCAGATCGGCTTGACTGCGGAGAAGTCGCCGGACTGGCAGGCCGCCCCCATCCTCTCGAAGGCGGCGTTGAGCCCTTTGACATACGCGGCGTGGTGCATGTCGTGGTGCAGTCTAAGTGTTGCCTCGTCGTAGTGCGGCTCCAAATCGGCATATCCGTACGGCAGCGGTGGCAGTTCGATACCCATTGATGCTAACCCCTTTCATTAGCAGAATACTGCCACTATTATACACTATTCGTTCCAGAATTGAAAGTTATTTAACGGCTAATACAGGGGGTGACAACAGATAAGCGGGTTACTGGAGGTTGACGGCCCAGGCGGCGTCATACGCACTGCGGTCGACGTTCTTGACGTGGCCATCGGCGAAGAGCATCTCCCAGCGCTTCGCACTCATGACACTCGTGCCGGAATGCCATTCGCCGTAACCATCGAAGAGCACGTTCGTGCCGGCGGGGTCCGGCATCGCGCCGGCGATCGTGTGGGCAAAGGCGAGTTCGGTCCGCCACACGTAGCTGCTCCCGAAGGCTGCGTAGGAGGTCGGGGTGGCGTTGATCGGGATGCCGGCGTCTTCGAGGACGGTGTAGCCGGTGTCCGAGGGGCAATGCCAAAGCTCCGCCGACCTGATGTAGGGGGCGAGCGTATCGTGGAGTTCCGGCATGGAGGGTATCAGGCTCTGCCAGAGCGGGAATTGGTACCAGATCTGGGGGCAGTTGACGTCGGTGGGATCGACCGCCCAGGGGTAAAGCTCGTCGTAGTCGGTGGTATACATCTGCACGGCGATGCCGAGTTGACGGAGGTTTGAGGCGCACCGAGTCTGGCGAGCCTTCTCCCGCGCGTTCGCGAAAACCGGAAAGAGTATGGCCGCGAGGACGGCGATGATCGAGATGACCACCAGCAGCTCAATCAACGTGAAGCCGTCAGCGGTCCCCACGCGTTGCGGGGATGAGCGATATGGGCAGGCCTTGCTGGAACCGAGGCGGATGCTCATCGGGATGATGCCCCCAGCATATCTCACACGCAATCGTCCTCGCCGCCGAAGAAGTCGAGGGTCTGCTGGACGTCGTCGCGACAGGGCGCAAAGGACTTGCGATGAATCGGCGACGGGCCAAGCCGCGCGATTGCTTCCATGTGTGTGGCCGCGCCGTAGCCTTTGTGAGCCGCCAATCCGTAGCCCGGATATAGCTCGTCCAAAATCTCCATCGCGCGGTCGCGGTAGGTCTTGGCCAGGATCGAGGCCGCGGCGATGGTGTACGAGCGGCGATCTCCGCCCACGATAGCGGTATTCGGCACCGGCAGGTCGGGCACCGGGCGGCCGTCGATCAGCGCGTGATCGGGCCTTGGGCACAGGGCCATCAAAGCCCGCCGCATGCCGATGTGATTGGCCTGCAGGATGTTGATGGCGTCGATGATGTCGCTCGACACCGCGACGACGGACCAGGCGACGGCTATCTGCCTGATGCGCTCGGCCAGCGCGTCGCGCCTCTCAGGCGTCAGGAGCTTCGAGTCGGCAATGCCTTCGATGAGGGGGGTTGCGGGGAGAATGACGGCGGCGACAACGACCGGCCCCGCAAGCGCGCCTCTGCCGGCTTCGTCCACCCCAGCTATCAGACGCCAACCTGCCCGCTCAAGTTCCATTTCGTGGGTGCGTGGCGCGGTTTGGGGAGGGGTCATGGCGGTTGCGGCAGGACTGCTGCTGGGATGCCTGGCGTTATGAGGCACGTCGAGTATGGCGGCGGTCAGTGCAGGATGCGGACACGAGATGGTGGCCAGAAGATGCACATGGCTTTGCCCAGGACGTTCTCGCGCGGGAGGAACGGGGCGCCGTAGACCATCTCATCGCTCCCGAGCGCCTCCCACCGGTGGCTGTCGTTCGAGTCGTTGCGGTTGTCGCCCATCACAAGGAGGTATCCGTTCGGCACAGTGATGCCGTCGGCCAGGTTCGCGATGCGCTGGGGTTGCCCCTTCGGCCGGAGTATGTATGCTGAATCGATGGGCCAGTCGTAGTTCGGCGGCTCGGCAATGTACGGCTCATCGAGGGGTTGGCCGTTGCGGAACATCTTGTCGAAGTGATGCACCATGATGCGGTCGCCGGGGGCGGCGACGACACGCTTGATGAAGTCCTTCTTGTCCTTCGTAGCCTGGGGGGGGGCGTCGAAGACGACGATGTCGCCGGGTCTCGGATCGCGGAAGTAGAAGATGAACTTGTTGACGAGAATGCGGTCATTCTCAATGAGCGTCGGGTGCATCGAACCCGAGGGGATGTAGTACGCCTGGATCACGAAAGGGCGCAAAACGCAGAAGACCAGAAGCAAGGCGATCAACGCGGAGTCGATGATCTCCAGCGTTGTCGCCCTGCTTCGCTTGTCGGTCCATGTTTTCCGCGCGAGGATCAGACGGGCCAGGCACACCAGTGCAATGAGGCCGACGATCTGCCACGGGTTTTCAAACGCGAACGCACCCTCGAGACGCATGTTGAAGCTCCGTGCCTAGCTGTGTGCCGGCGGCGCGACTCGGACGCGCTCCTTCTCCTTGACGCGAGCTGCCTTACCCTTGCGGTCGCGCAGGTAGTACAGCTTCGCGCGGCGGACATCGCCCCGACGGGTGACTTCGATGTCGGCGACGGACGGCGAATGCACGGGGAAAGTGCGCTCGACGCCGATCCCATGGGTGATGCGGCGGACGGTTACGCACTCCGCGAGGCCGCCCTTGTCCTTGCCGATGACGACACCCTCGAAGACCTGGATGCGCTCGCGCGGCTGCTCGGGCGTGCCCTCTCGGACGCGGACGTGGACGCGGACCGTGTCGCCGGGGGCGAACACGGGCACGCTCTCCTTAAGGTGCTTCTTCTCGACCTCAGCAATCAAGGCGTTCTTCATCGGTTATCCTCACCGTGTGATCCGGCGGCATGGACCAGCGCCCGGCACGTCCTCAGGGCAAGTCCAGTTCAGCCAGCAGTTTCCGGTCCTTCTCAGTCAATTCGACGCGAGCCAAAAGATCGGGCCGACGTCGAAGTGTTCGTCTCAGGCTCTCGCGCCGCCGCCACGTCCGCACCTGTTCGTGATGGCCGTGCGCCAACTCGTCCGGAACAGCCATCCCCATGAACATCGCGGGGCGCGTGTAGTGCGGATGCTCCAACAGGCCCGTGGTGAAAGAATCCTCGGCTGCGGAACCCTCATTGCCGAGCACGCCGGGGATCAACCGCGCGACGGCGTCGATAATGAGCAGCGCGGGCAACTCTCCGCCGGTCAGCACATAGTCCCCAACCGAAACCTCGTCGGTGACGTAGCGCTCCCGAATGCGCTCATCGACGCCCTCATAGTGGTCGGCGACGATGATGAGATCGCCGGATTCGGCGAAGGCCTCGACCTTGCGCTGTGTGAGACACTCGCCCTGGGGCGTGGTCAGTATCACCCGGCGTGTCGCCCCCGTCGGGGCCGCAAGCAGGCGCTCCTCGAAAGCCCGATGCAGCGGTTCGGGCATGAGGACCATCCCCGGTCCGCCACCGTAAGGTGCGTCGTCGACAGTGCGATGGGCGTCGGAGGTGAAGTCCCTTAGGTCATGGACGCCGACACTGATGATCCCAGCCTCAATCGCGCGCCCGACGATGCTGGTTTTCAAGGGTACGCCGAAAAACTCCGGGAAAAGCGTCAGAACATCGATCCGCAGCCGCTGCACCGTGTTCACCCTCAAAGCCCAACGCTACGCCGGTCCTTCCATTGCTTCGAAAACGAGGTGGGCGCGACAATCCTATCGCGCGTGATGCAGGTGTCTCGCCGGCCGCCGTTGTCGTTGGCCTTTCCCCTCCCGGTACGGGAGGGGTGCCCGCGCAGCGGGCGGGGTAGGCGCCTTCAGGGCCGCCCGTCCGCCCCCTCGCCCTCATCCGGCAGCAACCCCGGGATAGGCTCGATCACCATGCGCCCGGCTTCGAGATCGATCTGCATGACGACGCTGGGGATCGCCGGAATGAGACACACCGGCGTCGCGTACACGTCATTCGCCCCGGTGCGGTAGATCTCGGTGATCGGCCCGATGTCGCGCCCGTCCGTGGTCACAACTTGCAGGCCCACGATCTGCCACTCGTAGTATTGCCCCTCAGGGAGGGGGGGAGAATCATCGGGCGTCACGCATAGGACCGCATTGCGCAGCTTCTCGGCTGCCGTGCGGTCGCCGACCCCTTCGAGCTTTACGAGCAAAAGCCCTTTGGCCGTATGCTCGCGCACGCCGGTGATCCGCACCATGCGCCCCTCGCCGCGCTCCGGGCGAAGGTAGACGGTCTCAAGCTGATAGAATCGGTTCGGGATGTCGCTGTAGCTCTCGACCCGCACTTCGCCGCCGAGGCTGTGCGCCCCGACGATCCTGCCGATCTCGACGATGTACTTGTCGGCCTCCGGGCTACCTGTTGGCCTCATCAAGCCTTGTCACCACAGTTAGCGTCTCGTCGTCAGCCTCGCCCGGCTTGATCGTGCGGATGTCGACCACGACATCGTCCTTGGTCACGATTTCCACACCACTGAGAAGCTCGGCGAGGTTGTCGCCGACGTTGACCTCGACCTGGCTCTCGAGCTGGCCGCGCACGATTTCCTTGTCCAGTTCGAGTTCCTGGACCATCTTGTCGCGCCGCACGAGTTCTTCCTTGAGGTCGGTCTGCTTCGCCTTCTCAGCCTCGACCTGCTTCTTGACGGCCATCGCCTGCTGGATGTTGCTGCGCTGCAGGTCGGTGATGTAGGCGCGGGTGCCGATCTCGAGTTGTGCGACGCGAGCGTCGATCTCCCTGATCGCCTCCTGCAACTCGTCGTGCAGCTCTTTCTTGAGCGTCTCGGTCACTATCGAGCGCAGGATGACGCTGCGCTTTATGTTCACGGACATGACTGCCGCCTCCAGTGTGTTTCGACGGGATACAGGGTCGAACGCGAGCATGTGCTCCGGCGCGGTTCGGCCGGCTCGTCACGGACAGATCGCCGAGCAATGGCGCAGAAGCCTTACGACACGATCTCGAGGCTCACGCGCCGGCCCGACTTGAGCGCGGACGCCTTGACAACAGTGCGCAAAGCGTTGGCGATGCGCCCCTGCCTGCCAATGACGCGTCCCAGGTCGCCGTCGGCGACGCTGACCTCGTAAGTCGAGACACCGGCAATGTCGACCTCGGAGACACTTACGGCCTCGGGGTCGTCAACGAGCATCTTGACGAGGTACTCCACGAGTTGCTGCATCTTCAGTGCTCCCTTCGAGTCGGGGATGCTGCGGTCGGGTTCTTTGCCCGGCGCCGACCCCATCTCATGCGGCCGCGCGCCCTCGGACCGGCACATCCCGCCACGTCGCGCCGTTCGCGAAAGAGAGCTTACTCGGCCGCGGGCGAAGCGCTCTGGGCCGCCGCGAGCGCGTCCGTCACACCCGCGCGCTTGAACAGCGACGCGACGGTGTCGGACGGCTGGGCGCCGGTCATCAGCCAGTGCAGGCAGCGGTCCTGTTTGACGTTGACGGTCGGCGGATCGGTATGCGGGTTGTAGGCCCCGATCTCCTCGATCGTCTTCCCGTCGCGGGTCTTGCGCTGGTCAACGACCACCACGCGGTAATACGGCTGCTTCTTCGCTCCGCAGCGCTTGAGCCTGATTCTGGTTGACAAATCGACTTGCTCCCTTCGCAGGACGGCAGATGACAGGTTTCAGGTTTCAGGGACGGCAGGAACGGCAGGAACGGCAGGAACGGCAGGGACGGCAAAGGCGGCGCTAGCCGCGGCCTATTCTTAAGCCGCCGAAGTTGATCGCCTTGCCCTTGGACAGCGAGCGCATCATCTTCGACAGCTCTCGGTACTCCTTCAGCACCCGGTTGACTTCCTGCACCGAAGTGCCGCTTCCGGCGGCGACCCGGCGCTTGCGGCTGCCGTTGAAAAGCTCCGGGTCGAGACGCTCCTGGACCGTCATCGAGCTGATGATCGCGTCCACCGTATCGAGTTCCTTCTCGTCGAACTCGTCCGGCATCATACCCGGCATCTGCGACGCGCCGGGGAGCATCTTCATGATCTGGTCCAGCGGCCCCATCTTGCGAACGTTGCGCAAGTGGTTGCGGAAGTCCTCGAGACTGAACGTATCGTTCAGCAGCTTCTTCTGAAGCTTCGCGGCCTCCTCGATCCCGACGGCCTGCTGCGCTTTCTCGACCAGGGTCAGGACATCGCCCATGCCGAGGATGCGCTGCGCCATGCGATCGGGATAGAAGACGTCGAGCGCCTCCATCTTCTCACCGAGACCGACGAACTTGATCGGCTTGCCGGTGATCGACCGGGCGGACAGTGCCGCGCCGCCGCGGGCGTCGCCATCGAGCTTGGTGAGGATCAGGCCGTCAAGCTGCAATCGGTCGCCGAAGGTGCGGGCGACGTTGACGGCATCCTGGCCGGTCATGGCGTCGATGACGAGGAGGACCTCGAGCTGATCGAAGGCCTTCTCCAGCCGGGCGACCTCCGCCATCATGTCTTCGTCGATGTGGAGACGTCCGGCCGTATCAATGATAACCGTATCAAGGTTCGCTGCCTTCGCATTGGCGACGGCGGCTTTGGCGATGTCGACCGGGTCGTTGGTCCCCATCGAGAAAACCGGGACTTCGACCGCAGCGCCCACCTGGTGAAGCTGCTCGATCGCGGCGGCTCGGTACACATCGGCGGCGCACAAAAGCGGACGACGGCCCTGGCGCTTCAGCGTAAGGGCGAGCTTCCCGGCGGTCGTCGTCTTGCCCGAGCCCTGCAGCCCGCAGAGCATGATGACCGACGGCGGCTGCTGCGAAAACTTGATCGGCACTGCTTGTTCGCCGAGCAGGCGTAGAAGATGCTGGTACACGATCCCGACGATTTGCTGCGCCGGGTTCAGGCCGCTGAGGATCTTCTCCCCGACGGCCTCATTGGTGACTTCCTGAACGAAATCCTTGACGACTTGGTAGTGAACGTCCGCCTCGAGCAGCGCGACGCGTACCAGCTTCAAGCCCTCGCGCACGTCCTTGGGGCCCAGTTTGCCGCGGCCACTGAGGTTCTTGAAAGCCGCTTGAAGCTTATCGGTCAGCGCCTCAAACACCGCGCGCGGTTCTCCTCGACAGTTGGGGCGAGCACCTGGAAAGCCGGACAAACAGCAAAAACTGCCGGCTTCGCACTTGCCGGCAGAACCGACCCTGACTGGTCGGGAGCGTTCCGGCCCCACCTCGGCGTGCACCGGCTCCCCACGGGCTGGCGCAAAGCCGCTCCATGCTCGCCTTCCGCTGAATTCTCGGCTGAGTCAGTATAGGTGACGGCACCTGCTTTGTCAATATTCGCGAGGCGTTCCGCAGGAGCATCGTTTTTACGCAGGGGGACATCGATGCGAAGGTAAGGCTGATTGCCGTTCAAGGAGGGGCCGGACTACGAGAGCGCCAGTTGTATCGGCGGTCGAAGTATCCGGCCCCAGCCGTCCCGCAGGGTGAACGGCAGGGCCTCTATGAAACGGTTTGTCAAGCGTGAACTTCACCGCTCGCCGTACCGCCGTTGGTGTTGTCGTTTTCACTTCATTGGAATGCCGTTGTCGTTGACGTTCCCTGCCTTTGTGCCGAGCG
>Ga0181520_10010845_pt1 | contig 12114 bp, 11 predicted proteins | sample PEATcosm2014_Bin_29_FD_132451 | JGI IMG/M metagenome (GOLD analysis project Ga0181520, IMG submission 132451) | Peatland microbial communities from MTU Mesocosm Facility, Houghton, MI, USA - PEATcosm2014_Bin02_30_metaG | ecosystem: Environmental > Terrestrial > Soil > Wetlands > Peat | place...
TATGGCGGCGGCCCGGTCGGCGTCGAGACGATGGCGGCGGCGCTCTCCGAACAGCGCGACACCATCGAGGAAGTGATCGAGCCCTATCTTATGCAGCAGGGCCTGCTGCAAAGAACGCCGCGCGGGCGGATGCTGGCGGCGGCCGGCTATCGGGCGCTCGGCCTCACCCCGCCGCCGGCCCGCCCCGAACAGTTCGACTGGCTGGACAATGGCGACCCCGCGGGAGACGTGCCCGATGCCTGATTTGACGATGCCCGGAATGCCGCTCTCCGGCTGGTTGGAGGGTAAGCTCCATCACTATCCGATGCGCGTCTATTACGGCGACACCGACGCCGCCGGCATTGTCTACTACGCCAATTATCTCGAGTTCGTTGAACGGGCGCGCACCGAAATGATGCGCCTCATCGGTCTCGATCACGCGGCGTTGGCGAAGGACGAGGGGGTCTACTTCGCCGTCCGGCGATGTGAAATCGACTATCTCGCTTCGGCCAAGCTCGACGATATGCTGGACGTTCGTTCCAAGCTGGTTCATATCGGCGGGGCCAGCCTCCATCTCCACCAGTCCCTGTGGCGCGGAGAGGTGTGCCTGGCGGAATTGGCGGTACGTTTGGTTTGCGTTCGGTCGGTCGGCGGTGCGGCGCGAATTCCGCCGCCGGTAGCGGCGCTTTTGCAAGAATTCTTGACGTGAAAAGGCAAATCTAGGCTATGGATCCCGTTCAAACCACCATGCTCGCCGGAGCGGCGGCGGACACCGATCTTTCCATGTGGGGCCTGTTTCTCCAGGCCGACATCATCGTCAAGCTCGTCATGGGAATTCTGGTTCTGGCATCGTTCTGGTGCTGGGCCATCATTTTCGACAAGCTGTTCCGCCTGCGCGGCCTGGTCCGCAAGGCCGAGCAGTTCGAGGATGCCTTCTGGTCGGGCGGATCGCTGGAAGAACTCTATGACCGCATCGGGTCGCGGCCGCTCGATCCGATGTCGTCGATCTTCGTCGCCGCCATGCGCGAGTGGCGACGATCTGCCGCCAAGGGCATGGCCGACCGCGAGGCCGTCCGCCTGTCGCTGCCGCAACGCATCGACCGCGTCATGCAGGTGACGCTGGGCCGCGAGATGGAACAGCTCGAAGGACGACTCGGTTTTCTTGCCTCGGTCGGCTCCACCTCGCCGTTCATCGGCCTGTTCGGCACCGTCTGGGGCATCATGAACAGCTTCCACCATATCGGCGAGACCAAGAACACCAGTCTGGCGGTGGTCGCGCCCGGCATCGCCGAGGCGTTGTTCGCCACGGCGCTGGGGCTGGTGGCCGCCATCCCGGCGGTGCTCGCTTACAACAAACTGTCGTCGGACATCGACCGCTATGCCAAGCGGCTGGAAGCGTTCGCCGGCGAGTTCGGTGCCTTGCTGTCGCGTCAGCTTGAAGAAAAGGCGTAACGATCGTGGCCGTTTCTCTCGGCAGCAGTCGGCGATCGCAACGACGGCGCCATCGCCCGATGTCGGAAATCAACGTCACGCCGATGGTCGACGTGATGCTGGTGCTGCTGGTGATCTTCATGATCACCGCGCCGCTGCTCACCTCCGGGGTGCCCGTCGACCTGCCGAAAAGCAATGCCGGCGCACTGAAGGGCGACGATCAGCCATTGACCGTCAGCCTCGATTCCAAAGGGCGGATTTATCTGCAGGAGACGGAGGTCGGCCTCGACGAACTGGCGCCGCGGCTGAAGGCGATCACCTCGGCCAAACCGGAAACCCGCATTTTCGTCAAGGGTGACGCCGGCATCAGCTACGGCCAGGTGATGGCGGTGATGGGACAGCTGAGCGCCGCCGGATTTCCGCACGTGGCGCTGCTCACCCAGCCGGCGCCCAAGGGGGGCCGCTGACCCGCCATGACTCCCCGTCGGCTCGCGTTATCCGGTCGTCGGGAAGGGATCGGGTCTGGATTGATCCTTTCCGCGATCCTCCATGTCTCGATCGTCATTTTCGCCATTTTCGGCCTGCCGCAATTGATGCCGCCGCCGACGGATTTGGAAGAGCCGATTCCGGTCGAGCTGGCGACTCTGGCCGACGTGACGACGCCGCCGCCGCCGCAGGTCGAGGCGCCCAAACCCGAAGAAAAGCCGGCGGAGCCGCCAAAGCCGGAGCCGCCCAAGCCCGCGCCACCGCCACCGCCGCCGCCGCCGCCGCCGGAGCCGGACGTCGTGCCGCTGCCGGTGCCCAAGCCAAAGCCGCCGGAACCGCCGAAGCCGGAGGTCAAGCCGCCGGACGTATTGCAGAAGATCACGCCGAAGAAGAAGCCGACCGACGACTTCGACGCCTTGCTGTTGCCGTCCGTGGCCAAGATCAAGGCGGCGGAGAAACCGGCGCAGGACAAGGCGGCCGCCGCCGACAGGACGGTCAAGTCGCTGATCGGCGATTTGGCCAGCCAGCCGACGACATCGGAAAAGGATTATGTGGCGGCGCAGATTTGGCCGCGCTGGAATGTTGATCTCGGCGCCAAGGGAGCGGATACCTTACAGGTCACGGTGCATATCGTCGTGCAGCCGGACGGTACGGTCACCTCGGCACGCCTGGATGTGGATCGTGGCCGCTACGAGGGCGATTCGTTCTTCCGGGCGGCGGCGGACGCCGCGCTCCGCGCCGTGATGTCGGCGTCGCCCCTCAAGGTGCCGCCGTCGCGTCCGGATTTGTTCAGGAACAACTCTGAAATGACCATCAATTTCGACCCGAGGAAAATGCGATGATCGCCAAGCCGCTTCATTTCATCCTGGTATTGTGCGCCGGCCTCTTGGTCCTGGGAGCGACACCGGCCAAGGCCGATCTGCAGATCGACATCACCAAGGGCACCATGCAGCCGATGCCGATCGCCATTACCAATCTGGTCGGCGCCAACGCGGCCGACAGCCAGATCGGCCGCGACATCGCCCAGGTGGTGTCGGCCGATCTCGAACGCTCGGGATTGTTCAAGGCGGTTGATCCGCACGCCTTCATCCAGACGGCCGAATCCCTGCAGGTGCAGCCGCGCTTCGCCGACTGGAAAGCGATCAACGCCCAGGCCCTGGTCCAGGGCAGCACCGAAATCACCCAGGACGGCCATCTGACCGTCGCCTTCCGTCTGTGGGACGTGTTCGCCGAATCCCAGCTGGTCGGCCAGAAATTCACGGCGCCGCCGCAGGGTTGGCGGCGCATTGCCCACATGATCGCCGATTCGATCTACAAGCGGATCACCGGCGAGGACGGCTATTTCGATACGCAAATCGTCTATGTCGCCGAAACCGGGCCGGTGACGCGGCGCATCAAGCGCCTCGCCATCATGGATCAGGACGGCGAGAATCATCGCTTCCTCACCGACGGCCAGGATTTGGTGCTGACTCCGCGCTTTTCGCCGAGCGAGCGGGAAATCACCTACATGTCCTATTTCCGTAACCAGCCGCGCGTCTACATCCTGCATCTCGACAGCGGGCGGCGGGAATTGCTGGGCGATTTTCCCGGCATGACCTTCGCGCCACGTTTTTCACCGGACGGTAACAAAGTGGTGATGAGCCTGTCGGAAAACGGCGCGACCAATCTCTACGAGATGGATCTGCGCACCCGGCACACCGTGCGATTGACCAACAATAACACCATCGACACGTCGCCCTCCTATTCACCGGATGGCACCCGCATCACATTCAATTCCGACCGGAGTGGAACACAACAAATCTATGTGATGAATTCGGACGGTTCCAACCAGCAACGAATCAGTTTTGGCGAAGGACGCTATGCCACTCCGGTATGGTCGCCACGCGGCGATCTCATAGCCTTTACCAAATGGGTGGGTGGTGAATTCTTCATAGGTGTCATGCGTCCCGACGGATCTGGCGAGCGTTTGTTGACACAAGCCTTTCTTGTCGAGGGGCCGACTTGGGCGCCAAATGGCCGCGTATTGGCCTTTTGGAAGCAGATGCCCTCGGATGCCGCCGGCCGCGGCGGCAGCACAAAGGTGTACAGTATCGACCTGACCGGTTATAACGAGCGGCAGATCGTGACGCCGCTTGACGGCTCGGATCCTGCTTGGTCCCCCTTGATTCCATAGGGCAACGAACGTATATTCCGACCCCGTAAGGAATTTCGGCCGCTGCATCAGGCCTTAACGGTAATCACAGTAGGTACATCGGGCAGCAGATGGCCCACAACGGGCAAGTCCCAATCCAACCCACTCCATCCATCCTGAAACGGGGGAGATTTTTATGAAGATTCGTTATCTGACTATGGTCGCGGCTGTTGCGCTACTTGGAGCGTGCAGCAGCGATGAAACGGCGACCGCCACCAAGGCCCAGACGGTCGCGCCGCCGCCGCCCCCGCCAGCCATGACCGAACGTGGAATCGTCGCGGGCAGCGAAGAAGATTTCGTGAAGAACGTTGGCGATCGCATCCGCTTTGATTTCGACAAGTCGAGTGTCAAACCGGAATACAAGGATCTGCTCGTCAAGTGGAGCGACTTCCTGAAGAAGTATCCGGCTGATGCGCTTACCATCGAAGGCTATTGCGACGACCGTGGCACCGAGGAATACAACCTCGCGCTGGGTGATCGCCGTGCCAACGCGGTGAAGGAATTCCTGGTCGGCCAGGGCGTCGCCGCGACGCGCCTGAAGACCATTTCCTACGGCAAGGATCGTCCGGAAGTGGCTGGCGACAACGAAGCCGCCTGGGCTGCCAACCGCCGCGCCGTCGGCGTCATCGGACAGTAACGGGCGTCTGCCGTAACGCCTTTTTGTCGTGACATTGGAGGCGCCCGCCGTAATGGTGGGCGCCTTCTCTGTTTTCAAGCGGCCACGACGAGGACAAAGTCATGCGATTGCGCTTCTTCCTGACCCTCTTCATCGCCGTCCTGGGCGGCGCCAGTTTTTTCGCTGTGTCGCCCGCCAGGGCGCAGAGCGATACCAGCGGCCTGCTTGATCGCCTGGACCGCCTGGAGCGCGATCTCAACACCTTGCAGGCGCAGGTCTATCGCGGCCAGACCCCGCCGCCGGCCAAAGCGGCTCCGGTGAACACCGGCGCCGCCGCGCCCAACTCCAACGTCTACAGTCTGCTCGACAGCCGCATCACCGCCATCGAGAGCGAGATGCAGGAATTGACCGCCAAGGTCGAGCTGTCGTCGCACAATGTCGACGTGCTGCAATCCAAGGTCGACCGCATGCAGTCCGACAACGAATTCCGCTTCAAGGCGCTGGAAAGCCGCGGCGCGCCGCCGCCGATGGCCGATGTCGGCGCCCCGCCGGCCGCCGAGGCGCCGGCATCCGACCTCGGCGCGCCACCCGGCTACCTGGTTCATCCGGGCGCCAAACCGGGCGCCCCGCCGCCAATCGCCCCGCCGGCCGCGGCGCAGACGCCGCAACAGCAATACGATTATGCCTTGGGTTTGTTGAAGAAGCAGGATTATGACGGCGCCAACAGCGCCTTCCAATCGTTCATCGCCCAGCACGCGAACGATCCGCTGGCGGGCAATGCCACCTATTGGCTTGGGCAGATTCCCTTTGCCCAGGGCGAGTACGACAAGGCGGCGGTGCTCTTCCTCGACGTCTACCAGAAATACCCGAAATCGGTGAAGGCGCCGGAAAGCCTGCTGAAGGTCGGGTTGTCGATGAGCAATCTCGGCAAGAAAAAGGAAGCCTGCGCCGCCATCCACCGCTTCATCAGCGAATATCCGGATTCCGGCCTCGATTTGCGACGCCAGGCCGATGCGGAGAAGAAAAAGCTGGGATGCTGAAGGCCGGCCATCCCCCGACCCTCGTCCGCCGGCGGGCGGCGAGGGAGCGTGACCCTCTCACCCCGTCGGGGAGAGAGGGCAGGGGTGAGGCGGCGGCAGCGCTCAGTGACGACGAGTTCGCCCAGGCGATGGCGGGGTTGGGGCCGTTCGAAACGGCGCCGGCGCTCGCCGTCGCCGTGTCGGGCGGCGCCGACAGCGTGGCGCTGGTCCTGCTGGCCGACCGTTGGGCGGGCAAACGGGGTGGGTTCGTCGTTGCCTTGACGGTGGACCATGGCCTGCGCTCCGAATCGTCGGCGGAGGCGCTGGCGGTCGGCGAATTTCTGGCCGGACGCGGCATCGCGCATCGGGTGCTGAATTGGATTGGCGACAAGCCGCGGGCCGATGTGCAGGCGGCGGCACGGCGGGCGCGTTACCGGCTGCTGCTCGATTGGTGCGCGGCGAACGGCGTTCTGCACCTTCTGCTTGGCCATCACCAGGACGATCAGGCGGAAACGCTGCTGTTGCGGCTGGGCCGGGGCAGCGGCGTCGACGGGCTGTCGGCGATGGCGCCGGTCACCGCACGGCCGCAGGCGCGGTTGTTGCGACCGTTGCTGGCGTTTTCCCGGGCCCGCCTGGAGGCCACGGTGACACAAGCGGGCGAGCCTTGGATCGACGACCCCTCCAATCGCAGCGCCGTTTATCGCCGCAGCCGGCTGCGCCGCCTGATGCCGGACCTGGCGGCGGAGGGCCTGGACGCCGCGCGGTTGGCGGCGACCGCCGGGCGTCTGGCCAGGGCCCGGGACGCGCTGGAGGGCGCCACCGCCGGTCTCGCCGTCCGCGCCGTCCAGCTTCATCCGGGCGGATTCGCCCGGCTCGACAGGACGATGCTGGGAACCGCCCCGGCGGAAATCGCCCTCAGGCTGTTGGCCCGCCTGTGCCGCACCCTAAGCGGCGGCGCGTTCCCCCCCCGCCTGGAACGCCTGGAAGGCCTGCTCGGCGCTCTTGTCGACGGCGTGGCGGTGCGGCGCACCTCGGGCGGGTGCCTGTTCGCGCCGAGCGGCGGAGTCTGGCTGGTCTGCCGCGAAGCGGCGGCGGCGGCGGTGGCGCAACCACTCGACGAGACGGGCTTCGCCCGCTGGGATGGACGTTTCGAAGCCGTGGTCAGGACCGGCAATCCCGCTTCGCTCGGCGCCTTGGGCCAGGACGGTTGGCGGTCGATCCGCGACGCGGTGCCGCCGCCGGCCATTCCCCGACCGGCCATCGCCACGCTGCCCTGTCTGCGCGACGAGGCCGGAGTGGTGGCGGTTCCCGCCCTGGGCTATTGGCGGTCGCCGGCCGAGGCCTCCTTGACCTCCATCGCCTTCGTGCCGACTTTTCCGCTGATTGCCGTCGAGCGTTGCCTTGTTCCAGCGCGCGGTGGCATTATGTCTTAGCTCTTGGCCCAATCAGCGAGCGATGTCCCGGTCACCAGGGCTCAGCGAGGAACGCCTGAATGAACTTTAGCAAGAACTTGGTGCTGTGGGTCATCATCGCAGTACTGCTGGCGGCCCTGTTCAACGTCTTTTCGAATTCTTCGGCGCCACGCGGCGGAGCGCCCACCGCCTATTCGGATTTCTTGTCGGAGGTCGAAAACGGGCGGGTGGCCGACGTCACCATGCAGGGCGAGTCCATTACCGGGCATTTCACCGACGGGCGCACCTTCTCGACCTATTCGCCGCCGGACGCCAACATCGTGACGAGCCTGCGCAAAGCCAACGTGCGCATCACCGCCATGCCGAAGAGCGAGGAAAGCCAGACTTTCTGGAACATCCTGCTGTCGTGGTTCCCCATGCTGCTGGTGGTCGGCGTGTGGATCTTCTTCATGCGCCAGATGCAATCGACCGGCGGCAAGGCGATGGGCTTCGGCAAGAGCCGCGCCCGCCTGCTGACCGAGAAGACCGGACGCGTCACCTTCGAGGATGTCGCCGGTATCGACGAAGCCAAACAGGAGCTGGAGGAGATTGTCGAGTTCCTCAAGGACCCGCAGAAATTTCAGCGTCTCGGCGGCAAGATCCCGAAAGGCGTCCTGCTGGTCGGCCCGCCCGGCACCGGCAAGACGCTGCTGGCCCGCGCCATCGCCGGCGAGGCCAATGTGCCGTTCTTCACCATTTCCGGCTCGGACTTCGTCGAGATGTTTGTCGGCGTCGGCGCCTCGCGCGTTCGCGACATGTTCGAGCAGGGCAAGAAGAACGCGCCCTGTATCATCTTCATCGACGAAATCGACGCGGTCGGCCGCCATCGCGGCGCCGGTCTGGGCGGCGGCAATGACGAGCGCGAGCAGACCCTGAACCAGTTGCTGGTCGAGATGGATGGTTTCGAATCCAACGAGGGCGTCATCCTGATCGCCGCCACCAACCGGCCCGACGTGCTGGACCCCGCCCTGCTGCGGCCCGGTCGCTTCGACCGGCAGGTGGTGGTGCCGAATCCCGACGTCGCCGGTCGCGAAAAGATCCTCAAGGTGCACATGCGCAAAGTGCCGCTCGGCCCCGATGTCGACGCCCGCATCATCGCGCGGGGCACGCCGGGGTTCTCCGGCGCCGATCTGGCCAATCTGGTCAATGAATCGGCGCTGCTCGCCGCCCGCATGGGCAAACGCGTGGTCACCATGCACGAACTGGAATCGGCCAAGGACAAGGTGCTCATGGGCGCCGAGCGCCGTTCGATGGTGATGACCGAGGAGGAGAAGCGCCTGACCGCCTATCACGAATCCGGTCACGCCATCGTCGCCATCTATGAAGAGGAATCCGACAATATCCACAAGGCGACCATCATCCCCCGCGGGCGCGCCCTGGGCATGGTCATGCGGCTGCCGGAAGGCGACCGCATCTCGACCTCGAAGGCCAAGCTGAACGCCGATCTGGCGGTGGCGATGGGCGGCCGTCTGGCCGAGGAGATCATATTCGGGGCCGACAAGATCACCACCGGCGCCTCGTCGGACATCAAGATGGCCACCGACATGGCGCGCCGCATGGTGACCGAATGGGGGATGAGCGAACGGTTGGGGCCGCTGGTCTATGGCGAGGTCGACCAGGAGGTTTTCCTCGGCCACTCGGTGACCACCCACAAGAACATCTCGGAGGCCACCGCCAAGGCGATCGACGAGGAAGTGCGCGGCGTCATCGATGCGGCCTATGCGCGGGCGCGGAAAACGCTGACCGACCATCTCGACGAGGTGCACGCGCTGGCGCGCGCGCTGCTTGAATTCGAGACCCTTTCCGGTGAGGAAATCCGCATGATTTTGCGCGGCGAGCCGATCCAGCGCGACTTCGGCTATGACGAGCCGCCGACCACCGGCGCCAAGGGCAAGGAACCGACGCGGCGGTCTTCGGTGCCGACGACCGCCGCCAAGACCGGTTTCGGTCCGGGAGCGGAGCCGCAACCCGGCGCTTGAGGTTCGACCGTGGGTTCATCGCCGGCCGCCGCCGAGGGCAGCGCGCCGCCTGACGGGGCGGTGCCTTCGGTCTATGTTCTCGCCCACGGCGCGCGACACGATCCGACGTCGTTCGAGCTTCTGTGGCGGGCCAATGGCGCCATCCGACGCCGGGCGCTCGCCGCCGCCGATGACGCGGTCGCGCGGGCGCTATGCCAGCGGATCAGCGCGCCTCGCCCGGGCTGGGCCGGCCTGTCGATGGACCGCCCGCGCCTGATGGGCATCCTCAATGTCACCCCGGACAGTTTCTCCGACGGCGGAACCTTTCTGAACGAGGCGTCGGCCATCGCGCATGGCGTGGCGATGGCGGAAGCCGGGGCGGACATCATCGATGTCGGCGGCGAATCGACGCGGCCCGGCGCCGCCCCGATCGGGACGGGCGAGGAGATCCGCCGCGTCCTGCCGGTGGTGCGGGCATTGGCCGAGCGCGGCATCGTCGTTTCGCTCGACACAAGGCACGCCCCGGTGATGGAGGCCGGCCTCGCCGCCGGCGCGGCGATCATCAACGACATTACCGCTCTAAGCGGCGATCCGGCCGCGTTGGCGGTGGTCGCCCGCTCCGACTGCGCCATCGTCTTGATGCACATGCGGGGCGAGCCGGCGACCATGCAGGTCGAGCCGCGCTATGATTGCGCGCCGCTCGACGTCTTCGATTTTCTGGCGGAGCGGTTGCGGGCGTGCGACGCCGCCGGCATCGACCGACGCCGCCTGTGTGTCGATCCCGGCATCGGTTTCGGCAAAACCCTGTCGCACAATTGCCAAATTCTCGCCATGCTGGCTCTCTACCATTGCTTCGGTGTGCCGGTGATGGTGGGGGCGAGCCGGAAATCCTTTATCGCCGCCTTAAGTCGGGGCGAAGCGGCGACGGAGCGCCTGGGCGGGTCGATCGCCGTGGCGCTGGCCGGGGTGGAGCAGGGCGTGCAGGTGTTGAGGGTGCATGACGTCGCCGCCACGGCCCAGGCCCTGGCGGTATGGAACGGCATCAAAAGCGTTGTGGGGACGACGCCAGGAAAGGGTTGAGGAAAAACGATGACTCGCAATCTGTTCGGCACCGATGGGGTGCGCGGCACAGCCAATCGCGAGCCGATGACGGCGGAAACCGCGTTGCGGCTCGGCATGGCGACGGGATATTTCTTCCGGCGCGGCAATCACCGGCACACGGTGGTGATCGGCAAGGATACCAGGCTGTCCGGCTATATGCTGGAGCCGGCGCTGACCGCGGGATTTACCGCGATGGGCGTCGATGTCGTGCTGCTCGGGCCGTTGCCGACGCCGGCGGTGGCGACACTGACCCGCAGTTTGCGGGCCGATCTCGGGGTGATGATCTCCGCCTCGCACAATCCGTTCGAGGATAACGGCATCAAGCTGTTCGGTCCCGACGGATTCAAACTGTCCGACGAGGACGAGGCGACCATCGAGCACCATATGCGGAACGGCCTGGAGGCGCACCGGGCGGCGCCGAGCGCGCTGGGCCGGGCGCGGCGCCTGGACGACGCGCTGGGTCGCTATAACGAATTCACCAAGGCGACCTTTCCGCGCGGCCTTCGCCTCGACGGGCTGAAGATCGTCATCGATTGCGCCAATGGCGCCGCCTACAAGGTGGCGCCCAGCGTGCTGTGGGAGTTGGGCGCCGAGGTGGTGCCGATCGGCGTCGCGCCGGATGGATTCAATATCAACCTCCATTGCGGCTCGCTGGCGCCGGAGGCGATGCGCACCCAGGTGGTGGCGCACGGCGCCGATCTCGGCATCGCGCTCGACGGCGACGCCGACCGCCTGGTGTTGTGCGACGAAAGCGGCGCCATGGTCGATGGCGATCAGGTGATGGCGCTGATCGCCCGGGCCTGGGCGAAATCCGGCAAATTGGCCGGTGGCGGCGTGGTGGCCACGGTGATGTCGAATCTGGGGCTCGAACGCTTCCTGGCCGGCGAGGGGCTCACCCTGCACCGGACACAAGTGGGCGACCGCTATGTGCTGGAAAAGATGCGCGCCGACGGCTTCAATCTGGGGGGCGAACAGTCCGGCCACATCATCCTGGCGGATTACTGCACCACCGGCGACGGGCTGGTCGCCGCCCTGCAGGTGCTGGCGGCGTTGCTCGAATCCGGCCGCCCGGCCAGCGAAGTGCTGCGGTTGTTCACGCCGCTGCCGCAGACCCTGCGCAATGTGCGCATGGCGGCCGGCGCCAACGGCGCCGTGCTGGCGGCGCCCGCCGTGCGGGCCGCCATCGCCGCCGGCGAGGCCCGTCTGGCGGCGAGCGGACGCCTGCTCATCCGGCCGTCGGGAACCGAGCCCCTGGTCCGCGTCATGGCCGAGGGCGAGGATGCGGCGCTGGTCGGCGATGTCGTCGATGCGATCGCCGAGGCCATCGAGGGAGCCGCCGCCACCGCATGAGCATGCCCCGCATCCTGGTTGTCGCCGGCTCCGACTCGGGCGGAGGGGCCGGCATTCAGGCCGACATCAAGACCATCACGGCGCTGGGCGGTTATGCCGCCTGCGCGGTGACCGCGCTGACCGCCCAGAACACCGAGGGCGTCGCCGCGGTGCTCGACGTGCCCGCCGATTTCATCCGCCGCCAAATGGAGCTGGTGCTCGCCGATATCGGCGCCGACGCGGTGAAGACCGGCATGCTGAACCGGGCGGACGCCATCGTCGCCATCGCCGAAACGCTGGAGCTTCTGGCCCCGGCCGTGCCGCTGGTGGTCGATCCGGTGATGGTGGCCAAGGGTGGCCACCGCCTGCTCGACGAAGCCGCGCATGGCGCCCTGATCGAGCGTCTTCTCCCGATGGCGCGCGTGCTTACCCCGAACATCCCGGAAGCCGAGGCGCTGACCGGCCTTGTCATCACCGGCGCCGACGACATGGCGGAAGCGGGCAAACGCCTGCTGGCCTTGGGCGCCGCCGCCGTTCTGGTCAAAGGCGGCCA
>Ga0181520_10010846_pt1 | contig 12113 bp, 7 predicted proteins | sample PEATcosm2014_Bin_29_FD_132451 | JGI IMG/M metagenome (GOLD analysis project Ga0181520, IMG submission 132451) | Peatland microbial communities from MTU Mesocosm Facility, Houghton, MI, USA - PEATcosm2014_Bin02_30_metaG | ecosystem: Environmental > Terrestrial > Soil > Wetlands > Peat | place...
ACTTCATCGCCAAAAAGACCGGCGGCAACGGCGCTGTCCGCGAACTGATCGATGCTCTTCTGGCCTCGCGGGGTTTATGTGTGCAGGAAATCTTAAGGTCCTGAATGGCAACGCATGTTCCTTAACCTTGTATGGTTGAATTCATGAAGCTCTCAGACTACGTAATGCGCTTTATCGCCGAACAGGGCGTGAAGCATGTTTTCTTGGTGACTGGCGGCGGCGCCATGCACCTCAATCAGTCGCTCAGCGCTGAGGCTGCGATTGAGCCAATCTGCAACTCGCACGAGCAGGCCAGCGCCATCTGCGCGGAAGCCTATGCCAAGGCCACAAACAATCTGGGCGTCTGCATGGTCACTACAGGTCCTGGGGGAACCAATGCTGTCACTGGAGTTGCCGGGGCCTGGTTGGACTCCACCCCCACCCTGTTTGTTTCCGGCCAAGTCAAGCGTCCCGACCGCATGTTCGACAAGGATGGCCACCCGCTGGGCATGCGGCAGCTTGGCGTTCAGGAAGTGGACATCGTTTCCATCGTCAAGCCGATTACCAAATACGCCGTTACAGTTCTCGAACCCAACGACATTCGCTACCACATGGAGAAGGCCGTCTACCTCGCACTCCACGGCCGCCCCGGTCCGGTGTGGATCGACATCCCTCTCGACGTCCAGGCTTCCCTGATCGACGCGCCTTCCACACTGCGAGGCTTCGATCCCACAGAATTGGAGCCGCATACTGGCAACGTCAACCTGGCACAGGAAGTTGCGCGTCTCATCGAGAAGATCAACCAGGCCGAGCGGCCGCTGCTGTTTGCCGGAAACGGTATCCGTCTGGCGCGCGCCAATGCCGAGTTTGAACAGCTCCGCAATCTGCTGCGGATTCCCTCTGTCGCCACTTGGTGCGCCGCTGATCTGGTGCCCAGCGACGATCCGACCTTCGTCGGCAGGCCAGGCGCGGTGGCTGCCCGCGGAGCCAATTTTGCCCTGCAGAACTGCGACTTCCTGCTCGCAATCGGCGTGCGCCTTGACTTCGCCATCACCGGTTATGCGCCGCACAATCTTGCTCGCGAAGCGTATAAGGCCGCAGTAGACATCGACTCCGCCGAACTGCACAAACTCGATCCCTATCTCCAACAGCCGATCTGCGCGGATGCGAAGGCGTTTCTGCAGGAATTGCTCCGCCAGAAAGACTCCATTCGGATGCAAGATCATAGCACTTGGAAGGCGCATTGCACCGCCTGGAAGACGCGCTATCCCGTCGTTACTGAAGAACACCGCAACTCCGACGGAGAAGTGAGCATCTTCCATCTGGCCGAGGTCATTGGAACCGAATCCCATCCAGACGATTTGCTTGTCTCCGGTAGCTCGGGAAGCGGTATCGAGATCTTCCTGCTTGCCTGTCCCACACGGAACGGCCAGCGCATCTACCATACCGCAGGCCTGGGAGCCATGGGCTATGGTCTACCGATGGCATTGGCGGTCTGCATCGGCGGCGGGCGCAGGCGCACCATTCTCGTCGATGGCGACGGCGGATTCCAATTCAATATTCAGGAGCTGGAGACAGCTTCCCGGCTCCGGCTTCCCATCAAGTTCTTTATCCTCAATAATGATGGCTACGCCTCCATCCGCGCCTCCCAAACGGGCTATTTCGGCAGGCCGAGCATCGGCTGCGACAGCCGCACAGGTCTTACCATTCCTGATATGAGCAAAGTGGCTGCAGCCTATAACATTCCATCGGTCGTGATTCCGAATCAGAAGAATCTGCGCGCAGACGTCAAATGGGCGCTAGCCATGGAAGGCCCTGTGGTGATTGACGTGCACGTCATACCGGACGAGATGCGGGCTCCGCGGCTCCAGTCCTACCAGAAGCCGGATGGATCATTCGTCTCCAAACCGCTTGAGGATCTGTTCCCATTCTTGCCTCGCGAGGAATTCCTCGCCAATATGATTATCAAGCCGCTGGAGGAACAGCCTTTCCAAGGTTGTCGGTAGGTGATTAAGTGTACCAGACGGAGAACGTTAAAATGCTTGCTCTTCAAGAGTTACTGCGGGAACCAGTTCTGTCGGTAGTCGAGCGTGAGCGGACGGAGTTGGAGCGGATGATACAACAGTCTCAGGGCCAAGTTGTCCTGTTCGGAGCTGGCAGTCTTGGCCGCCGCGCTCTCGCAGAACTGCGCGGCATAGGCGTTGAACCACTCTGCTTTTGTGACAACGACCAGCGACGCTGGGGTTCATCGATTGACGACTGTACAGTGCTGTCTCCAACTGAGGGAGCAGCGTGCTTTGGCGCCGATGCTCTTTTTGTTGTGACTATTTGGAACGCTGCTCACTGGTATATTGAGACGCTGACACAACTGCGAAACTTGGGCTGCAAATCTGTCTCGACCTATTCATCCGTTTATTGGCGTTTTGCAGAGGTCTTCCTGCCGCAGCTGCTCAACGATTATCCACATAAAGTCTATGAAGACGCGAAGAATGTGCTGGCGGCCGAGTCTCTTTGGTCCGATCTGCCTTCGCTTGAAACATACAGAGCGCATGTGATCTGGTATGCTACTGGCGATGCATCCCATTTGCCTGGTCCCCCGGATGAGAATTCTTATTTTCCCTCAGACATCTTTTCGATCTCACCACGGGAAGTTTTTGTGGATTGCGGAGCCTTCGACGGGGATACGATCCGTCAGTTAATGGACCATGCTGATAACTCGTTCCAGGCCATTCATGCTATCGAGGCTGACCCTTTGTCTCTGGAAAAGCTCGATGCTGCATTGCGCCTGATGCCTCCGGAAACTCGAAGCAAAATCCACGTATATCCCTGCGCGGTAGGCGCCGAGCGTGCCTCGGTAAGGTTTGAAATCACTGGCACTGTTGATTCAAGGGTTTGCGCTGAGGGAGGAGTGGAAGTCGAAAGTATCCCGCTCGATGAAATTTTTGCGAACGATTCGACTACCATGATCAAAATGGATATCGAAGGCGCAGAATACGACGCCTTGCGCGGCGGAGCCAAGGTCATCGGGCGCGACCGTCCGATCCTGGCCATCTGCGTCTACCATACGCAGAGCGACATCTGGCGAATTCCGCTGCTCGTTCGTGAAATGCTACCCGAGCACAAACTTTATCTGCGTGCCTACGAAGGGGACGGCTTCCAGACGGTAATGTACGCCGTACCGCCGGAGCGAGTTCGGCGAGACGCATAGCAAATCGACGAATTAGCACAGGAAAGAGAGACAGAGTTATGCTTGGTTCCTGGAGGAGTAATTGTGTCCGCAAACAGAGTTAGTCCGCTGGATCTGGAACTGATTCAGAGCCATACGGCTCCCGTGTTGGACGAATTGCGCGGACAAAACCTCTTCCTGACTGGCGGCACGGGTTTTTTCGGCTGCTGGCTGGTGGAAAGTTTTTGCCATATAAACACGCTCCTCGGGCTGGGCGCCAAGATGACGATACTTACGCGAAGTCCTGAGGCGTTTGCTCAAAAATGCCCACACCTGGCATTTGACCCAGCGGTAATTCTCCACACTGGCGACGTGCGCAATTTCGTATTTCCTGACGGAGAGTACCGGTACGTCATTCATGCAGCGACAGAAACTTGGACGAGGCAAGCTAAAGAATTACCACTTGAGATGCTTTCCATCATCATTGCCGGCACAGAGCGCACACTGCAGTTTGCCGCCACACACCAAACAGAGAAGTTCCTGCTTACAAGTTCGGGAGCTGTGTACGGCAGGCAGCCTGCTGGCATGACACACACGCCAGAAAGCTACACGGGAGCGCCCGACCCGTTGAACTCGGCGAGTATTTATGCAGAAGGAAAACGGGTAGCCGAACTGCAGTGCGCTCTGTACGGGAAGAATATGGGGCTGGAATGCAAGATTGCTCGTTGCTGGGCTTTTTGCGGACCACACCTGCCTCTGGACGCGCACTTTGCTATTGGGAACTTCATTGGCGATGTGCTTGCCGGCCGTTCAATTAAGATTCAGGGTGACGGCACGACACGGCGTTCGTATCTGTATGCCGCCGATCTAATGATCTGGCTATGGACTCTCCTTTTCAAGGCACCTCCACTCGTGCCGTTTAATGTTGGCTCGGCGCGGGACGTCAGCATTCTGGAGCTCGCTCAAGTAGTGGCCGCAACGCTCAACCAGGAGACAGAGATTCATGTAATGCAGCAGTCCGACAAGGAGGCTGCACCAACTCGGTATGTGCCTTGTGTAGATCGAGCCAGAGAAGTGCTTGGGCTGCGCGAACTTACCTCTCTGGAAGAGACCATTCGTCGTACAGCAGAGTGGTATAGACACTCGGTGTCGTCTTCCTTGTCTTCCTTCACTTCGCGTTGATCGTCGAGGCTCTCAGGTTAGTGCGAGCACCGCTACACTAAAGCGCGATCAATCGGCTGGCTGTCAATCGTCGCATGCAACTTCTTCATCCGGAGAAACGGCGTTTCCAAGTACCGATACGATATTGTCGCCATTCCGATAGTGAGCGCCAGGCTGAGGGGAAACTGCACCAGCGGCATTCCGGTCCACTGAACATGCCCCGGCCATGCGGATTGTGCGGCCACCGAGGACAGGAGCACGACCTCTTGCGCAAAAGCGTGGAATACGTACAAGCCGAAGGATATGCGCCCAAGATGAATTGCCCAGTTCGGCAATCCTTGGCGTTCAAATCCGAGCAACGCCGCCAAGATCAGCACTGATCCTATTGCCCCCAACGCATATCCCCCGATCAGCGGCCAACTACCGGGATTTGCATCCGACCCCAGGGGTATTTGCAATCCGTAGCACGCCACAAACCAGCTTAGTCCGCTCGCTGCTAGCAAGATCGGCCTTTGCCACGAAGTCAGTTTCGGTGTCTCCCCTTTCAGGAACAAGCAAAGCAATAACCCACCCGCAAAACTCTCAAATTGCACAAACGGATTAGTCCATGCCATGTATCCCTTCACACCATGAGCGCCCACCTGGTAAAGCCACACGTTCGATCCAGCTATTAGCGTCATGCAAAACCAAGTCATCCATTTGCCGTCCAGGTACTTGATCACCCACGGGACTATCAGGTAGAAGTGCTCTTCCACAGATATGCTCCACAACACTCCCGCAGGGTTCATGACCCATCCGTGAATAATCGTAGCCCAGGCGCCCGCGAATACGAGATACCACGCGATACTGCTCACGTCCCCGCTTTTGAATCCGAGTATCAGCCCGAACGCAATTCCCAAGCCGATACCAAAGTAGTAAAGCGGCCAAATGCGCAGGATGCGCCGGATATAGAACTGCTTCGTCTGCACCGTGCCGGTCGCAGCCCGTTCCCTTAGCAACAGTTCACAAATCAGGAATGCGCTCAGCGTGAAGAACAGGCATAGCCCAAACCCACACGCCATCGACATCGCCCTGATCACCGCTGCCGCGCCGCTGCCCGCAATTGCACTCGGGGGCAATGCATGATGCACGAACACAAGCAGGAATGCAATGATCCGCACTACATCCAGTTCGGGCCGGTAATAACTCTTTCCAGACGACCGCGGCACTTGTGGCATGAGCTTCGCGTGTCTGGTGGTGAGTGCTCGGGGTGCCATGTTGAATTCTCCTGCCGCAAGATCTTGACGCCTGTCTGCAAGCACTCGGCTTTGAAGTGCAGATTACACCCATGACGGCATAGCTGGGCATTTGATACTTATCAGGCTCCTCAGCTATCTGGCTGATTTCGCCGGAACGATATGTTCTTGTGGCCTAGGAAACTGAGCATCACGGTAACCACAAGCATTATGGCTCCTGCGATATATGGGGCCTGTTCCGGTCTGTGCAGGCCGCGACGCAGAATCGCCACCAGAATGGGCAAGCCTGCCAATGCGATGAGCACGCTGCTGCCATATACCCCGAAGCATCGGATATATTCAGCCAGATAGTTCCCACTGGTACGGAACACGAACCACTTATATCCCAGAAAGGCAACGCTAATGGTGATGAAATTAGCTAAAACTGCCGCGTACATATAGCTATAAGAATTCATCCCACGGAATGACCAGGTAAGAAGCGCAAACATTCCGTACCCGAAGACTGTATTCAATCCGCCTATCAGGATGTAGCGCATGAGTTGGTCAATCGACTTCTCAGAACTCTGTTTCACGGCAGCCTAGCCCCTTCAGAAGTTGATGCGTTCTTTCTCGGTAACTAGAGGACGATTCTGAACAAATGTGTGGATAGAACCCACATACTCACCAATGATGCCAATCGCAATTAGTTGGATCGATCCAAGAAAAAACAGGCCCAGAACCAGCGGAGCAATTCCAACAGAAAAGCTGTTCCAGAAAGCAAGCTTGTACACCAGGTAGGCAACTCCCATCAGAAAGCTAACCACAGCCGAAATGAAGCCACACCCAATTACTAAGCGCAATGGCACCTTGGAGAGGTTTGTGATGCCCACCATCGCCAGGTCGTAGAGCTTATAGATATTGTTCTTGGTGATGCCGTGCTCACGACGATTCTGATTGTAGAAGACCTTGGAATAGGGTAGTCCAAGCTCGGCAATCATTCCCCGAAAGTAAGGGTAGGGATCGCGGAAGTTAGCACGGATTTGCTCCACGACAGTGCGATCGTAGAGCCCAAAACCTGTGAAGTGTTCCAAAACCTCAACATTGGTCAGGCCGGCCACCAGACGATAGTAAGTCGTCCGCACGTAGTACATCAGGCCACCCTCATCGCTCGATGTCTTGATTGCAGCAACAATAGGGAATCCCTTTTCCCATTCGCGAATCATCTCGACGAACAATTCGGGGGGGTCTTGCAGATCGGATGCTACTGATCCGATGGCATCTCCCTCGGCCTGCAGAAATGCGTGCATTCCCGAACGGTCTGCGCCAAAGTTGCGAGCGTTGACGATTACCTTGACACTGGGATCGCTGGCAGCCAGTTCGCGCAGCACGGCAACCGTGCCATCTTTTGAGGCATTGTCAATAAATAAATGTTCGATGCGGTACTCAGGAAGCTCAGACGCCATTGCCAGCACGCGTCGATGAAGCTCGCGCACATTGAGTTCTTCATTGTAACAAGGGGTCAAGATGGTGATGAGCTTCCGGGTCATTCCACTCCTCTAGAGAATACGCACGAGGTCTTGCTACTGCACAAGAAGCGCGATTATCTTGACTACAGAGTCTAGCATAGGAGTCGGCTCAATCTTTCGCACGAGCGAAGCGAACTTGTCCCTGCAAGAGACATCCCCTGGCGTAATACATCCATGCAAATTGCAGATCGCGGGTCGCACAGGTCCGCATTCTCCAGGATGTCTGCGCCCTTGACGACTCAGATGAAGGGCTTGGGGGCTCTCTCACTATTGCAATCAATGATCAATGTATTGGACGGCGGCAGCGAGAAGTCCTTCGCTCTAGTGAGCGAAGGATCTGCGATAGCTGGCCGCAACTGCGGGATTGGCGATCTGATCGTTTTCTGAGAAGTACAATGTTAGCGCATCGCGCATCCTTGGCAACGCCAATCTATGCGGTTGCTCGATGCTGCTCGCGGGCGCCGAGGCGCACGCTCACCACCTTCGAGACGCCGGGCTCCTGCATGGTGACGCCATAGATCATGTCGGCGGTCTGCATCATGCGCTTGGAATGGGTGACGATCAGGAACTGCGTCTCCTTACCGAGCGAACGAAGCAACTCGGCGAGGCGACCGACGTTGGTCTCGTCGAGCGCCGCGTCCACTTCGTCGAGAGCGCAGAAGGGACTGGGCTGGAATTGGAAGATGCCCACAAGCAGCGCCAGCGCAGTCAGCGACTTTTCGCCGCCCGAGAGAAGTAGCACATTTTGCAGTTTTTTGCCCGGAGGCGACGCCACGATCTCCAACCCGCTCTCGGCCTGGTTCTCCACGTCGGTGAGGCGAAGGAAGGCTTGCCCGCCCTGAAAGAGCCGCGAGAAGACCTGGGCGAAGTTCTCATTGATCCGGGCAAAGGCCTCATCGAATTTGGTGCGCGAGATCTGATCGATTTCTTTGATCGTGTCTTGCGTGTTTTCGATCGACTCCATCAGGTCTTTGCGCTGCGTTTCAAGGAATCCGTGGCGACCAGCCGTCTCCTTGTACTCGTCGAGGGCCATCATGTTCACTGGGCCCATCTGCTCGATGCGTTGACGAAGCTCGCGGCAGGTCTCCTCCGCAGCGGTCAAATCCTCACCTGCCAGACGCGCAATCTCAGCATCGCCGCGCAACGTGGAGGCTTCGAGATTGACTTCGGCCAGACAGCTTGCCTCCAAATGCTCGAGATCCGAGCGTAGCTTGGCCACCTCGCTCGATCGGTTCGAGCGGTCTTCACGCAACTGATCCAGTGCGGAACGGCCGCTTTTGAGTTGCGTCTCCATTGTGGCGAGTTGATGGCGGAGAGCCTGTGCCTCTGCGACCAGCGCCTGTGCCTGGGCCAGTGCCTCGGCGCGCATCGCTGTCAGCTCTATTTCGCGCTGGGCCAGCTCCGCGCTCTCGCAAATTCGCCGTTCACGTTCTGCGGTAGCCGCGCTCCTCTGCTGCTCGATCGATTTTACCCGGCGCTCCAGGTCGGAGTGAAGCCGGTCGATGCGCTGGAAGGCAGCCTCAGCACCGCGCCTGCGTTCCTCTAAGCCGGCCAACTCCGCCGTCAGTTCAGCCGCATCCTGCTGCAAGGTCTCACGACTCTGTCGCAGCAACGCCAGCTTGGTCTGCAACTCATCGAGAGCGGCCTCGGCGGTCCGGTGTTCGATATCCAAGTGAAGCAGCTCTTCGTGCTTTTGGTCGATGGAGACGCGCTTGGCCTCACGTGCATCCTTGTTGCGCACGGCCTGAGCTACCCATTCCTGCAGACGCCGATCAACGCGCTGCGTCTCCGACTCAAACTGTTTCAGCGCCGCGCCCTGGTCGGCGGCGTCGCGCTCGGCCAGCCGCCGCTCCTCGCTGCGCGACTCCAGTTGCGCGGCCAGATCCTCAATGGTCTGAATAAGCGCTGTTGCGTCTGCCTCCGTCTGCATCAAGGCAGCTTCGAGCTTGGCCAGCCGACCCTCGGCCTCACGCAGCTCACGCTTCAGTGCCAGTGGGCCTTCGGTGGCCGGCTTTCCACCGGTCACAGTCGCATTGTGGAAGCACTCACCCTCGGGCGTCAAAAAATAAGCGTGCGGATGATCTCCTGCCAGGCGCAGCGCCTCGGCAGGGTCGTCCACCAGATAGCCGTTCCCGAGTTTGGGAAGAATCGTCTCCAGTGAGTGTCCGAAGCCGTTCAGCACGCGAATCGCATCCTTCAACGGAGTGATACCAGGGCCGCTGATGGTCTCTTTGCTCTCCTCGAAGAGCGCGCATTGCTCCGCCGAATGAATCAGGAAGGTCGCTCGTCCGTCCACGCCGGACTTGAGCAGATTGACGCCTTGCTCGGCGGCTGTCCAGCTCTTCACAACCACATAATTCAGCTCCTCGCGCAGGAACTCATCTACTACGCCCTCATGCTCGCCGCTCACCTCGATGAAATCGGCCAGAGTACCCACGGGCGCCATGCCTTGCCCAAGCGCACCCGGCTTTAGAAGCCGACGCACTGTGTCAGTGGAGTAGCTGTGGTTGCGAATGAGCGATTGCAGCGAATCACGCCGTCCGCTGATGGTGGCCTGTTCGCCTCGTAGCTGGTTGATGCGAGCGCGCAGAGCATTCTCCTCGGCGCGGCGTGCTTGCAGAGCTTCGCGCAGGGCAGCGATCTCACCCTCCAGCCTCTTCAGAGCCTCGGCGGCGGATTCGAAGCCTTGTCGCGCCTGACCGCTCTGCACACCCAGATTTTCGAGCTCGTTGCGCGCCTGGCCCATCTCCGCTTCCAGCCGCTCCGCTTCGCGCTCCAGTGCGGCAAGGCTCTCTTCGCTTTGAGCGGTATGGTTGCGGGCGTTGCTGGCCAGAGTTAGCAGGTGCATGACATGCCGGCGGTTCGTCTCTAATCCGCGCTCTGCTGCAAAGACCTCTTCAGCCGCTGTGCGCGCCTCCTGCTGACGCGCCTCAACCTTCTGGCGAAATGCCTTGGCCTCGCCCGACGCTGTCTCCATGAAGGAGTGCTGCTGCGCGCGCTCTTCGGCGATTCCGCTCAGTTGCAATTGCGTCTGCTCCAACTCGGCTGCTGCTGCCGTGATGCGCATCTCCAGCTCATTCACTCGCTCGGAGTTCGACCGCTCCCGCGCCGCGGCCCGTTCCAGCTCGACGGCCGCCGTATTGGCCCTGTTCTGCGCCTCCTGGCCCTCGTGGTCCAGTTGATAGCCGCGCTCCGTTAGCGCATGTTGGTTTGCCTCGCTAGTCTCGATTTCGGTCGCTGAAGCGTTGATTTGCTCGGTGAGCGCGCCGATCTCCTGTTGGAACTTGACCTGGTCGGCGTCCATCAACGCCATGCGGCTGGCCAGCACGACGAGCAGCCGTTCGCGGAGCTCATGGCGGACAGCGGCAAAGCGTTCTGCCTTTGACGCCTGGCGCTTCAGGCTGTTCATCTGCCGCGTGACTTCTTCGAAGATGTCGTCGACGCGTGCCAGGTTCTGCTTGGCGCTCTCGAGGCGCAACTCAGCCAGCCGCTTCTTGTTCTTGAAGCGCGTGATGCCCGCCGCCTCCTCAATGATCGCCCGGCGGTCGTGCGGCTTTGAACTAAGCAGTTGCCCGATCCGCTCCTGTCCGATGATGGCGTAGCTCTCCGGTCCCAGGCCCGTGCCCATGAAGATGTCTTGAATGTCGCGCAGCCGGCAGAGCTTGCCGTTGAGCAGATACTCGCTCTCGCCGGTGCGGAAGAGCCGCCGTGTAATCACCACCTCGCCCTTTTGCGGCGTGCGCTGGAACTTGCGGCGGCGAATCTTCAGCACCACGGCCTGCGGTCCCTCGCCCGTTGTGAACGTCTGCGGCTTGTCGTTGTTCAGCTCCGGCCCGTTTTCGTCGAGCACCTGACCCGGCTGCTCGCTGGCGATGATCTCCTCGGCTTCGCTGGCCCGCTGGCGGCGCACCTCGTCCTCGTCCCAATCGGTGGGGCCGTCGTGGTCAACCTCGACCAGCGGCTCAACAGGAATCGGCCCCTCGTAAGCCTCCGGATCGACCATGGTGATCGTTACCTCGGCCATGCCCAAGGGCTTGCGCTCTCGGGTTCCGGCAAAGATCACGTCCTGCATATGCGTGCCGCGCAAGGTCTTGGCGCTCTGCTCGCCGAGTACCCAGCTTACGCCGTCCAGAATGTTGGATTTGCCGCAACCGTTCGGCCCCACCACAACGGCAATGCCCGTTCCCGCCACGGTCAACTCCGTGCGGTCGCAAAAGCTCTTGAAGCCGAGTATGTGGATTTTCTTTAGTTTCAGCATCTTCACTCCAGACGTTTGTGGTGGCGCTTGAACTCGCCGGGCAACTCGCCGCCAACACTTGCACCTGGCGGAATATTGCCCTCCGATTACAAACTCTACGGACCGAAGAGGACACGGTCAACCGGGCCGGAAGGGGATTTTGTGGATAAGGGAGTCCGGAATTCCTGTTCTTGGAATTTCCTAAAAAACCGGTGCAAAATTGGGATTTTTTAAGCGATTTTGGCGGGTTTTTGCACAGACAGCGCGATGATTCAGCCGGGAGTCTTGTTCTCATCAGGGGTCCAAAATAGGAGCCTCCCGGCGTTGCTTTTGCAGCAAGGATGGGAGACTGAGAATCTCAGTGGCAACTCAATTTGTTTCGCTTACCGTACCTTCTTGAAGTCGAAGGTGGCGAGATTCATCTGGCCCTCGGTAAGGATGTGGACGGTGAGAACACTCTTGCCCGCGGGCAGTTTGATCTTGGCTATGCTGGGAGCCAGGTTCCAGTGATGCCATTGCCGCCACGCCACTGGGTCGGCGGCGTCCATGGTGCTTACGATGGTGAGCGGTTCGGTAGCCGGTTCACCGTTTACGTCGAGCGAAATCGTTCCGCCTCGGTTCGAGGTATACAGCAGGTCGGCTGAGTACTCGCCCGCTGTGGCTGCTTCGACCGTCACGTTGAACCACTCGCCGGGAACCGTCCAACCCACAAAAAACAGGTCGGCGGGCGGCACGACCTTGTCGAAGGGATTATCGTCGACTGGCGGATTGAGCTTGAATTTGGTGAAAGAGATGTCCACGCCTTCCTTCATGCGGAACTCATGCAGATA
>Ga0181520_10010848_pt1 | contig 12111 bp, 8 predicted proteins | sample PEATcosm2014_Bin_29_FD_132451 | JGI IMG/M metagenome (GOLD analysis project Ga0181520, IMG submission 132451) | Peatland microbial communities from MTU Mesocosm Facility, Houghton, MI, USA - PEATcosm2014_Bin02_30_metaG | ecosystem: Environmental > Terrestrial > Soil > Wetlands > Peat | place...
AAGTCGAGGGTCTCGAAGTTGAGCACCGTCGAGACGAGCATGATGCCGTTGACATTCATCCTGAGACGCTGGCTCAACTCGCCGGACAGGGCGGCCGCACGCGTGGTTCCATAGCTTTCGCCGATGATGAACTTTGGGGAGTCCCACCGCTTGTTGCGGGTCACGTAGAGGCGAATGAACTCCGCCACCGACGAGGCATCCTCGTGCAGCCCGTGGAATTTCTTGGCTTCTTTAGGCGGAATGGCGCGACTATAGCCGGTGCTCACGGGGTCGATGAACACCAAATCGGTTTCGTCCAGCAGCGAAGAGTCATTGTCCTCCAGTTTGTAGGGCGGCGGCAGGGCGCTGCCATCCTCAGCCAAACGCACTCGCCGCGGACCCAACATGCCCAGGTGCATCCACACGGAGGAAGAGCCGGGGCCGCCGTTGAAGGAGAAGGTGACGGGGCGGGTGGAGAGGTCTTCCACGCCATCCAGGGTGTAAGCGATGTAGAAAATCGACGCGGTCGGCTTGTCTTCCTCATCGCGCAGCAGGATCGTTCCGGCGGTTGCGGTGTAACTCAGAGGCTGGCCGCCCACGGTCGCGGTATGCCGGGTCTGCACCAGCTTCTCCTCAGGCTCTTTGTCCTTGGCCTTCTCCTTGGCAGGTTCCTTGCCCGCCTCTTTCGAGGGGGCCGCCGCACTGGTGGACTGAGGCGGCGCGTTGGACGGGGCCTCGGCCGCGGGAAGCGGGGCCGCAAGCACGGCGCTCGCCAGCCAAATGGTCAGCAGGGTGCTCTTCAACATGGACCCAACTATGGAGGCTCCCCCGGAAAAAGCAATCTCACACCGGGCTGAACCCGCAACGGAACAGGGCTGCTCAAAGCTCGCGTTGCCGGGGGGGCACAAGCGCGCAGCCCTGAAATCCCGAAATCCGAAAGAGGTGGCTGGCTGGCCCGCCCCAAGAATCCGCCAGGCTCTACGAGCATCCGGCCAACCAACTGATCGCGCAGGTGCTCAGCCAGCACATAGGTACGTTGGGCCAAAGTATCCGCCGAATCGAGAAGGCGGTGCTGGAGTACCGCCGCTTCACTCCGGCACGGATTGGCGGCAAGCGCGAGCGACGTACTGCCCCGCGGTCATCCCGGCGTGCGTCTTAAAGAACCTGCAGAAGCTGGCGTCGCCGCTGTATCCAAGGAGGCCGGCCACCTGCTTTATGGCATAGCCGGCAAGCAGCAGGCACTTCGCCCTCTCGACGCGCAAGCCAACAAGGAACTGCCCAGGGGATACGCCCACACAGCGGCGCACCACGCGCCGCATCTGGCGCGGGGAGAGGTGCATCAGCCCTTGATCTCAGGTGCCGGGGCCTTAGAATTGAGGCAAGGAAAATCATGAAACAGAACCTACTCGCCACGGTATGCTTCCTCACCCTCCTGGCGTCCTCGCCTGCGGCGGCGCAGCAATTCGGAGATTTCCAGTACACCAACAAAGCCGGCGCCATCACCATCACGCTGTACACCGGGACGAACAGTGCCGTGGTGATACCCTCCACTATCGACAACCTGGCGGTCACCAGCCTCTACGGGCCGATCGTTCCCGTGTTCTACCCCGACCGCACCAACCTCACGTCGGTTGCCATTCCGAGTACGGTCACCAATATCGGCGCCGGCGTCTTCGAGGGGTGCTCCGGGTTGGCTGACGTCACGATTCCGAGCAGTGTGGTGAGCATCGGGCTTTGGGCCTTTGCAGGCACGGGCCTTACCAACGTCAGCATCCCCAGCAGCGTCGCGAGCCTTGGGCTCGCGGTGTTCGAGGATTGCTCCAATCTGGTGGCGATCACGGTGGACAGCGCCAACCCGTCCTACAGCAGCGTGGACGGAGTCCTCTTTGACAAGGCGCGGATGACGCTCATCGAATTTCCCGGGGGCAGGGCGGGAAGCTACGCCGTTCCGGCTGGCACCACGAGCATCGGCGAATCGGCGTTCGAAGGCTGCTTCAGGCTGGGCAGCATCACGCTGCCCGCCAGCGTCAAGAACGTCGGGGCCAGGGCGTTTTTCTGCGGCCTCGCGTTTGGGGACCCGCTTCCGCTCATGGTGTCGGGCCTGACGAACCTGGTCCTGGGCAGCGGCGTCACCAACGTTGGCGCTGCCGCCTTCTTTGGCTGTATCCACCTCGGCGGGGTCCTTTTCGAGGGCAATCCGCCCTCGATGGCCGGTAATATGGATTTCATCCTCTACGACTCCTTCGCGGTTTGGGGTCAAGCCGGGTATTACGACATCGTTGCCTACCACCTGCCCGGGAGCAGCGGTTGGGGCCCGGCCTTTGCGGGCGCGCCGGCCGTGGTGTGGGACCCGGTGCTGGCGCCCGCGCTCCCTCCAAGCCCGCCATTCAGCCTCCGGGTGACCGGCGTGACGAACCTGCCGGTCATGGTGGAGGCATCCACGAACCTGGCTGGCGGCCCGTGGGCTCCGCTCCTTGTCGGCACCCTCACCAACGGCCTGCTCAACATCTGCGACCCTGCCTCCGCTACCAACGCCGCGCGATTTTACCGGGTCCGGTACTGGGGCGGCCCGATGAGCTTCGAGCCGGAGCACATGTAGGACGGGACCGCTCAGCGCCCCTGAACTCGAAGGTTGGCGGAATCTCAGGCGCCTGCGCCGCTGATTATCGATTCAGCCAATCCAGAGATCCCGCGCCTGCCCGGGCGGCAACGCTAATCGCAACCACCACCGCGTCAGAAAACGCCCGCTCCATCGGGTCGGTTAAACTCAACGGCTCGCTTTGCATGCCAACGAGCAAAACAGAATAAACCGCGGATGTTCACTACCAAGGCCAGTTAAATAATAACCAACGACTTACGCCATGGTTAGAGCCGCCCTGCGCAACGTAACCAGGGGCGCCTGTCAACTTCGGATCGAGCGCCGGAATCCCGAGCCCGCGCCCCCCGTCATCGCGGCTTCTCCGGTTCGAGTTTCTCCAGGTGAATCCGAACCGGGCCGTTGACCGTGCTGAGGCTTATCTTGGCGCCGCCCTGGCCGAGCCGCGTGTTGACCTCCGCCCCGATTGGCCAGTTTTTCTTAACGCTCAGGTCCCCGGAGATGCCCCCGTTGACCGTGCTGGCGGAGACGTCGGCATCGGCTCCGGCCGGCATGTCCAACTCCACCGCCCCGTTGACCGTGCTGGCTGAGACAGATTTCACTTGAGCCAGGCTCACAAAAGCCGCTTTGACGGCGCCGTTGACGCTGGACAGGTCGGCACTGCCGGCCAGGCCGTTGGCCCTCAAAGGGCCGTTGACCGTCGAGGCCTTGATATGGCCGCGCGCCCCCTCGATCTCGATTAACCCATTCACATTCGAGATGTCCTCCAACCGCGCGCTCCTGGGCACCGTCAGCGTGTAATCAACCGACCCCCAAATGCTGCCCCTCCAGCCCCACCAGCGCCTCGATTCCGGGTGCCGGGTCCTGACGGCGAGGTAGCCGGGCTTGGATTCAATTTCGATCTTCAGCCTTTCCAGGTCCTTCTTGCTCCTGGCGCTCTTGATCGCGTCCAGTTTCACTTCGGGCCGGTCCCAGACACTCAGCCGCACGCTGCCGTTGACATTGCCAAGGCTCAGCCGCCCATCGGCAGCGAGGGGAAACGTCTGGTGCATCTCCTCCTTGTAAACTTCCCGGGCATAGGCCGTGCCGCCCAAGCAGCTCGCGCCCAGCAGCCCCGCCAGAATACCCGTCCTCAGCAGCCGGTAGCACTTTGTATTGGATTTCGTTCTCATGGGTTTCAGATCATTCGCGCGTTCATTTACAAGACCCGGAAGCCGCCCCGGAAGTTTCAGCCAAGTTGGCCCCGGGGCGCTTCCAGATGGGTCTTTGGATGGCCCCCGCCGGACTCCCAAGGTGGTTTCCCCGGGCAAGCGTTGACATGCACCGGTGATTTTCATACGACTGCGACATGAAAACAATGCGCTCGATATTTCCCCTGTGGTTCTGCCTGACATGCACAGGTCTGATTTGGCCCGGTGACGCGACGGCCGCGGACCTCGTCCACGCCAAAGATGGTTCCGGAGTTTATGGCTACAAAGATACTCCCAAACTGCCGTGGTGCCAATGGCTGGTGCATGACCCGGACCGGCCCAATCCCAAGCGCGTCGACCCCGGCAAGGCAGGCCCGCCGACGGCCAGGCCCTCCGATGCCATCGTGCTCTTCGACGGGCAGGACGTGTCGAAATGGGAAGCCATGGGCGATTGGAAGGTCTCCGATGGATGCCTGGTGTCGGGCGACAGCCACTTCGCCACCAAGGACCAGTTCGGGAGCATCCAACTGCACGTCGAATGGATGGGCCCGGCCGGATTCCAAGGGCCGTGGTACAACCAGGGCAACAACGGGGTGATGCTGATGGGCTTGTTCGAGATCCAGATTTTCGATTCGTACAACGAGAAGATATACCCGGACGGGGCATGCGGGGCGGTCTATGGGCAGACCCCGCCGCTCGTCAACGCAACGCGTCCGCCGGGAGAGTGGCAGACCTACGACATCCTGTTCATCGCGCCGAAGTTCGACGGGGACAAATTGGTGTCGCCGGCTCGAGTCACCGTGTTGCAGAACGGCGTCCTGGTCCAACTCGATCAGGAGATTTACGGCGAAACGGGGCACCGGATCGTGCCCGAGTACGCCCATAAGTCGGGCACCGGCCCTCTGGCCTTTGGGGGCCACGGCTGCCCTGTGCGCTTCAGGAATCTCTGGCTCAGGCCGCTATGACTTAGCGGTCATGACCACTTAGAAATCGCGGCTCTCGGCCGGCTGGAGCAGGTGCAGTTGCTTGCCGGCCGCCTTGAATTTGGCCACCGCGGCCTGGGTGTCGATCGTGATGGGTGCGAAGCTGTTGAAGTGGAGGCCGAGGATTTGGTTGCAACCGACGAAGTCCGCCGCCTTGATGGCATCGTCGATGCCCATGGTGAAATTGTCGCCGATGGGCAGCGCGGCAAATTTCAACCGGCTCGATTCTCCGATCAGCTTCATGTCCATCGTCAGGGCCGTATCGCCGGAGTAATAGAAGCTGCCGTGGTCGCTCTCGACCACAAACCCGCCGGGATTGCCGCCGTAAGTGCCGTCCGGCAGGCTGCTGGAATGGATGGCGTTGACGAATTTTACGCGCCCGAAATCGAAGTTGTGGCCGCCGCCATGATTGAGAGGATGCACTTTCCCGAGGCCCTGTTTTTCGAACCAAACGGTGATTTCGTAATTGGAGATGAGGGTCGCGCCGGTCCGTCTGGCGATGTCGGCCGCATCGGCGAGGTGATCGAAATGAGCGTGCGAGATGAGAATATAATCGGCCGGGACCTTGCGCTTATCCACGGCCCTGGCCAATGGGTTTTCCGCGATAAACGGGTCGAAGAGAAGCGTCTTTGTCCCAACCTGCACGGAGAAACAAGCATGTCCGTAATAGGTGACTTTCATGCTTGGAGTTTCCTCCACTTTCGCCTGAAATGAAAGTCAATCCGCGGCCGAGCGGAGCGCGTCGAATCTGCTCTTGGCGGACTCGACGGTGACGGGCTGTTTGGACTTCTCGTCGGCGCGCTCGACCAGTTCCGGCGGCAGGTCCAGCAGGAAGGGCGAAGGGTGGCAGGGCGTCAGTGTGCCGTATTTCTTGCGGGCCAGGCAGTGGCTGATGGTCAACGTCTCCATGGCGCGGGTGATGGCGACGTAAAAGAGGCGCCGCTCCTCGTCGAGTGTTCCTTCCTCCTTCGATCGGGTGTGCGGCAGCAAGCCGTCCTCCATCCCCACAATGGTCACATGGGGAAACTCCAGTCCCTTGCAACTGTGCATCGTGATGAGGGTCACCCCCTGGCCGGCCCCTTCTTCATCCTCTTCCCGCTCGGTGTCGAGCGTGATTTCTTCGAGGAACTTCTCGAGCCGGGCCAGCGGCGGCAGGGGCAGGGCCTCGGTCCCGTCGAGGGTCCCAACCAGCTCCTTCAGATTGCGAATCCGGTTTTCGGCGGTTTCAGGGTTCTTCTCGGACCGTCGCAGTTCTTCGAGGTAGCCGGTCTGGTCCAGGAACCGCTCCGCCCAGGCCTGGAGGGCGCGCGGGTCGCTTGACAGGCCAGGGTCTTCGAGCAGGGCGCGGGTCCGCGCGATGAACTCGACGAATGCCTCGATGCTCTTGCGTGTGTCGGGCCGGAACGAGGTTGTGACGGCGGCGTTCTTCATGACGGCGAAGACCGGGCACTTGCGCTCCTGGCTGGCGGCCAGGAGCCGTTCCAGGGTCACATCGCTCAAGCCGCGCGCCGGCACGTTGGCAATCCGCAACAAGCTCACGTCGTCGTCCGGATTGAGGAACGTCTTGAGATAGGCAAGGAAATCGCGGATTTCCCGGCGATCGAAAAAGCTCTGCCCGCCGATGAGGCGGTAACGCACGCCCGCCTGGCGGAGGGCGGTTTCCAGCGGACGGGACTGGGCGTTGGTGCGAAAGAGGATGGCCTGGTCCTGCCAGGGAACCCGGCGGGCATGACGGGCGTATTCGATTTGCTCGACCACCGTGCGGGCCTCCTCCTCCTCGTGGGCGAAGGTCCAAAGCGCAATCAACGAGCCGTCGCCTTTCTCCGACCACAGCCCCTTTGGCCGGCGACGGATATTGTGTTTGATGACGGCGTTTGCGGCATTCAAAATGGTGGTGGTCGAGCGGTAATTCTGCTCCAGTTTGACGACTTGGACTTCCGGGAAATACTTCTCCATGTCGAGCAGATTCGAGATTTCGGCCCCACGCCAGCCGTAGATGCTCTGGTCATCATCGCCTACAACGCACAGGTTGCGATGTTCGCGCGTGAGGGCATAGACCAGTTTGAACTGGGCCGCGTTCGTGTCCTGGTACTCGTCCACCATCACGTAGCGATACTGCTCGCGGCAGGCGGTCAGGGCTTGAGGATGCTCCTGGAAGAGCCGCAGCGTCAGCAGGATCAAATCGTCGAAATCCACCGCGTTACAGGCCCGGAGCGCCGATTCGTATTGCGGACGGATGTGCTCGGCCACCGCGCGAATCCCCACGTCGCCCGAACCGGCCCCCCGCTCGCCCGCATTCCTGCACCGGCTCAGCATCCCCAGCACGGCGCCCGCGTCTATCTTGTCTCCCTTGCTCGAAATCCGGGCCAGAATTTTCCTGACCGCGCCGAGCTGATCCGACCCGTCATAGATGACAAAGTTGCGCTTATAGCCTAGCTTCTCGATATGTTGGCGCAAGATGCGGGCGCACAACGAATGGAACGTGCAGAGGGTCGGCCGGGAACTGAGGGCTGGCGCCTCGGAATCGGGCCGGCCTGCGCCTCGGGCTTTTTTCGGAATGAGCTTGCGGACGCGCTCGCGCATCTCGCGGGCGGCCTTGTTCGTGAAAGTGACACCCAGAATTTCCCCCGCGGCGGCCCCGCCCTCAATCAAGTTGGCGATGCGAAAGGTGATGACGCGCGTCTTGCCGGTGCCGGCCCCGGCGAGGATCAGCAAAGGGCCGCGCAAGGTCTCGACTGCTTGCCGCTGCTGCGGATTCAACGAACTCAAGTTCAACATGGCAGCGCCAGGTGGGGAGTGAACAACTGAAATCCGACGGCTGTGAGCCGAAATCCGACGGCTGTGAGCCGAAATCCGAAATCCGAAACCCGAAACCCGAAGGAAATCCGAAACCCGAAATCCGAAGGAAATCCGAAACCCAGTTTCGTTATTCGGCGTGGTGCGGAGTTGACAGAGAAGCTATGCAGCCTCAGCGTAGATTGTAGAACGCATGCCCACGAGCCTTCCGCCCTCCGGAATCGGATTTCGGATTTCGGTTTTCCTTCGGACTTCGGATTTCGGATTTCGGATTTCAAATCTCGCCCTCCGCCTGTTGTATTTCACCGCTCGCGTCGGAAGTCGAATTCCATGGCCGCTACTCCTTGCCCGCCGCCGCGATTTGCCGAAGTGCTTCCTCCGCGGCTTGCGGGTATTGTCCTTTGATAGCTTCGGCTATCTTCTTGACCGCCGCCTCGGCCTCGGGGCGCACTCCGGGCTTGCCGAGCAGGCTCACCGCCAGGTGCAGCGCATCCGGGTGAGCGACGCCGGCCAGGGCGCCCAGGACCAGCTTGAACTCGGCTTCGGTGCGGGCGCTGGCGACCAACACGATGTAATGCCCAATCAGGACGCTGTCCGGCTTTCCATTTTCCTCGCTGGCCAGGCGGACCAGGCCCCGCAGGGCCAATCCCCGAAGGACCTCGTTGTCCGATTGACTGCAGACGCCCGCCAACGGTTCCCATGCGGCGGCATCCGGCCAGTCGGCCAGCGCGCGGATTGCCGCATCCCGGATGGCCGGGTCGGAATCGGCCACAGCGCTCTTGAGGGCGGCAAGGCCTGGGGCGTCGGGACATGCGGGAAGCAGCCGCAGCAACGAGCAGCGGCTCTCGATCTTATGCGCCCGCCCGAGCGCGGCGCGGACCATGGCGGACCGGCTCGCGGCGCTGCGGACTCTTCCCAGCACTTTCAGAGCGGCGTGCTCGGCGTCGGGACGCACCTCTTTGTCGCGCAGGTTGACCAGGGCTTCGACCAGCGCCGAGGCGTCGCTCTCAGCCGCGGTCTTGCCCAAGGCGCGGAACGCCGCCCTGGCAACCACTTCATCCGGGTTCTCGGTGTCTCCGAAGAACATCGGATTTGCAGCCGGACCCACACGCCGGGCGAGAACGGAAATGAAACCCGCCCGCGCCTTGCCGCTGCATCCTTTGGCCTCGGTCGTAATCGCCTTGTCGGTCGCCACGCCCCCTTTCATTTCCACGAGCGCGGTTTCGATCGCGCGCGATTCTTCGGCGCTCTTCGACGAATCCATGGCGCGGGCAAAGATAGAAACCAGGGAAGCGTCGCCGATTCCGCTCAAGGCTCGGACGGAGGCGAGCCGCACCGTCTTGTGGGGCGAAGAAACGCTCACGCTGATGGCCAGACGAGCGGTCAGGTCCTTGCGCGCGGCCAGGCTGTCAATCATCCAGACCTGTTCGGCCGGGGTCAGCTTGTGCAGTTGGTCGATGAACGGCTCCGACGAAATGTCCGCGGGCAGCGCGGCGACCGCGGCAATGGCTACGGGCTTCAGGCCGGAGTCCATGCCTTCCAAAGCCGCAAGAATCCGCTGCCGGCGCCGGTCCGGATCCAGCCGCAACAAGGCACTCAGGGCGGCGCGCCGGACGAAAGCCTCCGGTGCGGAGTCCAGAAGCTCTTCATAAGCGGCAATGGCCCTCTTGCGGTCGCCCGACGCGCTCAGTCGTTCGGCACAGCGGAGGGCCGCCTCAGTGAGGGCCGGCTGCAACTCGGGGCGCGCCTGGCTGCGCAGTCCGGCGATGGCCTTGCGCGCCGCCGCATCCCCAATCTTCCCGAGGGCGGCGATGGCGGCTTCCGCCACCCCCGCATCGGGGTCGCCGGCTTTCTTTGCCAGCGCCCGGACCGCCGTGAAATCCCGGCGGTCACCCAGGGCGGTGATGATCTGGACGACGGAGGCCGCCGGAACGGAAGTTAGCGCATTCCGCAGCACGTCGTCGGCTTTGCCTCGAGGATAGGTCGTCAGCGCAAGGCAGGCGATTCCGACGGTTTCCTCCTTGGCCAGCAGCCCGGCCAGCCCCGGCAGGGCCGCGCGGCCGCCGACGATGCTGAGTTGCTGGCAGGCAAACCGCTTCGCCTCGAAGGAGGAGGAAGGGCCCAATAGTTCAATCAAGCCGGCCTCCACACGCCTGCCGAGGGTGGGATGGGACACTGATTCGCGAACCAGAAGCTCCAAGCCCCGGAACGGCTCGATGCTCTGCCCCGGCTGGGACGCAGCCGCGGCCTTCACGAGTTCCGGAATATCCGCCGCCGTCGGCGCCGGGGCGCAAATCGCGCCGAGCGATCCGAGGGCGACGAAGAACGCACAGAGCGTGGAAAAACCAAGTCTTAGGCTGATGCCTCGCCTTGTAGCTCCGGGACAGGCGCCTGAAGCGGTCGTTTTGACCTCGACGGCGCTTCCGATTTGTGCGGATGGCAATGCCCTCTGGATGGGTGTCTTCATATTATGTTTTGCATCGGCCGCGCTTGGACGGTCAGGCTCGCCACGGCGCCCTGGGCTCGCGATAAAGCATGCGATTGGCCGCTTCCAAGTCGAACTTCTCCCGGATCGGGTCCCATTTGAGCTTGCGGCCGAGGCGCAAGCTGATGTTCCACGCCTGGCAGATCGTAATGGCGCGGTGCGCGACTTCCGGGTTGCAAAGGGTCGGCGTCCGGCTCTTTATCGAATCGAGCAAATCGCGGATATGGTTCGAGGCGTTGCCCCAACCGGCGCCGCCGGCGGTCCTCAGGTCGAGGATGGATTTAGGCTCGGCCGTTACCGCGTCCGTCTCGTCGTCCACCTGGATCCATCCTTCGTCCCCAACGTAGCGCAGGTAGCGGTCCTTGAACTCGCCGCGTTGATACATGACGCAGTCCACGCCGTTTGCGTATTTGCACCGGGCGACCCCGGTGATGGGGGTGTCGCTGCTGAACTTGGCCGGATCGGGCAACTCGCCCTGGGCTTGGAACTCCACCGGACCGGTGTCGTCGGTGCCGAGGGTCCATTGCATCTGATCGGTGTAATGGCAACCCATGTCGGTCAAGATACCCTCCGCGGTGTCCCAGAAGTATTGCCAAGCGTTAACGCGCGCCGGCACGAACGGGTACCACGGCGCCTGCCCAAGCCACAGCTCGTAATTCCAGCCTTCCGGGACCGGGACCGCCTTGTCGTGGGGGATTCCAGGGCCTGCCCAGACTTGCATCTCCACCGTTCGGAGGCGGCCGATCTTGCCCTGGTTAACCATATCTCGAGCGAAGCGGTAGGAACCGGTCGAGCGGCGTTGGGTGCCCGCTTGGTAAATGGTGCCGAACCTGCGGCAAGTCTCGACGAGCGCCCGCCCTTCCGCAAGCGTGAGTGTGACGGGCTTTTCACAGTATATGTCTTTGCCGGCCCGGGCGGCGTACATCGAGCCCAATCCGTGCCAGCGGTTGCCCGTGGCTATCGAAACCGCATCGATATCCTTCTGCTCGAGCAACTCCCTGAAATCAGCGTATGCCCGGCAATCCGGGTTGTCATAATGCCCGTCCACAAGCGCCTTGGCCGAGTTGAGCCGCTCTTGGCGGCAATCGCTTACCGCCAGGAACTGAATCTCCTTGAACGAAAGAAAGTTCGGCAGCGTGTCCCGCGCACGATTGCCCACGCCAATCGCCCCAAAGGCGATACGATTGCTCGGGGCGACCGCCCCGTTGAGTCCAAGCACGCAACCCGGGACCACCAGCGGCACCGCCACCACCGCGGCGCGCCCAAGAAACCGGCGCCGGCTCAAGCAAGCAGGAGAATGGGATTTCATAGACAATTCTTACCAACGGCCAAGAATCCCACAATCCGGATGCTCTGGCCAGGAGATTGCGGAGGAACGCTCACCTGCGCGCCCAATTCCGCGTGCCGCTTGCAGGCGGGGGAGATCACGAGTAAGATTAGGATTAGGAGCGGGAGTGAGGAATCGCCACCCAGGAAAATCGAAAGCGTCGTGGCTGGATGCGGCCCGTCTCTCTCGCCGTTTTTTGCCATTCTGAGAAAAAAGAGCCATTTTCAACCGGAGTTTCCGGCAACGGCCCCATGGTCCGAGCGCTGAATTGACGCGCAGAATCGGCCCGATGCGAGCACTCCGCAGGCCGGCACGGAGCTTGCTCTCGGCAAAGGCGGTCAAACCGGAGTGCTTGAGTACAGCCGGAACCGAGCTATTTTAAGTTTGTCTAAGTGAATCTATGATGAAAACTGCGAGAAAAATGAAAAGGACTACCTTCCAACCGGAGGCGGTCAAACCCCAAGCCACCGTCAGCTATTCGGTCAGGACCGAACCGGTCAAACCCCAACCCATCGCCACCCAGCCGGTGAATGCCGAGCGGGTCAAGCCCCAAGCCACCGCCACCCACCCGGTGAATGGCGAACCGGTGAAAGCCCCCGTGCCGCGAACCAACCGGGTTTCCCTGGAGTTGGTCAAGCCCGGCGCCAGTCGGGTCTTTGTCGCAGGTTCATTCAACGGCTGGAAGCCGGAGCAGACGCCGCTTTTTCACAGAGGCAACGGCCACTGGGTCGGGGACCTGGCGGTGGGCGCCGGCC
>Ga0181520_10010852_pt1 | contig 12108 bp, 11 predicted proteins | sample PEATcosm2014_Bin_29_FD_132451 | JGI IMG/M metagenome (GOLD analysis project Ga0181520, IMG submission 132451) | Peatland microbial communities from MTU Mesocosm Facility, Houghton, MI, USA - PEATcosm2014_Bin02_30_metaG | ecosystem: Environmental > Terrestrial > Soil > Wetlands > Peat | place...
CGGGCAGTTTGCCGGCGGCGAGGAGGAAATCGCGATAACGGGTTCCGGGCGATGGTGTTTCCGGGGTGGAGGCGTGGAGTGTTGGCCGACCTGGAGGCGCAACAGTGGCTTCAGCGGTTCGGGCCTGGCTCTCTTGATCGTCGGGCTTGTCGCGGTGCGCGTCTGTGGATGGGCTTATTTTACTTAGAGATGCAAGAGCCATCGTGAAAAAGTGGTTCGCAGTTTTGTGCAGCGTCGCGAGAGTTTCTTCGTGACTGCAGGGCGCCTTGCTGGCATGAGCATGAGGCGCTTGAGGGTCGGCAGATTCGGCTTCAATCAGATCGGAGAAGCAACGGAGTACATCGGGATGGAGGGCGGCGCGGAGTGCCTGGTGGACGGGGCGCAGCTTGAAGTTGGCCAGCGCATCGTCGAGGCTCCAGACGCCAGTGCCCTTGAGATCGGCGCAGAGCTGGTCCCAGGGATGGTCCGCAGTGGCATGCATCTCTCGCCAGTTTTGAAAGAGGTGATATTGATACGCGCCGAGGTTGAGGCGGAGGCCGCGTTCGCGAATCTCGCTGAGCCGGCGGAGATAGTGGAGGCCGCTGGCGTTGTCCTGATAGGCGAGGATAGCGTTGTGATCGCCGGGCAGTCCGAGAGCTTCGTGGATCTGGACGCTGTAAAGGGAACCGGAGTTTTTGTCGGTGCGGAACGACGATTTATGCAGGGTGCCGGAGGTGCTGGAGAATTTGTTGTGGAATACGGCGAGTGCTCGCTGGTCGCCGAGACGGTTGGACCAGGCGAAGACGTTTTCGTCGACGGCGCCGCTGTCGAGCCAGAAGTCGAACAGGGCGAAGTTGGCGCTTTCAGCAAAGACGTGGCGATTCTTGAGAAGAGGAGCGATCTCGCGCTGGTGGCGATCGACGAGGTGCTGGTTAGGGGTCTCGTCGTAGCGGGGACGCTTGTACTCCATGCCATACTTTTCGGTGAAGGCCTCAATCTGGCCGTGGCCGAACATGGGCAGGCCGGGAAGGGTGGCCATCATGGTGCAGACGCCGAAGTATTTGTCGCCGGTACCGAACTGGTCGATCGCCGTGCGCTCATCTGGATTGCTCATGAAGTTCACGTAGCGCTTGAGGATATCGGGATCGAATTCGACGGTGTTCTTGATGACGGAGCGGTACTTGGCATTCTCCTCGTCGCGGAGCATGTTCATGAAGGCGCTGTTGTAGACACGATGCATGCCGAGGGTGCGGACGAAGTAGCCTTCGAGGAGCCAGAAGGCTTCGGCGAGGAGGAGGGTGCCAGGGACTTCGGCGGCGACGCGGTCGACGACTTCGCGCCAGAATTCGTGGGGCATGGCGGCGTCGAATTGCTCCTGGGTCATTGAATATTCGGCGCGCGACGGGATGGAGCCGCCGCTGCCGGGGAGCGGAAACCAGAGGCGCTGGACGTGACGGCGGGCGAGGGTCATGGCGGCGTCGAAGCGAATGATGGGGAAGAGACGGGCGACGTGAAGAATGGTCTGGATGACCTGTTCGCGGACGTCGGCGCGGAGGTAGTTGAGCTGGGCGGTATCGTTCCACGGAAAGCTGGTGCCGTCGTTGCCGTGGTAGATGTACTCGGTGTGGCCGGAGGCGTTGTCGCGGCGCTGGAAGACGACGGCGGCATCGGACTGGTCGTAGTAGTGGTCTTCGATTTTGATTTCGACGCGACCGTCGGAGGAAAGGTCGGGTCCGTTGAAGTTGTAGGAGGGCCAGGGGCGGTCGGGGCGCGAGAGGAACCACTCGGGATGCTCGACAACCCAGGGCGAGTCGATGCCCATGTGGTTGGGGACCATGTCGGAGGCGAGACGGATGCCGTAGCGTGCGGCGCGCTCGCGGAGATTGCGGTAAGCGTGGTCGCCGCCGAGATCGTGGGCGATGTTGTAAGCGTAGAGCGAGTAGGCGGAGGCGACGGCGTCCTGCTGACCGCGCATATGCTTGATGCGCTCGGAGGCACGGCTGCGTTCCCACAGTCCGATGAGCCAGAGGGCGTTGAGGCCCCGGTTCGCGAGGGTCTGCAGCTCTTCATCCGGGACCTGATCGAGGCGTTCGATGGAGTGGCCGTACTGACGCGAGAGCTGGGCGAGCCAGACGTATGTGCTCTTCGCGATCATGACAACGTTGGGCATCCATTCCTGATCGGGACTGAAGCGCTAGTATTCGATGTCGCCGGGATGGCTGCGGAAGTCCGGAACCTCGGAATGATGAGTGTCGCTGAGTGGATCGTGAGGGCGACGCCGAGAAGTTGGATGGAAGCGCATCCAGATGGCGACTTCTTCTTCCTTGAGAACGTCGACGGCAAGTAGAACCTTCCGGAGGTTGTCGCCGAGATACTGCGCCCAGTTTTCGCGGATCCAGTTGAGCTGTCCGCTGAGAGAATCGGGTGCGGCCTGCATGGGGGCGCGGAGCAGGTCGAGGAGGTTGCCGTAGCCCATGCCGGTGGCGGGGCGGGTGGCGAAGTAGTTGCCAAGTTCCGCCGTGACTTGTTTGTAGGCGGTGCTCTCCGCCAGCTTTCTGTCGTCGTAAAGCTCGCGGAAGGGGCGAAACGCGGGGTTCTGATTCGCCAGCCACAGGAGCATCAGTTCTTCGAGGACGGCTTCGCGGTGGGACAAGCCATCGGTTGAGCCCTGGAGCCATGCGTCGAGCTGGACGTCGCCACGGTAAATGGCGGCGTTGGGGAATTCCTGAACGAAGGTCCGCAGCAGTTTGTCGACGTTGTCCTCGCCGACGCGCGCGGCAAACCACCCCAGAGCAGCCTGGGTGACCTGGGGATCGCGGCTGCGGCGGTACTGCGCGACGATCAGGTGGCTGACCTCGTCGATGAGGCCCATAGCAAAGAGGGCGCCGGGATTGATGGGTTCGGCTCCGGGCGAAGAAGCGCGGACTTCCGTCATGCGGAAGGCGAGCTGGCGGCATGAGGCGAGGTCGGCAAAGATTACGTTGCCGACGAAATTGAAGAGGACGTCGCTGACCTGGAAGAGGTCGCGAGTCTTACGAGCAATGTGGAATTCCATCATCAGGTCTCTACAGCGCTTTCAGGATGTTAGATGTGGTTTGTGGCGTTTCGTGCATCTGTCCTTTATTCGGAAACGCAGGCACGGATGTCGAAGGCGGATGGATGCGAGATACCATACGAAGCGATGCCCGAATTGCCCGACATCACAGCGTACCTGAGCGCGCTGGAGGTGCGCATCCTGGGTCAGGTTCTCGAGCAGGTGCGACTGAATAGTTTTACGCTTTTGCGGACCGCGCAGCCACCCCTTGCGAGCGTGGAAGGGGGCGTTGTGCGGGAGCTGCGGAGGATTGGGAAGCGGATCGCTATCGGAGTGGATGGCGATTCGCCACCCGAACGGCCCGGCCCCGCCGCCGGGAATCCGGGACGTGTGTGGCTCGTTCTGCACCTGATGATCGCGGGACGGCTGCACTGGAAAGCACCGGGAGCGAAGCTGGCGGGGCGGAATGCGCTGGCGGCTTTCGATTTTGCGACGGGATCGCTGGTGCTGACCGAGGCGGGTACGAAGCGGAGGGCGTCATTGTACGTTATTGCCGGGGAAGAGGCCTTGCGGGCGGTTGATCCCGGCGGGATCGATGTGCTGGGGTGCAGTGCTGCGGAGTTTCGTGGGGCGTTGACGGTGGAGAATCGCACGTTGAAGCGGGCGCTCACCGATCCGCGCCTGTTGAGCGGAATTGGAAATGCGTATTCGGATGAAATTCTGCACGCGGCACAGCTTTCTCCGGTCATGCTGACGCAGCGACTGACGGAAGAAGATTGGCAGCGGCTGTTCGAGGCGACGCAGAAGACACTGGGGCTTTGGGTCAAGACGTTGCGCGAGGAGACGGGGGACGGCTTTCCGGAGAAGGTAACGGCGTTTCGTCCGGAGATGGCGGTGCACGGGAAATTTGGGCAGGCGTGCCCGCGGTGCGGGGAGAAGATTCAGCGGATCCGGTATGCGGATAATGAGACGGATTATTGCGCTCGTTGCCAGACGGGTGGGAAGCTGCTGGCTGATCGGGGACTGTCGCGGTTGCTGAAGCAGGACTGGCCGAAGACGCTGGATGAGCTGGAAGCGCTCAAGCGGCGATAGGCAAGGATCGCGAACCAAGCGGTTTTCCGCGCCGAATTTTTGCAAGCGCGAGAGAGGTCGGCTAATGTGTTTGCAAGGCGCGGCCCGGACGGAGCATGGACGCGCATCCTCTATAAATGAAGAGAGGGCAAACGTGAAGAAGATTGGCGTTCTGTTCGGCATGGAGAATACGTTCCCCGGCGCGCTCGTAGAGAAGATTAACCAGATGAATGTCGATGGGATTTCGGCGGAGTTTGTGGAGATCGGGGCGATCCGGCTGGATAAGCCGCCCGCATGGTCGGTGATCGTGGATCGAATCTCGCACGATATTCCGTTTTATCGGGCGTTTCTGAAACATGCGGTGCTGAACGGCACGACCGTGATTAACAATCCGTTCTGGTGGTCCGCGGACGACAAGTTCTTCAACTATTCGCTGGCCGCGAAACTGGGGGTGGCTGCGCCGCCCACGGTGATTCTGCCGCACAAGACATACCCGCCGGGGACCACGGAGCGGTCGATGCGGAATCTGCAGTACCCGCTGGACTGGGAGGACGTGTTTTCCTACGTCGGATTCCCGTCGTTTCTGAAGCCGGTGAACGGCGGCGGGTGGCGGGATGTGTATCACGTTCATTCGCGGGACGAGTTCTTCCATGCCTATGACCGGAGCCGCGATCTTTGCATGATGCTGCAGAAGGCGGTGAATTTTAACGAGTACTTCCGCTGCTATGTGGTGGGCCAGGAGAAGGTGCGCATCATGTATTACGATCCGCGGAGGCCGCATGCTGAGAGGTATGTGCTGAATCCTCCGGCTGCGAGCAAGAAGTTGCTGGAAAGGGTGGAGCGGGATGCGCTGACCCTGTGCCGCGCGCTGGGCTATGACCTGAACACGGTGGAGTTTGCGGTTGAGGATGGGATTCCCTATGCGATCGATTTCATGAATCCGGCGCCGGACGCCGATCTGCATTCGGTGGGCAAAGAAAACTTTGCATGGATCGTGGAAGCGGTTGGGGAGCTGGCTGTGAAGAAGGCCAGGGCAGCAAAGCCGAAGGTACCGGAGTTTCACTGGAGCGCGTATTTGGGGGCGAGCGCCGAGGGGCAGGCAAAGGAAGTAGCGAAAGAGGCTCCAGTCGCTAAGGCGCCCGCGAAAAAGGAAACCGCAGCCAAAGCGGGTGCAAAGACTGCAGGCAAAAGCGCGAAGTAAAAGTCTGGCGCAACCGGGAAGCTCGCGGCGGCGCACGAATGCTCTTGCGCTGACGCTGTGGTTCGTCATACAACGGTAGAACCATGCGGCCTTCCTTCACTCTGGGCATCGAAGAGGAATATCAAACCATCGATCCGGTCACGCGAGATCTGCGTTCGCACATCGCGACGGAGATGCTGGCGCAGGGCAAGATGCGCCTTGAGGAGCGGGTGAAGGCGGAGATGCACACTTCTGTGGTGGAAGTGGGCACGCGTGTTTGCCGCACGATCGGCCAGGCGCGCGAAGAAATTTACGAACTCCGGCGGGAGATGATCAAGCTTGCTCGGGAAAACGATCTGGTTTTGGTAGCGGGCGCAACGCATCCATTTGCCGATTGGCGGACACAGGAGATTTATCCCGATCCGCGCTATCACCAGGTGGTGAAGGACCTGCAGCTGGTGGCGCGGTCGAATCTTATTTTCGGCCTGCATGTGCACGTGGGCATCGAGGACCGGGAAGCGGCGATTCGCATCATGAACTCGATGCGATATTTTCTGCCGCATATCATGGCGCTGGCGACGAATTCGCCATTCTGGCTCGGGCTGAACACCGGATATAAGGGATACCGGGCGAAGGTGTTTGAGAACTTTCCGCGAACGGGGATTCCAGACGCCTTTTCAAGCTATTCGGAGTTTGAGAACTATGTTGCGCTGCTGGTGAAGACCAACTGCATCGACAATGGCAAGAAGATCTGGTGGGACATCCGGCCGCATCCCTTTTTCGATACCGTCGAGGTGCGGGCGTGCGATATTCCGCTGCGCGCCGAGGAGACTGTGGCGATTGCCGCGCTGATCCAGGCGACTGCGGCGACCCTGTTTCGGCTGCACGAGACAAACCAGGATTTTCGCCAGTATGCGCGGCCCTTGCTGATGGAGAACAAATTCCGCGCGGTGAGGTACGGGCTGGATGGAATGCTGATCGACTTCGGCAAGCAGCAGGAGGTGCCGGAGCGCGATCTGATCGAGGAGTATCTCCAGCTGATCGATCCAGTCGTCGATGAGCTGGAGAGCCGCGAGGCAATTGAATACATCCGGACCATTCTGAAGAATGGGACGGGCGCGGACCGGCAGCTGCGGGTGTTCGAGGAGACCAACGATCTGAAGGCTGTTGTCGACTACATGGCCGAAGAGACGAAGGCCGGGCTGTTCGAGCCGGTTTCGGCCGCATCGCAGATGGCTTGATATTGGGGACGCGCGGGATGCGGTGCGCGCATCTATGTTTTTGGCTTATGAAATTTTCAGGTGGCCTGACCAGATGAGTGGATCGTCTTCGTTTCTCCTTTCCTCCGATTCTTCCTCGCGTTCGATGCTGCTGGAGATGGCGTTTCCTGCTGAGTTTGCGCCGGGGGCGCGTGCGGCGATTGGCATTTGCCTGCGTGTTGAGCCTGCGGAAAAGGTGACGCTGATCTGCGATCGCGAGACGGCGCCGATCGCGGCGTCTTTGGCGCAGGAACTGGCGGCGAATGGATGCCGCTGGAACGCGTTCGTGCTTGAGGATCTGGCGCCGCGGCCGCTGATGGCGATGCCGGCGGAGATTCTGGCCGATATGGAGACGTCGGATGTGAGCATCTTCGCGGTGCAGGTGCAGCGGAACGAACTGAAGTCGCGGATGCAGATGACCGAAGTCGTCAATCGGCGCCGAATGCGGCATGCGCACATGGTGAACATAACGCCGCAGATTATGTGCGAGGGCATGCGAGCCGATTATGAGCGGGTGGACCGGCTGTCGCAGAGGGTGATTGAGAAGGCGCGGCGGGCACGGTTTATTCGTGCGACGACGGCTGCGGGCACCGACATACGGGCTGAGTTGAATCCTGAGTATAAGTGGCTGAAGACTTCGGGGATCATATCGCGGGATAAGTGGGGTAACTTGCCGGGGGGCGAGATATTTACTACGCCGGGAGAAGTCAACGGGATTTTCGTAGTGGATGGAGTGGTTGGGGATTATCTTTGCGCACAGTATGGGCTTTTGGAATCGGCCCCTTTGACGATAGAGATTCGGGGGAATCGGATTGTTGAGTGCCGGTCGGAGAATCGGTCTCTGCAGGCGGACTTTGAGGCTTACACGCATAGCGATGAGAATTCGGAGCGGGTTGGCGAGTTTGCGATCGGGACGAATATCGGGGTTGAGCGGGTGATTGGCAACATTCTTCAGGATGAGAAATTTCCGGGGATACATATTGCATTTGGGAATCCATATGGGGAGCACACGGGCGCTGAATGGCGGTCTTCGACGCATATCGACGTTGTGGGGTTGCGGTTCAATATCTGGATGGAGGAGGAGATGATTATGCGTGAGGGGAAATTTCTGATTGAGCCATAATTTTTGGGCATTGGCCTACTCCCAGGGGGTGTCGAAGTGCGGGAGGGCTGTTGGATCGGTTAGGGTTGCGGGATGGGTTACGGTGGTTATCCCTGAGTGGCAGGTGGGCTGGCCGGTGATGAAGGGAGCGTAGCGCTCGAGGAGGGAGAGCATCCGCTCGAAGGCTTCGGGGTCGACGGGGTAGGCGGCGACTGGCCTGGGAGCGGCGGGAAGGTTGGCGGCAGGTTCGTCCAAGATATCGTCAGGCAGGCAGAAGGGAACTGAGCCGAGCCGGCGAAGCAGGGCTCGGAGGATGCGGCCGGCGTTGCGGTCGGAGATGCCGTGGGGGCCGTCATTGAGGAGAGCGTCGAGGATGTAGAAAGCTTCGGCGGCGAGTTCCTCGGGCTCGAGGGTAACGATGTTGCGTTCGAGGTCGCGCCAGTTGCGGAAGGACGAGCCTGCGGCGGCGGCGCTTTCGGGGTGGAGGGTGCGCGGGCGGGAAGTTTGGGACTGGGGCGCGTGCTGACGGCAGAAGACATGGCTGGGTGTGGCGCGGCAGCGGCAACGTTTCCCGTCCGGGAAGATGAAGCGGCATTCCATTGGGGTTTCCTCCAGAGAGAAAAGCCCGCACGGGGAACAGGCCGCACAATCGGAGGCCGTTGCAGGAGCAAACGACGAGCCGCCGTTTCCTGAGGAAAACGGCGGCGGCAGGCTCAGTGCTTCGATCTCGGTGGGTTGCGCGGCTTGTTCCGGGCGGGCTTTTTCTTTTTTTACTCTATAAGTTCAGAATAGCAGGGTGGGAGGGAAAAACTGCCAACTTTGTTGGCTTGTAAGTGATGTGGTTTGAGCATTTGTTACTTTGGGTATTTGGTGGAAACTTGACAAAAAGGGCGGGCGAACGAAAAACGAGCGCAGGCTGGCGGTTTCCTGCATGTGGTCAACGGCGGGGCGTATATGTTGGCAGGCTGAGGCGTCGCGGGCTTTGGCGTTGAGTCGAACGAGGAGCTTGTGGGCCGGGGCGATGCGGACTACTTTGGGTGGCTTGCCGGGTGGGTTCAGCCGCTGCCGGAAGGCGATGAAGTCCGGTTCGTAAGTCTGGGTTAAGCTCGAGTGGTGGATCGGCGGCTCGTTCTTTCGTGGAGCAGCGGCAAGGACAGCGCGTGGGCGCTGCATCGGCTGCGGCAGGGCGGCGATTACGAGGGCGAGTATGAGATCAGAGGGCTGCTGACTACTCTGAATGGCGCGTTTGACCGCGTGGCCATGCACAGCACTCGGAGGGCGGTGCTAGAAGCGCAGGCGCGGGCCGCCGGACTGCCGTTATATGCAGTGGCGTTACCGTGGCCGTGCTCCAACTTCGAATATGAAGCAGCGATGCGCGGGGCGTGCGAGGCGGCGGTGGCCGATGGCGTTGAAGCGATTGCGTTTGGGGATCTCTTCCTCGAAGACGTGCGCCGCTATCGAGAAGATCGATTGCGAGGGACCGGTCTCAAACCAGTTTTTCCGATCTGGGGGCTGGACACGCGCCGGCTCGCGGAGGAGATGATCGCGAGCGGTTTGCGCGCGCGCATTGTTTGCGTGGACCCGAAGAAGTTGACGCGGGAGTTTGCCGGGCGCGAGTTCGATGCGGATTTCCTTCGCGACTTGCCGGCCGGAGTGGATCCTTGCGGAGAAAATGGGGAGTTTCACAGCGTGGTTTATGCGGGACCGATGTTTCGCGAGGCGATCCCGATTGAGGCTGGCGAGGTTGTGGAGCGGGATGGGTTTGTTTTTGCGGATGTGCGGCTGGCGGGTGAGCTGGCTGAGCCGGCTTCAGCGGTTGCATGAGCGTTCTACAATCGCGCCATGGTGATTCACACATTTGCTTTTCGCTGGAAGCCGGGAGTTACGGAAGAGCAGCGGGAGCGCGTGCGCAGCGCGATTCGCAGCTTGCAGGGGCGCATTCCGGGGCTTATGGAGACGTGGGTGGGCGTGAACTTTTCTCCGCGATCGCAGGGCTATGAGCTGGGCGGGGTGATGAAGTTTGCGGATCGCGCTGCTCTGGAGGCTTATGGGGGGCACCCGGCGCATCGGGAGCTGCTGGTGTGGCTGATGCCGCTGATTGAGGCGGTTGAGGTGGACTTCGAGGCGTGAGAGACGTGAATGGGATGAGAAAAGCAACGAGCTGTGATCCCTCGGCGCCGCTGGTAATTGCCGATTGGCGACCATCCACTCAGAATTCGAAAGGCGCGACTCAAGGGCGCGTCAATGAGCTGCATCGGCGTGAACGTCCCAATTGAGGGCTGGATTTGGCTAAGTGCTCAGCAACCGGTCGTCATCACACGAGCGAAAGGGCCGGATCGCAGCGATGCGGCCCTTTCCCAGCCGGGGAAGATCGCAGTCTTCAATCGTGATGCTCTGGAAATTGTTTTCGGGCGACACAGTTGATCACGGTACCCGCGTCTGTAATGACGATTCGAAGTTCGTTCCCGTCATCGCCGATCACAAAGAAGGCGTCAAAGGTGTCGCCAAAAGAATCCTGCACTGTGTATATGCCGGTGCAATCGGGATTCACCTTGTAGGTACCGGTTGACACTCCCGGAGAGACGCTGCCGTTCAGGCTGGAAATTCCACTGATCGTAAGCTTCCCGTGCCCATCGAAGCTGTCCACATTGACGCCGGCAAACGGTCCGACACCAACGATGGTTCCGGTGTCCTGATCGGCGTAGTTACCTTTCAGCGTGGCGTTCGAGCATCCTTTTTCGGCTCTCGCTGCGGGCGCTGGGGTGAGAGCGAGGGCCAAAGCTGCGAGGGTGGTCAGAGTTTTTGCTGCCTTACCGTATTTCATGATCTCTCCTTTGCGTGCGTCGGATTTTGTGGGGCAGGGGGAGATCAGCCGAACGCGAGTTCTCGTTTCGGCCGTTTCCGGAACATCTAAGCAGGGAGTTCAGGGTAACCAGGGGGGAACGATCGGCTGGCCGGTCTGCGATCCTTTGCAGACAAGCTTGCTCGATTGCGCCTGAGCCGGACTAGTAAAAATGCGTCATCCGGCGAAATGTTTTTCCTTTGTATCGCTCTCGGCCACGGCGCTGGGGCGGCCGTCGCCAATCTGCCGCAGCAGTTGCACCGGAGTGTCTCCGCCCAGCAACTGGAAGTCACGGATCATGTGCATCTGGTCGTGATAGCGGAGACGGTGCGCAATCTCCAGCCAGTTTTGCCGGGGTGCGGCGATCTTCATGTCCAGGGCGCTTTGGAAGCGGGCCACGCGTGCATACAATTTGGGTGAAATCCCCATCTCGGCGGTAAAGCGCCGCTGGAACTGCCGGATCCCCAGTCCTGTATGCGCAGCAAGGCGGCCGATGCCGGGGACGAGGCCGCGCCGCATAAAGACGTGATCGGCAACCGTGGCCATCAGCGTCCGCTCCCGCGCTCGCCCCGCCAGCGCCAGCAGGACTTCCTCCATCACCTGCACGCGCTCCTCAAAGCGCGCGCATGCTCCCAACTGCTCCCGCAGCGTGCGCATCCTGCCCAGCACCATGGCGGCGTCGTGGTTTTGGCGCGATATCTCGCTGACCGGGATCCGGAACAAGCGCGACAATCCGGTGGGCATAAAGAACACGGCAAAGGAGACGATCCCGGGCCGCAGTTCGATATGCGCCGCGCCGCTCACGTGGGCGCCGACCACCACCTGCTCTGGTGTCGTGAGCTCGCGCCCCGGCGGGAGATGCACCTTAAAGGGAACGCCGAACTGAAACTCCAGCGTCTGTTCCAGCCGCGCGGGAACCGTCTCGATCACCGACGCCGCCCCGGAGTGGAAGCTCGTCACCTCGCGTTGCGCGTACACCCGCACAAACTCTCGCAGGGCGGGTCTGGGCACGGCCGTGCGCAGGGCAATCATGGTGCCGAGCAGTATAGGAGAATCGCCGCGTTCTCCGCGAGCCCAAATCCGCCATGATCGGGGTTTGGACACGATGCGAGCCCGGATTTGCTCCATAAACGAGCGGCCTTGATCTCTTGCGGGTCGTCTATGAGTGCATAAGCGCCAAGTCACTTATCGAGAATTAAGAAGGGGAATCTTCAGGTTCAGGCTGCATGGAAGTTTGCGAACGCCCTGGCATAAATCTGATCCGACACGGTCCCAATCACAGGCTCGAAAAGCCCTTGGTGGCCGGGCAGGCTCCGGCTGCGATGCTGAGTCGTTCCGCGGGTTTCGAAAATCCTATAGCCTGAACGCTTATGCCTGAGTTCGAGGAAACGGACTTCGTGATCGTGGGCGCGGGGATTGCGGGATTGCGGGCCGCGATTGGCCTGGCGGGCGATGGGGCTCGCGTGCTGGTGGTGACGAAGGAGGCGCTGGGCGAATCGAATACGAATTATGCGCAGGGCGGCATCGCGGTCGCGATGAGCGGGGAGGAGGACGTTGCGCTGCATCTGGAGGACACGGTCAACGCGGGCGATGGGCTGGTGAATCGGGAGGCGGCGCGGGTGCTGGTGGAGGAGGGGCCAC
>Ga0181520_10010855_pt1 | contig 12106 bp, 3 predicted proteins | sample PEATcosm2014_Bin_29_FD_132451 | JGI IMG/M metagenome (GOLD analysis project Ga0181520, IMG submission 132451) | Peatland microbial communities from MTU Mesocosm Facility, Houghton, MI, USA - PEATcosm2014_Bin02_30_metaG | ecosystem: Environmental > Terrestrial > Soil > Wetlands > Peat | place...
CCCTGATTCTCGCAGTTGCTTTAATTATGCGCAAGGAAACAGGGCCGAAAATAAATATAGGAGGGGGGGTAGGGGCATACGCGTTAAGATAAGGTGTTTTGGTCATCGGTTGTACCCTTTCCTTGTGCGTTAACCAATTTGATGACCCCATATATTGAACACCAAGCTCGTCCGTAGCGCTTAACTTAACGCTTATGGGGGTAGGGGGTACCCGAAAAGCAGGGACTAGGGAATAGGAAAAGCCCGGAGGTTTGGTTGGTGGTCATGTATTTATTGTGCGCGTTGGAGGGGAAATGATCGGCAAAATACGTACAAGATATTGGCTGGATCATCAACTGATGTTCAACAGATTACCGTCGGATTACCATTTAATGTTACCAATTTATTGTTCATATTAGACAAAGATAGTCTAATATGGTTGTATTGGTTTTTACCAAAGCCAGATAAGTCGGCTTCCCCAACCCAGGCAACAATAGTCGACAACTTTGAATTTCTAGCGGTCTCAAGCCACTTGGCGGATCTTCGGTCAACAGCGCTCGGAGAATCAGGAAGTGTGACTTGATGGGATGAATCAATGAGATTCATTCCCGCTTTTTTTCGCGCTGCATGGTTGCTTTGATTTCAGTGCCTCCCGTTGCTCTTCTTCAGTAAATGAAACGAAGGCGGCACTCCTAACACAATTCTTCCATTGGGCAAGATCAACGAGCGGTAGGCCTCGTGCGTCCGCGCTATCGAATAGAGCGGTCTGGCAAGAGGGAAGTCCTTGCTCCGGGAAGTTGTTGAACAACGGAAAGGGGTGGTTGATGTTGAGTTTGCAAGAATTGCGCAGGGTGGTGACGGGAGCGCGCGGCTGTTTTACGGCGCTGTTTGGTGCGGGAGTTTTGCTGGCGGCTGGCAGCCTCGTGATGAACGCTCAGGTCAGCGTAACAACCTGGCGCTATGATATTGGGCGAACCGGGCAGAACCTAAATGAGACGGTTCTTACTCCCACGAACGTAAACGCGACGCAGTTCGGCAAACTCTTTTCGCAGGCGGTGGACGGATACGTTTATGCCGAGCCGCTTTACTTGCCCAATGTGACTATCGGTGGACAGTCGCACAATGTCGTTTTTGTTGAGACCGAGAATGACAGCGTGTATGCCTTCGACGCCGACAGCAACGGCGGGAGCAATGCGAATCCGCTGTGGTTTGCATCGATGCTTACCGTAGCGCACGGCGCGGCGGCGGGAGCCACTCCTCCTTCATCGAGTGTCATCGGCACCGATATTATTCCGCAGTTGGGGATTACGGGAACGCCGGTGATTGATTCGGCAACCGGTACGATTTATTTGGTGAGTTTTACGGAGGAAGGCAACAGTTTTTTTCTGCGGCTGCACGCGCTTGATGTGACTTCGGGCGCAGAGAAGCTCGGCGGTCCGGTGGTGATTAGCGCATCGGTTCCGGGCACCGGAAACGGCAGTACCGGCGGTACACTCGCGCTGGACCCGGAGTGGGCCAATCAGCGCGCAGGGCTTTTGCTGCTGAATGGCATTATTTATATCGCATTCGGATCACATGGCGATAACGGGCCGTGGCATGGATGGTTGCTGGGTTACAACGAAAGAACTCTGAAACAGACCGGCGCATTCTGCACTTCGCCCAACGGCGTTGGCGGGGGCACGTGGATGGGCGGCGCAGGCCTTGCAGCCGATGTGCTCGATTCGGTCAATCATCCGTATGGCCGGGTATTCATCGCGACGGGAAATGGTGATTTTACAGCAACCACGCCGTATGCGGCAGGCATGAGCTACGGAGACAGCATTATGAATCTTGACCTGACGAATGGCGTTCCGACGATTCAGGATGACTTTACGCCGATGGGTCAGGCGCAACAGGATGAGTGGGATATGGATCAGGCATCGGGCGGCGTGATGCTGGTACCGACGCAGACGACAGGGAGTTATCCATATTTATTAGTACAGACAGGAAAAACCGGCATAACATACTTGCTGAATCGACAGAATCTTGGAGGCTACACGCCAGCCGGCGACCAGGTTGTCCAGGAACTCACGGGCGAAGTCGGAGACACGGGGGCATGGAGCACTCCAGCGTATTGGAATGGAAATGTATATTACTGGGGGCAAACTGACTACCTAAAGGATTTTCCGCTGGTGAATGGACAACTTACAGGACCTACCGCGACATCTTCGGAGAAATACGGATATCCGGGAGCGAACCCAGTGGTATCGGCCAACGGAAGTACACAGGGAATTGTCTGGAGCCTCGAGACCGATGGGTATATGGATTCTAAACCTTCCGTATTGATGGCGCACAACGCAACTAATATCGCCACTACGCTCTACTCTAGCAATACGAACTTATCGCGCGACAACCCCGGTCTCGCGGTCAAGTTTACTGTGCCGACGGTGGTCAATGGGAAGGTATATGTCGGAACGCAAAATCAGTTGAGCGTGTATGGATTGCTAAGTGGACAACAGTTGGCTGTGGATCCGGTGTTAAGCCCGGGAGCGGAGAGTTTCAGTGGAAGTCTTGCCGTGAGCATGACGGACGCGACCGCGGGAGCGACGATTTACTATACCCTCGATGGCAGCACGCCGACCGTGGCGTCGGCGGTCTACACAGCCCCAATTACCATTACTGCGACAACTACGATTCAGGCAATTGCGAGCGCTCCCGGATACTTACAGAGCGGAATAACTTCGGGGAACTATGTGAACTCATTGCAGGTAAGTACACCAACCTTTACGCCGGGCAGCAGCACATCAACGCAATCTATCTCGGTGACCATCAGCGATTCGACTGCTGGTTCAACGATTTATTACACAACGGACGGATCAACGCCGACGACCTCGTCGACGCAGTACACCGGCGCGATTACGGTGAGCGTGACAGAGACGCTGAACGCGATTGCCACGGCTTCGGGATTCATAAACAGCGATATGGCGACTGCGACTTACACAATCGATACGGGACAAACAGGGATCGACTTCCCGCAAGGGTTTGCGGGAACGCAGGGAATCATGGTTCTGAATGGGAGCACAGATCTCGATGACTCCCGCTTGCAATTGACGACTGGATTGACGGGTGAAGCAGGATCGGCATGGTACTACCAGCCCGTCAACGTACAGGCGTTTACGAGTGACTTCAGCTTTCAGTTATCCAATCCGGCGGGTGAGGGAATTACGTTTGCAATTCAAGGTGAGAACAATACTTCTCTAGGCTCTGCCGGATCGGGACTGGGATATCAAGGGATCGGCAATAGCATCGCCATCAAGTTTGACCTTGTGAATGCGGCGGGCGAAGGAACGGATTCAATCGGCCTGTATACCAATGGAGCCAGTCCCACAGTTCCAGCCATCGACCTAAGTACGACAGGCATTGACCTGCACAGCGACGATACCTTCGACGTAAGCGTGACCTATAACGGAAGTATACTGTCGATGGTGATCTCTGACATGATCACCGGCGCGGCATATTCCACAAGTTGGACGGTGAATATTCCTTCGATAGTTGGCGGCGATACCGCCTATGTTGGATTTACCGGAGGAACAAGCGGACTAACATCAAGTCAGAAGATTGAAACATGGGTTTATACGACCATATCAAACGGGTTGCCGGTTACGACTTCGCCGATATTCAGTCCTCCCGGCGGAGCTTACGCGACAGCGCAGTCAGTGAGCATCAGCAGCGGATCAACGGGCGCGACGATTTATTACACGACGAACGGAACAACGCCGACGACTTCATCGACGGTCTATAGCGCGCCGATTGCTGTAAGTGCATCGGGAACATTGGAAGCGATCGCAGTTGCCTCCGGCTACTCAGCCAGCGCTGTGGGAATTGGGGCATATAGCATTGCTCCCATCTTGCCTGCGCCGGTTTTGTCGCCGGCTCCGGGAACTTATGCGGCAGCGCAGACGGTGACGATCAGTGATAGCACGAGTGGAACGACGATCTATTACACAACCGACGGAACGACACCGACAACCTCGTCTTTGGTCTACAGCGCGCCAATCTCTGTGAGCGCGAGTGAGACGGTGCAGGCGATAGCTGGCGCAACCGGCTATAACAACAGCCCGGTCACGGGAGGCACCTATACGATTGCAGCTCAGTTACCGACGCCGACATTTTCGCTTGCTGCGGGAACCTATAGTAGTTCGCAGTCGGTAACAATCAGCGAAGCGACGGCGGGCGCGACGATCTACTACACAACTAATGGCTCGACACCGACAACATCGTCTACTGTGTACAGCACGCCGATTACGGTGAGCGCGACGGAGACGATTGAAGCTATCGCCGTGGAGGCAGGCTACAGTAACAGTGCAGTTGCTTCGGCGACTTACACTATCAGTACACCAGGAGTCACCTATATCAACTATCCGAGCGACGGATTTACGGCCAGCAGTCTATCGATGAACAATGGGCCCACGGTGACGGGCGGAGTACTGGAACTGACGACCGGAGCGGTTGGGCAGACTCGAAGCGCCTGGTTCACCACCGAAGTTCCTGTGCAGAGTTTCATCACTAACTTCACCTTCCAACAGACGAATGCCTCGGCGGACGGAATGACATTTGCGATTCAGCGCAATAATATCTGGTCACTGGGCGATCCAGGCGGCGGGTTGGGTTATGAGGGAATTGCGAACAGTGTAGCGGTGAAGTTTGATCTTTATAACAATGCAGGCGAGGGCAGCGACTCCACGGGGCTATATACAGATGGCGCGATACCAACTGTGCCGGCAGTGGATTTAAGCTCGACTGGGATCAACTTTCACAGCGGTGACATCATGGCCGTGCAGATGGTTTATAACGGAACTACTCTAACTATGACGATTACCGACACTGTGACCAATGCTTCAGTGACAGAGGCATTCACGGTGAATATACCGAGCGTGGTGGGAGGCAATACGGCTTATGTAGGATTCACCGGCGCATCGGGAGGGTTGACGGCGGTGCAGAATGTGCTGTCATGGTCGTATGTGAGTCCGGCAGGAAATGTAGTAGCCACGCCCACCTTCTCGCCCGCTGCGGGAACTTACTCTACGTCGCAGTCGGTGACGATCAGCGATACAACAGCGGGCGCGACGATCTACTACACCACAAATGGAACCACGCCGACAACATCGTCGAGCGTTTACAGCGGCGCGATTACAGTGAGCGCGACGGAGACGATTGAAGCGCTCGCGGTTGAGACGAGTTACACCAACAGCGCAGTGGCGACAGCGGCTTACACTATCGAGCCTGCTCTTCCGGCGCCGACCCTCTCGCCTGCGGCTGGGACTTACGCCACGTCGCAGTCGGTGACGATCAGCGATGCTACCGTGGGCACGACAATCTACTACACGACAAATGGGACGACGCCGACTACGTCGTCTACTGTATATAGCAGTCCAGTTTCGGTAAGCGCGACGGAGACAATTGAAGCTATCGCCGTTGAGACCGGATATATTAACAGCGCCGTGGCTACTGCTGCGTACACTATTACTCCAGTGCTGCCAGCGCCGACGTTTTCGCCTGTGGCAGGAACCTATTCGACGTCGCAGTCGGTGACGATCAGCGATACGACGACAGGCACGACAATTTACTACACCACCAATGGAACGACACCGACAACAAGCTCATCGGTATACTCGAGCGCAATTACTGTAAGTGCTTCAGAGACGTTGGAAGCGTTAGCAGTGAAGACGGGATTTACTAACAGCTCAGTTGCCACGGCGGCCTACAGTATTGTTCCCGCGCTGCCTGCGCCTACTTTCTCGCCGGCTGCTGGGACTTACACGACAGCGCAATCAGTGACCATTAGCGATGCGACAACGGGCACGACGATCTACTACACCACAAATGGGACTACGCCCACTACATCGTCGAGCGTCTATAGCGGTGCGATTACAGTAAGCGCGACAGAGACGCTGAAGGCCATCGCAGTTGAGACGGGGTACTCGAACAGCGCAGTTGCAACGGCTGCATATACGATTGCGCCCGTGCTGCCCACACCAACATTTACGCCAGTGGCAGGGAGTTACACAGCATCACAATCAGTGGCGATCAGCGATTCGACGGCAGGTACAGCTATCTACTACACGACCAACGGAACGACGCCAACAACATCATCGACGAAGTACAGCAGCGCAATTACGGTGACCACGACGGAGACGCTGGAGGCGATTGCGGTCGAGACTGGCTACACGAACAGCGCGGTGGCGACGGCGGCATACACCATTATTCCGGTGTTGCCTGCGCCAACATTTACGCCGGCGGCTGGAACATATACATCGTCGCAATCCGTAACAATCAGCGACGCAACGGCGGGCACGACAATCTACTACACCACCAACGGGACAACGCCAACGACATCGTCTAGCGTGTACAGCGGCGCGATCACAGTAAGCGCTACGGAGACGCTGGAAGCGTTCGCAGTCGAGACGGGCTACACCAACAGCGCTGTGGCAACGGCTGCTTACACCATAGCTCCGCTGCTTCCCGCGCCTACGTTCACGCCGGCTCCTGGCGCCTACGCCACATCGCAGACGGTGACGATCAGTGATGCGACGGCTGGCGCAACAATCTACTACACCACGAATGGAACCACGCCCACTACGTCGTCGAGCGTCTACAGCGGACCGATTACGGTGAGCGCGACGGAGACGCTGGAGGCAATCGCGGTTGAGACTGGGTACACGAGCAGCAGCGTTGCCACTGTAGCTTACACCATCGGCGTGGTGACGACTTACATCAGCTATCCCAACGACGGATTCACATCCAGCAGCCTATCGCTGAACAATGGACCGACAGTGACCGGCGGGGTGTTGGAAGTTACAACAGCAGCGACCGGGCAAACTCGAAGCGCATGGTTCACAACCAAAGTTCCGGTGCAGGCATTTACAACCAATTTCACATTCCAACAGACGAATGCCACCGCGGACGGCATGACGTTTGCGATTCAAAACGACAATATCTGGGCACTGGGCGATCCCGGCGGAGGGCTGGGTTATGAGGGTATCGCCGACAGTGTGGCCGTAAAGTTTGACCTCTACAACAACGCAGGTGAAGGAATCGACTCAACCGGTCTGTACACGGATGGCGCGATACCGACTGTGCCCTCAGTGGATTTGAGTTCGACTGGGATCAACCTTCATAGCGGAGACACGATGAATGCGCAGTTGGTTTACGACGGAACCAATCTGACAATGACGCTGACCGACACAGTGACCAATGCGACCGTGACGGAGGTATTCCCGGTGAATATTCCAAGCGTTGTAGGAGCCGATACGGCATACGTAGGATTTACCGGCGCAACGGGAGGGTTAACAGCGGCGCAGAATGTGCTGGCGTGGACGTACTCAGCACCATAGTTTTTCAATAATGAATGCCGGTTCAGTGATTGTCTGGACCGGCATCGCAATCGCAAGGACTTAGAAGATGCTTGTGAGGCGCATGGCAAAACTTCTTGAAGGTCCGATAGCATTGCCGGAAAACAGACCGCCGAAATCAATCACATTCAGTACATTATTCAGATTCTGTCCATCTACCTGAAAGCGTATTTTCATGCGGTTCGATTTATAGATATCCGCTCCCAGGGAAGCGTTCGACTGAAAGGCCGGATAGATTCGGCCGCGAGCAAAATTGATGCGATTAAGAACCTGCTGACCGTATTCAACAAGCACCGTGGCCGGATTGCCATCAAAGTCAAAGGGCAGGCCCGAATCGTATTGCACTCCGAATGCAGTCCAGATGTGCTGTGTAGCTTGATAGCGGAGGCGTCCGCGAACAGTATTGCGCTGGTCCTGCGAATCCGGTGTGTGGCCAGTCAACTGAGATGCGGCCTGACTTGCATTGGCGCCGAAAAAGAGTCCGCCCTTAACCGGAAACCAGGCGTTGCCGACGATATAGGAATAACTGCCAAAGCTGGAGAAGCGATGCCATTCCGGAATATCAATCTTTCCTTCAAAGCCGTAAAGGATCGCTTTACGGAAAGAGATGGGAAAGCTGATAGTGGTGTTGAATATCTGACTATCGTCGGCATAGTTATCGACGACTCTTCTGAAGTAGTTGCCTGCCAGCTTGAGATGAGCAAGAAATACTTTGTTCAGACCAGCTTCGTAGTAATCCCCTTGCGAGGGACGAACTGGCAGGTTCAAAAATCCAGTGGGATCTATGCTTGCGACCGATGGCGAACTCGACAGCAAGATGTTTTCGAACGACGGAGTTTGAAATATCCGATCATAAGAGAAGTGCAGGATGGCGTTGGATTTTTGAAAATAATGTGAAATGGCAAGACGCGGCTGCAAGGCATTACGGTTGAGAAGCAATTGATAGTGGTCCCAGCGCAAGCCGGCATTGATGGTCCATTTTCGAAGCCGAATCAAATCTTGAACAAAGGCTGATTGCTCCAAATCAGGACGATTTGCTTGATATGCAAATGTGAGCGGCGAACCGGGGTCGAATTGTGTTGGGTCAGTGATGTTGTAGTTCAACATCTCATTCAGATAAATGTTGTCCGACTCAACGCCGGTCCTCCACTCGCTCCGTCCGCGATCTAAAGTCGCACTGGCTTTGAAGTATCCCTCGCGAAACCAGTTGTGCTGGAAGACTATGATCGGCGTTGATTCCGGGTTAGAGTAAAAATCATTCGAATTGTCTCGAACCATTCCGCGCAGATCGCCCGTAGCTGTAGAGGAAAAGAAATGCTCGTAAGAAGCGGCACCCATAGTTTCCAAGTTATCGGCATTCTGACGCTGCCCTGCTATCTGCTGCACCATCTCATTCGGAATGTCGTAACGCGCGAGTTCGTGGCGCACGATAAATCGAACTCGATCGTTCGGCGACAGATCCCGCGCGTAGTTCATGGAAGAATCGCCCACTGTGCCTGTGTTCGAATAATTCTGTGGAACCACCGGGTTCAAATAGTGCTCGGACATATTTTCGTCCGCGCTGCCGCCGAGTGTGTTTTTTCCCCAGACGTATTGTCCTTTTCCAAAAGCTCCAGCCGAGTCGAAGCTGCCGCCGGAAAGAACAACCTGGCCATGGAAGCCCTGCTGAGAATCTTGAAGTGTGTTGACCTCAACCACTCCACCCATCTTTCGGCCGTACTCCGCAGGAATGCCGGCGGTATAAATGCTCATAGATTCGAGATCGTCCGCTTCAATTTCCGGGCCAAAACTCGGAGAGCGATTATCTGTCAGCGGTATTCCGTCGACAACAAATTGGGTCTGGTACTCTGAGCCGCGGGGATGGAGAACCGCATTGCCTTCATAGAGCCAGCCGGGCTGCGAGTTCACCAAATCCTGAAGGTCGCGTCCTGGAACTGAACTGAGACGGTTTTGAATGAACTCCGAGCCAAGCCGACTGACGGAGCCAGCCTCATCCGGGTCGTTGAGTGTGCTGGTTGCGCGAACAAAGATCGACTCATTCACCGGAGGCAGTTGAAGTTGAATCTTCACATTGGTAGGCAGCGACGAACTGATCTCGATAATTTCAGATTTAACCGCAAAGCCCGTTTGCATGATCTCAAGCCTGTAAATGCCGAAGGAAAGACGCTGCACGTCGAGAATTCCCTGATCGCTGGTCGCGAAAACATTTCGATATTGATTTGCGCCGCTGACGATTAGTACCGTAGTCTTCACGCCCTGCCCGGAGGGGTCGAACACTTTAAGACGCAGTTCGCCCTGATTTGTTTGACAGAGCAGCGGCATGGCCGTAAAGAACAAGAGAACTGAGACTATCTTCATAAATACCGATTTCGTAGATCTGATTATTAATAGATAAAAGGATTTTATCAAAAGCTCCAGAAAGTTTGATAGCCGCTGACACAATGCCATAGTAAAGATTGCCTCAATAGGCTAATCTATTTTTATGAGCGCGATATTTCTTCTGCCCGGACTGGTGTCGCTTTATCTGGTGATCCGAGGCCGGTTCGAAGCGGCATTTCTGTCCGTATACATACCAGCTCTCTTTTTGCTGCCAGATGGTTATGCACTCAAGATTCCGCATTTACCTGCAATCTCCGCAGCTGAATCGGCGTTGGTTCCGATTGGCGTAGTGGCGTTGTATCGCCTTGCGCGCAAGGGCCTTCCCTCACTGATGGACATACTGGTGCTCCTGTTCGTTGTGAGCATCACCGCAAGCGAGGTGCTTCGCGAACGCGTGATGAACGACGGCATATTTTCCGCTCTGATCTCCTTTATATCTATCTTTCTCGCGTATGTGGTGGGGCGCACGATGATCGAGCCAAACCTCCGTTTGATTACAGTACGGCGCATTGTGATCCTGATGCTATTGATAGCTCCTTTTGGCTTGTATGACTGGCGGATGGGACAGAGCATCTATGGTGTGATAGGGCAACGGTTCTTCAAACTGGATAGTGTCCGGGCATTCATTCAACTTAGATCAGGGCACGGGAGATTGGTGGCCTCATTCAATGACGCCGAGATAGCTGGAATAGCATTTGGGATGGTTGCAGTTATAAATGTGTGGCTGGGCTATCTACGTAAATGGGGTTCATCGGTGAACCTTATAAAAAAGTTTGACTGGATTGAGAAGTATCACGTTCCTGGCCTCGTGCTCTTGCTTTGCGTTTACTTTACGCAATCGCGCGGGCCTTTGCTCGCTGTTGGAGTCGGATATCTTATTCTACAAATTCCGAAATTCAAGAATAAGAAACTTGCAACTGCTGGGGTAGCTCTTGTAATAACTGTGGCGGCCGCTGGCGCATACCAGTATTTTTCCCGCTATACAAACATCACCGATCCCGGCGCGGTACTAAATGAGCAACAGGGAAGCGCGCTGTATAGGCGACAAATGAATGAACTTTATCAGCCCATTGTGAAACAGGGAGGCTTTCTTGGCTGGGGCGTGCTGAGCCGTCCTGTTCTTCCCGGTATGTTTTCCGTCGATAACGAGTTTCTGCTTGTTCATATAGCATACGGAAACTCTGGATATTTTCTCTTATTACTGATTTGCGCGGAAACCTTTCGGCGACTGATTGTGCTCGCATGGAAACTGCAACAGCGGGAAGATCAAGCCTTCGCGATTGCCTTACTGGCGGCAATGGCTGTGTTCTGGATATCGATCTCCACGGTTTATTTGGGAGAGCAGTTGCCGCAGATTGGTTTCCTTATGATCGGTTGGGGTCAATCCATTCTGCCAACACTCACAGGAACGTCGGTCGCGCCAGAAAATTCAGTGCGTCCCCGGTTCAGATTCAGGCGGGTCGTCAGATAAGCGCAATTGGAGGCAGGAGCCTAACGAAAGAGGTTCACATTACTTTTGTCATAGTCGAGAACCTCTCGATAAAACTGGAGAATCTTAAAATTGTTTCTAAGTTCTGGTAAATACCTGAATTAATTCACAATATATAACCATGCTTCTCTTCAAACGATCAAATAGCAGATTTGTGCCTGCGAATCGGGTGTGTCATGCGTCACAGTCAGGGAATTATTGGCGTCGCAATATGCATATCAGATTCACTGAATCTGAAAGGTTGTATACGTAAGCAGTCGGCGAGACTGCGGCGCTGCTGGCATAGTAACCATCAGGCAAGAGGATATTTGTGCCGTTAGAGACGTGAAGCGTAAAGACGCCGGAAGATCGGCTCCGCTTCACCGAGCAGGCTGAAGTAAGTTCGCTCGCCAGTGATCATTAAGTTCACTTCCACGGCGTGCAAGACAAGCAAGACAAACAAGACCGTTGAAGCATTTTGTCTTTGGCGTGGTATTCCTTGCGATTGGCTTTGGGCCAAACGCAAATTTACGTATGGAAGTTTTTCTTCTGCGATTGCCGTTGGTGGCGGCAAGCTTGCCTTTTTGAGGGCTGGCTAAGAGTTACCGTCACGCACATCAGAGAGGCATCGAAGGAGCTTTTCATGTTTAAGTCATTTGCAGCTATTTTTGCCTGCGTCCTGTCGTTCTTTTCCATTTCAACCTATTCGCAAACCTTGTCGCTCAACGACGGATCCGTCGTGCAGAGCAACACAAACCGCATTGGATTGAATATCGGCGCCATCGATTATTACGATAACGGCCAGATTCTCAAGAACCTGATCGGGTCCATTAACCCAGGATTCGAGCCTTTGCTGCAACAGCAGATATGGGCTTTGACAGCGGCTGGA
>Ga0181520_10010856_pt1 | contig 12106 bp, 8 predicted proteins | sample PEATcosm2014_Bin_29_FD_132451 | JGI IMG/M metagenome (GOLD analysis project Ga0181520, IMG submission 132451) | Peatland microbial communities from MTU Mesocosm Facility, Houghton, MI, USA - PEATcosm2014_Bin02_30_metaG | ecosystem: Environmental > Terrestrial > Soil > Wetlands > Peat | place...
GTCATCATCAAAATCGGCAGCCGTGGCTGCTCCGGATGCAGCTCGCGCACCAGTTGCAATCCGCTTAACCCCGGCAATTTTAGATCGGTGATGACGACATCAAAGGAACCGTCTCTGGCCCGGACCAGCCCGCCTTCGCCGGTCGTCTCGGTCACAATTTCGTACCCTTCATCCACCAGGATACGGCGCAAGGTGGCGGCAATGGCCGGGTCGTCCTCAATCAGCAGGATTTTCGCGTGCGGGTTTGTCATGGTTGGTGTAGCGGGAGGATGATGCCAAAAGTGGTGCCGCGTCCGGCCTGGGTTTGATATTGGAGCGCGCCATGATTTTTCTCAATAATACGGGCGGCAATGGGCAGCCCCAGTCCGGTGCCAAAATCCTTGGTGGTGAAGAAAGGATCGAACAGGCGTTTTTCAGCTTCGGGGGGGATGCCGGTGCCGGTGTCGCAGACCTCCAGTATCACCACATCCATCTGCCGGTTATGCAGGCGTTTTTCATCACGCCGCGCCCGAAGGGTGATGGTGCCATTTTGACCGATGCTGTCGGCGGCGTTTTGGACCAGATTGATCAGCACCTGCTTGATTTGCTGGGGATCCACGCGGATTTGTTCCGCCACCACCTCGCCCACGATCAGTTTGATGGCGGACTTTTCGAGACCGGGCTGCATGAGCGTCTGAATTTCGTGCAAGGGCAGTTCGGCGGCAAGCGCGGTGAGTTGCGGTTCGGACGGACGCGCAAATTGAAGGAAATCCTTGACGATGTGTTCCAGCCGGTTGATTTCACGGCCGATCAGTTCGGCGTCGGCAAATTCGGGCGTGCCGGGCGCCAGATGTTTTTGCTGGAGGTAGAGCCAGGCCTTGATGGCGGTGAGCGGATTGCGAATTTCGTGCGCCACACCCGCAGCCAGCATGCCCAGCGATGCGAGTTTTTCCTGGCGTTCCACCAGTTGCCGGCTTTCCACCAGTTGCACCTGCAACGGCGAGATCAAATCGCGATACACCACGGCCGCCAGCCAGAACACGGCAACCAACAAACAAGCCAGCGAACCCAGCGATTCAAAGCGCAGGAGATTTAGCGACCGCAGGCTTTGATCCTGAAACAAGTCAATGGACTGCTGGTGCGCCTCGGACAACTGCAGGCCAAGATCCAGAATGCGGCGCGAACATTTTTCCAGCGCGGTAAATTCCACGACGCGGGTGATGGACTGCCTGGAGGCGTAGATTTTTGCGTGAATCGCGTCGGCGGCGGCCAGATAGTCGGTGTAAGCGGCACTGATCCGGTCGAGAAATGGACGCTCGGTACGGGAAACCAGGATCGGCTGCTGTTCGTTAAACCATTTGCCGAGTTCCGCGCTCGTGGCGGCAAAATTGGTCCAGTCGGCGACATTGCGATACGCCGCATAGCGCAAAATCAGGTTGTTCAAGCCGAGAATGCTCTCCTGCAGATGGTCCGCGATCTGAAAACTCTGCCATTGCTTGGCCGAAAGCTGATCGTGAAGGTCTCCGGTTCGACGCCAGGATGTATGCGCAGTCCAGCCAATCAACGCCACCAGCAGCGTGATGGTTGCAAAATAAAGTACAAGTCTGATCAGAATGCTCGAATTCATGGGCTATGTCCCGCAAGCAAGCATTGCATCTCCCAATGCACCATACACCGGATCGCGCAATCTGCAAAGTTTCGTGGCCGGAAGTGGTCACACAATTACCAGCACCCGGGCAACTCACTTAGCACCTCCCGGCGGCCGATTGCAGAAATCCACCGAAGGAAAACGGAAATCCGGCCAAAACATCGGTTTCGGCGCGCAGCCGGTTACTGGCACGGTTCACGCTAAACTCCGCATAATGAAAAGCAGCCACAGCAAGGCTGTGGAGGCTGACCAAAATATTTTAACAATTTTAACCAAAAGTTTTGCCTATGAATGCCCCTTTTGAAATGACCGCTCCGGCTGCGACGACCGTAGAGTCGAAGCAAAAAATACTCCTGGCGGACGACGACCCGGCCATCCGGCAAATTTTAGTGCGTTTGCTGTCGGAGGAAAATTATCTGGTGTTGACGGCGGCCAACGGCGTTGAAGCCCTGGTGTTAAGCGAATCTGCCAAAGTTGACCTGGTCCTGCTGGACTTGAACATGCCGGTGAAGAACGGCTGGGAAACGTTCGAGCAGATGTCCTCAAGGAATCCACTGCTGCCAATCATCCTGATTACCGCCCGGCCCAATCAATTCTTCCCGGCCCTGGCCTCGGGGGTGGGCGCTTTGCTGGAAAAGCCGCTGGATTTCACCAAGCTTTTTCACACGATCCACGATCTGCTGGCTGAACCGCAAGCCGAGCGGCTGGCCCGGCTGACAGGCCGGTCGGCCTCGTTCAGCTATGTGCCGCCAATCCTCAGCGAGGCGGGAAGCAGAATGTAATTTTAAATGAAATCATCCGACCTCCCATCGCTGTCGTCACAAACAATAAATGAATGCCCGCTGAGACCTGTGGAACCGAGTCTCGCGCATTCAAAAGGCAAACCGGACGTTTCCTCCGCGAGAACCAACATAAACGTCCGGTTTGCCGCCGTTTCGGCTGTGGAAATTCAAATCCGCGTGGTGGAAAGTGAGCCCGTGTGGCCGGGGCAAATGGAACCGTTTCCGTTTCAAATTACTGAATTCTCCACCGACGCAACCTTTGAATAGGTGTTAATATTACCCGGCCAGTTCACTTTTCACGACGGCGGGCGAAAATTTTAACTTTCCCCTTCGGCATTCCGCTGATAACTTCCTGAAGTAGATGCGGCACTTTCGGAAATGAGCGCTGTTTTCAATTTGGAAAGGCAAAGCTCTCCTTCCTGTGACTGGAATGGTTGCCCCGAAAGGTTCGTATTACGATTTAATTGGTGGCCGATGTGGCGGAATTGGCAGACGCGCCAGACTCAAAATCTGGTATCCGTGAGGATGTGTGGGTTCGACCCCCTCCGTCGGCACCATCTTAATCATCATTGAAACGGCGCGGGATTTTGCACCGTTTCAAGCCGGTCGTTTCAGCCCGATTTTTTTCATCCGCGAAAGCAAGGTGGTCGGTTTCACCCCCAGAAGTTCCGCGGCGCCATTCACACCTTTTATTTTCCAACCCGCTTTTTTCAGGACTGCCAGAAGATTTTCGCGTTCGCGTTGCTGCATTTCTGATTCCGTGAAAAATTCCTGTTCCCGATCGGCTCCGTTGCCCGCCTGGGTTGGAAGCGCGGTTGGCGCGTCTCCGCGGCTGGCCGGCAAGTCAAATTCCAGCGCCCCGCCGCGGGCCAGGATAACGGCGCGCTCAATCACATTGCGCATTTCACGGATATTGCCGGGCCAATCGTACGCTTGGAGTTGGATCATGCCAGCGGGGGTCAATCGTGGTTTGGGACAGCCCAGTTCCTTGGCCGACAGCTTGATGAAATGCGGGGCCAGCAGTGTGATGTCCTCCTTCCGCTCGCGCAAGGGCGCGACCTGGATGGGAAAAACATTGAGCCGGTAATAGAGATCTTCCCGGAAGCGGCCGGCGGCGGCTTCTGTTTTCAAGTCGCGATTGGTGGCGGCCACGATGCGCACGTCGGCAAAGCGCGTGCGGTCTTCGCCCACGCGTTCATAGCGTTTTTCCTGCAATGCCCGCAATAGTTTGCCCTGCAAATCCAGCGGAATTTCTCCGATTTCGTCGAGAAAGAGCGTGCCGCCTTCCGCGGCCTCAAAGCGGCCCGCGCGGTCCTTGATTGCACCGGTAAATGCCCCCCGGGCGTGGCCGAAAAATTCACTCTCGTATAATTCCTTGGGAATGGAAGCGCAATTGACCCGGACCAGCGCCCGTTCTTTGCGCCGGCTGCGGCGATGGATTTCGTGCGCGACCAGTTCCTTGCCCGTGCCAGTCTCGCCGAGGATGAGCACCGAAGCATCAGTCGGCGCCACGAGATCAATCTGGCTGACGATTTGCCGGAGCGCGGCGCTTTGGCCGACCAGATCGCCGAAAGCCTTTGCCTCCACAACCTCTTCTTGCAGATAGGCATTTTGCTGTTCCAACTGCGACTTTAACCGCTGGATTTCCTCGAAGGCGCGGGCGTTGGCGATGGCTCCGGCGATGTGGTTGGCGAATACGCGTCCCCAGACTTCCGCGCCTTCCGGCACGTTCGCCCGGCTGAATACAGCGATGACGCCCAGAACCTCGCCCTTGAATATGATCGGCACTCCGTTGAAACCGCGAATCTTCTCCGGCTTGAGCCAGTCAATATAAGCCAGTTCGCCCGCATCCTGGTCCAAATTCCGCAGCACAATTTGCTGCCCGGTCGCTCCGATTTTGCCAGCGACGCCGACGTTCAGAGGGATGCGCGCAAAACGATCGGTCAGGCGCAAATAGTCCTCCTCATCGTTCGTTGCCGAAATCGTGTGGCTGCCGCCGGCAACCGCGCGCAGGCAGCGTGTTTGGTCGGGACAGTCTGGCCGGCGCACGCAGGTCGCACAGATGTCACCCTTGTCAATCAGCCAGATGCGGACGCGGGCCACGTGTGGACGCTCCAAAATCCGGTTTACCAGCTTTTTTAACAAATGCTCCAGCACCTGCTCCTGCGCGATCTCCAACAGCAGGCTGCTCGCGAATTCAGAGTCAAAACGAATTTCATTTTCTTCGGCCACGTCAAACTGATAATCAATATAAGACGAAATTTCAACCCCGATTGGAGCGAATTTTCGTACATACGATATTTCGACCCTTTTCCGGTCCCTGTCAGAATTCACTAATTAATTTAAATAAAATGACTTACGTAAGTTTTCAGGGTTGGCACGCAAACTGTGCTATGGGCACCAGAAAGTGCAATAAACGAAGCCATGAACACCGTCGAAACTATGAATGCTGCCCCGCTCAACCAAAATGATTCCCTGTCTTTCCGGAAAGTTGCCCCCGTGCTGTTGCCCAATAGCCGACAGGTCGTCGAACCCGAATCAGCGCCTGCCAACACCGTGAATGGAAAATCGCCGGAACCAAATACAACAAAAAAGAACAATCGTCGTCGTCAGGTCATCGCCGGCATCGTGACGCTGGCAGCCTGTCTGGCGACCGGAATTTACTATCTGGAAGAGGTCGCGCCTTACGAATCCACGGACGATGCGTTCATCGAAGCGCATGTCACGCCCGTTGCGCCGCAAGTGGCCGGTCGCGTCGCGCAACTGCTGGTGCAGGACAATCAGGAAGTCAAGGCGGGCGACGTGCTGTTGCAAATTGATCCGGACGATTTTCAAACCAAGCTGGACCAGGAACGCGCCAATCTCGCCGCCAGCAAAAGCCGGCTCGAACAGGCGAACGCGCAGTTTGCGGTGGACCAGGCGAAAGTGGAACAGGAACGCGCCAATGTCGTCGCTGCCCGGGCGCAGGCGAAACAGGCTGAGGCGGATGACAAACGCTATCAGGCCGTCGGCAGCTTTGCGATTTCTGCGAGTCAGTTGGATCTCGCCGGCACACAAGCCCGCTCGGCGGATGCACAGGTGGATGCGGCACATAACAAGGAACTCGCCGCCGAAGCACAATCGGCTCTGGACAAGGCCAGCATCCAAACCGCTGCCGCTGAAGTTCAAAGCAGCGAAGCCGCCGTGCGGCAGGCCGAGTTGGATCTCTCCTACACGCAGGTCAAGGCGCCGGAAGCGGGCTATGTGACGCATCGCACCGTCGAGGCGGGAGCCTATGTCCAAACCGGACAAGCCCTGCTCGCGATCGTTCCGCGCCAGGTCTGGATTGTGGCCAATTTCAAAGAGACGCAATTGACCGATATGCGCGCCGGCCAGCCGGTGGCAGTGACGATGGACGCCTATCCGCAAATCAAATTCAAAGCGCATGTGGACAGCATCCAATCCGGCACGGGCCCGCGCTTCAGCTTGCTGCCGCCGGAAAATGCCACGGGTAATTACGTCAAGGTCGTGCAACGCGTGCCGGTGAAGATCGTGCTGGATGACGCCGCCGCTGCCAATTATGTGCTCGGCCCCGGCATGTCGGTCGTGCCCGAAGTCCGGGTCAAATAAATTCAACCGCAACCTTCAGCCACCTCAAGTCATGAGCGCCAACTATTCGCAGTCCAAAATAAATCCCTGGCTGATCACGCTCGCGGTGATGCTGCCGACGTTTATGGAAGTGCTCGACACGACCATCGCCAACGTTTCGTTGAGTCACATTGCCGGCAGCCTCTCGGTTTCAACTGATCAAGCCACCTGGGTGCTGACCAGTTATTTGATTTCCAATGCCATTGTCATTCCCTGCACCGCGTGGCTGGGACAACGTTTTGGGCGGAAAAATTTCCTGATGTTCTGTGTGGTCGTTTTCACCGCCGCGTCCTTTCTCTGCGGTCTGGCCACCAGCCTGCCGATGTTGCTGGCGATGCGGGTCGTGCAGGGCGCCGGCGGCGGCGCGTTCCAGCCGATTGCGCAATCCATCATGATCGAGAGCTTCCCGAAAGAAAAACAGGGCATGGCGATGGGCGTCTATGGCATCGGCGTGGTGATTGCGCCCATCATCGGCCCGGTGCTCGGCGGCTGGATCACGGACAATTACAGCTGGCGCTGGATTTTCTTCATGAAAGTCCCTGCCGGCTTTTTGGCGCTGTGGCTCATCCAGCGTTTCATTCATGACCCGCAGTGGCTTCGCGCCACCCGTGCTCCCCGGCTGGACATCATCGGCTTGAGTTTCATGTCGCTCTGGCTGGGCTGTCAGGAAGTATTGCTCGACAAAGGTCAGGAAGCGGACTGGTTTGGCTCGCACTTCATCATCCTCATGGCGGCGCTGGCCGTCATCGGACTGGTGGTGTTCATCCTGCGTGAACTCTCGACCGAAAAACCGTTCGTGGATCTGCGGGTGATGAACAACTACAACTTCAGCCTGGGCGCGGGACTCATGTTCTTTGCGGGCGTGACGCTGTACAGCCTGACCGCCGTCATCCCGCTGTTCCTGCAAACGTTGATGGGCTACACCGCGTTGCAAAGCGGTCTGGCCATGATTCCACGGGGCATTGGCGCGCTGATTGCGATGCCGCTTGCCGGCCGGCTGGTCGGCAAAATTCAGGGACGTTATCTCGTGGCCGGCGGATTTCTTTCCTTTGGAGCGGCGAGTTATGCGCTGGCGCATCTCTCGCTCGAACTCACCCCCTGGATTCTCTTTTGGCCCCTGTTCCTGACCGGCGTCTCGATTGCCTTCATGTTTGTGCCGCTCAATACGCTGGCGCTCGGTGCGCTTAAGCAGGAACAAATCGGCAATGCCAGCGGCATATTCAATTTGATGCGCAATGTCGGTGGCAGCGTCGGCATCTCGCTGGTCACGACCTTCGCCACCCGCCGCGCGCAGGTGCATCAAACCCACCTCGTCGCCAATTTGACGCCTTACGACACCACTTATCAATCGAGCGTGCAGACCATGACCACAACCTTTGCCGCACAAGGCGATGCCGTGACGGCGCAGCAGCAGGCCGTGGGTTCGATCTATCATACGCTACTTACCCAGGCCAACCTGCTCGCCTACCTCGACAACTTCCGCCTGCTGGCGGGGGTGTGCCTGGCATGTCTCGTGGGCGCGTTTTTGTTGAAGAATGTAAAACCCAGCCGCCCGGTGGTGGCTCATTGAAAGGAAAAAATATGAAACTGAATCAGCTTGCCTCCGTAATGCTCCTGGCCATGGTGGCCGAAGGATGTGCCGTGGGCCCCAACTATCAACGTCCCGCAACCAGTGCGCCTGCCCAATGGAGCGCGGCAATGGCTGGCGGTGAAACCAACGCCGCCATTGAACTGGCCGCGTGGTGGGAAAACTTTCACGACACCGAGTTGAACTCGCTGATCAACCGCGCGGTGCAGTCCAATCTTGACCTGCAAAGCGCGCGGGCGCGGGTGCGCGAGGCGCGGGCGCAATACGGCATCGCCGTCGCCAGCTTTCTGCCGACGGTTGACGCTGCCGGTTCTTACGCGCGCCAGGAAACCAGCCACCGCCAGCCCGTGCTCGGTTCGCTGCCGATCCCGGCGAATGTGCCGTTTGAGAATGACGTTTACCAGGCTGGCTTTGACGCTTCCTGGGAACTTGATGTGTTCGGCGGAACGCGCCGCGCCGCGCAATCCGCCAGGGCGTCTGTTGCCGCCGCCGAGTTTGGCCGGCGGGCCACGCTGGTGACCCTGCTCGGCGAGGTGGCGCGCAATTACATTGACGTGCGCGGTTATCAACGCCAGATCGCGATTGCGAGCGCGAACATTGAAGCGCAGACAAACGCGCTGGTGCTTACGCGCGACCGCTTTGCCCAAGGTCTGAGCAGCGATCTCGATGTGGAGCAGGCCAGCACTTTGCTGGCAACGACCACGGCGGAAATTCCCACCCTCGAAAGTTCACTCCAGGCTGCAATTCACCGGCTGGGTGTGTTATTGGGCCAGCCACCCGGCGCGCTGCTGGCGGAATTATCGAACGCCGCGCCCATTCCTGCCGTGCCGCCGGCCGTACCCGTGGGCCTGCCTTCCGAATTGTTGTTGCGCCGCCCGGATGTGCAGCGGGCCGAGCGCCAGCTTGCCGCGGCGACCGCCAACATCGGGGTTGCGAAGGCCGATTTGTTTCCCAAATTTTTCCTCACGGGCACGGCCGGCTTTGAGAGCATCAGCGCAAGCGACTGGTTTACCGCCGGCAGCAGATTTTGGTCAGCCGGGCCGACCGTCCAGTGGCGCATATTTGATGCCGGCCGCATTCGCGCCAACATCCGGGTTCAGAACGCGCAGCAGGAACAGGCTCTGGCGGCCTACGAACAATCCGTACTGACCGCGTTTGAAGATGTGGAAAACGGTCTGGTCGCCTACGCAAACGAACAAATCCGCCACCGCTCGCTGGGAGATGCGGTTGCTTCCAGCCGGAAATCGCTGGAGCTCGCGAACAAACTTTATGCGAACGGCCTGACGGATTTTCTCCATGTGCTCGACGCCGAACGTTCGCTGTATCAGGCCCAGGACGCGCTTGTTCAAAGCGACCGGACCGTCTCGGCGAATCTGGTTTCGCTTTATAAATCGCTCGGCGGCGGCTGGGAAACCGCAGAGCAGCCATCGTCACTTGCACTCGGACAGAATAACAATCTGCCGAAATAAAAGTTTAAAGTCCGGGGCTGCTCTGCATGATCCCACCGTCGGCGAAGACCGTGGTGGCGGTCATATAACTGGCGCCATCGCCGGCCAGAAACGCAACGAGGCTGGCGATTTCTTCCGGCCGGGCCAGGCGCCCCAGCGGAATGGCGCTGTCGAGTTTTTTCAACAAGGTCGCGTCCTGCATGGTCGAAAGGTTGATCGGTGTCGCCACTGCGCCGGGGCCGACGCCCACGACCAAAATATTGTGGGGCGCAAGTTCAACGCCCGCAGTGCGCGTCAACATTCTCATGCCGCCCTTGGAAAGACAGTAGGCGGTATTGCCCGGCATCGGCCAGTCTTCATGCACCGAGGTGATGTTGATGATGCGCCCGCCCCCGCCCTGCTTGATCATTTGTTGGGCGGCAAGCTGGGTGCCGAAAAATGCGCTCTTGAGATTGATGGCCAGCACCTTTTCATACTGCGCCTCAGTGGTGTCGAGGATGGACGTGCGCGTCTCAACGCCGGCATTGTTGACCATGATGTCCACGCGCCCAAATTCCTGAACGGCGACGGCGAACAGGTTTTGCAGCTCGGCGACCTGGCTGACATCGGCCTTCACGCCGATGACGCAATCGCCCAGCGCCCGGACCTGTTGTTCCAGTGCTTCCGTCGCCTCGGGATGCGCGACGTAATCAATGACAATGTTGGCGCCCTGCCGGGCGAGTTCCAGGACAATGGCCAGGCCAATGCCGCTGTTGCCGCCAGTGACGATGGCGACTTTGCCTTTAAGACTCATATATTATTCTCCTTGGTTACGATGTTGATGGTTGAATGGAAGGTTGAACCGCCGGGGAAGGTTTTTGGGTGACGACAAAGGCCAGTGCGGCCAGCGCGAGCGCGACCACGGCCGTGCCGCCGTAGATGGCGCTTAAATCCAATCCCGCCCAGGCGAGCAGAGGCCCGACGCCAAAGGCGGCGAGGCCGTAGCCAATCTGGTAGAACGCGATCAGTCCGCCCGCCACCGAAGCGGCGATGGTGGTCAGTTCCTTCTGACCAAAACTGATGGTCAGGGGCAACAGCGCCGAACAGCCGAGACCGGCCAGGCCAAAACTAAACAGACCGGTCAGCGGGCTGCTTTTTGGCGCGACCGCGCTGAGGACGAAAGCGGCCATGACCACGAGCGGCAATACGCGGCCAACCAGCCATTCGGGAAACCATTTTTCGATGGCGGTAAACAGGACGCGCCCGGCGGTCACCGTGGCCCAAAAAATCGTCAGCGCAAGCGAGGCGAGCGACGTATTTGCGGCAAAATGTTTTGTCATGTAGAGCGCCGCCCAGTTGCCATTCATCGTTTCGCACACGCCGTAAAGCAGGGCGAAGGCGGCGAAAACCCAGAACCGCGCGGGGAATTTAATTTTAACTTTCTGCGCCGGCCCGGCATTGGTTGGTTCGCCGGCGTTCAAGGGCTGGCCGAAGCTGAACAACAGCAGCCCTAAAATCAGCACCCCCACGAGCACCGGCAGGCCCCACCAAATGCCCAACCCCACAAACAGGGCAATAAACACCGGCGCCAGCGCGGTTCCCAAGCCCAGCAGCGCATTCAATCCCAGCACGGCCCGGTCCACTTTTTGCGGAAAAAAGGCCGCGGCCAGGGTGTTGATGGCCGGCACGGTGAAACCGAAGCCAATGCCCATGCACGTCGTGGCCACGAGCAAAATTCCGTAAGCCAGCGAATGTTCCGACATTACAAACCGGCTGGCGACGAGCAGCGTCATGGCCAGCAGATTGGCGAACAATCCCAGCAGATAAATGCGTTTGGTCCCCAGGCGGTTTCGCAGACCCGCGCCGGCCAACGAGGCCACGACGGCCAGGATGGCCTGTGGCACAAACAGGCCGCCGTATTCCGTGCTCGACAGACCATAATCCGACGGGCTGGTGAATACCGCGCTCGCCGCCGGAAACGTGACCAGTGCCACGCCTTGCACCACGCCGGCGGCATACACGGTCAAAATTTCGCGGAATTGCGCCATGATTTATTTGAGTCGTTGCAAGAGGTGATCGCCCACGCGCAGCGCATTGGCGATGGCCGTGAGCGAAGGGTTCACCGCGCCGATGCTGGGGAAAAAACTGGTGTCCACCACGTAAAGGTTGTCCAGCTCGTGCGCCTTGCAGTTCACATCGAGCACGGAGTTTTTGGGGTCGGTTCCGAACCGGCAAGTGCCGGACTGGTGGCCGACCCCGGCGATGGGAATGTTTTTTCCCAGATACAGATTGTTCGGAATGAGGTGCGGATGCAGGTCCAGGTGTTCCAGCATGGATTGCAATTTTTGCCGCAGACGTTTCATCGGTTCGAGATTGGTGAATTCATAGTGCAGTTGAATTCCGCCTTGGGCATCCAGCGTGATGCGATTCTGCGGCAGCGGCAGATCTTCACTCGTCAGCCAGAAATCCACGGAATGTTTTGCCATTTGATCGAGCGTAAAACCGGGCGCGAACTTCGGCGCATCGTCGTGAAACATCGGCCCTTTGGACTTGCCGAGCATCTGTATGTTTCCCAGCGGGAAATCATAGTCGGGCGCCCGCAGGTAAAAATCATTGAGCGTGAGCGTTTTTTGGAAAACGGTCGGATTTTCGCGCCGCGACAGGGCGACCAGGGCGATGGCGTTGTGAAACATATAGTGGCGTCCCACCAAGTCCGAGCCGTTGGCCAGACCGCGCGGATGTTTGTCGCTGGCAGACAGCAGCAGCAGACGCGCGGAGTTGGCCGCGCCGCAGGACACCACGACGATGCCGCCGGTGAATTCCTCCCGCTGGCCGTCGCGCTCGACGATGACGCTGGTGACTTCACGTCCGCTGGCGCCGGTTTCAAGCCGCTGGACCTGGGCATTGGTCAACAGCGTTACGTTCGGATATTGCAACGCCGGCCGGACGGCGATGACTTCGGCGTCCGCCTTGGCATGGACGAGACAGGGAAAGCCGTCGCAGGTATCGCAGCGGAGGCAGCGGCTGTGCGGCGCGTCTGCCTCATTAAGCAGGA
>Ga0181520_10010857_pt1 | contig 12105 bp, 3 predicted proteins | sample PEATcosm2014_Bin_29_FD_132451 | JGI IMG/M metagenome (GOLD analysis project Ga0181520, IMG submission 132451) | Peatland microbial communities from MTU Mesocosm Facility, Houghton, MI, USA - PEATcosm2014_Bin02_30_metaG | ecosystem: Environmental > Terrestrial > Soil > Wetlands > Peat | place...
AGCGGGCGGCGGCACCTTTGATGGCGGCCAGCCGGGCGCGGGACACGGCTTGATCCAGAACGTGGGCATAGGCGTAAGCCATGTGATCTCCCCCAGGATGGTAGTCGACGCCGACTTCGGTTATACCCGCCAGTGGTCGGGAGCGCAGTCCACCCTGGATCTTTCCCTGGGCGACTACGGTCTGAACACATTGAAGATTCCGGGAACCAACATCAACTCCAATGATCCGGATTATTACGGCCAGCCGCTGTTCAGCTTTAACAGCACCTTCAGCTCGATTGGCAACTCCAACACTGCCAATCCGTTTATCTTCCGCGACAACCAGTTTACCGGCGATGTGAACCTGAGCTATGTGAAGGGAAAACACACAACCAAGTACGGATTCACTTACTACCATTTCGATCTGAACCACTTCCAGCCCACCAGCGGTGGCGGTGTCAGCAACGTGCGCGGCGGCTTCCTGTTCTCGGGCGGCATGACCTGCGGCGGCGCATCGTGCTCGCCCAACGGCTACAACGACCTGGCCGACTACCTGCTGGGACTGCCCAACGGCAGTGCGACGACTGCGGCAGTTCAGAAGGCGCAGCAGACTTTCGATCCTAACTCGCTGCGCTGGACGGAACTTGGCCTCTATGGACAGGACCTATGGACAGTGACTCCGAAACTGACGATATCCATCGGCGTGCGCTACGAGAGGTATCCGGCAGCGTACCGCGACCACACCGGCATCTATGTCTTTCGATCGGACCGCTCACTGGCGCAAGGCAACATTGAGATTGGCGGCGTGAACGGCCTTCCAGAGAATGCCGGGGTTAGTGTGGGGCCTGGATTCTTCGCGCCTCGCGCCGGCATCGCGTATCGTCTCAACGAAAAAACCGTGGTTCGCACCGGCGCCGGTATGACCGTCGATCCGGACTCCATGCGCTATCTGCGCGACTCGTTCCCCATGGACCTGGCGCCGAACTATTACTCTAACAACGGTGCGGGAACCATTGCGATCGATACGACCAACAGCAACGCGGCCATGCCCCTCACCTACGGCATCCCCATTCCTACCGTTCCCAATTATTCCTCCGGTTTTGCGTCGTTGCCGGTTACCGGGGGAACCAACTCCGTCTGGCAGAATTTCCACCGCGGCTACATCGAGAGCTGGAACTTCTTTGTGCAGCGGGATCTGGGCAAGCAGTTTGTGGCCAACGCCGGTTACGTGGGCAATCTGTTTGTCCGTGAGCAGGCTCCCGTCAGCCCTTACAATGCGGCGCCGCTGCCCAGCTTGAGTACACCTTGCATGCCCAACGGCCAGGTGAATCCATCCACGGGCCTGAACCCCAGCGGAACCGGACTGCCCTGTTCCAGTGTGGGCGGATTTGCCATCAATGAGATCATCAACGTAGCCAATTGCTCAACGAACCCCACCAACCTGGCCTGCTACAACACCGGCGGGATTACCATGAACGGGCCGATCTTCAGTGCGAATTACAACGCGCTGCAGACGCAGTTGACGCGCAACGCAGGCAAGAACTTTTCGCTGGGCGTGGTCTACACCTATGGGCACGCCTTCGATTATGTCGACAACGGCGCCGGGACGGGAACGGGCGGGACGGCGTTCAACTATCCGGCGTACTACAAAATGAACCGGGCGTCGTCGAGCTTTGATGTCAAGCACAATGTGCAGGTCTGGAACATTTACAGCCTGCCCTTCGGCCACGGGCAGAAGTGGGCGAACCATGGCGTACTCGACGTGATTGTCGGCGGCATCCAGTTGAACGGCCAGTACAGCTACCTCGGCGGTCAGCCATTCTCAGTTACCGCCGCCAGCAACACGCTCAACACGCCAGGCTCTCCGCTCTATGCTCAGCTGATCGCGCCTTTCCAGAAGTTGCGCGGTCACGAAACCATTGTCGGAGATTTTGGTGTATCCGGAGGCCTACCCTGGTTCAATCCGGCGTCGTTCGCCAACCCGACAGAGCCGACAGCTACCCTCGCGGGAAATTCAGCCAACGCGTCGCCGGTCTTCGCCAACACGCATCGCAACGAATTCCGCGGGCCTGGCACGTCGGTTTTCAACGCCAGCGCCTTTAAGGGCTTTCACATTTACCGTGAGAGCGAGTTCCAACTCCGCTTCGAGGCGTTCAACGTGTTCAACCACGCGTTGTTGTACAGCAACCCGGGCGCGACAGTTGGCGGTGGAACCTTCGGGTATCTCTCAAGGACCGGAATGGGCCCCGCATACTCTCCAACTCAGGGTTCGCGCTCGCTGCAATTTAGCGGACGCTTCAACTTCTAGTTTGCTCGCTCGTTGATTCAATTAAGCCCGCGCCGGAGTTCGATAATACCTCCGGCGCGGGTTTTTCTTCCTAAGCCCCTTTTTTAATTACTTACATGTATATTCTTGTTTTCTTCGCCTGCGATGAGCCAATGTCAACGGCTACAGTTAGATACAACGAAGATTAATGACATTCTCCTCTTATCATTAACATTCTGCCCTGTGCGCATCGTCTGCCCGTTGTCCTCCCGGGGTTCTATCTCTATTTAAGAAAGCCGTTCGAGAAACCGCCATTTCAGTACTATTTTTGGTCATAGCATAAATTGGTTTGTTACCTGATAATCTGCGCGTCATGGTTCTCAACATTTTTCAAAGCCTTAACTGTAGCTCACTACTCGGGACACCATAAATTTCAGTATCCATAATGAACCCTGCACAATCCGACTTTAGTCGGATTTAAGTTGTTCTCAAACAGCGTAGTATGCGCTCATCGGTTCGAGAAACGCTCAATGGCTCTTTTCCACAAGGCGATATACGTGCCGGAGCCAAATAACATGTCCAGAAGTATTGATTTATTGGCTGGATATGCGTGCTTTGAAAGGCATGAGACTTATGCGCCCTCTTAAGGTATCTTTGGTTGTGTTCGTCGTTGCGTGCTGCTCGTACGCACAGCCACCTGCCAATCGCCTGGTTTTTGACGCAACCGCTTCCAATGCAGCACCCAAGCCCGTTCCCACGCAACTTGGCAGTAATCGCGCACCTGACGGAAGTACGATCACTGTTAATAACCAGTACCTGATGCGAGACGGCAAGCCCTGGATTCCGGTCATGGGCGAATTTCACTACACGCGCTATCCGCAGCCTTACTGGGAAGAAGAAATTCTCAAAATGAAGGCCAGCGGCATAGATGTTATCTCCACCTACATTTTCTGGATTCATCACGAGGAAATAGAAGGCCAGTTCGACTGGAGCGGTCAGCGCGACCTGAGAAAATTTGCCGAACTGTGCGCTAAGCATGGAATGTTGCTGTATCCGCGCATCGGTCCCTGGGCCCATGGAGAGGTGCGCAACGGCGGACTACCTGACTGGGTACTCAACAAGAGTGCGGTGCGCTCCAACGACCCCGTCTATCTCGCCGAAGTAAAACAATTCTATACGCAAATTGGCCAACAACTTCATGGCCTGCTATGGAAAGACGGCGGACCGGTCATCGGAATCCAGATCGAGAACGAGTATTCTGCAAATGGTCCGGGGCAAGGGCGCGCACATCTGGCCGCGCTTAAGAGTCTAGCTACCGATAGCGGCCTTGATGTGCCCTTGTATACAGTAACCGGCTGGGATAACGCTGTGGTTCCTGAAGACCTGTTTTTGCCTGTCTATGGAGGCTATCCAGATGCTCCCTGGAACGCTGGTACACAAGCTTTTCCTCCAGCCGAAATCTATTCATTCCGCTTTGCCAGTCGCGTGGATGCTAATCGAAGAGAGGCTGGTGATAACTCCGCATCCGTCAACCAGAACAATGCCGACCTGAACAATAAAGTACCATTTTTAACGGCAGAAGTCGGGGGCGGCATTCAGGACACCTATCACCGCAGACCTTTGCTCGCGTCGAGCGACATTCCCGCCATGATTCCCGTGATGATTGGTTCTGGAGTCAATCTCCTCGGCTATTACATGTACCAGGGTGGAGAAAATCCGGACGGCCGAGTAACTACTCTTCAGGAGTCGCAACGTACCGGTTATCCAACCGACGTCCCAGTCAAGGGTTATGACTTTCAGGCGCCTCTGGGTGAATTTGGCCAGATGAACGCAACGTTGCGAGAGTTGAAGCTCGACCACTATTTTCTTCAGGACTTCGGCGAGCAATTGGCGCCGGCTCGCGTTATCGAGCCAACCATTCGCCCTGCTGGACCAGCGGATTCATCCATTTTACGGGCTTCAGCGCGCATGGACGGAGAGCGCGGCTTTCTGTTTGTGAACAATTACATCCGCCAACAGGAGCTTCCGTCGCGGCCCAGCACGCAATTCGAAATTCGCCTGTCAAATAAAACACTGCTTATTCCGGCCAGACCCATTACCATACCGGCCAACAGTTACTTCTATTGGCCTGTAAATCTCGATCTCGATGGTGTCACACTACGCTATGCGACTGCCCAGCCCATCCTGAAGATTAAATCTGGCGGCGAGTCGTATGTTTTCTTCAAGATAATTACGGGCATTACCGCGGAATTTGCGTTTTCTACGGCAGACCCTTTCTCGATCCAAGCTGATCGCGGCACACTCTCTAAAACAGATGACACACTGAACGTGCGTGACGTTGAGCCTGGCTTGAGTACAGCAATTACGATTCACGGCAACACTAGCCTAACGCACATCCTACTCCTCAGTGCGGAGCAGGCTGGAGACCTTTGGAGAGTGAACTTAGCGGGGAACGACCAACTAGTGCTGAGCAAATCCCAGGTTTATAGCGATGGATCGCATATTATCCTGCGCCAAATCGGCAAATCTTACTTTAACATTGCGCTGTTTCCCCCGGGTAACTTCACTGCCGGTCAAGCATCGCCCATCGCCGGCGAAGCAAAACAGAGTGGGCTCTTCCAAATACTGGAATTTCGCCAGCCGGAGAGAAAGGTTGCTCTCCAGGTATCGCGTACACGAACTATAGGCAAAGCGCCGTCGCCGGTTTTCGGCCCTGTGCTTGAGTGGCGTCATGACCCAGTAGTGATGACGCCAGATAACTCCAGCTTTAATCAGGCTGGCGAGTGGAAAATTGTAGTTCCTCAAGGCGCGCTCAATGGACTAAGTGATATCTATCTCGGAGTTCATTATCAAGGAGACGAAGCGCGCTTTCTAGAAGGAAGCCGCCTGCTTACCGATAATTATTTCAATGGGACAGCGTGGCAAATAGGAATGAAGCGTTTTCTTACTGGCTCCGGCACACACACATTCTCGCTCCAGATTCTGCCGTTGAGTCAGAAAGCCCCCATCTTCTTCGAGCCCGGCAAGCAGCCCAAATTTAACAGTGACGGCCAAGCGGGAGCACTCGACTCTGTAGATGCTCTTCCGGAGTACCAGGTTGACTTATTAAGATGATGTGTTCCTACAGGTGAATAAGTCCCCGTTGCAGCGCTATGACCACAGCCTGGGTGCGATCACTAGCGTCAAGTCGCATGAGGATGACGCTCACATGGCACTTCACGGTAGCCTCGGTGATCCCCAGGCTGCTGGCAATCTCCCGATTAGACTTTCCCTTTGCCACCAGTCCAAGCACCTCTCGTTCGCGGTGGCTGAGGCTTGAGTCTGGCATGCGCGAGGCCAGAGCGTGAGACATAGGCGGAGGCAAATACCGCCCGCCGGCGTGAACCCGCTTTACCGCGTTTACAAGCATTTCCTGGGGCATGCCCTTCACCAGATAGCCTGTGGCTCCCGCCTCCAAAGCCTGGAAAATATCTTCGTCGCCATCATAGGTGGTGAGCACGATAAACCTTGCCTTGGGCGACTGGCTGCGAATGCGGCGAATGGTTTCCACACCGCTGATGCCAGGCAGCCGCAAATCCATGAGGGTGATGTCCGGTTGATGAAGCGCGTGCATCGTGAGAGCCTCTTCCCCGCTGGCGGCCTGGGCCACCGTCTCCATCTCCTTGCTAGATGCAATAAGAGCCGTGATCCCTACCCGCATGATGGGGTGATCGTCCACGATAAGAATGCGAATCGGCGGCATAACCGGATTATAAGGTGTTGCGGACTGCATGTTCTGCTCCGGCGCAAGCTCAGTTGGATGGCCGCGCATCATGGTGCGATGGCCGCACGGGGAATCTCTAATCTTACGCAGGTTCCCTGATGAGGAGTGCTCGTAATCTCGAATTTCCCGTTGAATTGGTGAATCCGTTCCCTCATCCCGCGCAGGCCGAAGTGCTCCTCGGAAAATGCTTTCGAGGAGTCGAAGCCTTGACCGTCGTCCTTTACTATCAGTGATAGTGACGCTTCCGCGTAGCAGAGCTCCGCCACGATTTGTTGCGCGTGCCCATGCAGGATCGCGTTAAAGACCGCTTCACGGGCCACCATCATCAATTCATGGGTAGCAGGCATGCTGATCGCGAAGGGCTTCCCAAGTAGGCGACAGAGCATTTCTACTCCATGTTCCCGTCCAATCCGTTCGGCCATGTGCTGCAGAGACGTCTTCAAGTCATCACTTGCTTGCTTCTCGACGCGCAGATTCCACACTGCTTGGCGCGCCTCATCCACGGTTGCGCGGATTTGCGTGGCGGCATAGTCGATCATGTGCGCTTTAGACTCCCTGTCTTCAACCTCGCCGCTTGACACTGCTTCAAGCAGCGCGGAAATACTGACGCAGCCCTGAATAAGCGTGTCATGCATCTCGCGCGCCAGCCGCGTCCGCTCGGCCAATACGGCATTGAAGCGATCGTGAATCTGCTTCATCCGCACCTGATACACAAAGATGGAAAGCAGTACAATGAGCAGTACGCATAGAGCGATAAACCACGGCGTCCGGTAAAAATAGGGTTTCTTGATGAAATCAATCGAGGCGTGTGACGCATGTTCCGGATGATCCGTCTCCCAGGTTTCCACAAGAAATGTGTACTTCCCGGCAGGCAGATTGGTATAAGTTGCCAGTCGTTGTTGCGCGCCAGCGTAAGTCCAGTTGTGGTCATATCCATCGAGCTTATAACGAAAGCGAAGGCCGTCCTGCGAGCGCAGTAACACCGGCTCGTAGCCAATCTCCAATCTGCCGCTGCCTGCATCCAGGCTCAGCTGTTCGGTCAGCGGCTCCGGCCGGCCGTCCACCGTAATCGCGTCAATATTCAAGCTGGAGACGAGTTGCAGCTCCAACTCATCCGGGCGGATGCTCCACAGCCCCTGACTGGTGGGAAACCAAGCTTCGCCGCCGCTGGTCAAACTGCCGGCAGGCTGCGTCCCTCCATAAAACTGTGCTGATTTTCCGCTCTCATTGGCGCGGAAAATGCGCAACGAAAGCCGCTGCTGCGCGTCGTTGGCCTGGGCATCAAGTTCGCTGCGGTTGGCCAGCATCACGCCCGAAGGGCCGCTGCACCAAAAATGACCCTGCTTATCTTCGAGGATGGAATAAATGCTGTCACTAGCCAGTCCGTTCGCCGTGGTGTAGTGAGTTAGCTGGTCGTTGCGATAGCGATAAAGTCCGTGAGCACGAGTGCCGATCCAGATTCCCCCATCCATATCCTGATGGAGCGCCCACACCTTCTCATCGCCCAGTGCGGCGGTCATCGCGTCGTGATAAAATCCTCCGTTCCTATACTGGCTCAGCCCACGTTCAGTGCCGATCCAGATGGTTCCATCACGGTCCTCAAGCAGTGACCGGATGCTGTTGTAAACCAATCCATTCTGCGCGGTGAAGTTATGAATGCCCGATGGATCGATATGACTGACGCCGTTATCGGTCCCAATCCAAAGAGTGCCATCTTTGGATTCGAGGAAGACGCGCACAAAATTGTTTACCAAGCCATTTTGCGTGGTAAAGTGCTGCATCCCCTGGGAAGAAAGATGATACGTGCCGCCTCCGTCCGTCCCGACCCACAGCGATCCATCATGGCTGCGCAGCACATTGCGAACTCGCACGTCGCCCAGTTCCGGAAATTTGACCGGTGCGGCGTGACCTCCCTGCACATGCACCAACTGGTTGGAAGCGGCCCACAGCGAACCATCCGTATCCAGGGCAACAGTGCCGAAATCCGAGTCAGCGGCTTCGGAGAGAGCCAGAACACGCACCGGCGTTCGGCTGAGGCGCATCATGCCGGCCTGGGTTCCTAACCATAAATCACGGTCGGAATCGGCAAAGATCGAGAGCACTGTGTTGCTGATCAGCGTCGAGGGCGACTTTAGGCGCGTAACGCGAGTACCGCGAATTCTGAAGATTCCTGCGCCGATTGAGCCCGCCCATAACTCGCCGCTGGGTGTCTCGCGCAACGATCGGATAGTGCCGGAAACGCCCGCGACCGGCTCAAAGTGATCCTGTCCGAGTCGCAGCCGGTACAGGCCGCCCACCGTCCCCACCCAGATCACTCCGTCAGAGGTCTGCAAAAAAGATTTCACTTTATTCTTGCTGTCATTGCCCGGCAAGGAGTACTCGTGAGACTGGCCGTCTTTCACGGAGTAGAGGCGCGATCCGCCTACCCAGATGCGGCCTGAGCGGTCTTCCAGCACGGCATGAACGTTGAAGACAGGCAAGCCCAGCGGCTTGTCGGCGCGTTCCAGGCGGCCGTTTTTGGCCCAGAACAGGCCATCGTCCGTAGCAACCCACAGCAAGCCTGTGTGGTCCTCTGCTATCGCTCTCACAAAATCGGCAGTCTGGCCTGTGGCAACGGGATAAGCTCGAAAAACACCATTTTGCCACTCGATCAAGCCGCTGCCGTCGGTGCCGATCCACAGGCGGCCATCGCGGGCTGCCAGCAGACAAAAGACACTATTCTCCCCGAATGCAGGCGTATTTTCATGGGCAAAGAGGTGGAAACGCGCTCCATCAAAGCGCAGCAGCCCGCCACTGGTTCCCACCCAAAGATAGCCATCCGGAGTCTGCGCAAAGGCTTGCACCGTCTCCTCCGGCAAGCCATCCTGAGACTGCCACGAGCGGATGGTGTAATTCCAGTCCTCGCTGCCCGACGTAGATGTCTCAACAGCCAATTGCTGAGCCTGCGCGCCTCCTGTAGCCAGCGCAAGCATCCCTAGGCCTGCCAGCATCAGCAAATGAAGCAGCAGCCTTGCAGCGTACGGAGCACTGTGCGGCCGAGAGGGCAAGTAAACCGGAGGTGAGACAGCGTTCATGCGTTCCCTATCATTCTCGCTCACTGTGCCGGGGAACGATCCCCCGGGTATTCATATACTGGCGGCTTTCAACCAATGTGATGCGAAAAAAGGCCCGGACGATTAACATCGCCCGGGCCTCAAGTAAATGCACGAAATCAGAAGGTCAAGCGAAGGGCGCCTTGGAAGACACGAGGCTGGCTGTTCGTGCCGGTGATGATTCCAAAAGTACCTGGGCCCTGATTAACGGTGGACGCCGGGTTGGCGAAGCTCGGATGGTTGGTGGCGTTAAATGCATCCCAGCGGAACTGGAAGGTCTTTCCGTGCGTCACAACCCAGTTCTTCATGATCGATGCATCGATGCCAAAGACGCCCGGTCCCCAGTAGGCGTTCTTGCCAGTATCGCCGAATCCGCACCATCCCGGAGTTTGGTCGGCACAGGAGGTGGGAAGCTGGAAGGCTGCCTCGTTGAAGTAGCCCTTGGACGGATTAACCCAATCCCAGTGGCTGCCGCTGCCCATGTTGTTGGCCACGCCCGGAGCGAAATCGGCGCGGTTATTCCACATGCCGACTCCGGGGTCCGTACCCCACTGGCCAATCGAGAACGGGTTGCCTTTCTGGAAGGTGATGATGCCGCTCAACTGCCAGCCGCCAACTGCCTCTTCCATCAGCCAGCCCTTTTCCTTGAACAAAGGGGCATGGTAGATGAAGTTGCTGATCCAGTTCCACGGCATATCCTGGTTGGAGTTGCCGCGGTTCCACTTGGCGCTGATCGGATTGCCCAGCGCCGGATTGCCGAAGGAGACATTGCTGCTGCTGGCGACGTCGATAGTATGCGACCAGGTGAAGCTGGACTGCACCTGGAGGCCGTGCCATACATGTTGATCCAGGCTCATTTGCAACGAGTTGTAGCTCGCCGTCGCCCAGCTCTGGTCATCGTAGATATCTCCTATGTTCGGGTTCACGTAAAACTTGATGGGAGAGAACTGCGCGCCATAGTTATTTGGATTCTTATTAGCATATGGCGGGTTCATATCGATGAGCACCGACAGGTGTTCGGTTTCGTTGCCCACGTAAGCCATGCGGAGAGCCGTCGTCGGCGTGAGCTGCTGCTCGATCGACACGTTCCAGGCATACGTCGTCGGCAGCTTGAAGTCGCGTGCGAAAACCTGGCCGATTTGCTGGCCACTGGGAATAGCAATGGTTTTTGCCGGCTTGTAGGAAAGCGTTGCCCAGGGGAATGTTCCTGGGAAGGGGCTTGACGTAAAGGGTGAGACAGAGCTGGACCAGGGGTTATCAAAGGGGATGATTCCGCCTTTGAGAGTTGCATCGGGACAGGCTGATGCGCCGCAGGAGCTGTCCCAATCCCATCCCGAGAAATTAAAGGTGGGGCTGAAGGGGGCGACGTCGGCGGCGTGGTTGTATTCCGAGTACTGCAGCGGACCGGTGAACATTCCGGCCCCGGCATGGAATACGGTGTGTGGAAGAATCTTGGGCTGGTAGGCCACGCCGATGCGAGGCTCCCAGTAATTGTAGTCGCTGTTCATCAGGGTATTGGGCACACCGGGGTCGCCGGGGAAGTTGAGTCCCGCGGGAGCGTTGGTATACACAGTGCTTTGCTGGCCGGGTACGCTATTCGCAAAACCGGCAAGGCTATTCGTGCCGGGTATCCAGGCCGCGCCGCGTCCGCCTTGGGAGACGGGAGGTGTGTTCGGATCCCAGCGTAAACCGAGGTTGATGGTCAGATTGGGAAGAATCTTCCAGTCATCCTGGATGAAGGGTCCAATCTGCCAGCCGGCCACATCGGCAATCTCGCCGGCGCCCTGCATGTAACCCGATGCGGCGCCCACCATATAATCGGCCAGGTATCCGCCCCATGGGGAACAGTCGGTTTGGGGACCAGTGCTGGGACAAGAAATGCCGGTATAGGAATTCCCGCCTGAGCCTGTTCCACTTCTTCCAAACCCGATCAACGGCTGAGTCGGATATGCTGTATTCTCGACTGCGTGCTGATGCATCAGATCGATGCCGGCGGTTAGAGAGTGCTTGCCCATCTGCTTGTTCAGCGTATCGACCAGGCCTAGGGAGGTGCGGAGTTCCTGCGAGGGCTCATCCCAGCCGCTCTCAAAGCCGTAGTTCGAGTTGATGCGCAGAGCGCCCATATAGCAACTGCCAGCGGGCTCGTTGACTCCAATACCCGCAAAATTTGTATCCCCGCTATTGTTGGAGAAGCATAGCGCCTTGCCGTCGCTACCCAGCTCCTGGGCGGCGCTGTGCGCGCTCATCTGGGTCATGAAGACCGAGATGGTGTTGACCGTCTTCGGATTGATTGTCCAGGTGTGCTGCACTAGGTTGTTAAAGTAGTACATCTGCTGCCAGAAGCTGGCAGTCCATGGCTTGTAGACGCTTTCCATGTTGCCCGCAACGTCAGTCGACGGAGCACCAAAGGCGTTGCTATACGAGCGCAGGGTGAGCCTCTGGGAGGGCGTGACGTTGTAGTCTACCTTGAGCGTGCCCTCTTCGTAGCTGTTGTGGACGGTGGGATAGACGTACATCATATCGCCGTTTGCCCTTTGCTCTCCGAGCGTCAGAGCCGAAGCGTTGGACACGATATTGGCGCTTCTGATCATGCCATATTTCGCAAAATAATTCGCGGCCGGCGATATGTGCTGAATGCTGGTATCGAGTTGGTTGGGCTTGCCCGCGATAGTCTTGAAGGGGCCATTCAGGTCTGTCGTGCCAGCGGCCAAATCGACCGCCGAGGCCAGGCCGCTGAAGTCGCCCGCCAGCATGGCGGCGGTCGGCGTGGAGGTCTTCGTGTCCGTCGAGTTCCAAATGATCTTGGTGCCCTGGTAGTTGCCAAAGATGAAGAGCTTATCCTTCTTGATCGGCCCTCCGGCATAAATCCCGAACTGATTGCGCCGCAGCGTATCGGTCTGGTGGCTGAACCAGTCGGTGGCGTTCAGGGCGTTGTTGCGGATGTACCAGAAGGCGCCGCCGTGGAACTGGTTGGTGCCGCTCTTGGTGGCGATGGAGACCACCGC
>Ga0181520_10010858_pt1 | contig 12105 bp, 17 predicted proteins | sample PEATcosm2014_Bin_29_FD_132451 | JGI IMG/M metagenome (GOLD analysis project Ga0181520, IMG submission 132451) | Peatland microbial communities from MTU Mesocosm Facility, Houghton, MI, USA - PEATcosm2014_Bin02_30_metaG | ecosystem: Environmental > Terrestrial > Soil > Wetlands > Peat | place...
CTTTCACGGCGATAACACGGGTTCAAATCCCGTCGGGGACGCCAAATAGAATCAATAAGTTAAATAGGTTTGGTCCGTTCGCCCGTTTCCTTCCGGTGACGAATGGGTGACTAAGGACTGGATTCCCACTTGCAATGAAGTATTGGCGTGCCCGTGATAGTCCTGCGGATAGCGGTCCGGCTAGCAGTCATGGTGGTGGTTCTGCTGTTGCTGTGGTGCGGATGGATCGTTGTGCAGTGGATGATCGTGCGGGGGGTCAAACGAGCGTGGCACGCGCTGGGGAACGTGCCAGAGCCGATCCTTCGGGCAGTGGTCTTGGGGGGACTGGTCCTGCTGCTCGTCCGGTTATTGATGGTGCTGGCCCCGCCGCTCGCCCGGCTGTTGGTGGGGCTGCTAGGAGGTGGTCCCTGAGCGGAGGACCGTGAAGCATTCTTTTCTGGCGGCCCCCAAAGCGGAGTGATTCGCGGGTGATCCGCGCTCGATTCGCGGGTGATCCGCTGGCGCGGTATCGACGCGCAACAATAAGACATTCCTAATCAACGACATACAAAAGAATTACTTCCGGCCACCCTATGCCCCATTCGAGCCGGCGGGGGGGCGGCGCTTGTACCTTGTCGTTCCCATAATTTCCGCGCAAAAGGGCCTCACCGTTTGCCCCAGGATGCGCCGCTGGCAGTTGGGCGATGGTTTCCTATGGCCTACTGGAGAAGTAGTTGTTCTCTATGCGGGGGCGGCGGGATGACCTCCAGCACCTTTAAGACAGTGTATTTCGGAGGCAGCGATTCATTTTGCTCGTCATAAGAAACCTCCACGCAAACGTTGGCTCGCAAGGCCCCGCCGGGACGTAATCCTGCCCCATCATCATGAAATCTTGTAAGCCAATCACTATCTTGAATTCTCGCTTCAATGGTGCGTCCATCATAGTGAAACTCCCACATCGACGACCCTAGATAGTCTGGCTTTTTCACCTTGAGAATAAGTTCGTTGTTGTTCGTCACGGTTCGAATCGTTAGTAGTTCCGTCATTTCCGCATCGTTGATCCGCAGTGAGCGATTGAAGGGAATAGGCCCGTCATTGCGGCTCTCATAGGTTGCAGAATCACCTTCACTGAGATACTCCAGAGAGGCAGTCACGTCAGCGATATGGGCTGCTAGGCGCGTCCTTGACATTGGCGCATAGCCGAGGAGATTGCGAGCGTTTGTTTGTTCGGCTTGGAGAAAAAGTTCGGATTGAATCGTTTCCAACAGTTGCGGATCAGTGACGCTTGTGGCCTTGTCCAATGACCTAAGAAGGGCATATTTCCCTTTAACGGTGTATTCGCCTACGACCCGTTTCCAGTCGCCGCTCCTCAATGCCGCATCGTCTGTTGAGCGAAGTATGCTTGTAAACCAAGATTTGATCGATCCGGCTTCGACGTTCTCCAGGAGAAGGACAGGCTCAATCGTTACATCGACGCTCTTGACTAAATCACGATCAAACCGAGCCAATGCCTCTACCAGATCAACCATCGTCCGAAAAGGGCGCGAGGGATCGCCTTGCCCTTTGACGAAATCCACCGTAATAGCAAAGGCGGTTTCGGGGGCTTCAATCAACGTCGCGGGCATTGGCAGCGATTTTAGCACCAAAATTCTCCTCAAACTTAGCCACTACCAACCATTGCCCGCAGTTTAGGTTTCTTTGGAAGGCGGTGCCGCCTAGCATGGCAGTTCCGGCATATCCAAACGCCGCAGGATCCCCACCCGCCATTGGGCTTCGGGTCGTTGCAAATGACGGATCACGGAGTGATGGCTGCAGCCCACTATTTTGGAAATCGCAGTCGCGGACAAGCCTTCCCCGGCCAGCATCTCGGCTCGGCTTTTTACTCCATCTAGTTTCCAGGTTCGGCACTGGAGCCGTTCAGCGTCTTCCGGTGTTCGATGGCGAGCGCGGAAGGCGTGCTGGTACTCCAGATTCTTCTTTCGGTGATGCTCCACTGCACAACTTTGACAACGCTGCTGGCGGGGGCCGCGTGGCGCGTACAACGCCTCGCAGTCGATGCACGTCCGCTTCATCGCCTGCCCCCGTACCAATTTTGCCCGCTTCGCCATTCCGCGCTGCGCTCATGCGCGGTGAGGTTTTGGAGGTGGGCGTCTTTGATGAGATTGGAATAGGGCCGATCAAGAGTCCCGTGTAATTCGCGGCGGTCCTGATATGCGTACATCTCGTCTTTTGCCTTGTCCAACAGTTCGATGAAAAGGCCCGCCTCGGCTGCCCGGATGACGGCGCACACTTCGCCGTGCCACGTCTCGAATATGCGCCTTGCGATGGTTTTCCTGTCTTCTTCGATAGCGGTCAAACGAAAGTCGATTTTCCGCTGGCGCTCTTTCATGGCTTCGGGCGCTGTACGAGCTTCTTCGGACTCGGCGATCTTCGCCGCCGCCTCTTCTTGCTTTCCGTCCAACAGGAGCGTATCGGCTTGGCGTTGCGCTTCGCGCTCTCGGGCGGGCAGGAGCAGTTCAAGGTTCCGGGCCACATCTCTGATCGACACATACTCTCCCCGGAGCGATTGTTCTTCCGCGTCCAGCGGCGCGATTGCGTCTTCATACTGCCGGTCGCGCCGCTCGATGAGCGTGTCGTATGCCTGTTGCATGGTGCGAGTTATCTCTTCGGCGATGTTCTGAATTTCCTTGTCCTGCTCAAGCTGTTCTTGCATTGTCTTTCCTCTCCGCGCCCTTCACGGCGCCGGTAGTTTTCTGTATGTCTGCGATGGTGGCCTGAACGCGCTGGAAAGCCTCAGTGTTCCCAGCTTGCAATTCCAGGTCGGCTTTCTTCCGCAAATTGAAGATCGTGTATTCCGCGTTCTCCAGAGTGTCCATGCTTTACCTCTTTGCTGGTGTCAGGTTGAGCAAATAAGGACGGGCTACTTGCTTGAAATACTCGCCCTGCTCCGCTTCGCGTTCAAACTCACCCGCAATTGTTTCCATGCGATCGAGCGCCGCCTTGTCCATCAGGCTTGCGCCCTTCGCCACAGCGACATAGTGCCTGAATGTCTGCGCCGGGGTTTGCTGCGGAGCACGCGATCGTTGGGGCCGAGATGTGCAAGGAACTCGCGCATCTGGTTGGTGCTGGCAAGACTCGATTCATCGACAAAGTAGAAGTGCCGTTGTTGTGTCGTCGCGGGGGTGAACGAGCGGGCAAGGAACCAACCCGCGCCGCAGCTTCGATCAAACGGCGCTTGGCGAATTGGCCGAGTCCATCAAAACGCAAGGCATCCTTGCGCCTCTCGTTGTGCGACCCGTGGGCCAGCACTTCGAGATCGTCGCCGGAGCGCGGCGCTACCGGGCGGCGCAACTGGCCGGACTCGAAACCGCGCCCGTCCGCATCGTCGAACTGACCGACGCTCAGGCCCTCGAAACCAGCATCGTCGAGAACCTTCAGCGCCGAGACGTGCATCCGCTCGACGAGGCCAACGGAAATCTCGCCGCAATACACCCGGACGTTCGGGTAGTGGAGCTTTCTTTCATGTAACCCATCCTTTTCATCCGCTGGCTGGGCAGGAGTTGGAGCGAGCCAGCGGCCCGCCGCAGGAGAGCCACCGTCTGGTATCGTTTCACACCGCGGACGGGCGGCTGAGTTCAATCCCCTTATCGTTTACAGACTTGGTTGATCCCGATCCGTTCGTGGTCGTATCGGCGGCCCGTGCCTGGTTGGGGCTCAAAGACCTTCTCCGACTGACAGAGTTTGTCGATGAGGCGGGGCTCGGAGGCCAAAAAGATGTGTAAAGTAAACTTCGCCGCAAGTGTAAGAGTATTTTTGCCGTCATGTCGCTGGAAATCGTGCGGGTTTATGCGTAGATACGCTGTTTATGTGCTTGATTCATGCGGATATTTGCGTGTATTTGTGGGCGTAAACAGCTTGACACTCTTCAGAGTGCGGCATATTTATATTTACATGCAAGTGGGAGGACCTATGGAGAAGAGTCGGACTTCGCGCAAGACCCAGGCGCTGCGCCAGCATGGCAGCTTGAATCCTCGATCGGAAGGAGTCAGCAATGAGTTGTTCCAGACCCACGAGTTCTTCGATCCTGACGACCTGGTGCAGGTCAAGTACGAGATGCTGCGCCAGGTTGTGGTTGAGCACAGTACCGTTGCCGAGGCCGCCGCCGGGTTCGGCTTGTCACGGCCGTCCTATTACGAGGCGGAAGCAGCGTTCGAGGAAGGTGGGCTGCTGGGGCTGGTTCCCCAGAAGCGCGGCCCGCGGCGGGCGCATAAGTTGAGCGCGGAAGTTATGCAGTTCCTGCGTGCCGCGAAAGCAGAAGATCCAACCCTGAGTGGAGCCGTTCTCCGGGAGCGGCTCTGGACAGAACGGCGGCTGCGTGTTCATCGGCGAAGCATCGAGCGCGCCTTGGCGCGCGGACAAAAAAAACTGCCGACGCCGATGCTGGAGCCGAAGTAGTCGCCATGCCGGGCAAAGAACTGGCCAAGTACTACGAAGAACTGCGCGCACAGGCTCTGGCCGGCGTAGGTCGAGGTCTTGGCCTGACTCTGTTTCTGCGGGAGGGGATGTGCTCGTGGATGCGCGCATGCGCACAGAGCATCGTTGCCGCACAGCGAGCGGTGGCAGAGCGCGTGGTTGCTGTCGGTCGCGGCGAGGTAGTAGTACCTGCGGAGTTCACGATGTTGCTGGCCGGGCTTGCACTTCATGTCTGTGAGGAGGTCATCCAACCATGATCGAAACCGGCAGTAAAGTGACGGCCGTACATCTGGAGAGAACCGCATATCTTTATGTGCGGCAATCAACGCTGCGGCAAGTCTTCGAGCATACGGAGAGCACCAAGCGGCAATATGCCCTCAAGCAGCGGGCGGTGCAGCTTGGCTGGCGGGCCGAGCAGATCACGGTGATCGACAGCGACCTGGGCGAATCCGGAGCTTCGATGGTGGACCGCGATGGCTTCCGCAAGCTGGTGGCGGAGGTCAGCATGGGACGCGCCGGCATCGTGCTCGGCCTGGAAGTATCGCGGCTGGCGCGCAACTCCGCGGACTGGCATCGACTGCTTGAGCTCTGTGCGTTCAACGACACGCTGATCCTGGACGAGGACGGCATCTACAACCCAGGCGCCTTCAATGATCGCCTGTTGTTGGGGTTGAAGGGCACGATGAGCGAGGCGGAACTGCATGTGATGCGGATGCGCATGATCGGCGGAGTTCTCACCAAAGCGCGTCGTGGTGAGCTATGCCCTTTGCTGCCCATCGGCTTCGTATATGACGAGGAGAATCATGTCGTACTGGACCCCGATCAACAGGTGCAGCAGTGCATGCACCTGATCTTCTCCCTGTTCCGCCGTACCGGGTCGGCCTATGCGCTGGTGCGTCACTTCAGGAATGAAGGCCTGTTGTTCCCGCAGCGTCCTCTGTACGGGCCCAACCGCAACGAACTGGTCTGGGTTCCACTGCAGCGCAGCACGGTGATGCGTGTGCTCAATAATCCGCGTTACGCTGGTGCTTACTTCTTCGGACGTACGCGAGGGCGGCGCCGACCGGAGGGTGGGCGGCCCACCAGTTCAAGAATGGTTCCCCGCGAACAGTGGCATGCGCTGATCCGGGAGGCGCATCCAGGTACATTACCTGGGAAACGTTCGAAGCGAACCTGAAAAGGCTGGAGGAAAACGCCCGCGCACATCCTGTCCGCCTGAAGGTGCCGCCGCGCGAAGGTCCGGCGCTGCTGCAAGGCCTGGCCCTGTGCGGCAACTGTGGCAGGCGAATGGGAATACGCTATCACTGGCGCGGCACCGATCTGGTCCCAGACTATCTATGTCAGGGTCAGGCAATCGAGAAGCTCGAAAAGGCTTGCATGTCGATCCCCGGCGCCAACGTGGATGCCGCTGTCAGCCTCTTGCTGTTAGAAGCGGTGACTCCGGTTGAGCCGGAAGTCTCGCGGTTTCAACTTGCGCTGTCCGGCTCCTCAACACCGCTGCAAGCCATTGCAAGAGAAACCCGGGTGGGATTGCGTGGCCAAATTCGAGCGGTATGTCTTGCTAGGAAGGCTTGAGCGGCAGTTTGAGAACAGTCGGCCTTGCGTCCGGCGTCTATAGGGGATACGGAGATATATATCTCTATTTAAATGAGTTATTACGATTGACAGAGCCTATCCAAGGAACACGGCGCTGCCCTAGATTTAGACTTCCATTTCGCATTCACGCTTGCCTGTTCAAATTCACAAATTCCCTTGACTTTGGTGCGTAATATTGTCAAGCAGAGCGTAAACTGTAAAGTGAATTGTAAAGTCTGTCGATGACAGAATCAGAATTCGTCCCTCGGAGGAAGTAAAGGACATGGGCGAGAAAATGCAGCACGCACCGATTTTTTTCACGATTGGACAGGTGCGCTTTAATCCAATTTTGGATATGCATCGCCATATCGAGGCTCTTCAGACAGAGTTTCGAAAATACAGCTTTTCTGGATTCAACGAGGAGGACGTGTCTTCCATCCAAGTTGAAACGTCAAGCATACCGCCTAGGATTGTGACTAACAATCAAAAGCGGTGGAGATTCACTAATTCCAAGAAAACTGGCGAGATCATCCTTTCTCCGAATTCAGTTCTATATCGGACAACCCAATACGAAACATCGGAAGAGTTCATGGCGCGCCTTTTGCACGCAATTCGGATCGTGCACAAGGAAGTGAATCTCGACTACGTCGAGCAGATTGGATTCAGAACGCTCGATGCCATCAGGCCAGATGAAGAGCATCCTCTTGATGTCTTGATCAAACCAGAATTGCTCGGCTTTTATTCGAGCACTGACGACGACATCAAACAGAGTATCCTCGAAGGCACATCACAAATCGGATCTGCACATTTCTTGGTGCGGCGTGTTGTGATCATCCATGGGGGACTGGGGATTCCTATCGATTTGATGCCCATTTCGCTCGAAATCGATGCGCGATTCAAGTCGATTAATGGATGGCACGCTGTCCTTGACACGGATTACGCTGCGCGCGAGCAATTCGACTTCGACATTGACAGTATCAAAGGGCGCCTGCAAGAAGTGAAGGAGGGAGCGTCAAGGGCATTCCATGGCGCCGTCTCGAAGGTAGCATTGGAATTGTGGAGGTAGGGTGATGAATGAAATAGGAAATTCCGCTGCCATCCTCTATATGCGGGGGAACAAACAGCCTTTTATTGTTGCTGCGACTCTATTTGGGGCGCTCATCGCAGGCACAGGCGGAAACTACTCGCAAAACAACATGGAATTGGTCTCCACATGGACCAATGTTCCGGCAATTGCAATCAGCGTTACGTCGGCTGCAAACCGCAAGTCGTATTTGCAGAACATCAGCATTCCCGAGGCCATTCGTCAAATTCGTGAAAAGCTTGGCCTCAAGATGTCTGAGATTGCCGACATTTTTGGGGTCTCGCGACAAGCTGTTTACCTCTGGCTAGATGGTAAGAACCTGAAGCCAGAATATATTCAGCGCATATGGGACATTAGTCGTATCGCGGTCCAGCTGCAAACTGTCGGCATTGAAAGGCCTGAGCACTTCATTCATCGGCCCGTCTCAGCGGATGGACTTACTTTATACCAGCTACTATCAAGAGGTGAGAACGTGGACATTGCGTTGTCATTTCTTGAAGAACAGTCCGTTGCGGAGCGACGTATTCGTGATAGGGCTTCCATTGAATCTCAAAGTGCGAGGGCAAGCAGGCGCAATGTTTCGTCGGTTATGGAATTGTCTTCGCCAATTTTGGACGAGTCCAATGGCTGAATTCAGCGACCATTCTGCCGCCTCATCTTCTGCTGTGGGCGAGGCGGCTATGAAGCTGAAGCAGGGATCTATTCTTCCAAAAGAAGCGCGCGATCGGCTCGGATTATCGGCTATCGAAGGTAACAAGGACCCCGTGATCATCGTCATATCGCACGACTGCGATCTGGCTAAGCCGTCTGAACTCGAGCCCGAAGTGGAGTTGCTGCATGGGCGAACCAGAAATGAGTTGAAACCAGGCTTGCCATACGGACAGAGCCCACGTTTGCTGCACGTCGAATTTGTACGGCACAAAGAGAGGAAAGTCCTCGAATTGTGCGCTTTGAACAAAGTCACAAGACCAAAATCGGAGCTCATCAACGTCGATCCCGATCCCGACAGCAATTTGGAACCCAATGGGGTAGACATTCTGCAGGGATGGCTAGCTGCGCGTTACAGGCGAGCTGCATTTCCTGACGATCTTGACGCTCGACTGAAACCGCTGAAGAAACGACTACAGTCCGTCGGGAGCAGTGATCCAGGATCCATCATAGGGGTTTGGATGGGATTTTCTCCCGAAGAAAATCATCTTGACGATAACGTCCCGTATGAGCTTTGGATTAAGATCGTTTACTCGACGTTGGTGTTCGACGCCAAAGCGAAAGCAGAACAGGAGGCCGAAAAACTTCGTGCGAGTTTTGAGAATCTGTTCCTTGAGAAGGGAATGTGGAAATCTATCGATCTACGGACCTGTGAGGCGATTGCCGACACTGCCTTTACGGTATGAGATCTTTTTCGCTATAAACAGTGGCGATTGGAGCACCTCAGTTTGAGGCAAGACCCGCCAGAAGAGTATATCTAGCGTTCAAAGAACATCATTCCTAAGCCGGAAATATCCAAATCATCCACCGTAAATAGGCCAATCTGCTCACCGTGCTCAGTCTAGGCTGGCCAGCATAGGCCGGTTCGGGCTCGTCCCGAAAAACGTTTTAGGCTTCGGTCGCCTCCTCATTGAATTTCGACCATGGAATTTCCTTAAGTCTGTTGGCAAGCTGTTCCGCGTCCTTCACCTGGAGCCAACTGACATCAAAGTACCTCTTGCTGTTGTACATTCCGCCCGGGCTATCCTTGCGGCAATCGGTGTCGTAAAGCGGTCCGAGAAGGAAAACCCGCGTCGGAAATCCCCCCGAGCGAAGGTCATGAACCTTTGTCATAGCAAGCTTCTTGAGTTCTTCCTTGGCGCGGGAAACGTTCTGCCATTTCACCTTGGCCAAGTCGACACCTTCAACGTCGACAACCGCTTCTATTAAGGCAACACGCTCGATGCGCTTTTCTCTATACATGCCGAAATACTTACAACGAATATGACTGTACGCCCCACTGGTCGCTGGGCACATATATACCCTCCCAACAAGCACATCGTCCGGCAGCCCAGCACAATTCACAACGTCGAGTCGTCTCTCCCAGGACGGAAGTAGCCCCTGCTCGTCGAGGTAGAGTCTGAATTCCGCGACGGCGTCGTCGAGATTCTTCGGAAGGTGGGGGAGTTTCAGCGCAAGAACAAAATCCTCGAACGAAAGCTCCTTAAAAAGGATCGAGCCTTTATATCTGCTGGCGCATAAATCGTGTACATTCGCGAATTTCTTTCTTTCTTCAGACTCAAAGTTGGATAGCGCGACGAGAACTTTAAGGCCCCGGTCCTCGCTGTCAAGAGCAGCCAAATGCTGCGCAAGCTGCTTATCGTAGAACCAATCCCAGTTCTTTGTCTCAATGTAGATGGTGAAAGCGGGCTGTAGGACAAGGCCGTCTGGGATGGCGGAGCCTTTGCGAACCTGCTGACGAAACCGCACTCCGATTTGATCGCCGAGCTCTTCACCGATCAGCGTAGTCATCACCTCCGCAAGGAACTTTGGGTTTTCCTCGTAGAGCATCTTTAGAAGGAGCAAGCAGTAGTTCGTCGTGCGGTTCTCGCCTTGAGAATAGCCTGAAAAGAGACTGATTGCCCTGCTCATGTCTTTGGTCCCTTATAGCGTTCTAGACGGAATAACATTGTCCGAATTCAGTTTAGTCCCACCAATTCAGAGCCAAGAGTGGATTTAGTAATGAAAACGCCCATCGCACGCCCATTCTTCGGCAAATCACTCGGATTTGAGTTCAAGGGGGAGGCGATCTCCACTCTTCATGATGAATCCGGCACTGGCCTGGACCGACAACTTCGAATTGTCCTTCGAGTGCGGTCTTGCTCTCCAGCGACGTCCACATCCCGACGCTGAGGGATGCTCCGCCCTGGCGCCGCTCAATTTCAATGGGCCACAATGCCCGACAACCTTACACCGAGCGTGGGGCCGCACTGTCCCACCCATGGCGGCAAGCCTCCGGTGCGCTGGCCAGCCCCGAGCCGGACCAATCCTTCCCCTTCTCCCTTCCATCTCATTCGACGAACAGTGGACCTGAGCGCGATACGGCGCGCCAGAACTGCTGTTCCCGCGCCCTTTCGCTGGAGTCCGCTATGCCTTCGATCATTGAGTCGTTTACCGTCAGGTACGCCTTTCTGAGTCCGCTCTTTCGTTCTGCCTTTTTCTTCGAGAACGATCAGTACAACTCCCCGGCTGCCGCCTTTGAAGCAGCCAAGATACTCAGCCGCCCCGATCGCGTTTCCTTTATCGGCTGGAACATCCAGCCTTGGGACGCGAGACGACTCGGCAAGAACATCCCCAAAAGCTGGATGCGCCCGGACTGGGAGGCTGTGCAGCTCGACATCATGCTCGATATTCAGCGTTCGAAGTTCTCCTGGCCGGTTCTACGCGAAATGCTGCTGGCCACCGAGGACGCCCAACTCGTCCACGGCAATGCGTGCCACGACAATTTCTGGGGCGTCTGCGGGTGCCAGGCCCTTCCGGCTGGCAAACAGAAGTACGGCATCAGCTCACGTTGTAGCGGCAACGGCGGCAACCGACTCGGCCTCATCCTCATGCAGGTGCGTCAGGAGATTCGCGGCGGCCTCCACCTCACTCCGTTAGTGCCAAAGTGTGGCCCAGCAGCTGAAGCCACGACCGAATTGCAGGCTGGAAAACACGCGGCCCAATGGACGTCTGCCGTTACCTAATCCGAAATGGCTTCCATCTGGCGACCGACGCCGGTTTAACCCATGCCGCCGGAGCCTGCGTCGAATCCCAAGGCGAACAGCGGGCAGGGATGTGTCGCCGCATTGGCCGTGCGGGATAACGAGTTCTGGGATTTCCCCGGGCGGATTTATGGGTGCTTATGGGTGTATATATGGATGAGAGGCCAGATGTTCGAGACCGCCGACATCCCGATCACACTCGAATTGCTCACGCTCATCGCGGAAATCGATGAGTTCAAAGGGGCGTGGCGCGCGCTGGGAACCCTGGCGCCCGAGCGCCTGAGCGCCCTGCGCCGCGTGGCGACCATTGAGAGCATCGGCTCCTCGACGCGCATCGAGGGCAGCAAACTATCCGACCGCGATGTAGAGCGGCTGCTCGCCAATCTGGAGATCAAGTCCTTCGCCAGGGCGAGCAGTCGATCCAGCATCGACGCAATAATGTCTGCATGTCTCCGTCGCAGTAAGCGGTTGATTGCGATGTAGGCATAGTCTCTGTCTGGTGTCCATCCAATGAGCGAATAGGCGCGCGTAAGACTGCCAAAGCGAGAAGAGTAGCAAGAACTCGAAGGCATATCCTCTGTTTCGTCGATGAGGATTCCTGAGAGCTGTCCCTGAGCCCGCAGCAATTCCCGAAGCTTTTCAAGAAGATCCTGATCCGAGAGATGGTGATGACGGGCTTCGATGATCGACCTCGCCTTTTCAAAAACACTCACCGGGATGATGGGTTCGAATGCACCGTCGCGCCAGATCCACATTTGCGTTGGGTTGTTAACGCGCCGGTGTTTGAGTTTGAAGGATCGGCGGTTGTAGATGTTAGCGCCGATATATTTAGGGTTGGTCAGTACCTGGTGGACAGTCGCGCGTGTCCATGGACGTCCCTCTTCTCCAAAAACTCCGCGACCGTTCAACTCGGCCGTGATCTCGCGTTCTATTTTCCTTTGAGCGACAAACAGTTCGTAAATCTGACGAACTGTCTCAATCTCCAATTCCGGGCCCGGAACCAGGATGACGCGATCTGTCTGCAGGCTTTTTCGCTCTCCTCGACCTAACAGCCCCTTGGGATTCCTGTCCCGGTCAATCAACTGTCGCCGCAGACCATATCCGGGAGGACCACCTTGACGGAATCCCAGTTCGATCAGTCGACACTGCCCGGAAAAGACCTTGACTGACAGCTCCCGGCTGTATTCGGCCGCCATCGAACGCTTCAACGTTTTGAGAACGGAAGATGACATGCTCCCGTCGTTCTCGAACTGCTCAGCGCAA
>Ga0181520_10010859_pt1 | contig 12104 bp, 20 predicted proteins | sample PEATcosm2014_Bin_29_FD_132451 | JGI IMG/M metagenome (GOLD analysis project Ga0181520, IMG submission 132451) | Peatland microbial communities from MTU Mesocosm Facility, Houghton, MI, USA - PEATcosm2014_Bin02_30_metaG | ecosystem: Environmental > Terrestrial > Soil > Wetlands > Peat | place...
CCCCCTGGCACACTCAACGGCCCCAAACGGCCACATCAGGGCGGAAACATGGGGTAAACGACTTTCTCACAATCGCACGAACCCCACGCGCTCATAGGCGCGAAGGAAAGCGCAAGAGGCTCGATATGTGCCAGTTAAGTCCCCATGGAAGAAATGGGCTGCCGGACAAGGCGTCCGGCGGGAGGGTGCCGCCGTGATCCGGGGCAGTGCGGGTCGTCGCCGAATCGTGGGCCATGTGTGCATACCTGGTATCCGCAACGCGCCGCCAGGGCGCGATGGTTCCCGTTTCCCGATTGCACGGTGCGAGCGAGACGCCCTACAGTATCTACATACTGTACGTAGCCCAGTGCCGTGTACTCTTGTCCTTGGCGCAGAGAGCGTGCCGACTGGCTACACTGACCGCTCGCTAAGCCAGTCTATCCGACGAGATTCCGCTAAGAGGGCCAAGCCAATCGTCTGACCGAAATCCGACAATGTGGCAGAAGCCCCGCAGCCGCAGGGGATGCAGGCCGACGCGACTGGCTGGCGACTGACCTGCGACTGACTGCCAGTCAGGAGGTCGGTCGGCAGTCAGTCAGTAGTCAGTCAACCGGCTTCCCCTTTCTCGTTGGGGATCGGCGGCACACCCGGCTCGGAGGCCGTCGCCTCCGATCACCCTTGCCTGTCGCCACCTCTCCTCCCCCACCGTCGCCCTGTCCCCATCTCATCTCCCCCACCGGCACCCTTCCCGTGCCGCCTCAGGCCGACCCGCCGTATCAGCCGTGCCCGAAGTACCAAAGCCTTCGCCCTACCGCTCCCGCCGCCACCTCGCCTCCGCCCCAGTTACCCTTGCCTCCGGCCACCTCCCCTCCCCCACCCTCGCCCTGTCCCCACCTCCCCTCCCCCGCTGCAACCTTCGCCTGCCGCCTCACGCCCGTCGCCCCACCAGATCACCCATACCCCGATGTGCCAAGGCCTTCGCCCTGCCGCCCCGCCGCCACCTCGCCTCCGCCCCCAGTAACCCTTGCCTCTCGCCACCTCCCACTCCCCCACCGTCGCCCTGTCCCCACCCCGCCGCCCCCACTGGCACCCGGCTCCTGACCGCCTGCCCACCGGCCTGGCCAGCTAACCGTCATCCTACCTGTAGACCTACCGCTGCTATCCACGGCAGGGCAGATCGTCCTATCAGCCTTCCCACAGGCAAGCCCACCTTTAGACCTGCCATGTGGGGCAAACCATCATCACGACCCATGAGCCTACACGGGGGAACGATACCTCCTACTGGAACGGATACCGTGTGGATGGTCATAGGAAGGGCTGGACTTGATGGTGCCAGAGTAGGAGTAGGGCAAGGCAGAGTAGGGCTGGTGGGGCTTGGTAGGGTTAGAAGCTGTGGGTACGGCTGGGCAACGGCCGGTGGGGCTAGAACTGGGGTCGGGGGTTGGCCACGGGGATGCCCCTCCCCGTCCGCGCCGCACATCTCAGAACCCGTGCAGATATACGGCTATGGAAGAAATGGCCGACGCGGGAAGACCGAAGTAGCAGGGGTCGGTGACGCCTGGGGTCTGGAGCGAGGCAAGTGTACGGTCTCAGGAGTGGATGTAAGACGCAATCCCCTGAAGGAGCGAACATGACGTGCCCCCACTGCGGTAACGAGATCAACGAACTGATCCAGCACCAGACGCACGTTACGGTGCGACACGAAGGGTACTGCTTCACCAGCACCGGCGCCAACAAGGTGGCCGTCGAGTACGGGTCGGGGTTGTTGGACAGCACCGAGACGACCGACGAGACCGAGACCACCTGGCGCTGTCCCCGCTGCGACGGCGACGTTGAAGCCGAGAACCCCGAGACCGGGGCGCGGCTGGAGGTGAACGAGATATGAACACGCCGCAAGCGACCGACCCGGAATTCACCGCCGCCGCCAATGTGTACAACGTGCTGGAGTGTGTGGGCGACGACTGGTATGAGTACGGCCTGATGGAGAAGCCGCCTGCCGACGCCTTCGAGTACAGCGCGGCGCTGCTCGACGCCGACGGCAACGAGGTTGGTGCCTGGGATTCGATGGACGAGGGGCTGGCGATGCACCCGAAGCAGTACCTGTCACGCCAACAAGCCCAGCGCACCTGCGACGAGATTCTGGCGGATGTAGCTGCCGGGAACATCGAGGCTTGGTTCACTCAGACCAGGAGGGCCGTATGAGCGCAGTTGAGTCCGCAAACCAGTCCACTGAGGCTGAAGGGTACGAGTATCGCTGCGTCACCTGCGGCGTCTACCTGCGCAGCGAGGCCGAAGTCCGGGATCACTGGCTGCCAGTCTCCGAGGGCCACAGCGTGTTCGTCCACTGCCGGACGGGGAGAGCGTACCATCAAACCATCGAGGGGCTGCACCAGCGCAGTTGGGAGATCGACCCGGCCTCGATCCCCACGAACCCGGAGGGAAACCCAGCCATGAGAGAGATGATCGAAAAGGTTCTCACCCAGGTCGGCGAGCGTGCGATCCACGAGCGTGACGGCGACCTCGTGCCGTTCCCCGATTCCCTGCAATCCCTCGAGTCCGGCGTGAACAGGGACGGCCTGGCACTGGACGCGACACTGCGGGCCGCCCTCCAGGACGCCTGGGAAGCCTGCGACGGCGAGCAGGCCGAGGAGGGCGAGGAGGGCGAGGGGTGCTTCGTCCGCGCGCTACGTAACACCATCGCCGATTTGGAGTTCGTCATCGGGGTCGCGGAGGAAGTCTTTCAGGCCGAAAAGACGGCCTGATGACGGTCGGGGTTTCGCGGGGGCCGAGTGTACGGTCTCAACACAGTGTGTAGCGACGCACATCACAGATCGAGCGCACCGGGAGCCAACAGCATGGCGACATATGGCGAGTCCACGAGAAGCAACTACTTCGGAGTCAAGGACAAGGCGGCGTTCGCCCAGTTCTGCGCCCGCTGGAGCCTGGAGATGATCGAGGAGGACGGTGACTGCGGCTTCCTCGCGGAGGACGGCATCCCGCCTGAGATCGGCAAGGATTGCGACGAGTGCGACCAGCAAGGCAGCGGCAGTGCCAAATGCCGCGAGTGCGCCGCGCAGGACAAGCGCGACGAGGAGGCGGACTTCGGCGCTGAGTTGTGCGAGCAGATCGTGTCCGGGGCTGTGGCAGTCGTCATCACCGTGGGGCAGGAGTCGATGCGCTACCTCAGCGGCGATGCCGCGGCCTACAGCCCAGATCACGACGATCCGCTGACGATCAGCACTTACGACATCTACAAGCTGGTCAAGGACAAGTGGGGCGTCGAGACAAGGCCAGCCGAGTATTGAGGCATCACCATTCCCGACGGGCACCGACGAGGCTGAGAGTAGGGCGAGTGTGGGCTCCCAGCGCAGCACATAGGACGCACACCAACTCACGGGCACGAAGGATGACGATGGCAGACCCGAACATCGAGCCGGACAAGGCGCAGACGAGAAGGACCTATCTGGCGTGCATGGCCTGGCAGTTCGATGACGACGATACTCTGGGGCCGCGCGTCTGGCCGGTCTACATCGAGGCCCGTGAGCGGCCGACTGCCGAGCAGATCGTGCTGGCGGTCGCCCGCGAACACGCGAAAGAGAACCCGCAGACGGAGGCAGACCGACTGGCCGTCGTGGCCCGCTTCGCCGAAGAGATGAACCTGGAGTTCGCCTCCCATGTGGGGGCCTTCGCCTACTCCGCAGACGATGAACGTGTGATCCACAACGCCGACGACCTGAAGCCGCCGGACGGCTTGAAGGTTGACACGGATACAGGCGGGCTCAAAGTCGGCGACGAGACGTACGGCGTGTATCCGGCTGCACCTGGCGACGACGACAGCGAGTAACACGACCCGGTCTCGACCACGAAACGAGGGATCACATGAGCAAGGTACACGTCGCGCTATATCGCCCGATTGACAGCACGACTTCGGAGGTCGTCGGGGCCAGCGTCATCCGCGAGAAGGCCTCGGACGCACTCGCGGCCCGCATCCGCGACGACTTCGAGGACGAGATCAGAGGCCTCGGCATCTCGCCCGAAGCCTGGAGCATCGTGGATCACATGGACGAAATCATGGCAGGCTCCGGCGCTGACGCCCGTGTGGTGGAGGCAGACCTGCTGTAGATCGAGCCGTACCAGACACCAAACCATCAAGGAGTATCGAATGCAGAACGCAGCACAGAGCATCGCCAAGCAGAGCGGAACCACGGTCGTGTTCTCGACCCCGGTGTTGAGCGCCGAGGCCTCAAAGGGCAACCAGAAGCACTGGCAGGGGCACATCCTGAAGGGGAGCGAGGGCGACTGGTATACCGCCGCGTCGTTCTGGCAGGACGTTGCCTCCGGTGCACCCACGATCCAGCACAGCGCCCCGGTGCGCATCCACGGGAAGAACATCGGGCGGGCGAACGAGACGACGCCGGCGGATCAGGCACGCAGTGAACTCGATGCCACCACGAACAAGAAGCGGGACAAGGGCTACCGGGCTTTGGGCGAGACCGAAGCCGAGCTTCCGCTGCCGATGCTGGCGCACAAGTGGGGCGAGCGCAAGCACTCCGTCGCCGGTCAGGCGTTGGCAGCGCAGCCGAAGCTGGACGGGTGTCGGGCGCTGTACCAGTCCGGGCGCAGCATGTGGAGCCGCAAGGGCAAGGACTTCATCGCTGAGGTCTACGCCCACCTGCAGTTCGACACGCAAGGCTACATCACCGACGGCGAACTCATGCTGCCCAAGCCGGGCACGTTCCAGGAGAGCATGAGCGCGGTCAAGAAGTTCCGACCGGGCCTCTCCGACCAGCTTGAGTACCATGTCTACGACCTGGTGCTGCCGGACATGGCGTTCGAGGAGCGCAGCATCGCCCTCAATGGGATCGTCGACGCCGCGTCTCGAAGCGCGGGTGACGGGTTACGTGTCCGCATCGTGCCGACCATCCTCATCCATAGCGACGACGATCTACTCGCCGCCCACGCCAGGTTCGTCGCCGATGGTTACGAGGGCACCATCATCCGCACGCTGGACGGGCTGTACAGCGTCGGCCACCGCAGCGTCGATCTGCTCAAGCACAAGGACTTCGTAGACGCCGAATACCTGGTCGTCGGAATCACTGAGGGCCGGGGCAACATGCAGGGCGCGGCCATCTTCCAGTGCGTGACGGCTGCCGGACAGCCGTTCGATTGCAGCATCAAGGGCACGATGGCAGAGCGGCGGCACTACTTCCAGAACCCCGGCGACTACGTGGGGCGGCAGTTGACCGTCCGCTACCAGAAACTCTCCGACTCCGGCATCCCCCGCTTCCCGGTCGGCCTCAGCGTGCGCGACCACGATCTGCAAGGGTAGCAGCCAGGCGACAGGCAGGCTGTCTTTCCGAAGCTGGCCTGCCTGGTCGCCGAGAAACTGGCCGCCCGGCTCCGTATCCCCACCACAAGGAGGGCGTCATGCCCAAGTTCAGAGTCCGCTATGCCCGGGTCGTCATCATGGAGACCATCGTGGAGGCACCGACCGAGGGGGATGTGCAGGACGAGGGGCTGCCGGGCGTCTACGCGGGCCTCTCCGACGGGCCGGACGAGTACGTGCCGAAGGAACTGTTGCCCGCGCATGTGCGCGAGATTCAGGATCAGGACTTCATCTGGGAGGTTACTCCCGTGGACGATGACGGGGACGGCCTCACAGACGACGCCATAGACGCGCCATGACCTGGGCAAGCCAGGCTGGAGTAACAGGCTGTCGCCCGGCAATCACAAGGAGACCCCAACGATGTCGCGAGTGCACTTTCTGTACAGCGTCAACACCAACGAAGCGGGCGACGAGCGATACCTGGCGGCCCTGCACAGGCAGGAGATCGCCAGGGCGCGGGCCGAGACGCTGAAGCTGCCCCACGATCTGGAGCACAACGACCCCTACCAGGACTTGGTCGTGAGCGTGCCGGACGACCGGGGGATCGAGTATGCCGACCTACTGGAGCCGGGCACGTACATCGTGCAGTGCGAGAACACCTTGCAGGCGTCGGCCTACTCGCGCCTCTGCTCAGGGGCGGATACCGATGTTTGCCTGCCCGAGGAACCGTACGCTTGGGAACAGGCGTCGCCGGGCTGCGGGTAACACCAGCCCCACCCCCACAACCATCTCACGGGTGCGAAAGCCGGTGCCATGCGGAAGATCACCATGCGCGTGCACATCACGGCCACAGTGACAGTCAACGCCGACGATGACGTGACGGTCCAGGCCATTGAGGACGGTCTGCGCCTGGCATTGGATGCGCCCGGAGCCGACCTGGAGGACGCGAGCATCGAGCATCTCGAACTGGATGTCACCGACAGCAGGTAGAGGCGCAGATCGAGACCGTCCTGCATCCCCTGGTTGCACCTCAAGACGGTAACAGCAGACGCGGGAGTACACCGACATGGCAGGCAAGCAGGAGTTCGCCTTCGTCTGCTTCACCAACGCCGATGCCCAACGCCTCTGCCGGGCGGTAGCGTCCGAGTACCGGATTGAGGGCACCGTCCAAGAGATGCCCTGCGGCGAGCGCACCTACTACGCGACGGAGTTCACGCGCATCACCCACCTCAAGCGGGTTCAGATCCAAGCCTTCTGCACCGGCTGGAATCTCGGCCGACATGGTTAGGAGAGATCGACATGACACGAGTGACACAGAAGCAACTGCGCGACCGGGTACGCAGGCTGCAGCGCGGCGGCTATGACATCAGCATCGCCTGGGCGTACGGCAAGCCCCGCTGCTACAACGCCGACGAGAGCGCCGAGTTGTCCCCGCGCTTGCCGACCGGCCAGATGGACTTGTGGCTTGACGCCTTCATCTGCGGTCTCGAGACCGAGGAGCGCCGCGCCCGCGAGCAGCCCAGCCTGACCTACCATCGCCGGGTGGCTCCCTACCACGTCAGCTTCCAGGACGACTGGGACATCAGAGAGCGGGGCGCAATCGCGAGCCTGGAGGACATGGAGGAGCCGGGCGATGGTATCCGGGTCTGTCGCGACGGAATGCCAGTGTACGAGATCATCATGGGCGAGGACGATGGGCTGGACATCCTGGCAGTTGACGGCAGCACGACCACGGACGCGGGCGACGGCGCGGGAGCGGTCGCGGAAGTCAAGCGGCTCTTGGCCGCCTGACTCGGACAGCAAACCTCAAGGAGGCGCCTTCCATGCTCACCCCCGAACAGAAGCGCGTGGCGCTGCAGGCGATGGCCAAGACGGAAGCTCAACTGCGGGAGGAGTTCGAGTTCTACGACGACACCGGAGACCTGGACACGGCGGGGTACATCCGGGACTCCATCCTCGCCGGAGGAAGCTACCTCTCGGGGATGGACCTCCGACACCGGACGCAGCACAACCTGCGCGTCGCGGCTGGCCCCGACGGCGCGATCTTCCTGTGCGACGACTACGTGCTGTACGAGGCGAGCGGCTACATCGGCTGCGAGGGCTTCTGGGAGGCGGTCGAGGGGGTATGCGACGCGCTCAAGGCCGTATCGAAGCATCTGCCCAGGCGCTACGACTACCAGGCGATTGTGGCGTATGCCGATGCTGACGCCGAGGACATCGCCCTGTACAGCGCGCTGTTCGACCACGACCCGACCGAGGAGGAGGTATGGCAAGCCATCGCCGATGAGGCGGGCGAGGCCGCCGAGGACTTCAAGACCCTCTACTACGGTTGGGAGCCGCACCGCTTCGAGATCGTCGATCTGAGCGGGCAGCACCGCTACAAGCCTGACGACGACTATCAGGTGCAGATGCAGACCGTGGATGCGGACGGGAACATCTGCTCGCGCTTCGCCATGTTCGACTTCACGCCGACCGAGGAGCAGGCGTTCGAGATCATCGCCCGGTACGAAGGGGTGTCGGTCGAAGACCTGCGGACGGAGTACGACGGCGCGCTCAACCGGCAACTCACGGTCGTCAACCTGAGCGACTGGCAGCGCTACTCGCGGGTGAACTTCCCCTCTGGCGACACGGAGCAAGGGTAACAGACCGGCAACCGGCACTGTCGGACTGCCAATGAGATCGGAGAGACCATGTCACGAGTGCAGTTTCACTATGCCGCGACCGCGGCTGACGGCCAAGCCGAGTACACTCAGGCGCTTGAGGTGCAAGATCGGGTCGCAGCCCTCGCTGCAGACCTGATCCTGGTGTGCGACGCCCGCGAGGAAGGCGACGGCAACGAGGTCATCAAGGACCTGATCGTGAGCGTCCCCGACGAGCGGGCAAACGCCTTCGCCGAGGCCCTGGGCGACCTGCGCCCCACGTCTGACGTGCTGTGCGAGAACGGCCTGCAGGCCCTGGGGATCGAGGCTCTGGGCTTTGCCAGCGAGGTGTGCCTGGATCGCCTGGAAACCTGGGAACAGAACGCGATGCGGGGCATCACGGTCATCACCTGGGGGACGAACGACTACCTGGGGTCAGACGGGCAGGCGCTCTACCTGGCCGAGACAGCCGACGAGTACGAGGCCGTCGAGTTGAGCCTCGTCGCTGACATCATCGAAGAGGAGAACCTGCAGGACAACACCCGCCTACGGCAACTCGTCGCCGACGACTTCTGCGCCAGCGACCTCTACGAGGTCATCACCGAGGAGACCGACCAGCGTGTGGACGGCCACGACGTGGATCGGACGACCCGGTTGCAGCGCATCGACGACCTGAAGCAACGCCTCCGAGACCTGCTGCAGGGCGAGGCAGACGAGCCGTGTGAAGCGTGCGAGGGGAGGGGCTGGGCGGTCTTCGAGAGCCATCACGAACATGGCATCACGCCCAACTGCCTCCAGCGCTGTGACGCCTGCGGAAGGTTCGAGGACGACATCCAGGCTGCCGACGCCAGCGGCCTGACCTATACCGTGCGTGACCGGAAGACCGGCGCGCCGTGCGAGGCAAACGCCGACAACTCCTGGGAAGCAGTCATCGACTGCGAGGTCGCGATCCCGGACGGCGGATAGCCCGGCGTACGCAGTAGGTAGCTCAAACCCCAGGCGTGTCCGGATGACGCCTGGGGTTCTGGTCTCCCCCACTGTGCGGTTCCGGCGATGAGAATAGACAGACCCAGCATCGTGACGACGAGGTACCCCATGAGCCGACCCCGCAGCACCGACATGACCATTCAGTTCCCGCGCCTCATCGCCGCGGCCGCCAGCCTGCTGACCCCGAGGCAGATCGGCGCCATCGCCGAGGCGCTGGACGCAACCCATGAGGATGTGCACAAGCTGCTCTTACGCGGCACGAACAGGTCTGAGGCGATCCAGGCCGAGTCACAGGGGCTCCGGCGCCACGCCGCCAGCGACCTGGCCAACCCCCTGGGCTACTACTGCGCGCCCAACGCTGCCACCCCGGACTACGTGCCGTGCCGCGACTTCAGGCAGTTCCTGGCGTACGGGTTCGCCCTCTGCTACATCGGCGAACACGACACAACGCTGACCATCACTGCGGCAGACCTCTACGCCCTGCGGGAGAACTTCCTGGCCTGCGTCGAGAGCGCCCTGGAACTCTACCCGGAAACAGAGCCGGGCGAGCGCGTCTGCGGCGATTGGGAATCGGTCACCCTCTACGAGGCCAGTCTGTCCGAGGAGGCCATCCGCCAGGGCGAGGACGCGCCGGGATACGATGCCGACCACGAGACCGAGGCCGCGTGGCGCTTCGAGCGCCTTGACCGCGAAGTGCGTGATGACTGGTGCCGCGCACAGGACCTCGAGAGCGGGCTGCCCGAACAGGAAGGGCATCTGCTCTTTGTCTGGGCGTGGTCGCAGTCAGACGACATCACGATCTGGCTATCCGAGGACTGCCTGTTCTCCGACGGCAAGCGGGACGAGGCGATGATCCAGAAGGCCATCGCGGAGGCCCGGCACGTCAACGAGAGCGTGAAGCTGGGATAGTGTCCGATGCGGGCAGTCAGGGCTGCAAGCGAAAGGCGGATGGTTCTGCATGAAGTACTTCGTCGCCACCGTGTTCATTGAGCACAGCCCGATCACCCTGTTCCCCATCATCGAGGCCGCCGACGCAGCCGAGGCGATGGTGGGAGCCGATCTCTACCTGCGCTATGCCCGCGCCGCGCTGGAACTACCCGCCCATCACCGGGACTATGTGGGCAGCATCGTCGAGATGACCCTGCCGGACTGCGACCGCCCCGAACTGATCGCCCATACCATGGCCGAAATCCGCGAGATGGCGGAGTGCGCCGGCCTGGACGATGAAGGTAACGAGGACGTAGGTGAGGACGAAGACACCGACGAGCGATTGGAGCGAACCTGAATGAGCCCGATCAACGTGGTCATCACGGTCACAGGTGGGGTTGTCCAGGACGTAGCGGTGGACGACGCCCGGATCAACGACGTGAATGTCATCCTCGTGGACTTCGACAACATCGAGCACGGCGATGACGCCCTGGTGCTCACCCCCAGCAGAATCTCGGATCTTGGGGACGGCCCCGATGAGACGATGCAGTGGGCGGCTCCCCTGCTGGCCTGACCCGATCCGCCTGACCCGTTCAGACCGTCCACCAACACCGAAGGAGATGAGGCAATCGTGAGCAGACCCCTGGATGCCTGCCCTGAGTGCGGGCGCAAGAGCCTGATAGCCGTATGCAACGTCATCGTGGAATACGATGTCCATAGCGACAGCCAGACCACCCAAGAATGGGCGCGGGGCGAGGTGGACGATGAGAGCTCGCGCCCGCTGCGCTTCCGGTGTGGCAACATGGAGTGCCAGGCGGAGTTCCCGACGTTCACCTTGAACAGCCACGGTGACCTCGTCGCCCTCGGCCCCGCCGCAGGCGAGTGTGCCCCGGCCCCGCCCGCCGGGGCGATGACCGCAGCCCAGTTCGAGTCGTGGCTGATCGTCACCGTCAGCAACTGGTGCCGGGAGCAGGGCCTGACGCCCGAGGGTGAGGGCGTGGACTGCGGCGACCTGTACCGGGAACTCGAGTCCACCTCGGCCTGCGACACGCTCGGTGTCACGCTGATCCCCGCCTATGACGAACAGACGCTGTTCATCGTCGGTCCGAACGCCTCGTGGATCGCCGCCACCGGGATCGAGTTAGGGATCGAGAGCGAAACCATCTGGCACGACCCATTGAACAACCTACGGATGGACGTGCCCGTGGCCGAACTCAAGCAGCATCGAGACCGGCTCCGGCGGGGTGCGGACGAGATCACCGCCCTGCTCCACAGTTAAGGGCTCGGCACGGAACAAACTTTGCGTCGTGGTGTCGAAGCGCTCTGTAACCACCGCTACCGCGGCACCCCCCATACCGATCCCCATGGCCGTGTCCCGGGCACGCTGCCGGGGCAAGGATACCGTAGTTCCCGCAGGGGCCATCCGTACAAACACGGATGCTCTCCCGCGAGTCAGGCCGGTATGCTGGTCGCTCCACAACTGCACGACGGCAGAAACGGAGGGCCTTGTCGCGGGCCGCGAGAAACCCGGCGCGCTGTTGCTGGGCGGACACGCAATGAAAGGCCTGCCACATGGTACATCACGTCAGCGTCGTCCTATCACACATGCCGGGGATCATGCACGCCATCAAGGAACTACTTCGCATGGCACCCGGAATCACGGCCAGTAGCGCCCTGCTGCACGTAGACAAAGTGGAGATCGGCCACACCGACAGAGCCTGCGAACTCGTGTTGTACCGGCACGACTCGCACCGGGCGATAGGATGCGCCTTCCCCACCGACCGGGACTCCGAGCTATGGATGGATGTCCAGTGCACCATGTTCCGGGACGACCAAGAAGCCTACACGTTCCCCATGCGCTTCTTTCACAACACGCTCCGATCATCCTTCAGCGGGACCCATCACGAAGACGCCAAGGCCCTCGCCGGCTTCAACCGTCACGCGGGCCCCATCGTCCGCGAGAGGCTGCTGCAGAGCCTGGCGCCGAGTGGGCCACCAAAAGCCCCGCTGAAGTAGGGTCTCGGCCCAGGAGGCACACTGCCCCAGCAACCCTGACCGTAGGAATCGAGGTCCTTCTCAGGACGTCGGAGTCTTACCGTGCCAAGCGCGTCGGAATGTCCGTCCTAGCCGATCTTTGACACTCGCGCCCGTGAGGCCTTGATACACAGGGGCTTAGGAGGCGAGTTGGCACTACACGCTGCGGGAGTTTTGAGGGCGTAGTGGGGGATGAGGCTGGTGAGGAGGGC
>Ga0181520_10010860_pt1 | contig 12104 bp, 11 predicted proteins | sample PEATcosm2014_Bin_29_FD_132451 | JGI IMG/M metagenome (GOLD analysis project Ga0181520, IMG submission 132451) | Peatland microbial communities from MTU Mesocosm Facility, Houghton, MI, USA - PEATcosm2014_Bin02_30_metaG | ecosystem: Environmental > Terrestrial > Soil > Wetlands > Peat | place...
CGTTTCCTGATGGCTGCACGGTAAAGTACACCGGATCCTCGCGGGATGCGATCCCTAAAGCCGAGACTGCAGCGACCGGCGAGATGGTCTCCGCTGAAGCCTGTGCAGATCCCCCGGTAACCCGGAATGTCTGTGTCCGGATATACCCGTCAGCATCGGTAAAACTCACGTCATAATCCCCGGGCTGGCTGACCGGAACCGAGATGTTGAACCTGCCCTGGCTGTCCGTTCCTACATATGCCGGGCCAAAGAAGATACTGTTGTCCGCCTCGATTACGATAATCTGGACACCGGTATTGATATCGGCCGGGATCTGCCCGGCAACGAGCAGGGGGCCGGGCAGTGCCTGGGCTATCGGGGATGACAGGGAAAGTTCGTCAGAGCGTTCCACAAGCCTGACCTGTCTCATGGTAATCGAGTCCCCCGTGCCGCTTGCCGGGATCTCGACCTTGTAGGTTCCCGGGGTGAGATCGGTCGTGTCAAAGATCACCCTGAATGTGTTATCCGACTGGACATACGCTACCGTCCGTTCGATCTCTGTGCTGGTTGTCACCTGCTGGTAGAGGACCACATCGATAGGTGTCCCGATGCCAAACGTCGTTGTGCCGTTAACCACAAGTGGCATGCCTACCGTAAGGTCAGAGGGGGCATACAGGTAAACCTGGTACGCCGTCACGCCGGCGATAAGAAAAAGGATCCCGGTACAGAGAAGGAGGATCTTCTTCATCTATGTACAAGATCAACAATTGGGCTGTTAATGATTTCTGAAGCCCCAAGAAAGCCCCTCGCGTGCTGGCGGGGAAAGGAGCGGTACAACAGGGGCACCGTTGAGTGCCTGACCATCATCTTTGAATCGGGTGGCTGTTCCTGGGCCCGGTGCCGGATGTGCAGTTACCGGTTCGAGAAGTACCGTGCCCGGTCCTGTGAAGAGTTGCATGCCCACCTGCATTCCCAGCTTGCCTGGGTGCGTTCGGAGTTTTCCCTTGATGATTTTTCAATGATCAAGATCTTTACCTCGGGGAGTTTTTTTGACCCAAACGAGGTCCCACCCGCATTCCTTGATGAGATCGGGGTGGTATTCCGGGGAAAAATTGTGATCGCGGAGACCCGGCCCGAGTACATGGCCCGGGATACCCTTGAACGGTTGGTCGCAGCACTCGACAACGGAACCCACCGGGTCCCCCTCTACTGTGCGATCGGCCTTGAAACAACCAGTGATACGATCCGGGAGAAGTGCATCAACAAGGGATTTTCCTCTGCAGATTTCTTTTCTGCTGCATCGGCGGCTCATGCCGCAGGAGCCGGGGTAAAAGCCTATCTTCTCTTCAAACCGCTCTTTTTAACTGAGGCAGAAGCCGCAGCCGACATGCGATCCTCGTTTGCCGATCTTGCCGGAAGAGTGGAGATGGTCTCCATGAATCCCTGTACCGTGCAGAAAAGGACCGAGCTTGAATTGTACTGGAAGCAGGGTGCATACCGTCCTCCCTATCTCTGGAGCGTCCTGTCCCTCTTAAAAGATGCCCCCATGGAAGTTACCTGCGATCCGCTCGGTGGCGGGCAGAAACGGGGGCCGCATAATTGCGGGACGTGCGATTACGAGATTGTCCGCGGCATCCGTGATTACTCCATGAGCGGTGATCGCGATCTCATCGGGGCTCTCCTGGAAACGGACTGCGCCTGCAAAAACGAGTGGGAGTACGTGCTTACCCGCGAGCAGCCGTACTGTATGCCGCTGACGCGGTAACCCCCCCCATCACGGTTTTTAATAGGCATTCCCGGCCCGGGAAAAAGAGATAAGGGTTTTCTCCTGTCTGGGAGTGGCCGGTTATTTTTTCCCTTTGCTCTGCTTCTCGATCTGTTCGGCAAGAAGGGGGAAGAAGGTGCCGGCATCAGAGACAATACCGATAGCCTGCGTTGTGCCGCGGTCCATGAGTTTGGTGACAGAGGCGGGGTTGATATCCACGCAGACCGTCTTCACGCTGGAGGGCAGACAGTTTCCTACCGCGATCGAGTGCAGGAGGGTTGCTACCATCAGGACCATCTTGCAGCCGGGAATGTACTTGCGCATCTCGTCCTGCGCTGCCATCGTGTCCTGGATCACATCGGGCAGGGGGCCGTCGTCCCGTATGGAGCCGGCTAGGACAAAGGGGATGTCGTGCTTTACGCACTCGTACATGATACCTCCTGTAAGGATGCCCTGGTCCACTGCATTTTTTAACGAGCCGGCCCGCATGATCTCACTGATAGCGTAGAGATGGTGCCGGTGTCCCCCCATCACCGGTTTCCCGGTTTTTATATCCATACCAAGGGACGTCCCATAGAGATTGCACTCGACATCGTGCGTGGCAAGGGCATTTCCCGCAAAGAGGACATTGATGTAGCCTTTCCGGATCATCTCCGCTACTGCATGATCAGCGCCGGTATGGATAATGGCAGGCCCTCCCACGAGGATGATTTTCCCCCCGGTTTTGTGGACTTCGAGGATCTCTTTTGCAATCTGGGCGATCAGGGTCTCGCTGGGGCGCTCGGAGGAGACCGTGCCATGCATAAACTCAAACGTACTGCTTGTCCGGGGCCGCTCGGGGTAATTTACCAGAACTCCTTCTTCCCCGACTACCACGAGATCGCCTTTTTTGATCTTCCCAAGGGGCGTGCACCGGGCTTTCTTCTTTGCCGGATCGACCACGATCAGAAAGTCCATCTCAATGTTTTCAACCGTCACCCATTCGTCAGCCAGCCTGACCTGGGTGGGATGGTTGGTGGTTGTGTAAAATTCCCGGGGAGCGTTCCGGTTGCTGGCGGCAGGAACATAATGGACGGACTGCACCGGGGGGAGGCGTGCACCGAGGCGATGAAGTTCCGAAAGGATGGAACGCAGTTTCTCCTTGTCCTGTGCAACGATCTTAAGGCGGGCATAACTGGGATCGGTCTTCTTTTTCCCGACGTCAAAGGTGAGGATCTCGAAATTTCCCCCCATGTCCATGACCCGGTCAAAGAGCTGGGTCATAATACCGGAATCAATGATATGACCCTGCAGCTCGATCTCCTGCGACTCCGCCATAGTACTACACTATTAATCCCCGCACCTTAATATTGATTCGTATCAAATACGGCAGGATCTGCCTTTATTTGGGGGATACAGCCCCGATTGGGGTTTGTTAACATGTGGTATGAACGTACATCACGGTATACCGGGGACAGTTCACGCTGTACCCTGTTGCTTCCGGAGAAATGCTTCTGCTGCAAGAATGTCAGAGCGGGCATTGACATTGATGGCAATCCGCGGGTCATCGAGTACAAGCTGGAGTTCGTCCTGGATTTCCGCGATACGATCGCCCCGCAGGATGTTGAGTCCGGCTGGACATGCTTCGGTATCCCGGATCATTGACCTGTAGGTGATCCCTCCCCTGCAAGAGGTGACTGTTCGTGCCGGGACCCATGTAGAGCAGGCATCTTTTCCCGAAGCAGAGTATGCCTCCGAGACCGTAGTAATTATTTCGGTATCGATACAGGGAATATCGGCAGCACACACAAACAGCGGCCGCTTTTCTTCCAGTGCCCGGACTGCCTCAACCATATCTGTGATGTAGTCTGCACCTCCTGCATCGTACAAATCGATCCTCTGCGCCCGGCACCAGTTCCGTGTCATGGGTGTTTTTCCGGACGTAGCGACAATAACCCCGCACCCGGCGCCACAAAATGCATCGATAATGTACCGGATCATTGGCTGGTTGTTGATGAGGATAAGGGGTTTTTCACCGAGATTGAGGCGGCTTCCGGCCCCCCCGGCCATGATCAGCGCACGCATGCGGCAAGTGCCTCCATAAGCTGTGCGTTCTCTTCATGGGTCCGGACAGCCACCCGGATGCTTTTTGGCAGGCCAAACGAACTGCAGTCACGCACGAGAATGCCCCGGTTTGCAAGCTCTGAACAGAGCGGACCCGCATCGCGGGTACAATCCACCAGGATATAATTTACCTGTGACGGATGGCACTGCAGGCCGAGATCCCGGATCTTCATTTCGAGAAATTCCCGCTCCTTTCCAATGTATGCCCGGGATTTTTCCAGATCTTTAAGGTGGTCAAATGCTGCAAGGGCAAACGCCTCTGCGTACGCATTCACGCTCCATGGGGGACGTGTAGTTTCTATTCTGGCGATCAGGTCGGGATCCCCAAAACCATACCCGAACCGGATGCCCGGAACAGCAAAACTTTTCGTGAGTGACCGCAGGACAAAGAGCGATTCACCGGCATCCCGGACAACGGACTGGGCAGGATCTGCCAGCTCGATAAATGCCTCATCGGCAAAAAGGATCCCGCGATGCAATGCCGCGGTCCGGGAGCATTTCAGCATATCGCTGCGTGTGGAGAGATCCCCGGTCGGGTTGTTGGGGTTGCAGGCAAAGGTTACATCTGCCGTTTTCTCGCTGGTGGCAGGAACTGCACCGGCCAGGCGGGCAGAGAGATCGTACTCTCCAAATGTAGGCATACCGGCATAGTAGGTTTTCCTGTCCGAGAGCACAACCGAACAGAAGACCCGGATAAGTTCGATGGATCCGTTCCCCACACAGATCTCATCCCTGTCCCGGTGAAATATTCTGGCGATGCACTCCTTGAGCCGGTGGTATTCATTGTCCGGGTAGATTGCGAGATCCGCAGATGCGCATGACCAGGTGAACTCCGGCGGCAGGGGGTTGAGGCTCGCGCTGAAATCCAACAGGTTATTCCCGGTATTTTCGCGCTCCCGCTTTCCGGTTCCTCCGTGAATCACCGGCTTTGGAAAATCAGCAGCCATCAAATCAACCGTTTTTTTTCAAAATACTTGGCCGGTAAGTCATAAATGCGTTTGGAGAATGGCCCGGAATCAAATGAAAAGATATTTATATTATTGTGTTTCATTTTGGTTTATCTGGTTAAGTCAGACACAAGCGTTCCCCTTGTCAGACACATAGATGACAAATAGCAGACATGTGTCAGAAATGGAGATACAATGATGCAACGAATCACCTTACGGTTGCCCGAACAACAGATTGGCCTGCTCCAGCAGATGGTGGATGCAGGCGAGTATCCCAATGTATCTGAAGCAGTCCGGGCTGCAGTCCGTGATCTCGTTGAAAAACGAGCGGGCCGTGTCTTAAAAGATAATGACCAGGTTTCATTCAAGGTATGAGAGGGTAGAAATGCAGAGCATAATCAACGATGCACTCAAAAATTCCGAACTTGAAATGGAAGTAAAAAAGTCCGGATCCAATGCACCGGATGAAGATTTCCTCGGGCAGCCGAGAATTGTTATTATCGGCTGCGGAGGCGGTGGCAATAACACCGTCAACCGTATTCACCATATGGGTGTCTCGGGCGCGGAAACCATTGCGATCAACACGGATAAGCAGCACCTGGATATGATCCAGGCTGACAAGCGTGTCCTTATCGGGAAGTCCCTGACCCGTGGTCTTGGTGCCGGTGGTTACCCCGATGTCGGTAAGCGCGCAGCCGAGATGGCCCGCCCTACACTCGAGGCACTGCTTGAATCGGCGGATCTCGTGTTCATTACCGCTGGTATGGGAGGCGGTACCGGTACCGGTTCAGCCCCGGTTGTTGCTCAGGTAGCAAAGGAACAGGGCGCAATCGTGGTCGGGATGGTCAGCTACCCGTTCCAGGTTGAGAAGGCCCGGTTGATCCGTGCAGAAGAAGGACTTGAGGCACTTGCCGCATCAGCAGACTCAGTCATTGTTCTCGATAACAACCGGCTCAAGAACTTTGTCCCGAATCTCCCGCTGGGCCAGGCATTCTCCGTCATGGACCAGCTTATCGGTGAGACCGTTAAGGGTATTTCCGAGACCATCACCGAGCCCTCCCTCATCAACATCGATTACGCTGATGTCCGGGCCATCATGTCCAAGGGCGGTGTTGCCTCAATGCTTGTTGGAGAGAGCAAGCAGCAGAACAAGGCAGAGAGCGTTGTCCGCGAGTGCCTGAGCAACCCGATGCTCGATATCGACTACCGCGGTGCAACCGGCAGCCTGATCCACATTACCGGTGGAACAGACCTTACCCTGCAGGATGCAGAAGAGGTCGCAACCTCGCTCACGTACGAACTTGACCCGCACGCAGATGTCATCTGGGGTGCCCGTGTCCGTCCGGACATGGAAGGCAAGATCCGTGTCCTTGCTATCATGACCGGTGTCAAGAGCGCACAGATCCTCGGGACCCGCCAGTCTTACAAGACCATGGTCCAGGAGATCGATGCAAAGAGATCCAGCCCCAAGCAGGTCGAGATGCCCCAGGCAAGAAAGGTAGCCCCCCGGGATCAGACCAGCGGTGGCGGCGTCCTTGAATGGGTTGGATGAAACGTCATTACAAAACAAATAGAAAATACCCATACGTCCGGGGGAAATGGAATTAATCCAGTCCCCCGGATTTTTTCAGGCACACTTCTTTAGATCTGTTTTTTAAGTCCCTCTGTAGCCTTCGCTTTCCGTTTCCTGTTTCCCCGGCGAAACGCTTATGTGGACTCCCCGCCTTTAAAATATAGTACATTCGACCAGATCATCTGGTGGGAGAATGGTGGGCGATACTCCAAAAAGGGGTATCCTCCGTGTATCGGGAGTTGAACATCATGAATCGAGTGTCGAACAAAGGCTTCTGTCTGAAGTCTTGTAAACCGTTGAACAAACGATCCTTTTCTGATGTTTTTTGCCCTGCAGCTGGCATGCAGAGCGGCTCATTGCCGGGAAGCGAACAGATCGCGCGTATCCCTGCATCTGCCTCTGAAGGGTATGCCTGCCCATCCCTTACCGGAATCAGGATGAGGAGTGGTACCGCATGTTGAATGACATAATGGAAAAGAGAAAGAAGATCCTTGCCGAGTCTGAAGAGCACAAGAATAAGAGAAACGATCTCAACGCTAACGCGAGCAAATCAGCACGGGAGCGTAACACTCTCAATAATCAGACCCGGGAATTTGTAGAAGAAGCCCAGAAGAACAAGGATCTCCGGGACAAGTACAATCAGGATGTTCTTGACCTCAAGGCACAGCGCAACGACTTTAACGATAAGGCAAATGTGCTGTTCGAGGAGATCGAATCATTCAAAAAGGAGCACGGCTCGCTCAAGAACCGGGGCATCAAGGAACTCCAGAAGCAGATCGAGTACATGGAGTACCGGCAGCAGACTGAGGTCTTTACCACCGATAAGGAGCGCGAACTTATCGAGAAGATCAAGCAGATGAAAGGTCAGGTCCGGGAGCAGGAAGCAGAGCTTGAGCAGAACAAGGAGATGCGGACCAAGATCACATCTGCACGGGATTTCCGCAAACAGGCATCTGATCTCCATGCAAAGGTAACCGAACTTGCCGAACTTGCCCAGAAACACCACGACCTGATGGTGGAGTCATACCGGAAGGCCGACAAGTCACGTGAGGCTGCAGACGCTGCCCACAAGAGTTTTGTCGAGGCACAGGAATCCGCCGATGCCGAACACAAGGCGTTTATTGCCTGCCAGAAGGAACTGCGTGATTATGATAAGGTGATCTCCGGCCTGCGCAAGAAGACCAAGAAGGTCAAGGTAACCAAGGAACAGAAAGCCGTCCGCCAGGAAGCTGAGCACCTGTTCAAGAATTTCCGGGCAGGAGAAAAACTCACCACGGACGATATCCTCCTGCTCCAGCGTTCAAAACTCATCTGATCTCCCCCCGTCAATTCTTTTTTCCTCATCGCAGGTAATAATTAATAGATTTACAGTGACTCTATTATACCAATGACAAAAGAGCGGACGCTCGTCCTGAGCGTGGATCGGGACGATGATATCGGGTGGAAAGCCAAGATTGAAAGCCCGGTTGTTGGCAGGCAGGAATGCCTTAAAGCGGCAGACGGGCTTGCGCTTGCCGATCCCGAGGACTCTGATGTCAATGCGATCTTTTCTGCGGTAAAAATTTATGATGAACTGATCGCAAAAGGGGAAGATGCAGTAGTGGCGGTGATTGCCGGCAATCACCTCCATATGATCGAGGGTGACCGGAAGATCGCAGCAACCCTCGATGATGTGATAAAAGCAACGCAGCCGACCTCCTGCATTCTTGTTTCTGACGGGGCCGAAGATGAATTCGTCGTTCCCATTATCCAGTCCCGGATCCCGGTGGCAAGTATCCGGCGCGTGATTGTCAACCAGATGCCCAACCTTGAGGGGACCTATTATATCCTCAAAAAGCTTCTGGACGATCCCAAGGTATCCCGGGTGGTATTTGTCCCCCTCGGGCTTGCCATGTTGCTGTACGCAAGTGCGTACATCCTTGGGTACCCCGGGACTGCAACCATCATTGTCGTTGGCGTCATCGGGATGTACCTGCTGTACAAAGGATTTGGCCTGGATGAAGTGATCCACGGGGTGATCAATGCACTTCGGGCATCGATGTCCCGGGGTAAATTCTCCTTTGTCACGTATTCCACTACCATCGTGCTGGTGGTTATCGGGTTTACCATCGGTTTTTTCACGGTACTGAACTATTATGCAGCGGACAACAGCCTCGGAGTCCTCCTGTATGTCATGAGTTTTATATATGGCGCTATCCTCTGGCTGATCGTTGCCGGCCTTGTCACCTCGCTTGGAGTTATCACCGATGTGTACATCAATGAGCGGGAGAACCTGGTCAAAGTCGTTGTTTTCCCGTTCTTTGTAACGGCAATCGGGTTGATCCTGTACGGGGCAAGTACCTATATCCTTGCGGTCAGCAGTGTTTCCGGTTTCCCCATTGGCCCGTCATCCGCCGGGATATATATTGTGTACTCTACCCTCTTCGGGCTCGCGTGCGCGATCGCCGGCGTTGTTGTTCAGTATGTCCTTGCAAAAAGGGCGGCTGAAGCGCAGAAGGAAGCTATTATCGAAACAATCTGATACTGACAAAGAGTGTTTGGGCCGGGCTGATATGCCGAAAGCTCCCTTTTTAATATCTGAAATGATATGAACAGGACTCCAGAACAGGATGATTTCTCCCGGATTATTTGAGGAATCAGGAAGGAACCCCTGCGTGTCACGAGAGGGTACAGTCCGTTCAATGCTGATACCTGCCGTGCTTCAAGGATGTTAATAATCACGCCGAAGATGCCGGTTGATCCTCAGGGGGATTCTCGAAGTATCCCATTCCCTCGGGGAACAGGTTTGTATTGGTATAATTACGGATCACCTGGGGGGAAGTGATCGTCAGCCGGGGAATAACCACATTAAACTGGTGCGTCGGGAACCAGTACACCCCGTTTCCGTAGGAGTACGATGCATTGTCCACCACAAATTCGGCATCGGAGAGGTTGACGTACTGCATCTGGGCGCCGTCATAATTGAGAATAGTGATTAGTTTGTTTTTGAGATCCTGCTTTCCCAGCAGGAAGAAAATAATCCTTGTTCCTTCATCAACTGAATAATGCATATCAACAATTGCAGTATCGTTGTGGAGCTGGATCTGCACCGACTCAAGGGTGATATAGCCATATCGTTCGTCATTGGCAGCTGCAGCCGGTACGATACAGAGGGCTATCAGAATAAGAAAAATACACGTGGCTGCCCGTGCATTCATAACACTATGACTGTGAATGCACCAGTTAAATGGTTTACGGTTTTTCTACTGCCCTGTCCTCCGGTTTACTGAAGAATTTTCGAGGTGGAACGTTTTCTCCCTCCCCGGAAAAATTATTTTTTTGCAGAAAGGATAATCTCGATGCTCGAGACATTGGTCTTGCCGGTATCGGTGTCGATCACCTCAGTGGAGGTAATAATCTCCTTTTTGCTGATTCCATCGAGGAACCGGTTCAGGGCAATCTCTGCGGTATCGACTGCCCGTGAGATTGCCTTGCCCCTGGCCTTGATGGAGACTTCACCGGCCCCGTTGTTAAACTGGGTGACGACCGCAAGCACATAGTTCATCACGGGTTTGTTTCCCACAAACACGGTATTTTCTTTCATCGGCTGCATGCTTGTCTCCATAAAAATCACAGGTACTTCTTCTTTGAGATCAGCTCTGCATTCAGCACACTTGCACCCGCTGCACCGCGGATGGTGTTGTGTCCCATGGCCACGAACCTGAGGCCTTCGCGCACACGCCCGACCGATACGGTCATGCCATGCCCCCGCATCCGGTCGAGCCGGGGCTGGGGCCGGTCCTCTTCGGCACACAGGTGCACGGACTCTGCGGGCTGGGTGGGCAGTCCCTTGATCGGGGGTTTGTAGTCCGCATACGCCTTCTTTACCGTCTCGACCGGCTCTTTGATATCCACCCAGACTGCCATCGTGTGGCCATCAATGACCGGCACCCGGTGGCAGCTTGCGCTCACCTGGAACGGGGCATTGACCACTTTTTTTCCTTTGAGTGTCCCCATGATCTTGAGGGTTTCGGTCTCCATCTTCTCCTCTTCTTTTCCTATGTAGGGAATGATATTGTCGTAGATGGACATCGCGGCCACACCGGCAAAACCGGCTCCCGAGATCGCCTGCATCGTTGCGACACGAATATCCGAAAACTTGAATTTTCTTAAAGGTGCCAGGGCAGAAACCAGCATGATCGTGGAGCAGTTCGGGTTGGTCACGATAAATCCATCCCGTCCCGCATCGCGCTGGACATCGATCAGTCCCAGATGTTCCGGGTTGACCTCAGGCACTACGAGTGGGACGTTCGGTTCCATGCGGTGCGAGCTCGCGTTGCTGCAGACTGCAATACCTGCATCGGCAAATGTATTCTCCACATCCTGTGCAATTTCTGCAGGAAGCGCGGAGAATACGAGATCCACATCCTTCATTGCAGAAGGGGTAATGGCAGTGACCTTAAGTTTTGCAATCTTCTCCGGGAAGGGCGTCTCAAGGCGCCAGTTGACTACTTTTCCGTAGGGTTTTCCCGCACTGCGTTCCGAGGCTGCGAGGGTTGTCAGATTGAACCAGGGGTGATCCGATAAAAGTTCGACAAATCTCTGACCAACCGCGCCCGTTGCTCCGAGCACTCCAACATTGATCATGGCTGACAGGTCCTGTTCTTGGTGATTATCTATCCCGTTTGAGATGATGGCGGGTTGTAAAGTCCCATTTCATCTGTGATAATAAAAACATTGTTTTTTACAGTTTGTCCCTGTTCTCCTGCTGCAAATTCCCGGCCGTATTAAGGTAATCCGGGAAAGTTGTCCGCAATTGGGGGTTATATCGCTGCCCGGTCCGTCATATGTTCATAGGCCGGCCTGCAACGCGGGGTTAAAAAAGAGCGCACATTTTTTTTAATTATTCCATCTGGATGGCTTCGGACGGGCAGGCATCAACGCAGGTCTGGCAGTCCACGCACATATCCTTGTCTACTTTTGCCTTTTCATTCTCCATGGATATGGCGGAAGCCGGGCATTCGCTTACGCAGGTTTCGCATCCGGTACACTTGGTCATGTCAATTACTGCAACCAAAGAGTTCACTCCATCGTAATAATGCGGTAAAAGACAAAAAATAGGTTTCGATGTATACAGAGGAAAACACGGTCAGGTTTTCTCCAGGCCAAGAACGTCGTTCATACCATAGATGCCCGGTTTTTTCCCGACAACCCAGCGTGCAGCACGAAGTGCCCCGCTTGCAAAGACCGAGCGGTCATATGCCCGGTGGGAGAGTTCGATCGTCTCGAAGTTCTTTGAGAACATGACCGTGTGATCGCCCACAATATCCCCGCCACGGATAACATGGACACCGATCTCGTTTTGCCGTTCCATCATGCCCTCGCGACCGTAAAGTTTCCTGCGTTCCCCTGCCTCTTCATCAAGGATCTGGAGGATGGTTTTAGCCGTCCCGCTCGGGGCATCCTTCTTGTTCCGGTGATGGGCCTCGATAACCTCGATATCGTAATCCTTAAGCAGCCTTCCGGCTTCCCGTACCAGCTGCCAGAAGATGTTGACGCCAACTGAGTAGTTGCTCGAGATAACGGCTGGAACGTGTCCATTGATCGCAGTGGCCATAACCTCACGCTGCTCCGGTGTAAATCCGGTGGTTCCCACGATCAGGGCAACGTTATTCCTTGCCGCACTCTTTACGTTTTCCACTGCAGCGTGTGCGACCGTGAAATCAATCAGTACATCGGGTTTTTTGCTTGCAAGGAG
>Ga0181520_10010862_pt1 | contig 12102 bp, 7 predicted proteins | sample PEATcosm2014_Bin_29_FD_132451 | JGI IMG/M metagenome (GOLD analysis project Ga0181520, IMG submission 132451) | Peatland microbial communities from MTU Mesocosm Facility, Houghton, MI, USA - PEATcosm2014_Bin02_30_metaG | ecosystem: Environmental > Terrestrial > Soil > Wetlands > Peat | place...
GGATTCGGCACGAACGTCAGCGTCGCCTTCGGCGAATCGAGCCCCACCAGTTTGCTCCACGAGTTTGCAGGCGTCATCAAATCCTGGTTGTCGATGAAAATCTCGTCGCGCCGCCAGCCCGCGTAGTAATTGAGGTGGCCGCCAAGCACGCCTTGCGCAGCTGCGTAGGGAGTCACCGGTGAAATCGTTACATTGTTGCCGTCGATCTTCACGAACGCACCGTAATCGCCCGGCGCGGTCGGATCAAAAAAGTTGTAGTGATCCAGATCGTCACGCCGCGGCGCCTCGCGCTCGTAATCCGTCCCCGCCATCAGTGTCAGTTGCTTCGAAATCCTGTCCACGTACACGCCGCTCGCGCCGCCCACGGTGCGGAACTCGCTTTGCCGGATGAGGCCCAGTCCGAAATCTGAAAACAGCGACAGATTGTAGGTGCGGAAGAACCCTGAAATCTGCGCCTCCTGATTCGCGCCCAGCTTCCACTCATCGTTCAGCGCCATCAGCGTAGTGTGCGTCTGGTCCTTCTGCCGCGGGTCGATTGTGTCGGGAAAGGCAACCCATCCGGCTGCCGCATCGATACCGTTGAATCCAAAAACCGGCCGCAGCCCCGCCACATACCCGTAGCCGAGATAGGCAATGCCGAACAGATTGAGCGTGTGCCCGCCCGCGTGAATCGTGCGGCCGCCGTTCAGCTTGAATTGCTTTCGGTGCTCCAACCGGTCGAGGAACCCGTTGCCGTAGGAGCCCTCCATCGCGATCCAGGAGTTGGGGCCGGGGCTCATGCCCGCCGCCGCCGTCAGGTCGCGCGCGTCGCCCGTCATCATGAAGAACGGCGCCATGTGGCTGCGCAGTCCGTAGATCGCTGCCATATTCAGCGCATGATTGCCCTCGCGCACGTTGAAGGCGCCGCCATCCACCTGCACGCTTTCAATATCGCCGGCGATGAAAATGTTTGGGTCCGCGTACCCGTTGCCATGCGCGTTCGCCGAAAGATTGTTCGGCACCAGGTACGTTCCCACCTGCACGTATTGCGCGATGGGCTCGCCATGGTCGCCAGCCACGCCCGGCGCAAAATACTGCGGCGCCTTGATGCCGCTCGACGCCGTCTCGATGGGATAGCCGGGAATCGAGATCGGCGCGCCCGGCCTTCCCGGATTCGCGTCCAGAAGATCCGCGGTGGCAAACGCCTTCACCGCTGGATCGGCAGAAAACACGTCGCCGCCGGCGAGGTCGGCCGTCACCACGACGGTCTCGCGCACGTCGGGTTGCAGCCGAATGGCGAGATCGCTGGTCCCTTCCGCGACCACCATATTCTTCTGCAATTTCTGGTAATGCGCCGCGCTCACGCTCAGCTCATACGTTCCCGGCTTGAGAACCCGCAGTGCAAACCGTCCCCGCGCGTCGCTCACCGCTCGCTCCCAAGCGCCGCCCTGCGCACTCAACTCGACCGTCGCCCCCGCAATCGCCTCGCCTTGCCTGTCGCTCACGGTTCCCGAAACCGCAGCCCCATCGGCCGCATGCGCCAGCAGCCCCACACAAAGCGCAAGCAGGCTCAGTGCTACGATTTTGGGTTTCTTGCGAGGCATGGTTGAAACGTATATGCCGCCTTGCGCGGCTGCCTGTGAGCCAAGTCACACGTTCTTGAGATTCGTGCTACCGAATTGAACAATAGGGAGATAGGGCAGCAATCTGGCGCCAATGATGCGGGGTTTTGCGAGATTTATTTCGTGCGCGTCGCGGGCCGCGCCGCACTTTTGGCTGCGGCTTTGCTCCGCGCCGGCAGCGTGCCTCGCGGAAAGTCCGTCGACCGCCGTACGACTAACCGAGTTTGAATCGGCCACTCCCGTTGCGCACGCTTGGGGTGGTCTGGCTCAATCCCGGCGCGCAGCGCTTCCACGGCCGCCGTGGCCAGATCTCTGCACGACATTTGCACTGTTGTCAGCGGCGGCAGCATGAACTGCGCCAGGCGAATGTCGTCGAATCCCACCACAGAAATGTCCTTGGGAACCTGGTGCGTGGTTTCGTCCAGCGCATGCAGCACGCCGATGGCGGTCATGTCGTTTGAGCAGACGACCGCCGTCGGCAGTTTCGCGGCCCGCAGCAAATGCTCCATCGCCGCCTTGCCGCTCTCCATGGTGTGCCCGCCTTCAACCACCGACGAGGCCGGAACGGTCAATCCCAGCTCGGCCATCGATCTACGAAAAGCGTCGCGCCGCTTCGCCGCCGTGCGCATTTGCAACGGCCCCGAGATGAATGCGATCTGCCGGTGTCCCAGTGCGGCCAGGTGCTGCACCGCCTCGCGAATCCCCTCGCCGTAGTTCACCTTCAGCACGCGAACGTTGGGCAGCTCCGGCCCCGCGTCCACAAACACCAGCGGAAACCCGTGCTCCACCAGCCTATGCACCAGCTCTTCTTCAATGCCGAAGGTCATCACTGCCACGCCATCCACGTTGCGCTGCAGCATGCGCCGGATGAGCGACTCCGTGCGCGCCGCATCGTAGTTCGTCGAACCGATCATCACCTCGTAACCCTGCGCTACGGCCAGGTTCTCGAATTCCTGCACCAGTTCGGGGAAAAATGGATTGGTGATTTCGGAAACGATGAGGCCCAGGATGCGGCTGCGTCCAGAAACCAGCGCCCGCGCCTGAGTATTGGGCACGTAGCCTACCTCGTCCACGGCCTTCCACACGCGCTTGGCCAGGTTGGGATCGACCGTGGGAATGCCATTCACCACGCGCGAAACGGTGGCGATGGAAACACGGGCGCGCCTGGCCACGTCGTGAATATTCACGTTTGCGCGAGGTCGCGGGGAAGATTTCTTTGATCGATCCATGAGAAAAGAATTGTACGCTTTTCCCGGAGTTTCTCGTAGCGACATTCCAAGGAAACACGGGAAAAGTCGCTCAAATACTGAGAGTTATGCGGAGTCCTCGCTTCTCGGCTGCCGCGCTGGCCCTGCAAAGATCCCGGAATCTGGTAAGCGTTTCCCGAATCATCGGGTCCTCTTTGCGGCCGGCAGTCGATGGGGCTCAATCAATGCATCAATCAATGCATTGATTGATGCATTGGGCGATTGCCCTCTTGCTCCGTCGTTCCCTCGCTCGCTCATTGCCTGTCTTTACGGGTGGTCTTGCCCGCCGGACACCACCTCAAGCCCGTGCCGAAGCAGCGGCATAATCGCTTCCAGGCTCTCTTCGGCGCCCCGCTTGCTGCCCGGCAGATTCACGATGAGCGTCTTGCCGCGCAGTCCCGCCACGCCGCGCGAGAGCCACGCGAAGAAATTGCGCTCCGCGCCCTTTGCGCGCATGGCCTCTGCCAGTCCCGGCGCTTCGCGGTCCATCACGCGCCGCGTCGCCTCAGGCGTGCGGTCGCGCGTCCCCAGCCCTGTGCCGCCCACGGTCAACACCAGCGCCGCGCACTTGCGGCCGAGTTCTTCAAGCACCGCGGCAATCGCATCCTCGTCGTCGCGGAGCAGCGCAGTTTCCACTTCGGCCTCTGGCCACGCGCCGCGCAGCAAAGCTACCACCGCAGGTCCCGCCGTGTCGGTCATCTGTCCGGCCGAGCAACGGTCCGAGATGGTCAGCACCGCAAGCAGCATGACCTGATTCTATTTCCTCAGAGCCAGCAACGCCCTCAATGCACGCCTTTCTCTTCTCGCACCCGCACCAGCAATCCACCCGCTTCGTGACGAAACGCCACCGTGAGCGTGTTTTCCCTATGCAGCAGCGAGCATAGCCTCTCCGTTGCAATCGCCGACTCGGGAACCGTCATGGAGCACGGCTGCGGCAGCGACGATTTCAGGAGGCCAGCGATCATGTTCACAATTTCCCGCGTCGCGTCCAGCGTATCCGCCTCAACCACCGCCTCCACCGGCTGCATCAGCATCGCCGCCGTGGCCGCATTGGCCAAATCCCTCGCCATCCGAACTTCAATGCGCCCCTTCCACATCCCCGAGAGATCCACGCTCACCAAAACATGCCCGATGCCGACGCAAAAGTTCTCGGTAAAGGGAACCGTATCCATCTGCATGCCCAGCATCTGCTCCCAGAATTGCGCGTTAGCGCGCACCAACGACTCCTCGTCGAGGTGTGTCCGCATAAGAGAATCCTCACGTTTACAGCTGGCCTTTTCTTGGGCCACTCTCATCCCTATCGGGCCGTTTTCAGCGAGCATTCAGTGCGCCCGCCGCACCATGGTCATTGGGAAAAATGCCCCGTGCCGGACACACCGCAACAATGTGATCTAAATCACGTTTCGCGGTGCTCTCTGGCACATCCCGGCCCTTTCGCCGGTGACACGCTTGCCGTGATGAGGTGTTTGCCATGCGGGATTCTGACACCCGCCGCTGGACGAATCTGGAAACCATTCTCGTCGCCACCGACCTGAGCGATCTGGACCACCTCATGCCATTTGCCCTCGAATTGGCGGGCGATAGCGGAGCCCGCATCATTCTCCTGCACGTGCTCTCCACCACTTCAGCCTTTACCGCCGACTCCTCCGGCATGCCCTATTACGACACCGCCGGCGCCCTGGAGATCGCGGAGCAGATGATGCACCCCTGGTGTGAAGTTGCCGCGCGTCTCGGCATTCGCTGCGATTCCCTGGCCCGCGAAGGCCATCCCACACAACAGATTGCAGCCGTCATTCGCCAGTTTCATGCTGACCGCGTGCTGCTCGGAACTCGGAGCCGGGGCAAGCTCGGCAGGTTGCTCATTGGCTCTGTGGCAGAACAAGTGCTGCGCTCGGTCTACCTCCCGGTCATCACCGTGGGACCCGAGGCTCATCTCCCGGTGGACAGGGGCGAGGAACGTGTCGTCCTGCATGCCACCACACTTCGAGAGACCTCTCGCCCGAGCGCGGCGCTTGCCTGCCAGGTGGCTGCTGCCCAAAAGGCAAAACTCATTCTGCTGCACGTCTTGCCGCCCATCTCAGAGATGGAGCGCAAAGGCCTGCCCACAGGGATGCACTCTTCGGCCATGCTCGAGCTGCGCATCCTCGCCGCGCAAACTGGCGCCAATTGCTGCTCCGCCATCGAGCCGGTCGTGGCCCACGGCAATCCATCTATCGAGATTCTCGCCCTGGCCGCCGAACGCCGCGCCAGCCTCATCGTGCTCGGCGCCACGCACCGCCCGGCCTTTGAGAACCTCACTCGCGACCGCACCGTCCACCGCGTGCTGGCTCATGCGCGCTGTCCCGTACTCACGTTGCGTGAGCATCAGGCCATGCCGGAAGAGACGCACGCCGTCGCCGCCAGCACCCATCGTTAGCAGCCTGCGGCGGAAGCCGTTCCCTTTCAAAACAGCGAGTTTTAGACAGGATCTTACGCCGCGTCGCTGCCCAAGGATGCGGTCCCATGCCGAAGCGCGATGTTGCTGGCGGATTTACGCGAGGAGAGACGTGTAAACGGCTGCAGCCGATTCAGGCACCGCTCGTGCAGGTAACGCAGTTGGCGCAGAAGTCCCAGTCCATCCTGCTTCCGTCCGCTGGCATGCGCGTTGTAAATCTCCGCGGCCAGGGCGTGCAGTTGCTGATGAAGGGTCTCGACGGCCTGGAGGGAGGACGACATGCCTCCCGCGGAAAGTCTTTGCACATCGAGCCACGCGCTCAGGCTGCATGGCTCCGCATCGAGCGGCGGCGGGGTCGGCCGCGTGCCCTGCAAGTGCGCCAATAAATGCCCGTACCAGGCGCGGTGTTCCACCATGGCGAACAGCACCGCCCGATTACTCGCGTGCACTGCTGGCACTTCCGACCACCTTGGATCGGTGTGCCACCCGGCCGCCCAGGCTTGCAATTCCCCCGCGGGCATGGGCCTCGCAATTCCGTATCCTTGTGCGCAATCGCATCCCAGCTGCAGCAGCATCAGGCCGTGGTCCACCGTTTCCACTCCCTCCGCAATCACCTCACGGCGGAATGCCTCAGCCAATCCCAGAACGCCCTTCAGGATGGTCAGATTCTCCGGCTCATCGAGCATATCCCGCACAAAACTCTGGTCGATCTTCAGGACATTGGCGGGTAAGCGCTTCAAATAGACAAGGGATGAGTAGCCGGTGCCAAAGTCGTCCACGCTGATCAGCACGCCGGCGTCACGGCAGGCCGTGAGCACCTGGGAGCTGAGCGCCACATTCTGCAAGGCGCTGGTTTCCAGCACCTCCAGCTCCAGATGCGATGGCTTGATCCGCGGATGCGCCGCCAGCCGCGCGCACAGACGACTGACGAAATCCGGCTGCTGCAATTCGAAAGCGCTCACATTCACGCTAACGGGAATCTCGAATCCGCTCTCCTGCCAGGCTTCCATTTGCGCAAGCGCGCTCTCGATCACCCAATTGCCGACCTCGACCGCCAGCGGATGGTCTTCAATCACCGGCAGAAACAGGCCCGGAGGCAACAGACCGCGCTCCGGGTGCTGCCAGCGTAGCAGAGCTTCTGCGCCAATCACCTTCCCGGTGCGCATGTTCACCTTCGGCTGGTAGTAAAGCACCAACTCATGCGCAGCCAGCGCCCGGCGGATGTGCTCGATGTTCTCATGGCGGCTGCGCGCGATCAGGTCGTGGCTGGGATCGAAGATGCTGTAGCGATTCTTGCCCGCCAGTTTGGCCTCGTAGAGCGCCTGCCCGGCCTGACGCAGCAGCAAGTCGGCGTCCACTTCCTCCGCCTGCGGATAAAAGGTCACTCCTGCGCTTGCCGTCACCCGCAGCGGCACTTCTCCACTCTGCACTTCCTTGGCGGCAACCTCGAGGATGCGCGTCAATGTGGGCAGACAGGCATCACGGTCGGGCAGATCGAGAATCACGGCGGCGAATTCATCTCCGCCCAACCGCGCCAGCGTGTCTCCCTCGCGCAGCGCGTGTTTCATCCTGAAGGCCAGGGCGGTCAGCAGCGCATCACCGCTGGAGTGGCCGTAGCTGTCGTTGATGGCCTTGAAGCCGTCGAGATCGAAACATGCCACGCCGAGCAATTGATTGCGGCGGCGGGCCTGCGCCATGGCTTGGCGCAACCGGTCGGCAAACAGCGCCCGGTTCGGAAGCCCGGTCAGGGCATCGTAATGCGCGGCAAGCTCCAGTTGCTGCTCGTGTTCCTTTACCTCCGTAATGTCGGTGAATAGCCCCACATACTGCTTCACCTGTCCGCCGGCATCGCGGATCGCGTGGATGGAGAGCATCTCCGGATAGAGATCCCCGCCCTTTGTCCGGTTCCAGATTTCACCCGACCAGTGGCCATCCCTGACCAGAGAGTCCCACATGTTCTTGTAAAAATCTTCTCTTTGCAGGCCCGATTGCAGAATGCGCGGATTGCTTCCCAGCACGTCTTCCCGCGTGTAGCCGGTAATGCGCGTAAAGGCGTCGTTCACCTCCAGGATCGTGCCTGTGGGATCGGTAATCGTAATGCCTTCGCGGGCGCCGGTAAAGACCGTGGCGGCCAGCCGCAGCCGCTCCTCGGCCAGCTTCCGCTCCGTGATGTCCTCCGAGAAAATCACAATCCCGCCCACTGAGCCGTCGCCTGCACGCCAGGGAAGAATCTCGCGCCGGATCCATTGCACGCTTCCGTTTGCCCTTACAAACCGTCGTTCGTCTTTGCCCAGTTGCTCGCCCGCCAGGCAGCGCCGGTGCTCCTCGCGCCATGCCTCGGGAATCTCGGGGAGCACCTCGTAGAGCGAACGGCCCAGAACCTCCACATCGATTAGAGAGTGCATCTCCAGCCATCGCCGGCTCACGGCCAGGTAGCGCATCTCGCAGTCGAGCATGGCCAGCGCCGCCGGCGCGTGCCCGATGAACAACTGCAGCAGTTCCTCGCTCTCGCGCAGCGCGGCTTCCACCTGCTTGCGTTCCGTAATGTCCTGAATGGTGCCGTGCATCGTTACCGGTCGCCCCTGGGCGTCAAAGGTCAATTTGCCCATGCCATGCACCCAGCGCTCCACGCCGTCGCTGTGGCGAATGATGCGGTATTCCTTGTCGAAAGGCTTGCCTTGGCTCAGAACCTCATTTTCGAGATAGGCGCTCATGGCCGCGCGATCGTCGGGATGAACCAAGTCCAGCCATCCGCCGACCGTGCGCTGGTACGCGCGGTCGATTCCGAAGATTTCATCCATCACTTCCGAACTCGTCCATACCCCCGCAAGAATGTCCGTGCGGTAGCTGCCTAATCCCCCAATCTTCTGTGCTTCTCGCAGCGATTCCTCGCTTTCGCGCCGTCTCTCTTCCGCCTCTCTGTACTCGGTAATCTCCGGTGCGATTCCAAGCACGCCGATGATCTCGCCATCGGGGCCGTTGATCGGGTATTTGCGGTTGTCGATCCAGTGCTGGGCCCCATCCCGCGTCCGTATCTGCTGGATTTCATTTACGCGCTGCCCTTCGGCAAACGCTCTGCTCTCCAGCCGGTAGGCGGCGTCGGCCATTGCCTCCGGCTGAATTTCGTAGTTGGTTTTTCCGGCAAGCTCGATAGGGCGTCCGGCAAGGTCGGTAAGCTCGACCATGCTCTGACTGGCAGCCAATATCACGTGGTTGAGATTCTTCAGATAGATGAAGTCGTTGGTGTGTTCGATCAGGGATTTGAAACAGGCGATCAGAATCGCATCACCAGGCTCGCTCACCTTGCGCACATCTTCCATCCACAAGTCGAGCTTGCACCCGCCGCCACGCGTGTGCGCCTTCGCGTACCGCGCCTTCAGGCAGCGAATCCTTCCGTCGGCGTGACGGATACGCAGGATCAACGAACCTGACTTATTCGTACTGTCTTGGGAAAACAGGGCTCCGGCGAGGCCGGCATCCTCCGGATGGATGCGATCCCTCAACTGGACATTTGCGGTGAGAAATTCCTCTTGGGTGTAGCCGAGCAGGGCTTCAACATCATCGCCGACCGACACGAGTCGCGGCGGAGATTTCAACACGAAGCAGAAGGTTGCGTCTGACATCGGTCCCTGAACTTCTGCGTCGGCCTGCGCTCGTTCGAGGCAGCTTATCATAGAGAATCTTCAAAAGACTATGAAAATCGTAGGGCATAGCCACTTGCGATCCATCGCCCATGCGGCAAAACTTCCTACAACTTTCCGGCAGAGCGCTCCCCGATAGTGGCAGACGGCGGCAGACGGGCCGTTTCTCAGGTCGTTCCGCCCGCCGCACGGTTTTGCGCAAGCCACCCCTTTCATCGCGCAAAGCAACGCCTTGTTGCTGCGGCAACACCTTGAGCTTCGGCCGCATGGCCGCCACCTTCAGTTGCTTTTCTGTTGATGTTCTGTGCCCGGAACCGATTTGAACCAAATCGTGCACTCTTTATCCACGTCTTTTTGTTGCATCTCAGGGTTCCGCCCCGTTTATCCACGCTCAAATCCGGCTCAGACTTGGCATAATCGCTGCAAGAGCGCTTCCTGCGTGACTTTTCGAAACGTCGTGGCGGGATGGGGAGCGCGCAACCGCATTTTGTGTAGGACGCACCCCCGGAACTGCCTCGTACCACCTGTGGGAGCACAAGAGTGACCACCTATCGGCGTCAGGACGTCTTGCGCATCTTCGAGATGAGTTCCCGTCAATTGCAAGCCTGGGAACGAGCAGGTTTGATTCCTCAGCGGGAAATTTATAGCTTCCAGGATCTGGGGCAACTGCGCATCCTGTGTGCGCTGCGCGCTGAAGACGTGCCCGCGGCTTCCATCCGCGAATCGATCCTGGCCATGAAGGCCGTCTCCGGCATGGCCAACCCGCTCCTCGAGACGCGCGTTGTGCGCACCGGTACGCGCCTCGCTTTCCGCCATCACGGCGCCATGGTCGATCCCATCCGTCGCCAGTTACTCTTCGACTTCGAGCGCGGCAGCCGGGAGGATATCGCCGCGGTTGCCGCGGAACCGTCGCCGCTGCGCCGACCCGCGCCCGCAGGTCCGCGTGCCCTTCAGGGACGCTTTCTGGCTGCGGTCCGCGCCGAGGAAGCCGGCGAAAAGCAACGCGCCATTTCCCTCTATGAGGAGATTCTTACCCTCGATCCCGACTACGCGGCGGCCTGCATCAACCTCGGAACCATCTACTTCCATCTCCGCCAGTACGGCCGCGCTGAAGAACTCTATCGCCGCGCCACCGTGGCCGACCCCAGCTACGTGCTGGCCTATTTCGATCTCGGCAACGTGCTCGACGAGCTCGAACGCCTCGATGAATCCATTGCCGCCTATACCAAAGCCGTGACTCTTGCGCCCGGTTACGCCGATGCCCACTACAACCTCGCGCTCGCCTATGAGCGCTGCGGCCAGCAACGCCCGGCGCTGCGCCACTGGCGCGCCTACGTCAAGCTCGACAACCACGGACCCTGGGCCGATCACGCCCGCGGTCAGATTCGCAAGCTCCTCAGCCGCGAAAAGCTGGCCATCGTTTCCCGCGCCCGCCGCTTCGTCGCTCCGCGCAAAGGCATGGCCGCGCTCAAACTGGCATAGGGTATCGCAAAACCCGTCCCAGCTGCCTTCGCTTGCTTTGCGCAGCGAGCAAATCCTATACTGCTGCGCAATGAAACCTTCAAATGTTCTTCTGCTCTGTGGGTTGGTGGCTCTTCCTGCCTTATCGACGCCAGGCCAAGAGCCCCCAACGATTGCCGGCTACGTCACGCGCGCGGCCTCCGGTTCCGATTTCGACGTTAACGGCGTTCACGTCGTTTGCACCGGGGTAAGGCGAGGCGCGATCGAAACCGCTGACGGCATCCGGGCATCGGCCGTCGGCTGCCCAGGTTTCCCGCCCTTCATCGGCGAGGGCCTCGAGGTTTATGGCGCCCTGAATGGGCACGCGAACTCTGTCGATGCAACCCGCATTGAAATCCAGCCGTCGCCTCTTGGCGAGATCTCCGGTGCGGCCGTTATCGACGCGGCGCCGGCTCAGGATGCACCTGGAGCGCAGACGTCCGGGCTCATCGTCCGCGCGGACGGCTACCGGATTCGCATCACGGGAAAGACGAAGATTGAATGGAGCCGGCCGCTGCAATCGCTTGCCGATGTAAAAGCCGGCGATTGGATCAAATATAAAGGTAAGACGGACCCAGCGGGGGAAGTGGTCGGTACGTCCGTCCAGATTGGCCCCAATGCGGTTGGAAGCGAGGAAGAGAAGCTGCGCGTCGACAACGAGTACGACCCATTGACCGTGCCTGCGGATGCGAGACAAAACTACCTGAGGGACGTGGTCAGATTGGGCTTGGACCCGAAGAGGTTTCCTCCATTCAAGGACGCTGCGATGCAGGCACGCATCGAGAAGATCGGGAGTGATCTCGTCCCCGCTTACCAGCGCGCTTTGGCGGGGTCCGATCCGGCCAAAATCGATTTCCGTTTTCAGTTAATCGACACCAAGCTCCTCCGCGATGCGCTGACACTGCCCAACGGCATCATTCTGGTTCCGCATCAGGTGGTGGAAAGATTGCAGAATGACTCGCAGCTCGCCGCAGTCCTTGCGGATGGTATCGCGCGCGCGTTGGAGAGGCAGCAGTACCGGACGCAAGGGGAGCGCAAGGTGGCGTGGCTGGTTGGCGGCATGAACTCCGTAATGGCAATCCGGACGGAGGAGAAGGAACAAAGCGGCCGAGTGAGCCTCGTCTTGCTGCACGATGCTGGGTACGACATCGATCAGGCACCTGTCGCCTGGTGGCTGCTCGACCCTTTTAGTCAGCAACCGCTCACCGACATTGAGATTCCCGACCGCGCCATTTATCTGTATAGCATCCTCGGCGAGACCTGGCACAACCCGGCGGCGATCGCCGCGCAAGCGCATTAAGGGGTCGGCACAGCCCGCGCTACTTCGGCGATGTGCGCCGGCCGTGTGCGGCAGCAGCCACCGACAATCTGCGCGCCTGCGCGGAACCACTCGGCGGCTTGTGCGCCAAAATCGGAGGGGTCGGTTGTGCCGGTCCAGCAACGCCGCTCGGCATCCCATCCCTCACCGGAATTGGGATACACCAGCACCGGCTTCTCCGAACCCTTGCGCAATTCCGCAATCAGCGAAGGGATCCATCCGGGTGGAACGCAATTCACGCCAATCGCCACGGTCTGCGGAAACCTTGCCACGAGCGCGGCGCAGTCGGCCACGCTCTCGCCGTGCGCCACATGCGTTTCGTCCCTGCCCGAAAAGCTGAACCAGGCTCGCAACTCAGGCC
>Ga0181520_10010863_pt1 | contig 12101 bp, 5 predicted proteins | sample PEATcosm2014_Bin_29_FD_132451 | JGI IMG/M metagenome (GOLD analysis project Ga0181520, IMG submission 132451) | Peatland microbial communities from MTU Mesocosm Facility, Houghton, MI, USA - PEATcosm2014_Bin02_30_metaG | ecosystem: Environmental > Terrestrial > Soil > Wetlands > Peat | place...
GAGGCCTAGTTACGACGTTGAGAGTGGTCGTAGCCGTCGCCGCCCTGATCGTCATTATCGGCTTCGTGGCGCTCTATTTCGCAAATTCGGGGCCGCCATCCGGTACCGCATTCGCCCTCTTGATTGTCGCGATCATTGCTCTTCTCGGCGCGCTGGGCGGAAAACAAGACCTGAAGCCCGCTCCACCGCCTGAACTGCCCGTCCAAACGGTCTCCAATAAATTCGGCTCAGCGAGTTATGCGGAGCAGGTAACCCGACTTGAAAGGGATGGGGAAGACGTCTGGCAGGGCGTATTTTTCGGGAGATCCTCATCGCCCGACTTCGCCCACGACGAAGGGGCGCCTATTTGCAGCCGCCCCGGTCACCATACCCTCCTCGCCGCAAAAACAGGCGCGGGAAAAGGGGCACGCGTGATTCTTCCTACGCTCCTTCGATATGGGCTCGGAGATCACGTAATGGGCAAGCCCAATCTGGGGGCTTCGGTTTTTTGCATTGACCCAAAGGGCGAGATTGCAGGAATTTCTGCACGCGTCCGAAGCGAGGGCCAGCACGTTCACATCATGAACCCTTGGGGGGAACTGGGCGATCTTTATACCCGCCTCGGGTTCCCGCCGGCCACCTATAATCCGCTCGACATACTCGACCGCAAAGACCCCAACGTCGTCGCGCTCGCCCAGTCGATGGGCGCTGCGATTAGCCCCGTTGGAGAAGCCAAAGAGACCTTCTGGTCTTCCAGCGCGGCGAACCTCATCGCGGCCGTTCTGTTATGGCTCACGGATCAGCCGGGCGAGGAAAAGACCCTTGCCCGGCTGTCGGACATCCTGAACAGGAGTCGGAAATCCTTCACGACGGAATTCGTCGCGCGGATGGCAGCGAGTAAGGCTTTTTCGGGAGCTATGCGAAGGCTCAGCGCCCCGTTTATCGACATGCCCGATGTGACCTACGGCGGCATAATGGGGCACGTCACGCAGGCTACCGCCTTCCTGACTGATCCGCAGATTCTCGCCGCGACCGCGACATCGAGTTTCTCGATGGGCGACCTGACCGGGGCAGGCAAGGACCGGCCCACGACCCTTTACCTGGTCGTTCCCTGGGACAAAATGGACATCCAGAAGACCTGGCTGAGGCTGATGATCAGCATCGGCATGCATACCTTCAAACGCAAGCCCCCCGGTGCCCGGTATCGGTGCCTTTTTCTTATAGACGAATTCCCAGCCTTGGGGCTCCTTCCGGACATGCCAAGGGATATCGCAACTATGCGAGGCGCAGGGGTTGATTTTCTTTTGGCGGTCCAGTCGCTTTCGAAAGTCAAGGATGTCTATGGCACGGCCGCCGACGACATCATCGGCAACTGCGGTTACAAATGGTTCTGCCAGGTTAACGATCTCCAGAGCGCCGAATACCTCAGCAAGACTTTGGGGAAGACGACCATCCAGGTCGTTAACAAGGGGGAAAACAAGGGTACGTCGAAGAGCTCCGGGGGCTCAGGGGGGAGCGCCAGCAGCAGTGAAGGCGAGAACGTTTCTTATTCGGAAACCGGGCGCGACCTATTGACGCCGGACGAGGTGATGAACCTGGGACCCGATCATGCCATTCTCCTCACTCCCCGATCCCGGCCCCACTATCTGCGGCCTATTGATTATTGGCATCTGCCGGAAGCCTTCGCCCGTTTACGGGCTACCTGCCCAAAACTTTACTGGCCCCTTGATTTCGACCTGAACCCCTACATAGAAGCAAGGAAGCAAGCGCGCCCGGAAACGACCGTGCCAACCACGGTCGCGGACCCCGTCAGCTCCCCCACGGCTTCAAAATACAACCCGAACACCTATTCCCCTCAGTCGAATATTCCCCCTCGGGCAGGGGAAAAAACGAAGCCTCTGGGAGCGCCCCATTACAACCCCCAGATGTATTCACCGACGGGTCCGGCCCCGGAAGAACCGCCGAAACGTAAGCCCTATGACTACGGCTTGTATGGGCCGAAAGATCCGCCCAAAGATTAACGTCCGGGGGCGCTGTCAACAGTCCACGGACGCCGGAAAAGAGGGCCGGATTGGGGTCCGAGGGTGGGGACGACTTTAACGATTTTCTGGCTTGACGTAGGAACGGACGGGGAGCAGCTTGAGCAGGACGGTGTCCGGTTCTTTCCATACCGCCCTCCTGCCCCGAGGTCGCCATGAAGCACACACATGGTCGGACACCGTCACTTTCCCCCTAAATTTGGAGCCACGCGATGAGGTAGCGCCGTTAATCATTCTTAACGGCGCTACAAAAAAAAAGCCTCGTGGACCCGACCGTCATTGCACCTTGCGAGGACGTTGGATGGGCCACTCCGACCAAAAAGTGGCGACGGCAAAGGTCTAAGACCGCTGCCGTTAAGTAAGTATTTACCAGAATCACCGTGGGTGGTACACTGATACGAACTGGCAAAACTGCACGATAGCTACAGTTGCAAGCCATTCGCGGTATTACCGCGAGCGCCCCAAGAGGGGCTTGGCTTGCCGAGGGGAACCGCTTCGCTCTTTCCCCCGCGGCCCCCCTTTCCGACTGCCTATCCGGCGGGGAGGGTGAACTACCGGGGCGCTGCCCTGCGACCTGCGGAGGCTACCGCCTCCGCGACACTGCCGGGGGCTATTTCACGCCCCTGCGACCCTAGGACCGGTGTTTCGGCACCGGCTTACGATGCGGCAAAACATAGCCGCCAAGAGCACAAGCGGGGGCTCAGCCCCTGCGACCCAGACCGGTGTTTCGGCACCGGCTTCGTCAAAGGAAGGGGCTCGACCCCTTCATCATGCGGGCGCATCCGGAGCCCGTATGGGATGAGCGGGGCTGTAAAAGCCTGTCAGCACCGGCCATCAAAAATAACCGGAGTATTACCATGACGGACGAACAGCCCGCCCCCAAAAACCGACACGGCAGCGAAAAGCGGCAGCGCAACAAAATTACGCCCATCCGCTGGGCCGCCGACGAATTCAACCGAGTGGCTGCCAAGGCCGACAAAGCGGGCTTGTCATTCGGGGCTTTCATCCGCGCCCTGGGGCTCGGCGATGCAGGGGCTCGGTCGCGCCGGACGCGCCCCATCAACCAGCAAATTCTCATTAAGGTCGTCGGTCTCCACGGCAAGTACGGAAGCAACCTGAACCAGATTGCCTACAAGCTCAACGCCAATGCGCAAGACGCCCTGGCGTCTGATTTCGAGGGCGCCCTTAAGGAATGGGCCGAGATCCGGAACCTCATGTTGGAGGCCCTCGAAATGGAGCCGTCCGAAGATACCCCTGAAGGCCATACATAGGCTTGAATGATAGCCAAGGGCGCGTCCAGAAATAACCCCCGGCAGCTCGCCGTCTACCTGATGAGGGTGGAGCGGTACGATACTGGCGAGCCCGTCGCCCTGCTGGAATTCCAGTCCGGCCATGCCAAAGACATGAACTTTGTAAAGAGCCCCGAGGGCGTGTGGCAGATGGCTAGTCCCCTTGTCGTCCAGAAGATGGCGGCTGGGCTGATTGAGGGCTTCCGTGACTGGCAGCTCCTCACCGACGGGACCAAGCAGGGACGAGACGGTCTTTATCACGCGGAGATCAGTCCCGAAGCCCACGAGGCCGCCACCATGACCCTCGAACAGTGGAAGCGGGCGGCCGACATCTTAGGGGAGGAATTGGGTCTTCAGGGGCAGCCCCGCGCCGTTATACTTCACGGCGGTACGGACGGCCGGAATCACCTTCATGTGGTCTGGGCCAGGACCGACATCGACACGATGAAGGTCGTTTCGGACCACAATAATTACCTCGCCAACGAGCGCGCCAGCAAACGCATGGAGCTGGAATTCGGCCATGCATTCGTTCCTGGAAAACATTCTAAACGCGACCGCGAGCGCCAGCCGGAATTCCCCCGTCAAAAGTTAACGCAGGACGAGGATCAGTGGCAAAAACGGACCGGTCTTAGTGTCGAAGATCGTGAGGCCGAAATTGCTGCACTGCACAGGGCAGCCGACGGCCCGCGAGCCTTTAAAGCTGCCCTTGAAGAGGCCGGGTATCTCCTAGCCAATGGAAAACGGGGCTATATCGTCGTCGACAAACTGGGCAGCCATTCCGTCCTGTCCCGTAATATCGGACTCCCGAAGAAAGAGACCGAGGCCTACATGGCCGGCGTCGAACTGGACAAACTCCCCACCATCGAGGAGGCCAAGGCTCTTCAGAAGGAAGCACGGGCGCGGAAGCGCACAGAAAGCCACGCGGAAGCGAAAGGACCGTCCCCCGAAGCGTCTCCGCCAGCACCGCCCCAAGCAACGGAAAAGCCCCTGGAGACCCCGGCGCACGCCGAAAAGGCCGCTCCACGACCCATCGACCTGTCCGCTTATTCGCCAAAGGAAACATCCAAGTTTCTGCCGCCCGAAGCCCTCGCACGGACCCCAGATCCGGCGCAAAAGATCGAGCCACCCGCTCCCGTGTCCGAGCAAGTGCCTCCGCGGCCTATCAATCTGAATACCTCGGAACCGGCTAAGGTTAATCTGCCGCCTTCGGCCCCGACAGCCCCGAAACAACAGTCCACCCCGGCCTCCGAGGCAACGCAACCGAAGGAAGATCCGGCCATTTCAGTTATCAAGGCTGCCCTGTCCGAGCGCCAGCAGAAAGAGGGGCGGCATTTCGCCGAGAAACAGGCTGCGGAACTGCGCCAGAGGGACTTTGATCTGGCCATATATAACGCCCGCCGGATCGAGGACTTCGACAGACTTCTCGCCGAGCGTGCTGCCGCCTTGCGCAGCAGGCAGCAAGAGCAAAAACGTCCCGGCCTCAAAGGCACCTTGGACGACCTCAAGAAAAAGCGCAGCCCCGAAATAGGCGCTCAGGAGGCCGAAGCCCAGCGGATCGAGCGCCAGCAATTGGACGAACGCCAGCGGGAGGAACGGGCGCGGTTCGTCGCCACGCTTGAGCAGTCAAAAAAGCTGGAGCTCGAAAATCTCCGCGACCGCCACGCGCTCCAGCGCAGCGACCGCGACCGCACGAACGAAGAGGAACTGGAACGTTATATAAGCGAGCAACTGGAGGCCAAGCGCATCGCCCAGGAGATGGAAGCCGACCGCCTCCAGAGAGAGCGCGACGAGCACGATGAGCTGAGGGACGGCCCACCGCCGCCCCTAAGGGGAAAATGACCGGCTCGCTGTTTATGCAGCACACACCGAGCCGGTTTACGAAAGTTGCAAGAGCAGCGCCCCTCCAGCACGCGCATCCGGGTTTCACACGGTTCATGGCCGCGAACCCGCGACTGTCACTGTTTGTCGCGGAGCATCCCAAGGCCTCGCGTTTCGTCCTGAACGTAGCCCGCCACATTCCGGTCCTGGATCATTACGTCCCGCTCGCGCCCCACGTTGGCTCGCTCTTCAATAAGACCGTCGCAGCCTCGCCGGAACCGCCGCCGCCGTTGACGCGGTTCATGGCTCGTCATCCAAAGCTCTCGCGTTTTGTCGCCGAACATGTCCCGGCGCTATGTCCGTTCCTGTCCATGCCGGGGGTGGCAACCGTGCCCCATGTCGCCTCCGAATACAACGCTCGGGCGCGTAAGCCGAAGCCCCCGCACTTCGCGCCATAAAAGAGTCATAATCGCCTTTATGGCGCGTCGAAACGAACCGCCCGGCAACGATAACGAAGATCCGGATGAGTCCTGGAAACGCGCCGATCTGATCCTTCAGGCATATTCCGGCGCCGACCTCAACAATCCCGAAGCCCAGAAAACCGCGATCTCGCAATTGATAACCGACCTCATGCACTACTGCGATGTCATGAGCATCACGGCGAAGGAAGGCAGCCCCGAGCATCTTGATTTCGAGGAACTCCTCGATACGGCGAGCGAACATTTCTCGGTTCAGAAGGACACGATGGACGGCGCGATGGAAATCGGGCCGCAAAGACTTGCGGCGATCGGCAAGCTCTTTCGCGAGTTGAGCGAGGGGCCGAAGCCGAGCACACCGGAGCCCGAAAAGGCGTCGCAGCCGGACGTGCCCCAGCAACCACCCCCAACGGTTCCGGGGCCCGCGGCCACGGGGAAAGTCCTCGACTTGGGCTATTACTCCCCGGAGCGCAGTGGGGAAAGAGAAGCAGCGAGCCGGCAAGTCTCCCAGTCTACGCCGCCCAAACCGCCATACGAACAGTTCGACGACGACACACCTCGTTACTACCCTGACCCGCCCGAGAGTTGGGATCAGGTCAACGAGCAGGATCTTGAAATGGCGGAATTCAACTATCACCGGGGACAGTGGGTTGAGGAGTTACGATCCATCGCTGAGAAATCCCCCAACGCGGCCTATTTTAAAACCGCCATCGAGACCGACGGAAACATCCTTGCCCGCGATTCACACGGCCTGATCATCTTGGGCGAACAACCGCTTGACGGGGAGGTATGGAGGCACCGTGCCCGTTTTAGCGCCGCTCTCACAGGCAAATCCGACGAGGAATTCAAGAAGTTCGCCAGTGCAATCGACCCCGCCAAAGTCCCTTCAGAAGAAGATGCCAGGGCGATCCTCCAACGTCAACAAACCGATCGCGACGCCACGCGGACGGTATCAGCCAATATCATCCATGACCTCACCTTCACCGCAAGCGACGCGAAAGACTTCATGATAGGCCTCCAGGAACAGGCAATGATCCTAGCCCGCGAGGGCGAAGGCAAGTTCGCGCAATTCGTCGTCGTCGACTATGAAGGGGAAAAATACAACCTTGCGCATCTCGTCAGGCCGGTGAGAGCCCCGGAATTCGATGCCATTATGGCGGCCGTCGACATCCAGACGCTGCCCACCGTCGCTCTCGCCAGGGCGGAGCAAGCACAACTTCACGAGTCCGTCCAAAACCCATCCAGGACCATTGACCTGAGCGTTTATTCCCCGACAGGCCCCGCGCCAGAACCGGCGCAACAGCGCGCGCAAGCCGCGAATGACAATCTGGGAAAAATATCCGATCCCCGGCAACGCGCAGAGATGACCCTCGAAGCCTATTGGAAAATTAGCGGCCACACCATGCGCGTCGATGACGCGCCTGCCAGCGTCATTACCGCATTGCTCAAAGATCTCATGCACTATTCCAAGGCCAAGAGCGAAGGCCAGAGCAACGACAGCCCTGTCAACGTCAATATCGACCGCCTCTCGCGCGTTGCCGAGCAGGAATTCGAGCAGGAGCAAAAGACGCCGCAGGAAGTCGCCAAGGAGTTGGCAAGCTTCGCGCCCACGCTGAAGCTGTCCGAACTGAAAGAAGCCGCCGAAGATCCGCAGCTCGAAAAACTGTTGAACGATCTCTCAGCCAGGCAGTCCAAGGAAGTCCTCGATCTTGCCCGCAAGCACGAGCTTGAAGTTTTTGGGTCACCAACCTCGTCGCAGGAAGAACGCAATGAGCGGGAGTTTCTGGAGCAGGCCCGAGAATTCGATATAGAGCGCGAACGTTACATTGAGGAATACAAGGAATCCAAAGCCCTGCTTGCCGAGTTGCAGGAAGACGAAAAGCTCCGGGAACAGGAGCGCGGCGACTCGCCCGACGATGACCGGGAACTTTCGCGATAGGAGTGTGCCTGTGGTTCTGAAATGCTCCATCAAGACTGGCTTTTAGAGCCAAACGATTCCGGAGATTCTTATCCGACCGTTGGCCGCCGGAGCAACTTTCCCCTTAACTTCATGAGCTTATGAGGGAAGCCCCGCAGACTTCGCCCTTTTCGGAAAACTGAATCCACGCCCCGCCGTAGGCGCGCGATGTCCAAGATTTGTGCAGTGTGAAACCCAAGGTACAGGCAAGGTATCTGGGGGGATCACCGAAGCATGCGCGCCCACTGAACAATATCTGAAAAATCCGCTTGAGGGTAAGACTTCCTTAACCCGTAGTCCAATACTTTCGCCGGAAGCTTTTCCGTTGACTTCCGCGCAGGAACGGGCAAGGTCATTGGGCAACTGTCGAGGGGCATGAGTAGTGAGACTTTTCCGGAACATCAAGACAGCTTTGTCGCGCACGCCACTTCTTGCTAGCGTGCTTGTAATCGGGCTCGCCCTCGCGCCGGCAATGCCGCTCTTTGCCGCAGAGAGTCAACCACAGGCACAGCCTGCCGCGGCCGCCCCGTGCAATGTCATCCCGCTCGAACATCTGATGCCGTTCTATCAGAACCTAAAGGGAGCGAATGTCTACATTGATTTTCCACGAGGCTTGCAGGAAGCAATCGAATGCCGAGACCATGAGGAAGAATGCGCCAAGCGCGACGCCACTCCTCACGCAAAAGACATTGATCAGTATATTGCCCTCAAAACCAATAGCCTCAAAACCCTGAACCAAGGTTTTCCCGAAATCCTGTATCGCGACAACCTGGCGGCTACGCTTCGATCCATGGTCAAGAAGAACCTGGCTCCCGCGCTGCCGCATGACAGTGCGTGCCAGGTGCCGGAGCCGACCATGCTCGACCCTTATTCTCGCTACACCTACGGTTCCACTGGCCCGGATGTTTTTAATGTCATCCTTTCCATCACGCCTATCACCAGGACTCAGCCGCACATTGTCGTTCTGACCCTCACCATCGATAGACATGGTGACGTGGCCGTGTTTCATCACCGACCGTCCTCTACGGCCATTCCTCTTAATTTATCCGCAGACGAAATTGCGGCGTCCTTCAATGCTTTTTTAGGCAACGGGGGAGCGTTCTCTCCAGGCGAATCCGGAGGCTACTGAACCATGTCGAGCTATACAGATCTTCTCGTAATGAATGGAACTAACACCTATAACTGGACGGACCTGCCCACGGTCGACGGCTACGCGGCAGCGGTTCCACTCGGCAGTAGTGGTTACACCATTAACTTTGCATTCTTGAATTCTGCCGACCTAACGTCGTCAAGCGTAAATTATCAGTTGCCAGGCGGTCCATCATCTGGGACCGGTTATTTTCCGGATTATTACGGTACGTCTGGCGTTGACGGCGGCTATGGCGGCGGCGGGTATGTAACAGACTTCGGAGATCCGATCACAACGGCGGTGCAAACAGCCGTCAACACCATCTTGGCTCCAGCCGGAACCAACTTCGCGACGGATTACTATTCTGATGTTGCAAAGGTGGCATTCGATTTAGATTCCGACACCAATTCGAACGTTCAAATTCAAATTGGGACGAACAATGACGCAAGTGGCGAATTCCAGACGGTTGTTGTTGGCGGCGTAACTTACTATGCGGCTGCGAAGACGATTAACGAGCCATCCACGGACCCCAATGCCTCCGCCGCTAACGGAGATATCTGGCTGGACACCAGCAGTTCACAAACCGCGGTTCTTTGGAGCAGCCTTACGGCGGTGCCTCCGGGATCGCTCGCGTTTGAGGTATTGCTCCACGAACTCGGGCACAGCCTGGGTTTGGATCATCCGGCGTCCTCAAGCACCATCAACAGCCCGTACTACACGGTGATGACGAGCGGTGATAACCCGACCCTTCCAGGGATGACTGTATATCCTTCCGGGCTTCAGATGGACGACATACTTGCGATCCAAAGCATTTATGGCGCGAATTATACGACGCGCGAAACCAATACCTTCTACGGGCTGGGATGGGGTTTCGGCACTCTTGGATCGACCTCGACCGCACAGTTTATTTACACCATCTGGGACGGCGGCGGTACCAACGTTATCGACGCGAGCAAATATTCTGGCCCCTCCATCATCAATTTGAATGAAGGGCAATTTTCCTCGATCGGTCCGGCAAGCACTGACAACACGGGCGACTGGAACAAGAATATCGATGACTACGGCAGCAGTTTCTCCGGCATCGCTTATCACAACGTTGCGATCGCCTACGGCGCCATCATCCAAAACGCGATCGGCACCGAAGGGTCAACGATTTTCATCGGGAACCTATGGAATAACGTGCTCGCGGCGAGCACAACAGTAGGCAGCAACACCTTCTACTCTGACCAGAATCTTTACCCCACTACTCTCAGCGGCGGAAATCTCGGCCCTGGAATTGACTGGAGTGAAAATTCCGGCACGGCAATGGGCCAAACCGCATCCGGAGCATATGCATGGAACGACCCAAGCCCGAACTACAGCCCTGTTCCACCCCTGAAGGACGATGTCCTCATTGGCTACGGAAACGGTAACACCTTCCATTCCGGGACGGGGAGTAATGTCATCGACGGCGGCTACAACAAGTCCGACATAGACAGCGCCACGTCTGGCATTAACACAATGTGGGGAGATCCGTCCTCAGCGAGCTACTGGGACGCTGCGGGACAATTCACGGGCACCAACAATCTCATGGGTCCCGTGGTCAGCGGCTCTATTACGGGGCAGGCCTTAGCCGATTTGTCTGACACGCTCGCCAACATTAACAACACGGTGAACTATTCGACGCTAAACCTCGACGACCCCGCCATCGTCTCCGGAGGCGCAGGAATTATTGCCATCTGGAACGGTGTCACGGATGTCGCTGGTAACCCCGAATATACCGTCCACAAAGGCGCGGCAGGCGTCGATGGAACGGACACCCTTATAAATATCCAGGCAGTCGTGGGCAGCGCGGGGAATAACACTTTCATCGCCAACGGGCCGTTGGGCACTGAGAACCTGGAGCTTAACGACTGGTCGGGTCAAAATAAAGAAATTTTTAATATGGGGCCGAGCCCCATTCATTACGTCTCAGGGGTTCCCGATGGGTATCTCAATGGCGTAGCTGAAATCAATGACACCTCGGGACAGAATACCGTAGTCATAGAGAGCAGCACGCACGACATGCTGGTAGGTGTTTCTCTTGCCCAGATCGGGAGTTCCACGGTGAATGTCCCCGGAATGCCGGACGGCGACAATATCTATGAACTTACAACCCAGTCGTCGAACCCGGCCGGCGCAACATTTGTTGCATTGGACCTAACCACGATGGCGGCAGGAACCGGCGTTTCGAATATCGACATTTGCGGCTATACTTTCAACGGCGAGGCTTTCGCCTCTGCCGTCCTGGCGGGCTCTATTCCGCTTGGCACGAGCCTTACTCCCACGGCCCTTAACAGCGATGTCTACGGTTCCGGCGATCCCACGAGTGTGATGCCCGCGCCGGTCTACAACCCCGATGGCACCCTTGAGGGGCAAGTCGCGCCGTTCTACGCCGACAGCGGCCTATGGATGGACCCGAGTCTCGGGGCAGAAATCGACCATCCGTGGGTGGTTACCGGGTTTTCCGAGACCGCCACGGATATTGGCTGGTCGGTTGTTTACACGCTTCAGACCTATGTCGATGCGCTGTGGATGTACGAAGCGGCGTCCGACATCCGGATCGTGTGGACCGGTTCCGGTAGCGATAACCTCAATGTTTATGCTGTCAGCGAAGGAAAGGCCTTTAGCGTTCCGGACTTCACGCATGGCATGTCGTTTACCGGCATCGGGGTATGGGGAAGCGCCGACTACGACACGTTTTCCTCCAAAATCTCCAGCCTCTCATCTTCGGGCGCCGGAAATTATAGCGCCACCTTCGACGGGTCGGGCTCAAGTGCAGGCAGCACCATCACGCTCGGATCGAGCTTCTCCCTGACCTACTATCTGGAGTCCATGCTTTTCAGCGACGGTACGTTCTGGGATATGCAATCGGGCCCTCTCACCTTCACGTCGGCGCTTGACGACCAGGCTCTCTATGCCCGCAACGGCCACGATGACACGCTCGCGGCCCTCAACAACTACAACGTCTTGACCGGCTCCGACGGCAATAACACGATGATCGCCGGCCCCGGCTCAATCATTTATAACGGTACCGGCACGGACACGGACGTTTTCAGCGCCGCCTCCGCCTCCACCACCTACGGCGGAGATGAGCTTGTGGCCAGCACGAGCGGCGGCACGGCGTCCATCGTTCTTCACGGCATCGCCCCCAGCGCCGTGACGATGTGGGACACCATCGGCGGCGAACTCCTAATACAATTCTCTTCGACTGATCAGATTGCGGTATTCGGCGGCACCTACAACAGCAGCGCCGGTTTCACGATGGGCAGCACAACCGAAATCATCTTCGACGACGCCACCATCATGTCGCTGACAGGCGGCCTCAACCTGATCGCGACCGGATACGGCCAATCTCTTTACGGGACGACCGGCGGAGGGGACACCTTAACGGCA
>Ga0181520_10010866_pt1 | contig 12098 bp, 9 predicted proteins | sample PEATcosm2014_Bin_29_FD_132451 | JGI IMG/M metagenome (GOLD analysis project Ga0181520, IMG submission 132451) | Peatland microbial communities from MTU Mesocosm Facility, Houghton, MI, USA - PEATcosm2014_Bin02_30_metaG | ecosystem: Environmental > Terrestrial > Soil > Wetlands > Peat | place...
ATGCCGTCGGCGTAGCCCGCGCCTAGAATGCCGATGCGCATGGCTCGCGGAGCGCGGAACGTGCCGCCGTAGCCCACCAGCGTGCCCTCGGGAATCTCTTTCACCGCCATAAGCTTGGCTTTCCAGGTGAGCGCCGGCCGGACCTCCAGCAACTGGCGCGGCGCCTCGCCCCGCGCGGGAGAGACGTAGCCATAGAGCGCATGTCCGGCGCGCACCATGTTATTTTGCCCCCGCGCGCGGCCGTATCCGATCGCGTTGGTGCTCGAAGCGTGCAGGAACTCGGGGGCGAAGCCGCCCTGGCGCAACTGGCCGCACAGGTTCTCGAAACAGGCGAGCTGCGTTTCGGTCTGGGGGCTGGTGTAATCGGCCGCCGAGGCGAAGTGGGTCATCAGGCCTTCGAGATGCGCCCCGCTGGTTTCGGCGAGCACTGCCAGGATCTCCGCCGCCGTCGCGCGCGTGCCCAGGCGGCCCATCCCCGAATCGATTTTAAGATGGTACGGAGTCGGCCGGTCCAGGGTGCGGCCGAGGCAATGAAGCTCGCGGATGCGATCGAGATCGTGCACGGCCGGCGTGAGGCCGTGTTCCACCAGAGCTTCGCCTTCATAAGGAAGGAATCCGCCCATCACCAGGATGCGCGCAGCGCGGATGCCGCCCTGGCGCAACGTGACGCCTTCATCCACCGAGCTGACCGCCAGCCAGCGCGCGCCCTCGCGCTCCAGAACGCGGGAGACCTCCAGCGCGCCGTGGCCGTAGGCATCGGCTTTAACCACGCCGGCGACTTCGACGCCGGGTCCCACCACCGCGCAGACATTGCGGTAATTGCGAGCGATCTGCTCGCGCGAGACCAGCACATAAGAGCGGTACGGAGCGGACACTGATCCCATTCTAGCGAGCTCGCGGCGAGAGAGGCTCCGGGTGTTACGCTGAAAAATCACCCGGCAATATGGCGATATGAAGATTGCGCAAGATGTGACGGAGCTGATCGGCAACACGCCGCTGGTGCGGATCAGGCGGCTGGCGGCGGGTGCCGCGGGCGAGCTGGTTGCCAAGCTGGAATACGCCAATCCGGCACACAGCGTCAAGGACCGCATCGGCCTCTCCATGATCGAGGCCGCCGAGAAGGCCGGGAAAGTCCGGCGCGACACGGTGTTCGTGGAGCCGACCAGCGGCAATACGGGGATTGCGCTGGCCATGGTGTGCGCCGCGCGCGGCTATAAGTGCGTCCTGACCATGCCGGAGACCATGAGCCGGGAGCGCCGCCAGGTGCTGCGCGCTTACGGAGCGGAGCTGATCCTCACGTCCGGCAGCGAAGGCATGGCGGGCGCGATTCGCAAGGCCGAGGAACTGGTGGCGAGCGATTCCCGCTTCCTGATGCCGCAGCAGTTCAAGAATCCCGCCAACCCCGAAATCCACCGCCGCACCACGGCCGAAGAGATCTGGCGCGATACCGACGGCCGGGCCGATGTACTGGTGGCGGGCGTGGGAACGGGCGGCACGCTCACCGGCGTGGGCGAGGCGCTCAAGGCGCGCAAGCCCGCGTTCCGTTGCGTGGCCGTGGAGCCGGACGCTTCGCCGGTGCTCTCCGGGGGAACCAAGGGGCCGCACCCGATCCAAGGCATCGGGGCCGGCTTCGTGCCGGAAGTGCTGAACCGCGAAATTTGCGATGAGATCGTGCGCGTCAAGAACCACGACGCGCTGGAGACCGCCCGGCGCGCGGCGCGCGAGGAAGGGCTGCTGGTGGGGATCTCCTCGGGAGCCGCGCTGTGGGCCGGTGTGCAGGTGGCGTGCCGGCCGGAGAGCGCCGGCAAGCTGATCGTGGCCATCGTGCCCTCCTTCGGCGAGCGCTACCTCAGCACGGCGCTGTTCGCGGATCTGGCGATCTAAGCTGAATTCCGGAGTTAGAGGTCCTTCGCGGAAGCGTGACCTCAGGCGACTGGGAATTGCGCCGCGGGTGGGCGCAAGTTCAGCTTCCGCTCGCCAGGAATAACGCTTGATCTCGATTCACACCACGGACGGATTACGGGCGTGTGAATTTCAGATCCCCAAGCCCGAATCCGTGTTACTATGCTTTGAAATCAAAGCTACTCGCCGCTGTGGCGAACGGGAGAGCATCATAAATGAAAAGATCGGTGAAGGCGCTTGCCCTGTTGGCAATCCTGGTTGTCTGCGTCCCTGCAGGCCTGGCTGGGACCTTGTCCGGCCAGGTGGCCGATTACAACGCCGCGAAAGTTCGCCTTGCCAATGGCGTGCTGGTAGTGCCGGCCAACGCGGCCATCTATAGCGCGTCTTCAACGCTCCCCATTGGGTCCAGCATCACCGTGACTCTGCCTTCCGGATTCCAGTTTGCGACGGCGCCAACTCTGACGAGCGCCGTGGCGACCTTCACGCTGGCCAGCGGCGGCATAGGCTCCCAGTCCGCTACGTTTACGGTAGCGACGGTTAGTGTATCCGTTGCCCCAGTTATCACGCTGGGGACCTATACCGTAAGCGGCGCGACGGCTCTGGAGACCGTCACTCCCATCGCCAACGCGTTGCCGATCGCCGTGCAGGCCATAGGATTCGACCCATCGCCGGCGTCATTCCGGGAGTTTGCCAGCGATGCCGGAATCCAGGCGGCTTTCGCCGGCGCCATCCAGTTCGTCGATCTCACGCCTCCCTCGAACGGCACGGAGTTCCAAGGCAGTCCGGACTCGCTCACGGCGGTGATAAGCGACATTGCGATCTCGCCGGAAACAACCGATTTTGCCACCAACACCGTTTTCATTCTGGGTGCCGACGGACAACCCAACACCCTGACCTCAGGCGACACCGCTACCGTTGTAATTCCGGGGCAGTATGGGGGCCTTGCGCGTGTCTTTGTCTCGACCACCTCAGACTGCCTGCACCCGATCTCGACGGGCACGGTAAGTTTCAACGGCCTGACTTTTCCCAACGTTCCGATCGGGACTGAAGAGTTTTTTTGCGTGACGGGCAGCGGCGCTCGGATTGAACTGCTGGGTGGGGGTCCAGGCGGCAGCCATATCGGCTCGACTCAGAACGTCACTGGCTTTGCCACGGTCGTACTGAACCCCGGCAGCAGCACGGATTTTCTGGCGACTTCCACCAACGTGAACATCATATACCCCGGGGATATTTGCTACACGAATGGCGGCAGCTCTTGCGTGGCCGTCAGCTTCCCTACATCTGTACCCGCTCTCTCTTTTTGGGGGATCGGCGCGCTGGTGGGAATGCTGCTCCTCTTCGGTGCCTGGATGTTGAAGACAAAACAAGCGGCTTAGATCGCCACCGCGCAGCCAGACGGGAGTTGCGGCTGAAGTTCGGAACTCCGGTTTAGAGGCGGCCGCGAGCTTATACCGCACGCAAGCCCATACCCCATAATGTTTGTATGATGCCCTTCCGGACCATCGCGCGCGATGTGCGCTCGGTGCTCAAGCGCGATCCCGCCGCCCGCAACGCCCTCGAAGTTCTGTTGTGTTACTCCGGGCTGCACGCGATCTGGGCCTATCGCTGCACGCATTGGCTGTGGCGCCGGAAACTGCGCCTGCTGGCGCGCGTGCTCTCGCAGGTGGCGCGCAATCTGACCGGCATCGAGATCCACCCGGGAGCCACGCTCGGTCCCGGCTTCTTCATCGATCACGGCATGGGGGTGGTGATCGGCGAAACCGCCGAAGTAGGGGCGGACGTAACCATCTATCACGGCGTGACGCTGGGCGGCACCAGCCTGGCGCGCGGCAAGCGCCATCCCACGCTGGGCGATCGCGTGGTAGTGGGGGCGGGCGCCAAGCTCCTGGGGGCTATCGAGATCGGCGACGATTGCCGCATCGGGGCGAATTCCGTGGTGGTGAAATCGGTGCCGGCGAACTCCGTGGTGGTGGGCGTTCCGGGGCGGTCGGTGATGCGCTCCAAGGCACATGTGCCGGAAGCCGATCCGGATCTCCAGCACACCATCCTTCCGGATACCGTGGGGGCCACGCTCACAACGCTGATGATGCGTATGGACCGGCTGGAGCGGCTGGCTGCTGGATCGGCCGCCGAGGCGGCTCCGCACACGCCCGCGCCCGATGAACAAGGGCTGTGGCACGGCGAGGATTTCTCGATCTAAGGTCCCCTCGCAGCGCGGCGATCAGTTCAGCAATCGCCCCTGGCGCAGGTAGGCCGGCGTATCGAGATCGTCGAGATCGAGCAGCGGTTCGGCGTCCAACAGGCCGGGCTGCGGTTCCGGCTCGATGATGGGAACCGGCTCGGGAATCGGCTCCTGGTGCGCGGGTTGCGGTTCGGCCGGCTTGGGCCGCAAGGGCATGGGCGGAGCGGCGACGGCGGCCGCCGTGCGGTCGGGTACCGGCTCGCCTCCCGGCTGGAATCCGGTGGCGATCACGGTGATTTTCACGGTGTCTTCCAGGGATTCGTTCAGGATCACGCCGAAATTGATCTGCACATCTTCGCAGGCGGCGGCTTCGCGGATGATGGAGCAGGCTTCATTCACCTCGTGCAGGCCCAGGCGGCTGGAACCGGTGACGTTGATGAGAATGCCGCGCGAGCCGTTAATGCGCGAATCTTCCAAGAGCGGGCTGGCGATGGCCTGGCGCGCGGCTTCCACGGCGGCGTTTTCGCCGCGACCCGTGGCGGTGCCCAGCATAGCGTAACCCATGCCCAGCATGGTGGCTTTGATATCCGAGAAATCGCGGTTGATCAGACCGGGAGTGACGATGATATCGCTGATGCCCTGCACGGCCTGCCGCAGCACGTCGTCGGCCAGCTTGAAGGCTTCGAAGAAGCTGGTGCCGCGCGGCGCCAGAGCCAGCAGGCGGTCATTGGGGATGGCGATCACGGTATCCACGGTGCCAGCCAGCTTGGCGAGGCCATCCTCGGCCAGCTTCCTGCGGCGCGGCCCTTCGAAGCCGAAGGGTTTGGTGACCACCGCCACGGTGAGAGCCTCCAGTTCCTTGGCGAGGGAGGCGATCACCGGCGCGGCACCAGTCCCCGTGCCGCCGCCCAGACCGGCGGTGACGAAGACCATGTCGGCGCCCTGCAGGATCTCGATAATGGGATCGGTATTCTCGAGCGCCGCCTGCCGGCCGATTTCGGGATTGGCGCCGGCGCCCAGGCCGCGCGTCACTTTGCCGCCGAGTTGGAGCTTATTGGCCACCGGGCAGGCCGAGAGCGCCTGCAAATCGGTATTCATGGCGTAGAACTCCACGCCTTCGAGGCCCTCGGCCACCATGCGGGCCACCGCGTTGCACCCGCCGCCGCCCACACCGATTACCTTGATCCGCGTGCCGGTGCGAGCTTCCTCCTCGATTTCATACTTCAGATTGTTCACGTCCGCATCGATCAGCCCCATCACGCTCTCCTTCCCCGGCACGGCCGCAAGCCGAGCCGCGCTCACCGCAAAACTTTGGCCAGCCAGCCGGCGGCCTCCCGCTGGTGCTCGGTCTGGGCCTTCAGCTTGGCCGAATACATGGCCAGGCCGGCCACCGTGGTCCACTCGGGATCCTTCATCGCCAACGGCCAATCCTCGATTCCCAGAGCCCAGCCGTAGCGAATCTGGCAATTGAGGATTTTCTCGGCCACATCGCACAGCTCCGGCAGCTTGGCCCCACCGCCGGTCAGAAACACGCCGCCCATGAGCGCGCGGTCCATCCCCACGCGGGCCAGCTCGGCGCGCACGTGACGGAAAAGCTCTTCGGCGCGTGCTTCGAGGATCTGGTTCACCTGGCGGCCGGTCGCCTCGCGGAGTTCGCGATTTTCGGGCGCCGGAAGCTCGACGTATACGTTCTCGCCGACGGTCTCCGCGCGCGCGCCGCCGAACTCGATTTTGACCCTCTCGGCGTCTTCGAAAGCCAGGCACAGGCCCTGGGCCAGATCGCGCGTGAAGTGGTCGCCGCAAACGCGCACGGCCGAAGCCAGGTAGATGGTGTCGCCGTAGTAGACCACCAGCTCCGTGGATTGGGCGCCTATATCCACCACCGCGATACCCGGCTCGCGGTTCTCGGGCAGCACAGCGGCATAGCAGGAGGCCAATGCCTCGAAGACGGTTTCATCCACGGCCAGGTGTGCCTGGTTGACGGCGCCGATCAGCGAAGTGTGCTCCTGCACGGAGGAGGTCAGCAGATGAACGTTGATCTCCAGGCGCGAGCCGACCATCTTGCGGGGATCGGTGTGGCCCGGATAATCGTCCACCACGAAATCCTGTGGGAAGAGCTGCAAGAGCATGCGGTCTTCGGCCAATTGGACGCGCATGGCGCGATCCACCGCGCGGTTGACGTCGCGCTGATCGATCTCGCGGGGGTGGCCCCAATCCATGACGCCGCGGCCGTTGGCGCCGCGCACGGTGGGGCCGCCCACTCCCACCACCACGGACTCGATGGAGACGCCGGCGGCCGCCTCGGCTTCCCGCAAAGCGGCCAGGATCGAAGCGGCCACCGCGCCCTGGTCGGCGATCATCCCCTTGGCCCAGCCCTGCGAAGCCACCGCGGCGCTGCCCAAGAAGCGCAGACACCCTCTCTCGACCGACAAGATTACCAGCCGCGTATTCCGGCTGCCGGCATCGAGTCCCGCCGCGTAAATCGGTTTTACCGCCATGGCCCTTGATCCTTCTATTCCCGCACCGTAATGCGGTCGTCCAACCGCAGGTCGAACGACTTGGCTTCCGGAGAGCGCCTGCGGATCTCCGGGTAATTGCTCACGAAGTTCTGATAGCGCCGGCCAAAACGGGTATCGCCGAGAATCAACTCGACGGCGCGGCCCTCCACCTGGGCGGTGATGCGCACGTTGTCCGGATCGGCGACGTTCACCTCGGAGATGTCCTTCGCCAGGTAGCCCACGTCGGCCTGAACGCGCAGCATCAGCCGCACGCGCTCCCGGCGCTGGGCCTCGGACTCTTCTTCGAGCAAGCCGCGCAACACCGGGAAGGCGAACGAAGCCTGCCGCGGGAAATCCAGCAGGACGCCGTGGGAATCCACCAGCAGGGTGGTGCCGTGCATCACCACGAAGGCTACGGGCGTGCGCTCGCGGACGCGGACCAACAGGCGGTCCGGCCAGATCCGTGAGATGGTGGCATCCTCCACCCAGTCGATGGCCAGCAGGCGGCGGCGGCGCTCGCCGAGCGGCACGGAAAAGACGCTGCGGTCGAAATCCTCGGCGAAAACGCGCTCCACTTTGCCGCGCGGGGTATACTTCACGCCCTGAACGCTCAGCGAATCGGCGCGCTCGTGGGAAAGCATGAACTGCGCATCCGTGACCACGTAGCGGCGCACGCGCAGAGCGGCCATACCGGTCGAGACGCACAGGATGCCGAGCGCCACCAGGATGCCCGTCAGCTTCCAGTTGAACCCGCCCGATTTTTTGGATTCGCGCGCCATATCAGCCGCCGGTCCGCAGCCGCTCCAGGAGCGTTTCGCCCGCCTGCCAGACGTTGCCCGCGCCCAGGGTCAGCACCAGGTCGCCCTCGCCGGCGGCGGCGGCCAGAGCGTCCACGCCGCGGTCGAGCGTGCCCACATACTCCGCGCCGCGGTGCCCGAATTGCCGGATGCGCTCCACCAGGGCTTCCGCCGTGACGCCCTCGATGGGCTTTTCGGAAGCCGCGTAAATATCCATCACGAAGAGGCTGTCGGCCTGGTTGAAGGAGCGCGCGAATTCGTCGATCAGGTGAAAAGTGCGGGAGTAGCGGTGCGGCTGGAAGAGCACGTGGATGCGCCGGAAACCGCATAGCCGAGCGCCATCGAGCGTGGCGCGAATTTCGGTGGGGTGGTGGCCGTAATCGTCCACCACGGTGATACCGCGTTCCTTGCCGCGCACCTGAAAGCGCCGCTCCACGCCGCTGAAGGCGGCCAGGGCCTCGCCGATGGCCTTCACGGAAACGCCCAGTTCGAGGCTCACCGCCGTGGCGGCCATGGCATCCAGCACGTTGTGGCGGCCGGGGATGTTGAGATGGAAAACGCCCAGATCGTCGTCGCGGTAGCGCAGCCGGAAATCGCTCGAGAAAGCGCCGCAAGTCATCTCGACCGCCTGCAGGTCGGCCTGCGCGGTGGTGCCGTAGGTGACCGTGCGCCGCTTGATGGCGGGCATCACGCTCTGCACGTTGGCATCGTCCAGGCACACGACGACCGCGCCGTAGAACGGCACCTTGTTGACGAACTCGATGAAGGCCGCGCGGATGGCGTCGAGCGATGGGTAGTGATCCAGGTGCTCGCGGTCGATGTTGGTCACCACCGCGATGATGGGCGCCAGCTTGAGAAACGAGCCGTCGCTTTCGTCCGCTTCCACCACCAGGAAATCGCTCTTGCCCACGCGCGCGTTGGACCCGCCCATGGTGCCCACGCGCCCGCCCACCACCACCGTGGGGTCGAGGCCGGCGTGGTTGAGAATGGTGGCGGTCATCGACGTGGTGGTGGTCTTGCCGTGGCTGCCGGCCACCGCGATGCCGTACTTCAGGCGCATCAGCTCGGCCAGCAACTCGCCGCGCGGGATCACGGGGATTTGCAACCGGTGCGCCTCCTGCACCTCGGGATTGGATTCCTCCACCGCGGAGCTCACCACGAGGGCCTGCGCCCCCGCCACGTTCGCGGCGGCATGGCCTTCATAAACGCGGGCACCCAGCGCCGCCAGACGTTCGGTGACGGGCGAAAGCTTCAGATCCGAGCCGCTAACACCGTATCCCAGGTTGAGCAGCACTTCGGCGATGCCGCTCATACCGATGCCGCCTATGCCCGTGAAGTGAAAGTGCTGGGGACGAAAAAACATTCCTTTAACTTATTGTTCCGGCTCGCGGCCGCACTGTCAATGAAAATCTCGTTCAGCCGCGCGCCACCTCCTCTAATATTTCCGCCGCGCGCCGCGCCGCGCCGGGACGGGCCAGGCGCCGGGCGGCTTCACCCATGCGCTCCAGCACGCCCGCGCCAGAGGCCAGCTCCGCGACGGTTTCGAATAACTTGCGCCCGCTCATCTCGGCATCGCGAATCATACGGCCGGCTCCCGCGCGCTCGATGGCTTCGGCGTTGCGCGTCTGATGATCGTCGGCGGCGAAGGGAAACGGCACCAGAATCGCCGGCTTCCTGGCAGCCGCCAGTTCCGAAACCGCGCCCGCGCCGGCGCGGCACACCACCAGGTCGGCGGCCGCGAAGGCCGCCGGCATATCCGCGATGAAAGGTACGACTTCTCCCTCCAGGCCGGAGTCGCCAAAGGCGTCGCGCAGATCGTCGAAGCCGCTCACACCGCTCTGGTGCAGGATGCGCACGGGCCGCCCGCCGGCGAGAAACAGCGGCCAGCTATCGCGCGCCGCCCGGTTGAGCGTGCGCGACCCCTGGCTGCCGCCAGTGATCAGCAGGTTCAAAACGCCGTCGCGCGGCCTGGGAGCGATGGCGAAGAACTCCTCGCGCACGGGCAGGCCGGTCAGCTCGGTGCGCCCGCGCGGGAAGTAGCGGGCGGTCTCCGGAAACGAGATGAGGGCCCGCGCCACGAAGCGGCCGATGGTGCGATTGGTGAATCCCGGAAACGCGTTCGGCTCCATCGCCACCACCGGAATACGGCGCGACAAGGCGGCCATCACGGGCGGTCCGGCGGCATAGCCTCCCATGCTGAAGAGGGCATCGGCTTCGCTCACCATCCTGCGGCATGCCAGCGTGGTGAAAGGCAGGCGACCCAGCGTCGCGATCTTCTGGCGCCAGCCCACGCGATTCAGTCCGGCGATGCGGATGGCCCGCAGCTCGAAACCGCCGGCGGGCACTAGTTTGGCCTCGATGCCCCGCTCGGTTCCCGCGAAAAACACCTGGTGGCCCCGCGCGCGCAGTTCCCGGGCGACGGCCAGCGCGGGGATCACGTGACCGCCCGTGCCTCCTCCCACCATGAGAAACCGGCGCGCGGCAACTGCCATGGTTACCCCACGTGCTCCGATACATTCATGAGAATGCCCAGCGAGCCGAGCGTGGTCATGAGCGAACTGCCCCCGTAGCTGATCAGGGGCAGCGGAATGCCTTTGGTGGGGACCATTCCCAGCACCACGCTGATGTTGAACAGGCCCTGGACCGCTACCATGACGGTTACGCCGAGCGCCAGGTAGCGGCCAAAATCGTCGTGAATGCGCCAGGTGACGCGCAGGCCGCGCCAGAAGATGACCAGGAAGCCGGCCAGGAGGCCCACCGAACCGGCCAACCCGCACTCTTCGGCGGCCACCGCGTAAATGAAATCGTTGTGGGCCTTGGGCAGATAGAGCAGCTTCTGTTTGCTGTTGCCCAGCCCGAGACCCAGCGGCCCGCCGGCCCCCACCGCGATCTGCGACTGCTGCAACTGGTAGTTGGTGTCGCGCGTGACCAGCGATTTCTCCACCCAATTGCGCACCCGTCCCTGCGGATCGATCTTCATGAGTTTGGTGAAGTTGGGATCGAAGAACTTCACCACGCGGGCGGTGCGGTAAGGCTCCGCCGCCACGAAGACCGCGACCCCCAGCACCGCCACTCCCAAGCCGATAATGCAGGTGCGCCACTCCAGTCCGGCCACGAAGAAGATCACCGCGGCGGTGGCGCCCAACACCAGGGCCGTGCCCAGGTCCGCCACCACCACCGCGACGAACAGAAGTCCGGTGGCCAGCGCCGCGGGCGCCAGGGTATGGCGGTTGTTGATGGCGCGGGCCCGCCAGGCCACGAAATAGGCCAGGAAAATCACCAGCGCGGGCTTGGCCAGCTCGGAAGGTTGCAGCCCCACAGGCCCTCCCAGACGCAGCCAGCGGTGATGCGGATCGAGGATAAACACCAGCCCCAGCAGGAAAAATACCAGCCCCATACCGCTGAAAGCCACCATGGGGGTTTGCAAGCGGCGGTAGGGCGTGCGCTTCAGCGCCATCAGAGCCATCATGCCCAGCCCCGCCCAAAGCGCCTGGCGCCAGGCGAAGTGCCATATGCTGCCGTATTGCAGGTCGGCCATCACGAAGGACGCGCTTGAGACCATCAGCACGCCGAACAGCACCATCACCAGCACGGTGACGAACAGGATCCAGTCGGTTTTGAGCGTTTGCGCCATGTCAGCTTTTCGTCTCCAGACGATTGACGATCTGCTTGAAAATCTCGCCGCGATGTTCGAAGCTCTTGAACTGGTCGAAGCTGGCGCAGGCCGGCGCCAGCAGGATGGTGTCGCCCGGCCGTCCGTGGCAGAAAGCGTGTTCCACGGCCGCATCGAGCGTGCCGGCGCTCACCAGCGGCAAGGCCCCGCGCAATTGCCCCTCGATCTTGGGAGCCGCCGCGCCGATCAGCAGCGCCGCGTGGGCCCGCTCGGCCAGGGGCGCGCGCAGCACCGAATAATCGAGGCCCTTGTCCTTGCCGCCCAGGATGACCCACAGGCCGCCCTGAAAGGCATCGAGCGCTTTGAGCGTGGCATCCACGCTGGTGGCCTTGGAATCGTTGTAGAAATCGATGCCGGCGATCTGGCGCACGAACTCCAGGCGATGCTCCACGGCCTGAAAGGTGCGAACCGCGGCGGCGATCCGCTCCGGCTCGACGCCCGCGCGCGCCGCGGCCACGGCGGCGGCCAGCACGTTCTCCACGTTGTGACGGCCGCGTATGGGGATCTCGCCGGCTTCCATGAGCGGGCGGCCATCGAGCAGCAGCGTTTCGCCGCGCAGGCTGGCGCCGGGCGAGACATCGCGCCGGCTGCTGAACCACTGGACGGTCGCCGCGGTGCATTTAGCGTAAGCCGCGCAAACCGGATCTTCGGCATTGAGCACCGCGAAATCTTCCGCGCGCTGCGTCTCGAAGAGGCGGCCCTTGGCGGCGGCATAATTCTCGAAAGTGTGATGGCGATCCAGGTGGTTCTGGGTCACATTCAGCGCCAGGCCGATGTGCGCCCGAAACTCGCTAATGGTCTCCAGTTGGAAGCTCGAAAGCTCGAGCACGTTCCAGCCATCGGCGCGGGAAGTTTCGATCATGGCGGTGACCGGTTTTCCGATATTCCCGCCCACCTGCACGGGCACGCCGGATTCGCGTAGAATATGGCCGATCAGGGTGGTGGTGGTGGTCTTCCCGTTCGATCCCGTGATGCCGATCGTGCGGCCCTTGAGGAACGGCGCGGCCAGCTCGACTTCGCCGATCACGCGGATGCCGCTGGCGCGC
>Ga0181520_10010867_pt1 | contig 12097 bp, 11 predicted proteins | sample PEATcosm2014_Bin_29_FD_132451 | JGI IMG/M metagenome (GOLD analysis project Ga0181520, IMG submission 132451) | Peatland microbial communities from MTU Mesocosm Facility, Houghton, MI, USA - PEATcosm2014_Bin02_30_metaG | ecosystem: Environmental > Terrestrial > Soil > Wetlands > Peat | place...
GTATCTGCGCATGGCGCTGAACGAGGGCTTCACGAATCCCAAAAAGCTCGCTGCCGATCAGGAATTCGCCGGCTTGCACGGGTTTCCAGCTTTCGAACAGCTGATGGCGGAACAAAAGTCGCAGTAGGCGCCGGCGGGCGGTCAGAGCGACGGTCCGGCGCAATCGGCAAACGAGCCGGGCACTCAGACGTAGTCTGCGCCGCCTGAACTCTGGGCTCATTCCGGGACTGTTCCCGTCGTCCTGAGGGGCAGGCTCTGCGTCTATGCATGCAGGCGCTCTCGGGGAGTGCCTTGGGAGTCGCAAATGAAAGTTCGTAGGCTGGCCGCAATTTTGGTTGTTGGCGCGTTTATCGCCGGATCTTCAACCGCATTTGCGCAGGAAGCGCCCGCACCGCAAACCCAAGGACAGGGAACAGGCGGCTGGCAGGGGCAGCGTGGCGGCCGTGGCGGCGGGATGATGGGAATGGGCGTGGGTCGCGGTACGGTGGGAACGGTCACCGAGGCGGTAGCCGACCATTACACCATCAAGACCGAGTTGGGCGAGATCTACACCGTCCATTTCAGCGTCAATACGCGCATTGTGAAACAGCCGGCCGGGCAGCCGCGTCGCGGACAAGGTCCGGGGCAGGGCGACGGCGGGGAGCGGACACCGCCGCAGGCGATTAAGGCTACCGACATCAAGGTCGGCGACGTAATTGCCGCAAGCGGCGAAGTGGATGCCAACGCCAAGTCGGTCGGAGCCGTCTTCGTGATGTTGATAGACCCCGAGCGCGCCAAAGAGATGCGCGCGATGGAAGCCAACTTCGGCAAGACCTGGCTGATGGGGCGAGTGACGGCGATCAATGAGGTAAAGGTCAGCCTCGAGGGCGGGCCGGATCATGCCGTGCATACCTTCGTGGCCGATGAGAACACCACCTTCCGCAAGCGTCGAGACCCCGTAACCCTGGCCGATGTGCAGGTGGGCGACATGGTCCGCGTCGATGGCGCGATCAAGGACGGCACATTTTTGGCGACGACTGTTGCGGTGATGGGCCCGCCACCGAGTGGCGGGCAGAATCGCGGTGCTGAGGGCGGTCAGGCTCCAGCCGCGGCGGCGCCGCCGCAGTAGAGGTTTTAGTTCCGAGTTCGGAATTCAGATTTCCGATCCATCGTTGCTATCCCGTGTTCTCTGCTCCCTTACCTGCTTTCCGCCTCCGTTTCGCCCGCCGATTCCTGCCCTTCGTCGGCTTCTTTTGCCTCTCATCCGAAACGCCGCGCTTCTTTCTTCCCAGCCCGCTACCTTCCAAGTGAGCAACAACCTTGGAAAGGAACGGCCACGATGCATCCATCTGACGATCTCGTCTTTGTCGATGCGGTTACCCGCAAATTCCCCCTCGACCATAGCGCCGTGACGGCACTCGACCACACCAGCCTCCGCGTTGCCGCGGGCGAATTCCTCGCCATCGCCGGGCCGAGCGGCAGCGGCAAATCGACACTCCTCAACCTCATCGGCTGCATCGACAAACCCACGTCAGGCCGCATCTTCATTGACGGCGTGGACACATCGCAGCTTTCGCCCGCCCGCACGACCGCGCTGCGCCGCGAAAAAATCGGCTTCGTCTTTCAAACCTTCAACCTCATTCCGGTTTTTACAGCGGCGGAAAATGTCGAGTTCCCGCTGCTGATCCAGGGTGTGAACGCAAGCGAGCGTCGCACCCGAGTGACTGAGGCTCTCGAGAGCGTGGGACTGGCCGGGCGCGCCCATCATCGTCCCGACCTGCTTTCCGGCGGCGAGCGCCAGCGGGTTGCTGTGGCCCGTGCGATCGTTGGCCGGCCTGCATTGGTGCTGGCCGACGAGCCCACAGCGAACCTCGACACCCACAATGCGACGCAGCTGATCGAGCTGATGCGTGACCTGAATCGTCGCCTCGGACTCACGTTCATTTTTTCCACCCACGACCAACGCCTACTCGAGCACACGCCGCGCATCATCCGGCTCACCGACGGGCAGGTTGAATCAGACACTCATTCCCAAGGAGACAGTCATGGGCAAATTCTTGCTACTTGCGTTTCGTAACGTCTTTCGCAATCGCCGCCGCACCGTGATGACGCTGATGATGGTGGGCGGCGGCGTGGCCGGTCTGCTGCTCGTCGGCGGATTCTTCGCTTTCATGTTTCACGGTCTGCGTGAAAGTACGATCCGGAACGGCCTCGGCCACATTCAGATTTTCACTGCCGAGCACTTCCAGCGCGACGAAGTACACGTGCTTGACACAGGCATCAGCAATTGGCGTCGCGTGGCAGCATCCGTACGCACGGGATCACATGTACGTGGCGTTGCGCCGCGCATCGACTTCTACGGCATGCTCTCGAACGGCGTGAAGTCTTCGGTCTTCATGGGCAGCGCCGTCGAGCCGGACAGCGAACGAGCCATGGGCTTCAGCCCCCGCGTCGCCTCAGGCCGCGATCTTGGCAGCAACTCGAATGGTGAAGTCGAAGCTCTCATCGGCACCGGCGTCGCGAAATCGATGAGCGTGAAAGTTGGCGATGGGTTGACGATTCTAGCGGTCACGGCTGACGGCGCGCTGAACGGCATCGATGTGCAGATCGTGGGCATCGTCAACACAGGATTTAAGGATCTGGACGATCGCTATCTGCGCATTAGTCTGCCTTCGGCACAGCGACTGCTGCAAACCGATCGCGTGACCAATCTGGTTGTTGGCCTCGACGACACCGAAAACACGGATTCGGTCGCAGCCACGCTGATTCCCGAGCTGCGGGGCCAATCGCAACCGATGGTAATCCGGAAATGGATCGACCTCGCCGCCTATTACCAGCAGGTGCGCACGCTCTTCAGCGGTATCTTTCTTTTCCTCGGCATCATTGTGTTCTTCATGGTTCTAATGGCCAGCGTGAACACGCTGCTCATGGCGATGTTTGAACGCACGCGTGAAATCGGCACCATGCTCGCGATGGGCACTCCACGGAGGTGGATTGTGGCGCTCTTCATGGTGGAGGCCACGTTGACGGGACTCTTCGGAGCTGCTGTGGGCGTCCTCGGCGGCAACCTGCTCGGCGTCGCGCTCAATCTATCGGGCCTGCACTTGCCGCCGCCTCCGGGATCGGACGTGCCCATGGCTTTCAAGGTGCTGCACGTTCCTGGGCTGATGATCGGAGCCTCATTACTGGTTGTCATTTCTCTCGCGCTCGCCTCCATTTTGCCGGCGATCCGCGCATCGCGGCTGCAAATCGCGGAGGCACTCGCCCATGTCTAGAGCAGACTGCGTTCTACGTTGGTTTCTGACGCTGTTCTTCCTCGCATTCCTCCTCACCTACGCGCTGGTGAGCCATGCGGCATCGCTGCCCGCTCCCGACGCGGAGACATTGCTGAAACGCTCCGATGCATTTCGCAACGGATGGCCTGCCTACGTGGTAAACGTAAAGATCACTACCTATGAGGCCGGCAGGTCGGACGAAGAGCATCTTTACGAAGTCTCGCAAAAAGGCACCGACAAGACCTACGTCGACTTCATGAGCCCTCGGGAAAAGGGTCGTCACCTGCTGATGTTGGGTGACGATATGTGGGTCTATCTGCCGGACACGAGCCGTCCGGTGCGCATCACGCCGCTGGAACGCCTGACTGGCGATGCCTCCAATGGCGACGTGGCCCGCACCAACTACGCTGTCGACTACTCACCTGTATTTCTGCGCAATGAGAAGGTTGGGGCAGTCGATTGCAATGTGCTCGAACTCACCGCCAAGCGGAAGGGTGCAACTTATCAGCGCATTGTCTATTGGCTGCGTACGGAAGATGCGCGTCCCGTGCGTGCGGAGTTTTATCTGACCTCGGGCAAGCACATCAAATCGGCCACGTTCGATGAATACGAGCCGTACGGCGGAAAGACTTTGCTGCACAAGCTCACTCTCTACGACGAGATTCGACACACTTCGCACAGCGTCCTCGAATACTCCGAAGCCACGCAGCGCAAACTGCCCGACAAGCTCTTCTACCAAGGTCGCGCAGATCGGTTCTGATCATGAAATATGGCGTTCTCATTTCGGGTTTTCTGCTGTTGGCTGGGGCGTGTTGCACGTTCGCGCAGGACGCTGCATCTTCCGAAGGGGGTCCGCTCAAGACGCGCTACTCCGTTTCGGTCATCGATGATGCCACTTTCTACGGGAACCTGCGCGAGCCGCTGCCTGATGTCCTGAATCAGGTCCTCGTTGAGCCGTCTTTCAGCCTGCGCTATCAGGATCGCCTCAGCTTCTCCACCAGCTTGATCGGCGTTGCCGGCACTTACTCGGATAACTACTCGCAGCTTCGCGTGAAGGAAACCTACGCCAGTTTGTCGGCAGGCGATTTTGACTTCACTGCGGGACGCAAGATGGTCCGTTGGGGCACGGGCTACGCTTTTACGGCCGCGGGCGTGCTCGACCCGCCGCGCAATCCCACCGATCCGACAGACCGGCTCAATCTGAATGAAGGCCGCGATATGGTAAAAGCGGACTGGGTGCGTGGCCGGCATGCGCTCAGCATTGCGTGGTCCACAGCTGCGCTCGCACCCGCGAACGCCGATCTGCACGACACAACAGCATTACGGTATAACGTTCTGGTGCGTGGATTCGATACTTCGCTGATTGCCGGGCATGATCGCGATTCCGACTCGTTCGGCGGCCTCACGTTTACACGCGTCCTCGGACAGGCATGGGAGATCCACGGCGAGGGCATGTGGCGAGACCAGGCTGTTGTGCTTCTCGGCGGCAAGTTCACCATGCATTCCGGCGTTTCGTTCATCGGCGAGTTCTACACCCCGCCCAACACCGCGTACTATCGCGACATGTCTATTTCTCCGCTTGCGGGCCGGCAGCATTATGCATTCTTCAACGCAAGCAAGTCGCGGTTGCGTGAGCTGCCGGGCTGGAAGGAATGGGATATCTCCGGCTCGATCGTCGCAAATCTCAACAACCATAGTTCGACTGGCGTCTTTGATGTGAATCGCTGGTTCGGCAACCATTTCTCGTCTTACATGCACATGGAGATCCCGCATGGCGCCAAAACGTCGGACTATGGCGCAGCACCCTACTCCACGGCCACATCGCTTGGGGTGCGATTCCAGCTATGAACGACTGTGCCGATCCTGCTATGCCCACCCCCGCCAATAAGTCAAATGAGACTCCCAGTTATGGCCGATTCCTAACCAGGGCCTTTTGGATTGTCGCCGGCGTCACCTTGGCGATCGTGCTCTTGTTTCTCTCGACGGGCCGCATGAGGCTTTCGCAGATTGGCATCGAGCTTTTCGCGGTGTTCATTTACTCTGCTTCGATCGGCGTTCCTTCCATCGTGATTCTCACTCGAGTTTCTATTCGTTTCACCAACAGTCTCCCCAAGCTGATCATTCTCATCCAGGCGCTGCTGCTGGTTTGCACGGCTACGGTCGGAACGTTTGCCGGCGACTTTCTCTTATGGGTCGCCGGCATAATTCGACAGGGCTATTGGCTTGAATTGCGAGAATCGCTGCCATTCAGCATCGTCATCTCCCTCATGTTTGGCCTCAGCATCAGCACCTACGAGACTCTCCGTTATAAACTCCAATCGGCAACGCTGGCCTTGCGCACGCAGCAGGTGGAGCAGGAGCGCGCCAACAAACTGCTGGTCGAGGCGCGCCTTTCCTCGCTTGAATCGCGCATTCATCCGCACTTTCTGTTCAACACGCTCAATTCGATTGCCGCGTTGATTCCGAGCGATCCCGCACGGGCGGAAGACACAGTCAGCAAGCTCGCTTCCCTGCTCCGCTTCTCGCTCAATGCAAATCACCACAGCCTTGTTCCGCTGGCGCAGGAACTCAAGGTGGTGCGTGATTATCTGGAGATTGAATCAACGCGCTTTGGGCCGCGCCTGCGCTATGAAATAACCGTGCCGGAGTCTCTGGGCCTGATCAAAGTGCCGCCCCTCGCCCTGCAATCGCTGGTGGAGAATAGCGTGAAGCATGTGGCGGCGCAACGCAGCGAAGGAACCGCAATTCAAGTCGCCGGATCGAGAATGAATGGCCGCATGCAGCTCGAAGTCATTGACGATGGTCCGGGATTTTCTCTTGGGTCCATCTCGCCTGAACACGGGCTTGGCAACCTCTCCGCGCGACTGCAACTCTTGTTTGACGATGCTGGACGACTCGACGTAACGCGCGAAAACGGAAAAACCATCGCGCGCATTTCGTTCCCTGCGGAGTCCTAATCGCCTATGGATACTGCCCCGCTGCACGCCTATCTCGTGGATGACGAGCCGCTCGCCACCGAGCGACTGGAGCGATTGTTGGCGGCGTTTTCGATCATTCAGATTGCTGGGAGCGCAGCGGACCCTGTGCGTGCCGTCGAGTTTCTGAACAGCCCTGCTGCCTCCACGATCGACGTTCTCTTCCTCGACATCGAGATGCCGGGGATGAATGGCTTCGAACTGTTGTCGCGGCTCACGCGCCAACCTTTCGTCATCTTCACCACCGCTTATGATCAACACGCTCTGCGGGCATTTGAGGCCAACACGATTGACTACCTGCTGAAGCCGATTGAGGCCGACCAATTGCAGCGGGCGCTCACGAAGCTTGGAAAGCTGCGGCCCGTCGTGAAGCCCGAGTGGCAGCAGAGCCCCGAACTGCCCGCAATGCTGCGCGAATTGGCGGCATCTCTGCAGCGCGGCCAGACCGGCTATCCGCACCGCATTGCATCGCGGATTGGAGAACGCATCTCGTTTCTACCGCTAGATGACGTGACGCACTTCATCGCGCAGGACAAGCTCACCTATGCGGTGGTCAAGGGCCGCAGCCATTGTGTCGATCAGACCATCGTGGAACTCGAGCACCGCCTCGATCCCGCAAAGTTTCTGCGCATCCATCGCGGGGCGCTCGTCAACGTGGATTGGGTGCTCGAGGTGAATTCGTGGTTCGCCGGGAAGGTTGTGCTCACGTTGAAGGACGATCCGCACACGCAGCTCACCGTGGCGCGCGACCGCTTGCGCAGCGTGAAGGAGCGGCTCGGAATCTAGGTTGGATTGCAGTGGGCTGGAGTTCGTGCTTTCCCAGGTCTCAAACCACCCCAGCGACGAAGACCTGTCGCCGGGGACCCCGATGAGAATCCAGACCTGGGGCACCCATTTCCGCGCTGGTTGAAGTTTTCCCAAAACGCCCGTTCGACTATCCGCCCATGAACATGCCGCCGTTCACGTCGAGGACGTGGCCAGTGATGTAAGCCGCCCCATGCGACGCGAGAAACACCACGGATTGTGCGATCTCGACATCGGTGCCGGCGCGCCCCAGCGGAATCTGCACCATCATCACTTCGCGCTGTTTCTCATCGAGCACCGCAGTCATTGGCGTCTCAATGTATCCCGGAGCGACGGCGTTGACTGTCACATTACGCGAGGCCACTTCGCGCGCCAGCGATCGTGTGAACCCGATGAGTCCGGCTTTTGAGGCCGAATAATTCACTTGGCCGGCCTGGCCGGTGCGGCCCACCACGCTGGTGATGTTGATGATCCGGCCCCAACGGTTGCGCAGCATTGCGGGTAGCAGCACCTGCGTCAGCAGAAATGCACCGGTCAGGTTGGTGTCGAGCACGTCGTCCCAGTCCGCACGCTTCATGCGCATCATCAGCCCGTCGCGCGTAATGCCCGCGTTGTTGACGAGGATCTCAACCTTGCCGAATCGCTCCAGAATCGCTTTCGCGCCAGCTTTGATGGACTCTTCGCGGGCCACATCGAGGGCAAACGGCGCTGCCTGTCCGCCGGCAGCCGCGATCTCCGCCGCCACTTCTGCCAGCTTGGCCTCATTCCGAGCCGCCAGCGCAACCGTCGCTCCGGCTTTCGCCAACTCAAGTGCGCACGCACTCCCTATACCCTGACTCGCGCCCGTGACCAGCGCGATCTTTCCCTGCAAATCCGCCATCGTGCTTCATTCCTCCGCACGGCAGACTCATTCCGCCGTATTCGTCCGAAGGTCATTATAGGGACCGTGGCTTGGGTCAAGGGGTAGGGAGAGAATGTGGCAGGGTGGAAGAAAAGAGTTAGTTCGTTGCTCGACACAGCGATCAGGCCGATGGCATGGCTTGAGCGGGAATGCGCTGGCGTCCGCGTGCCGGCATGGCAAGTTCGGGCGGCCACATATAAACTGCCAGTCGCCGCGAGTAGTGCAGCACGGGCTCCTGCTCTTGAATGTCGATGCCGATCGAAGCCGGCAAATCGTTGCGTTCGATATCGGCCGCCGCATCTTCGAGCGGCCACGGCACGTGGTGCACATTCGCGCGCACAAGTTCTCCCGCAGTGTTGTGCGTAAACAGGCAGTAGCGCTCAGTCAGAAAATATTCGATGGTCCCGCTGCGGCTCTCGGCAAGCTTGCGCGTCGGGCCGAGTCCACGATAGCGAGCCTTGAAGATCACCGGCTTCGACACAAAACGCCTGCGGCTAAAGAAAGAAAATTCGCGCTCCGACTTTGTTTCGATCCGCATCTCCGCCCAGTAATAGGGCATGTGATAAAAGCTGCGCGCCACCATCACCGCCAGCAGGTTGGCCCCATCCAAAGAAAAGAAATAGACGCCAGGAGTGCCAGTGCGATGATCGCGAACGTAGGTGCGGAGATTGAGTTCGGGAAAGCTGCGCGCACCCGGAATCGTCGGCACGCCGCGCACCTTGATGCGGTCCATCCAGAACGGCACCACGCCGACCCAGGCCGATCCATCGAACGTGTCGAGGTGCAGGCCTTCCGGCAGCAGCGCGGCAACCTGCGATGGCTGGGCCCGCCAATGCGCAAAGAGCAGGTCATTCCACCGCTGGGTCATCGCCCAGCGGCCGGGCGGCAATGGCCTTGGCCGCTGCGATGTGCGCACCTTAATCTCCCGCATGGCCCCCCGCTCTTCCTATAGGACGTGGCTGCCGGGGCTTGGGATGCACAGACAACCCAGTGCCCCACGATGGCTCTCCAGTTCGTACCAGCGCTAGAAACCACTCAGGCGCCTTTTCCTCACGAAAAAGGACACCCCGCTTGATGCCGCGGCGCGTGCGGGCTGGAGAACCGCTTCCATGCCGTATTCTGGTCGCGAGCCCAACCGAATGTCCAGTGAAACTTTTCTGCCCACCGGCGCCCGTAATCAGACCGACGTTTTCGCTGTCCACGGCGCCGATCCTGAAGTTCTGGCCTATGCCATGGCAAAGTATTCCCGCTCGGCGCTGTCGATGCGCGAGTCGTTGACCGAGATCAGTGCACAGCGTGCCGAGCAGTTCCTCAACACCTTTTATTTTCAATACGGTCACCGCTCCATCGCCGATCTTGCTCACATTGCATTTGCTGTGGAACGGCTGAGCCTGCTGGCGGCGATTGTTCTCGTGGACGAGCAAAGGTGGGACGGGCAGGAGCGTTCCACAAGGTATCAGAATTTCCTTAAATCGGGCTGGTTTTTTCCGGACTTTGGCGCGGATTCGGCTTCGGCAAAGTTATACGCCGAGACGGTCGAGGGGCTGTTTGCGGCTTACCAGCGCACCACGGCGGCGGTGCAGGCAGCACTTCGCCAGCGTGTCGCCCGTCCCGAGGGTATGAAGCCCGAGGCTTACGAAAGGACACTCAAGGCCCGGGCGTTCGACGTTGCGCGCTACCTGCTGCCGCTAGCCACCAACACATCCCTGGGCCAGATTGTGAACGCCCGTACGCTGGAAACGCAGGTTTCGCGGCTGCTTTCGCATCCTATGGCCGAGGTGCGCGACCTTGGGCGCAGGCTTCGGGACGCAGCAACGGGACCGGCATGGAATGTCTACGGTCAAGCCGGCGCTGCGTTCGTGGAGAAACTGGCTGTGAATCCTGAACTTGCTGCCGAGGCCGCCGCTTTGCTAACGCGCGAGGTGCGGACTGCGCCGACATTGGTGAAATATGCCGAACCAAATGCGTATTTGATGGAGACGCGCGGCGAGTTGGAGCACGTTGCCGCGGAGCTGCTGAAGGATCTGCCTGTCGCATCCGCTCCAGTTGTCGATCTTGTGGAGCGGACGGAGACGCTGGAAGTGGAACTGGCGGCGACGCTGATCTATTGGGCGAGCGACCATCCTTATCGGCAGGTGCGGGATCTGATGGCTGGTCTTCCCGAGTGCCGCATTAGAGAAATCATTGAAGTGGGCCTGCGCCGTCGCGGGCGGCACGATGAGGCTCTCCGCGCATTTCACGCAGGGGCGGCGTTGCGCTTCGACATCCTGATGGACATCGGCGGCTTCCGCGACATGCATCGCCATCGCCGCTGCGTGCAGATCAAGCAGGCATTCACGGCGCTGCATGGCTACGAAACGCCGATGGTGGGCGATCTGGGCGCGGATGTGAATTTGCTGGCCGAGGCCGGGGCTCTTGACGGCTACAAGGCGGCCGCAGACGCGGCCCACAGTGCCAGCGTGCGCATCGCCACAGGCACAGCGCCCGAGGCTGCAGTATCGGCTCTGTATTTGCTGCCGCTGGCGACGCGGGTCCGGTGTCTCTTCAAGATGGATTTCGCCGAGGCGCAGTACATCAGTGAACTGCGGTCCGCGCCTGCGGGGCACTTCAGTTATCGCCGTGTGGCTTGGGAAATGTACTTGGCGCTTCAGCGTCAGCATCCGACGCTGGCGAAGCACATTCGGGTTACGGATTTCACCCAGCCTATCGATTTACTGCAACGGTAAACGCAGTCAACTACCCGCCGCTGCTTGTTCGGGCTTCGCCTGCTGCGGCCGCAGCGCTTCCGATGTTAAGCCGTCGGCTTTACGCAGGCCGGGGAACCACACGGACCAGAGGCCGGCGACGGCGAGCGCACCGATACCGCCGATGATCGTAGCACGCACCGCGCCCCACCATTGTGCGGTGAGGCCACTTTCAAATTCGCCCAGTTCATTCGAAGCTCCAATGAACAGCGAATTGACGGCGCTGACCCTGCCGCGCATCTCGGGCGGCGTCGCCAGTTGCAACAGTGACCCACGGATGATCACACTGATGGTGTCGGCCGCTCCACTCACGGCGAGTGCCGCGAGCGAGAGCCATAGATTGCGCGATATTCCGAAGACCACCGTCGCCGCGCCGAATATGGCCACGCAGACGAAGAGGCGCTTGCCCGCACTGCGGTTGATGGGAAATCGTGCCATGGCGAGCGACATTGTCAGCGCGCCAATTGCCGGCGCCGCGCGCAGAATGCCCAGCCCGCGCGGGCCCGTGTGCAGAATCTCGTTGGCGAAGATCGGCATCAGCGCCACCGATCCGCCGAGCAGTACGACAAAAAGGTCCAACGAAAACGAGCCGAGCAGCAGCGGCATGCTCCACACGTATTTGAAGCCTGCCAAAACCACTTGAAGAGAGAGGTCGCGATGCTCCATCCTTCCCGGTCGCACATGCAGGCTGCCGACCAGCACAAGGAACGACAGCATAGTCGTCAGCGTAAAGACGTACACGATGCCGGGGCCTTCAAAACGGGTGCCGGGAACGAGGCGCGCCAATGGCAACGTGAACAATATTCCGCCCAGCGCGGGACCGGTGACGTTGGCGAACTGGAAGATCGCTCCACCCCACGTGACCGCGTTGACGAAGTGCTTCTCCGGAACCAGATGCGGAACCAGCGCCGAGCTCGCGGGTCCCGAGAAGGCGCGGCCCAGGCCAACGACGAACAGCACGGCATAGATGGGATACACGCTGCGCACTCCGTGATGCGCAAACAGAGCGAGGGTGAGCGAACAGAGCACCTGCACGGAGTAGCAGACGAGGATGATGCGCCGCCGATCGAAGCGGTCGGCCACATGCCCTGCGGGCAGCAGGAAGAACAGACCGGGGAGAAAAAGCGCCAGCCCTGTGTAGCCGAGATCAAGCGCGCGATGGGTGATGGAATAGACTTGCCACGCCACCGCGACCGCCTGCGCCTCCGCGCCAAGGATCGCGACGGCACGCGCCAGTTGATACAGCCTGAAGTCGCGCGAGGCAAAGGCTTCCAAACCTCGTCGATGAGGTTTTGTGGGCGGGGAATCCATCTATTCTCTAGGTTATCGTGTGGGCTCGCGGAAAGGTATTAGGGTTTACCGCTGGACTTCCTCATGATCGCGCAAGTCCAGAAAACAAAAGGAACTTCGGGGCCCCAA
>Ga0181520_10010868_pt1 | contig 12097 bp, 8 predicted proteins | sample PEATcosm2014_Bin_29_FD_132451 | JGI IMG/M metagenome (GOLD analysis project Ga0181520, IMG submission 132451) | Peatland microbial communities from MTU Mesocosm Facility, Houghton, MI, USA - PEATcosm2014_Bin02_30_metaG | ecosystem: Environmental > Terrestrial > Soil > Wetlands > Peat | place...
CCGGGATGCGTCCACATGTAGCTGAACAGCAGCCGCAGGTTGGCGAACTTCTGCCACAGATCGCCCGGCGCCTGGTCCAAGAGCGATCCCTTGCCATGGACCACTTCGTCGTGCGACAGCGGCAGCACGAAGTTCTCGTGGAAGGCGTAGATCAGGCTGAAGGTCAGCTCGTCGTGGTGGTACTTGCGATGGATCGGCTCGTGCCGGAAGTAGCGCAGCGTGTCGTTCATCCAGCCCATGTTCCACTTGAAGCTGAAACCCAGGCCGCCCAGGTACGTGGGCCGCGAGACGCTCGGCCAAGCGGTCGATTCCTCGGCGATCGTGAGGATGCCCGGGAATTGCAAATGCGTCTGCTCGTTCAGTTCCTTGACGAAGCTGATGGCTTGCAGGTTTTCGCGCCCGCCGAACTCGTTGGGCAGCCAGTCGCCCGGCTTGCGGCTGTAGTCGAGATACAACATCGAGGCCACGGCGTCAACCCGCAGCCCATCGACGTGGTACTTGTCCAGCCAGAACAAGGCGTTGGAGATGAGGAAGTTGCGGACCTCGTGGCGGCCGTAGTTGAAGATCAGCGTGCCCCAATCGCGGTGCTCCCCGCGCCGCGGATCGGCATGCTCGTACAAGGCGGTGCCGTCGAACTGCCGCAGCCCATGACCATCGCGGGGGAAGTGGGCGGGCACCCAGTCGAGGATTACGCCGATGTCGTTCTGGTGGCAGACGTCGATGAAATACATCAGGTCCTGCGGCGTGCCATAGCGGCTGGTGGCCGCGTAGTAGCCGACAGTCTGGTAGCCCCAACTGGCCGATAGCGGGTGCTCGCTCACCGGCAACAGCTCGAGGTGCGTGTAGTTCATCTCCTTGCAGTAATCGACGAGCTCGTGGGCCAACTCGCGATAGGTCATCCACCGCGACGGATCGTCGCCCGGCCGTTTCCAACTGCCCAGGTGGACCTCGTAGCACGAGACCGGCCGCTCGTGCCAGTTGCCCTCGCGGCGGCTTTCCAGCCAGGCGTTGTCGTGCCAGTGGTAGCGGTCCAGATCGACAACCCGCGAGGCCGTCCGCGGCGGCACTTCCGCCGCAAAACCGTAGGGATCCGACTTCTCGAAAACGTCGTCCTGATGCCGGATCTGGTACTTGTAGAGCGTGCCTTCGCTCAGCCCGGGAACGAACAGCTCCCAGAATCCGCTGGGAATGTGCTTCCGCATGGGGTGTCGGCGGCCGTCCCAGTGGTTGAAATCGCCGACGATGCTCACACCCGCGGCATTGGGTGCCCAGAGGGCGAAATTCACGCCATCCACGCCGTCGATCGTGCGTAGGTGGGCGCCCAGGCGGTTATAGCTCTGCCAGTGCCGCCCTTCGTTGAGCAAGTACATATCGTACTCGGTCAACAGGTGCGGAAATGCGTAAGGATCGTGGATCGTCGTTTTCATGCCTACCTCGTCTGCCACTCGCAGCATATATCGTGATGTTTCCCGCTCGGCCGGACAAGGACAAATCGCCTCAAATAAACCGGCCGGGTGGATGCGGCGCATGGGCCGTGCCGACTCGCTGTGCCCCGGTTCAACAACCCAGGCCTGGGTCGTTTCCGGCAGGTATGCCCGCACCGCCAAGGCCTGTCGACCCGAGTCATCGACCATGTGGGGGCCGAGCAGTTCGAACGGATTATGGTGGTTTCCCTGAATCAGTCGGTGAATACTCTCCAATGCAACGCTAGTTCGCATGTGTACCTCCTTGTAAGATTAGTTGCATATTTTAGCCAACCGGTAAGCCTTTTGCGAAGCCCCCCGTTTCGCTTTATCCCCCAATGGGGTTGTTTATCGCACTCTTTGGAGCCTGATGGCCGGTCGAAACGTCGCCGCCGGCATTCCACGTTATGGAACCGCAGGGCACGATCGAGCCGTTGCCACAGGTCCGAGTTCTTCACCGGTACCATCTGTCCGAAGAATTCCCACCGCCAGCCGTTGGTCCGCCAATCGGGTAGGCCGAAGCAGACCCCCTTCCAGATGTAATCGCTACATTCGACCAGGGTTACTCGCGACGGCTGGTCGAGCGATTCCAGCGCCCGCACGACCGTCAACAGGTCGAGTCGTTCGCTGGGAAGTTCGGGCTCGGTGTCGTTGGCTTCGAACTGCTGCGACCCGTCTTTGGTCCGCAGCACGAACTGCCACTGACCGCTGCCCTGGGTCTGGTCCACGTGGGAGGACAACAGGAAGTGTGGTGTCGTGAAGTCCATTGCTGTCTGAGCTATATCGGGTGGGGGAGTATCGGATTGTTGTCAATTTGCGATGAATGCCACAAACAGAAAATTTAATCCGCCAGCGTTAAGCGGGCTGACTGGATAAAGCCTTATGTTTGGAACCTCGCATTTTTTGACATCGCAATCTTAGGGATCCTAAAAGTCTTCCCCAATAACCCGTATTTGCAAATCAATTCGGCGCTACGGCAGTTATTTGGCCGAGGGAATCTCGGGGCGGGACGAGAGATAGAACGATGGTAGCGGAATGCGCGGTTCCATCTGGGCAGAATTCAGGAACTCGGCGTGCCCATCGACTCGATTGGTGGCGCAGGCGTCGGCGACGGCGTTTTCCTGGCCGGCGTTGTGGCGGTGCTGCTAGCCTAAAGAGAAAGAGGGCCGGGCATGTGCCCGATGCGACGGACATCCTTGCCCGCTACTCTTGCCCGAGGTGGTTCCGGCTGCGGACATCCATGCCCGCCGGCATCCAACGCCCGGCCCTCTCTCATGACGATTTCAGACGGCCATGCGCATCGACTGGCAAGCGGCCGTTACGCCCAGAACGAATTCCTCGAAGATTCTCAAGTCCAAGGCGGATGCCGAGTTGCTTTCGGGATGGAACTGAGTCCCCATCGCGAACCAGTCTTCCATCGTGCTTTCGATGGCCTCGATGACCCCGTCGGGGCAGCGGGCCGTGACCATAAAGCCGGCGGCCAGTTCATCGATTGCCATGTGGTGCATGCTGTTGACGCGAATCTCGCCCTCGCCGAAGACCCGCTCCATGATCGTGCCCATCTCCACCATAAGGGCGTGGCGATGATTGGGATCACTGGCGTCCAGGTGCGGCAGGGCTTTGGGCAAGTCCTCGGGAATGTGCAGGAAGAGGTTGCCGCCCTGCGAAATGTTCAAGAGTTGCATGCCACAGCCGATGCCGAAGACCGGCATCCGCCGCTCGGCCACCATCCGCATGAGCATGCGATCGAATTCTTCCCGCCGCCGATCCAGAACACGGACGGCCGGGTGAAGCATGAATCCGTCATTGCGCGGGTCCAGATCCGCGCCGCCGCAGAACACCACGCCGTCCAAGGCGTCGAGCAGGCGGCTTAGGTCCTCTTCTTCCCTTAATGGTGGGATAACCACTGGCACCGCACCGGCCTTCGTGAGTGAATCGTAATAACCTGCGCTGAGAAAAGAAAAAGCGGGGGTATCTTTGCGGGCCGAACGATAGTCAGCAGTCACACCAATTAACGGTTTCAAAGCCATCGAATACTCCTTTGACACGTCCTGTGTCGGTTAGCAGGATCACCCACGGCATAGAAAAGGAGGTCGATACTGGCTTGACCCGGTCAACGGGCAGAGGGGAAAGCCCCCCGAAAAGACTAGGGGGAAGCGATGGGTAGCTCTTGGCAAAAGCCAAGGGAATTTGGGGCGTCAGTCCCTGACGTCCCGGCGCGAATCTTTTCCCGCTCGACGGCGCGTGGACATTGCGTCCACGCGATGCCAACACGACATCCTCATGTCACCTGGATTGGGTTGAAACTCCTGGAGCTTTCGCGCGCCTCCTCGTAAAGAATGCAAGTCTCCCGGAGTGTAGAGAGTAGTCTTGCGAATTACAAGCTAGCCCTATATCTTGGAGTCGGTATATTTTCAGGCACAATATCTGGTATTGTCAGCAATGCTAGCATTGTGGATACCCACAAAGTTCGGCAGCCAGTAAGGTCAATCATCGACACGGTATTACGTAGGTCCTTTCTGCCGGAAAGGACCAATTTGCAACGCCCTTGGGAGAAACCCAGAGTTTCCCGCATCGCGGAATACATTAGTCTCTCTCGGCAAGCGAGACCTACATTGATGGCCTGGCGAATGGCCGGAAAAACCAGCCCGTCGCCCCTGGAACGAGAAAACAGGTATAATTTCAACGCGGAAGAAAAGCCCCGGCGGCCGGAACGTTTTCCGCGCTCCTTGGCACTTGAAAGTTAAATCCTTGCATAATCTGCGACTCTTCACCTTCATTGCGATCGGCGCGTTCTTGTCTTCCGCTCCCGGGCTTTCCGCCAAGGAGCCGGTCCAGTACCACCATCCGGTCTGTATCCGCTTTGAGGGCGTAATTGAACCGAGTCTGCAACGGTATTTGTATCGCAAGTTGGACGAGGCCAAACAACAGAGGGCCGACCTGGTAATCCTGGAGATCGACAGCCCGGGCGGGAGGCTGATCGAAAGCGTAGAGATCGCCAAGCGTCTGCGGGATGTGGACTGGGCGCACACCGTGGCCTATATTCCTGACCACGCGATCAGCGGGGCGGCGATCGTATCGCTGGGATGCGACGAGATCATCATGTCGCCGCTGGCGACGATTGGCGATGCCGGCGCGATCCGCATGGACGAACATGCGTTCTTTCGATTTGTTCCCCAGAAGGAGATCAGTTTTCTGGCCCCTGAGTTGCGCAGTCTTGCCGAAGCCAAAGGCCGTCCGCCGGCGCTGGCCGAGGCCATGTCCGACAAGGACCTCAAGGTTTTTCACGTTCGCAATCTGAAGACCGGCCGGGAGGACTATATCTCCAAACGGGATTTCGACGCCGCGCCGGCAGGCGAATGGGATAAACTCGGAGAAGTTGCCTCCTCCGGCCAGGACCGTTTCCTGGCTCTTACGGGCACCGACGCAGCCAAAGTTGGGTTGGCCAATGCCCTGGTTGACAATCGCGGCGAACTGGCTCGGCGGTTCGGGGTGGGATTGCACGACCTCGAGCCCACGTTCGTCGACGTCCTCGTGGAGCGCCTTACCTGGTGGCCGATCACGATCCTGCTCTTGATTGTCGGTTTGACGGGGCTGTACATGGAAGCCGTGGCGCCCGGCCATGCTGTCGGTGGACTGACCGCGGCGGCATGCTTCCTGCTTCTCTTCTGGAGTCACTTTCTCGGCGGCACGGCCGGTTGGTTGCAGATCTTGCTCTTTCTCATGGGCTTGGCCTGCATTGCCGTCGAGATTTTCCTCCTGCCAGGCACGATTGTGCCCGGGCTGATTGGCGCCTCGCTGGTCGTGGTGAGCCTGGTGATGGCCATCCAGGGGTTCCTGATTCCGGAAACGACGCTCGAGCTGCACACGTTGGCCGGCACCATGGCGATGCTCGTGGTCTCCTGCGGCGTCTTCGTCGCTGCCGCGATCGTGATCACGCGGCGAATGGATTCGCTGCCCTTGCTGAACCGGCTGATGCTCGCTCCGCCCGAAGCCGAAGCGGCGACGGAAGATTCAGCGGCCGCCGTGGGCGACCGGCGGCCCGCGGTTGGCGACCTGGGTGTCGCGCACACGCCGCTGCGGCCGGGCGGCAAGGGCCGTTTCGGCGAAAAGGTGATGGACGTGATGGCCTGCGGCGATTTTCTCGATCGTGGCACGCCCATCCGTATTGTCCGTGTGACGGGCAACCAGGTGTTTGTCGAGACGCTCGACGAGTCGTAAAAAGAGGTTTACACATGCCATCACCCTTTCCAGGAATGGACCCGTACATTGAGCACCCTGAGGTGTGGAGCGATTTCCACGGCCGGTTGGCCGAGGAGATCAGCGCGGAGTTGAACACGGTCATTCAGCCCCGTTACGTGGCGCGGTTGGCGCCTCGCGTAACGTATGAGATGGTGGAGATCGAGAAGACTCGTGCTGTTCGCCCAGACGTCGGTGTTTGGGGCCAGCGCGGCCGTCTTGAGAGGGAACATGGAGGGCAAGCGACGGTCCTCTCGCGTGCCCCGGTGCAGAACCGCATCGCAATGGAGTTGCCGCTGCGGCTGTTCACAGTCGAGATCCTTGAGGTCGGCGCATTTGAGCTCGTGACGGCAATCAAGATCCTCTCGCCGGTGAACAAGCAGCCTGGCCGAGAGGCCCAAGACGAGTACCTTCGCAAGCGGCGCGAGTTGCTGCGATCATCGGTCCATTTCATCGAGATTGATCTGCTGCGCGAGGGGCGGCGGCCGCCGCTGGAGTGCCCGGTCCCGCTGGCCCCGTACTATGTTGTTCTGAGCCGCGTCGACCACCGTCCCGATGTTGATGTATGGCCGATTCAGCTCTGCGAGAAGTTGCCGACGATTCCCGTGCCACTTGTCGAGCCGGACCCCGATGCCGCATTGGACTTGGGCGCGGTCCTGGCGGCCGTCTACCAGCGCGGAGGTTACGCCACTCTGATCGACTATTCTCAACCTCCACCGCCGCCATCGCTGTCGGAGGCCGAGTCCGCCTGGTTGGATGAGCACTTGCGAGCGCGGAGAGCCAAGTGAAGTTGCGTGGCAGCGGCAACAGCAGTACAAGTGCTTTATAATAGCTTCGCCGACACTCCCACCGAAAACCGAAGGGCCAATCCTGTAAGTTCTTTGCCCCGTGAAGATTTCCTCAGCCCTGGCGATCGCGATCCAACACCACCAAGCCGGCCGCTTGCCGGCCGCCGAGCAGATTTATCGGCAGATCCTTGCCGCCGAGCCGAATCACGCCGACGCGCTCCACTTGCTGGGCGTGATCGCCTACCAATCGGGCCGGAACGAGGTTGCCGTCCAGTACATTCGGCGGGCGATCGACTTGAATGGCCGGCAGCCGACCTACCATGCAAATCTGGGCTGTGCCCTGAAGGACCTAAGAAAACTGGACGAAGCGATTGCCTGCCATCGCCGCGCGCTGGAATTGAAGCCCGACTCGCCCGAAACCCACAACAATTTGGGCAACGCGCTGCACGCCCAGGGCGAACTCGACGAGGCGGTGGCCTGCTGGCGCCGGGCGTTGGACCTGAAACCCAACTATGCCGAAGCGCACAACAACCTGGGCGCCGCCTTGCGGGAACAGGGAAAGCTGGAGGAAGCGGCCGCCTGTTGGCGCCGTGCCCTGCAACTCAAGCCGGAATATGCCGACGCGCATAACAATCTGGGCGTGGCCCTCAAGGCACAGGGCAAGCTGGAGGAAGCGGCTGCCTGCCACCGGCGGGCGCTGGAGTTGAAGCCCGACTTCGCCGAGTCGCACAACAACCTGGGCGTCGTCCTCAGGGAGCAAGGCAAGCTCGACGAAGCGGTGGCCGCTTGCCGCCGGGCGCTGGAGTTGCAGCCCCATTACGCCGAGGCACACAGCAACCTGGGCAACGCTTTGAAGGACCAGGGCAAACTCGACGAGGCGGTCGCCTGCTATCGCCAGGCGCTGGAGCGCAATCCGCATTACGCCGAGGCCCACAACAACTTGGGCATCGTCCAAAAGGAAGCAGGGAATTTCGACGAGGCGGTCGCCTGCTACGGCCGGGCGCTGGAGTTGCAACCGGACTATGCCAAAGCCCACAACAACCTGGGCGTGGCCTTCAAGGACCAGGGACGATTGGACGAGTCGCTGGCCTGCTGCCGCCGGGCGTTGGAAGCCCGGCCGGAGTTTATCGAGGCACACAGTAATCTGCTGTATGCCCAGCTATTCCATCCCGCTTGCGATGCCGCGGCGCTTTGCCAGGAGCACCGCCGCTGGAACCAGCAGCACGCCGCGCCCTTGGCGAAGTTCATCCAACCGCACGGCAACGACCGTTCTCCCCATCGCCGCTTGCGGATTGGCTATGTCTCGCCCGACTTCCGCGAACACTGCCAGGCGCTGTTCACCGTGCCCCTGTTGTCCGCGCACGACCATGGGCAGTTCGAGATCGTTTGCTATGCCGACGTCGTGCGCCCCGATGGAATCACAGAGCGGCTGCGGTCCTGTGCCGACGGTTGGCGAAACATCGTGGGCCTTGGCCACGAACGGGTGGCCGAACTGATCCGCCAGGACGGAATCGACATTCTCGTCGACCTGACCATGCACATGGCCGGTAATCGGCTCCTCGTCTTCGCCTGCAAGCCGGCCCCCGTGCAGGCCTGCTGGCTCGCCTATCCGGGCACGACGGGCGTTTCCACGATCGACTACCGCATCAGCGACCCCTACCTCGATCCGCCCGGCCTTTACGAGCACTGCTACACGGAGCAGTCGATCCGCTTGCCCGACTCGTTCTGGTGTTACGATCCCCTGGCCGACGAGCCGGCGGTCAACAGCTTGCCGGCCGCGGAGAAGGGGCATATTTCCTTTGCTTGCCTCAACAACTTCTGCAAGGTCAATCCGCCGGTCTTGAAGTTATGGGCGGAGGTGCTGAAGGCCGTCAAACGTTCCCGCTTGACGCTCCTGGCGGGCGCGGGAAGCCATCGCCGGCAAACGCTGGACCTGCTGGCGGAAGAAGGCGTCGACCGCGACCGCGTGACGTTCGTCGCTTATCAGCCCAGAGGGTCGTATTTGGCCAGTTACCGCGATATTGACGTCGGCTTGGACACGGTTCCTTACAATGGGCACACGACCAGCCTGGATTCATACTGGATGGGCGTGCCGGTGGTGACGCTCGTAGGGCCGACGGTTGTGGGGCGGGCCGGCCTGAGCCAACTCACGAATCTGGGCCTGCCGGAACTGATCGCTGCCGGCCCCGCGCAGTTTGTGCGCATCGCGGCGGAACTGGCCCACGATCTTGCCCGCCTGAGCGGGTTGCGGGCAACTTTGCGCGAGCGGCTGCGGGCGTCGCCCTTGATGGACGCCCCGCGTTTTACCCGGAATCTCGAATCCGCCTACCGCACCATGTGGCGGCAGTGGTGTTCGTAGGCCTCTTTTGGAGTGCCGCGGCTTGCTTTGCTTTGAATTACTATTACCCTGGCACAGAAGCACCGCACTTGCGTAGGCCGGAACAAGCGCAGCGCAGTTCCGGCAATGGGCCCGAATTATGGTGTCTAGTTGCCGGAACTGCGCTGCGCTTGTTCCGGCCTACGTGAGGATGTTTCATGCCGGGGTAATAATTGCACCCTTGGGATACATTGCATATACTATGAATGCCTTTGAACTGCGCGGAGGATCTGGCCGCCGCCGGGCAGGGGATGGCCAACGGGCCTCTTTAGGCGACTGCTTATGACGAAGCCCCGGAAACCGAACGAAGATTCTGCCGACCTCGTGTCGGAAGGAACGAGACCGAGCCGTACCGAAGAGACCATCCCTTACGTCGTCGGCGTGGGTGCCTCCGCGGGCGGCTTGGAGGCCTTCGAGCAGTTCTTCTCGCACCTGCCCTCGGATACCGGGCTGGCGTTCGTGCTGGTGCCGCATCTTGAGCCAACGCACAAGGGCATGATGCCCGAACTCTTGGCCCGGCACACCAAGATGCCGGTGGCCCAGGTGGAAGATGGGATGAAGATCCGCGAGAATTGCGTCTATGTGATTCCTCCCAATGCGGACCTCTCGATCCTGCACGGCAAACTGCAGTTGCTGGAACCGATCGTGCCCCGGGGACAGCGGATGCCCATCGACTTCTTCTTCCGGCACCTGGCGTCCGACCAGAAGGAAAAAGCCATCGGGATTATTCTTTCCGGCATGGGGAGCGACGGCACGCTGGGCATGAAGGCCATCAAAGAGAATTTCGGGATGGTGATGGCGCAAGACCCGGCCTCGGCCAACTATGACAGCATGCCCCGCAGCGCGATCAACACGGGCATGGTGGATTATGTCGCCGCGGCGCAAGAGCTTCCCGCCAAGTTGATGCAGTATGCCGCGCACGTTCCGGCCGCCCCTCAGGAACATGTTCCGACTGATGTGGAACCCGCGGCGGCGCTGGAAAAGGTCTTTGTCTTGCTACGCTCCTCCCTCGGTTGTGATCAACGCCGAAGGCGACATCCTTTATGTCAACGGGCGGACGGGGAGATTCCTGGAACCCTCGTCGGGCAAGGTCAACAACAATGTCTTTGCGATGGCCCGCGAGGGGCTGCGCGACAAGCTTGCCACGGCAATCCACAACGCCGTGACACGAAAAACGAGCATCACCGCCAACGGGCTCAAGGTCAGGTCCAACGGCGGCTGGACGACTGTCAACCTCACGGTCAAGCCGCTGGCCGAGCCGGGCGCCCGGCGCGGCATGCTCCTGGTGGTCTTCGAGAAGACGACGGCACAAGCGGCGGAGACGGTCGCTGAGAACGGGCCGAAACCCTCCGAGCCGGCCGCCCCGCCGTCGCCCTTGGAAAATGAGCTTCGCCACGCCCGCGAGCGCCTGCAGGCAACGGTCGAGGAAATGGAGGCCACCCAGGAGGAATTGCGGTCGGCCAACGAGGAGTTGCAGTCCAACAACGAAGAATTGCAGAGCACGAATGAAGAACTCAATAGTTCCAAGGAGGAAATGCAATCGCTCAACGAGGAAATGCAGACGGTCAACGCCGAGTTGCAGACGAAGATCGAGGAACTGTCGCAATCGAACAGCGACATGAAGAATCTGTTGAACGGCATCGAAATGGCCACAATCTTCCTGGATAATAACCTGGTCGTCAAACGATTCACCCCGCAGGCCACCGCGGTCGTCAACCTGGCCGCCGGTGACGTGGGACGGCCGATCGGCCATTTCACGACGAAGCTGAAACTTGACCGGCTCGTCCAAGACGCCCGGGACGTGCTGGAAACGCTGGTGCCCAAGGATTCGCAAGTGCAAGCGAGCGACGGCCGCTGGTATAACCTGCGGGTCCTGCCCTACCGGACCACGGACAACGTGATCGACGGCGTGGTGATGACGTTTGCCGACATTACACCGATCAAACGCCTGGAGCAGTCGCTGCACGAGCAGAAGGCCCAGTTGCAGGCGGCCCGCGACTACGCCCAGAACATCATTGCCACGATCCGCGAACCGCTGGTGGTATTGGACGGCGAACTGCGCATCGTGTCGGCCAACCGTTCCTTCTACCAGACATTCGCTGTGCAGCCCCCGGAGACGGAGGGACATCTGCTCTATGAAATCGGCCGGCGGCAATGGGACATTCCAGCCTTGCGGCAACTTCTGGAGGACATTGTTTCCAAGAACGCCGCCCTGGCGGACTTCCGCATGGAACACAATTTCCCCACGGTGGGGCACAAGGTGCTCTTGCTCAATGCCCGCCAAATCGTGCCGGCAGGCCATCCCGCCGGTCTGATCCTGCTGGCGATGGAAGACATTACCGAGCGATGACGGGCTAAAGTCAGAAAAAAGTGCTTCCAACGGCATTTCTCCCGTCTTGGCCGCCGCGACTGACCCGTCGTTTCGGGTTAGGCAGTGACCTGGCCACATCGAAAAAAGGGGCCTCGTGGAGTTTTTGCGGCGATTTTTTACGTCCACGGGTGTACTCGGCTTCCGCTAAAGGTATTGCTCACACGGAGAAAACTGCGGGGAAAAAAACGCTTGACGTCCTAACGATAGTTTTGCCACAGCCAAAGGCCGTATTCAATTTGTTACCAATTTGTTACCAATTTTTTGGCAAACGTTACCAATTTGTTGCCAATTTGTAGGCATTTTCTGGCACTTGTTTATTTGTATAGTATCTAGGGGTAGGGCACATGGCGCTTTCTTGCGGCTAGTTTAGTGCAGAGTCATAAAAATAATTAATTGCTGCCACGGCAAGTGTGGCCGTTCGCGACCGTTGCCCGGGCCGCAGGGCGGGTCGAGGCACGAGACCTGCGCGCCACAGTTTCCGCGCAGCCGCCGGCGCGGACGCCGACTTGGGCAGGTCGGCGCCGCGCGTAATGTGTGGCCCCCGGTTCGCTACGCCGGGGGCCGGTCCAAATTGTCAAAGAACAAATACACGCGCAGAGTATTCAGGCCTAGCTGAATCTTCTTCAGCGCGCTTTCTACCCACATAATACGCAAGAACTCTCGCCACCATTTGTGCTGGAAAAGGTGTCAGGAACCGTTGTGTGTGAAGAAAGGAGATTCTGGAATCCGATAGCTCGACAGGAAAGGACCGTGTCCATAAGGTGGCGTTATGGGAAGACCAAGACGAGCGGCGGACGGCGGACTGATTTATCATGTTCTCAACCGCGCCAACGCGCGGATGACGATCTTCGAGAAGCCC
>Ga0181520_10010869_pt1 | contig 12096 bp, 7 predicted proteins | sample PEATcosm2014_Bin_29_FD_132451 | JGI IMG/M metagenome (GOLD analysis project Ga0181520, IMG submission 132451) | Peatland microbial communities from MTU Mesocosm Facility, Houghton, MI, USA - PEATcosm2014_Bin02_30_metaG | ecosystem: Environmental > Terrestrial > Soil > Wetlands > Peat | place...
ACGGTGGATCGCGTCATGGTCCAGCACTAAAGGATTGCGTCCGATGTGCGTGCCTTCGAGTCGGGCGCGCCGCATGCCGGCGCGCACTCGCTCGACGATCAGGTTGCGTTCGAGTTCGGCGACGGCGCCGATGATGACGACGATGGCACGGCCCAACGGGCCGGCCGTGTCGATCTGCTCGCGGAAGCTGACGTACTCGATGTTGAGCCGGTTGAGTTCGTCCAGGATTTCTAAAAAGTGTTTGACTGAGCGGGCGACCCGGTCGCTGGCCCAGACCAGGACCACATCGAAGCGTCCGCGGCGGGCGTCAGCCATCATCCGATCGAGGCCAGGGCGGCGCGCCTTCGCGCCGCTGATCCGATCCGTATACTCCTGCACGATCTCGTAGCCACGCTGGACGGCCATCTGGTGCAGGTCAAGAGATTGGGTCTCCAGGTGTTGATCCAGACTGGAGACGCGTGTATAAACGGCGGCGCGCTTCACTTGCGCCGCCTTGCTGGTTTCGATGAGTGCTTATCGACGTAGCTGCGGATGAACTTCAGCAGCTCGTCGGTCATGGTGTCGCCTTGGGCGGCCGTCGCCGCCTTGAAGGCGTTGTGCAGCTTGACGGGAACGTTCAAATTCATGCGTTTGACTTCCTCGTTGTTGACGGTGATGATCGGACTCACCTCCTCTCTTCAGAGATGAGCCTATACGACTATGAGTACGGCGCGCCAGGGCGGCGCGCCCCGATTACAACTACCAGGCCGCCTGGCAGAGCAGGCCCAGGTTGCCGATCTGGTCGAAGCTGATCTGCATCGCGTCGGCCATGGCCCGCAACCGGCTTGCGTCCTGGGGCACGGCGCCCTCCTCGATGGCCATCCACTCAGAAGTCTTCATGCCGGACAGGCGAGCGGCTTCCTCGATGCAGGAGCCGAACAACCGGCCCATGCTCTGGCTGAGGAGATAGGAAGAAGGGAGGGATGGGAACATTTTCAACTCAGTGCTCATATACTTATCCTCTTGTTGGCCATCGATGTCAAGTGATCGGGGCCACAACTACGTAAATTTGATTCCATGATGAGTATGTAAGTGTGCGGAGTTCTACCAAAGCGCCAGGCCATCAACTATTCGGTCACCCGTGAAAAGGCGCCCGTGTACACGATGGGCAGCCCCGACGCACGTGCATATTCCCAACCACCGTGCCATCGCAGGCAGCCTGATCTGGATCAACTTCGATCGTCATTCCCTGTTGAACCTCGTTCAGCAGCGCGTATTCCTTGCCGACATCGACGAGATCACGCCCCAGTACACTGGTACCGCCGACTGCGGAGCCGTGTTCCAGTCTTCCATCGCGCGTTCCTCTGGCATTCCCGCCGGCGCCACGATCAACGCCCTGGACACCACGCTGACCTCCGCCGGTCAGAACGCACAGCTGGCAACTCCCTGGTACTCCGACCAGATCCTGCCATTCGACGTCACGCTCTCCGGCGCCAACGAGTACGGAGCCATGTGCGCGGCCAAGATCTTCGGCCTCGAGATCCTCAACGAGGGGTTACAGACCAGGTGTCACCGTCCTGCCCTACACAAAAACTCTCGCGCACGCGCGCCAGGCCGAAGCTCTGCTCACGATCAGGCGCAGCACCGACACTCCTGCGACTCTCGCTCTAAAGAACGCGGGCAAGCTCAAGTGGCCATCATCATCGTCATCCGAGCTCCCGCTTGCGCAGGGGGTATGCCGGATGGGATGGCCTGGTTGTTGATGATGGTGTCGTGGACGGGGTCGTTGCGTGTGGAGTTGTTGCTGGCCGGGCCGGGTGAGAGTGTGTTTTGGCCGTATCTATATAGATGACTGGATTCTGATGTCTTCTTTTTGGCCTGGCAGGGTGGTTGATGGTTTATTGAAATGGTTGATTCTATCGCTCTCTGACTCGCTCGCCGGCTTCCTCTTCCTTCGCCCCCAAGAACCCAGAATCGGCCTCTGCGCCGGGGCGCGACGGCCCCGGATCCGCCCCCATCTGTCCCCGCTGTACCCCCGAAATCAAGTCCCCAACCGCAGGTTTGGAAATCTGTAAGGCTAGGCCGGGGATCCCTGTTTTCCCTACCTAGTCTTGAGGGTATTGACACACTTCGGGGGGATATAAGGGACAAAATCCTGCTAGTAATAACATCACCAATCACGTAATTTCCGCTCAAACTCCTTCTACCTGTCCCCGGAGTACCCCAATATTTCGGCTGCCCATAACCGTGTGCGCTGAACCCCCGTCAGTCTCCCCTTTCCTGATTCACCCTAAAAACCGACCCTAAGCGGCGGCCACGAGTGCCACAGGTGCGCCGCCATTTTTGCTTTTGGAACCGCAACAAGTTTCTGTGTCACTATTCCGAGATGCCGGTTTTACGTCCAGGTGGATTGGATTCTTAAATACTGGCCGACATTCCAGTACCGATTCTTTAAAAGGACCACCCGGAATTACCGTGAACCGCCGAACTTACCAAAAGTAAACGGCCTCGATCTTGGGTGTTCCCGGTTCACCGTCGATGATCTGTGTGCTCAGGACCACTTCAACGTTTTTCGCCTTCGTCGATGGACGCTGGTTGCGAACGGCCTTCAACAGATCGGGGTTAGTGAGGAACTCGCCTGCCGCGATTGTTCCTCCACGTCCGATTCCTGCTGCGACAAGTGTTGGTTTGCCGGTGGTGTCGTCCGTGAAGAGAGCAACAATCGCAAAGTCTCGATAGTTGTTTGTGGCGATCTGCTGCCTGCGATCCACAACCCACTGCGTCCGGCCGGGTTGCGAGCCATCGACAATACTGAACATTGTCATGTCAGCATTGTTGGCAAAGTGGAACCGGAGCGGCCGCAGCATCCTGAGCGTCCAGGCGTTATCAAAAGCCCCGATGATGACCGACGGTCCGTTGCGAAGATCCATAAGGCTGGTCGCATTCTCTCCGCGGAGCGAGTAGGGCTTTCCAGCGGACTGGAGCACGCCGGCGATCTTGGTGATGGTGCTAAGGTCATCGATCACGACAGCCGTCAGATTGTCATTCAGCGTCACTTGCCGCTCCGGGTTGCTGGCATCTCGCAGCGAAATGGCAGTGTATTGAGTCTGGTCAGCCACGCAAAAAAGCACAGGTTCCGAGGAGCTGAGGATCGGATCCCAGAACTCCGCAAACGCCGAACGTTGATTGTGCCGCCAACCGATGAACGCCGCAATTCCCAGCAGCAAAACACACAGGGTCGGCACGAGCGCCCAGGGCAACCAGGAGCTTGAGCGGCCTGAAGCTCTCCCATGTGACCCATCAAGCACGGCCAGAGGTGCTGAGTCAGCGGTCGATCCTGGCTCCGAAATAGGCTGCACAACTGTCGGTGGGTGAAACTGTGGGACGTACGATCCGGGAGCGAGAGTGAGCCGAAGCTCATCCTCATGGCCCGGGTCCTGATAGTACTGCGCAATGCGTTTTCGAATCTCTGCGGCGGTTACACGCACGATCGGATCGACCGCGGTGTCGTAGTCGGGGTCCTTGCCGAAGATCTCGATGCCGAGTGTACGCTCTTTTAAGAGGTCGGCCTGACCGTTGATGGTCGCCTTGACGATGTATCGGAGAAAGGAGGGGAAACGACGGCTGTTGCTAAAGTGCGGGTTGGCGAGCAACCGCTCGAGTTGCGCTTCGATTGCGCGCTTTTCCTCCTCGCTGAGGGTTTCGTGCGTCGTCGTAGCTTCAGAAGAACTTGCCATGGCCAGAGATGGAGCGATTATACCGCCGTTATCGAGACAAAAGCCCGGTGAAATGGGTTTCCTCTAAGGTGCTGTATCTAAAGCGGCTAAATAAAGAATTAACAGGTAAAGACCCTTGAGGTTTGCCGCAAAGCACTGACGCGGCACAGCACTGCAGCTTATAAGGGTGAGCGGTTCTTAAGGACCATTTCCTGCGCATCGCTAAGAAAGCAATAGGGTGGACGGCAGTTTGGCAGGAAGGCCACTTGAAGAGCCGGATGGAGGCTTTTGGCATGATGCAGATGAAAAAGAGAGCTACATTGGGATGGGGCCTGTCAATTCTGGGGCTGGCATTTCTGATGCTGATCCCAAGTGCATTGCTGGCGCAGGTAGGGAGCGCTGCGTTGAGCGGGGTTGTGCAGGATACAACCGGGGCTGTGGTGCCTGGCGCTACGGCTACCCTGACCAATCAGGTGAGCGGCGCCCAGCGAAGCGTCACCAGCAACGGGGAAGGATTTTTTACCTTCTCCGCGATACCGAGCGGCGATTACAACCTGAATGTAGCGGCCAAAAACTTTAAGGGGTACACGCAGACAGGGATTCATCTCGATCCGGGTGACAACAAATCCATCCCCGAGATCACCCTAGCCGTAGGTTCTGCCGCTGAGACCGTCACCGTAGAACAGAGCGTCGGTAGTTTGCCGCTCGACAGTGGCCAACTGAGCTCGACCATCACCGCAAACGACCTCGATCAACTGTCGATTGTGGGCCGCGACGCAACCGAGTTGCAGCGGACCCTGCCCGGATTCGCGATCCGCAGTCTGGGATCCACCAATGCCGCACCGGATTTCACGCAAGTCCAAATCGGCTCGCCGACGCCCTACGCCTCCAACGGCGCCCCGGTTGCTGGCATCACCATCAAGCTTGATGGCGCGAACCTCACTGACGCCGGCAGCTTCGGCGCCAATCTGCAGAACCTCGATGATTCGTTTGTGAGCGAAGTGCAGGTGCAGACGTCGAATTTCGGCGCCGACCAATCGAATGGGCCGGTGGTGATCACCGGCGTGACCAAGGCCGGAACGGCAAGTTATCACGGATCGCTGTACACCTTTGCGCGCGTCTATGGGTTGAATTCCAACGACTGGCTGGCGAAATACAACGGGATCGCGCGTCCCAATGACCGCTTTGTGTACCCCGGCGGTACGTTCGGTGGGCCGGTGCCTCACTTCAAGAAACTGACATTCTTCGCCGGTGCGGAATACGACGCGCAGCGCAATGTTTATGCATATGGCAGCGCGGGCAGCGCGATCATCCATGCCCTGGTGCCAACAGCCGCGATGCGCAAAGTCGACTTCAGTGCGGGGGCGCTTTCGGCGTTCCTAGGGCCGATGTTGACAAACGGCAACTACGGTACCTTCAACACGCCGCCGACCGTTGGCGATAACGGGTCATCGCTGAGCAACGGCAATATCGCGGCATTTCTTAACCCCGGCGCGATGGCGTTGGTGAATGGCACTTTGCCACTTCCGACGCGGACGGCAACCGGGCCCGACGGCTTTAACTACGACAATCTCGATTTGGCGAACAACAACGTGAGTCAGTTCGTCGGCCGCATGGACTACAACATCAGCCCGCGCAACGTAGTTTTTGGCCGTTACAGCTTTGAGAAACAAAAGCAGGGCCAACCGTTGATCCCGTATTACTCACCTGCCGCAGCCAGCGTAATGGGCGGTGTGAACACGCCTGGCTACGGCGTGGACAACGATGACTGGGTGCACAGCGCGGCTGCCAACTACGTTACGATCTTCACTCCCACACTGACCAACGAACTCTACGCGACCCTCACGAATTTCGTTGAGTCTTTTGACGCGAGACAGATTTCTGCGCTGCAGAAGAGTGCGATCAATTATCCATATAACGGCGCGTTCGCCAATCACGACACGCAGTATCCGCAGCTGGGCACGTACACGACGTACGGCGGCTTGCCTCTGGGCCTCTGGCCCGACTACTCAGAAAACCCGTTGCGGTTGAAAAAGCTGCAGCCGAATGTCGGCGACAACCTGACCAAAGTGTGGGGCAAGCATACGGTCAAGGTGGGAATCTTTGCACAGCGCACGACCAACAATCAAACCGCGACCAATCCCCAGACCAACGGCGTGATTCAGGACTACTACTACGGAGGGGCCGGCAGCTATTTTGCTGACTACAACGGCACGTACCCTGACGGTTCGCCTGCATACGGCAACCCTCACTTCAACAGCGGCAACGCCCTGGCAAACTTCTTTGAAGGTCAAATCCAGGATTGGCACCAGCAGAACTTCAATCCGTATACGAATCTGTACTTCTGGAACACAGATTTCTATGGCCAGGACACATGGCGCGCGATCCCGAACTTGGTGGTAACCTTCGGCGCCCGCGTTTCCAAGCTGGGTGCATGGCAGGATGCGCACGGCATTGGCGCCGCGATTTGGAATCCAGCCCTCTACACGACAACGTATAACGCCACTACGAATCCTTTGCCGGGCATCACGTGGCATGGGAACACCCCGTCCATTCCGAACTCCGGTGTGGGCACACCGCCGCTGTACTTTGAGCCGCGCGTGGGCTTTTCCTGGGACGTCTTCAAGGACGGCAAGACTGTGGTGCGTGGCGGATTCGGCATCTACCGTTTCCACGACTCGGTTACTGATGTTACCAGTGAGTTTGCCGAGGCGGAAAACGTTCGTTATACCGACCTGCAAGGTTTTGGCGACAACACCTTGGAAGGCGTAAACACCCTCAATCTCAACCCAAACACCTACGGCAATACGGGGCTAGGCAGCACTGAAACATACATTTCCCCGGCGACCATCTATGGACTGAACCCCGCGGATAACGCTGAGCCCGTGACCAATAACTACAGCTTTAGCGTTGCGCGGCAGATGCCCGGCAACTGGATCCTTCAGGCATCGTACGTCGGGAACAACAGCAATTCGTTGATGGATAATGGCACGACGCAGGCCGTAGTGTTGGATAACATAAACGCCATTCCGGTTGGAACGCTGTTTACACCAACGGCGGCGGCGGCGATCAATGCGGCTGCACCCGGCTCCTGCAATGCGACGGGCTGCACACCTGTCCAGGCCGCGAGCCTCGACAATATTTACAACTACCCAGGCGACAAAGCCGTCCAGAAGGCGCGGCCCTATCCCAACTACAGCCAGATATTGGAACCGGAACACAACACCTACGCCAATTACAACGGCGTGCAGATCGAGGGGATCAAACACATTGGCCGCTTGAACTTCAATGCCAACTATTCTTTCTCCAAGGCGCTTGGCATTCTCGGCTCGTCTGCGGACTTCAACTGGACTGCCGGCATCGACCCCTTCCACCTCGCGAACAACTACGGCCCGATGAACTTCGACCGCACGCAGGTCCTTAACTTGAGCTACTCCTACCAGACGGGCAAGTTCACGGACGCTCATCTACTGGGCGGTTTCATCAACAACTGGCTCATTTCGGGCATCACGAATATGCAGAGCGGCCCCAACATGCAGACCGGCGTCAGCGCTTCGCCTGGTTACTACGTGCAGGGCAACATCAACCAGGGCGCAAACGCCTATCCGGTCGAATCGCAGTCGATCCTCGGCACACCGGATGTCAACCTGCAACCGGTACTCACATGCAATCCGAAATCGGGCCTCGCAGCGCATCAGTATCTTAATCCGGCCTGCTTCGCGCTGCCGGCACTCGGAACCAATGGCGCGTACATTGAGCCATATGCTCATGGCCCTGCGTTCTTTGATTCCGACCTCACGCTGGAGAAAGGTTTCGGCCTGGGAGAAGGCAGAAACCTGCGGTTCCGCATTGCAGGATTCAACTTCCTGAACCACCCGCTGAATAGTTTCGGCACCGGTTACGCGTCGCAGACTACGCTACAGCTGAGCAACACGTCGGCGACCGGAACGCCGCAAACCGCAACTTACAATCCTGCATCCGGCTTTGGCTCCGCACCGCTTAAGTTGGGGCGGCGCTTGATGGAGGTTTCCGCGAAGTTTACGTTTTAGGCGGGATGGGCGGCAGACAGAGTTCCTTCTGCCGCCCATTCTCTATCTCGGATCGCGTCAGAAGACCTTCGTATAATTGATCGCTTTACTACTGGATCGGGATTGATAATGCAAGCACGTATTCTACTTTCGTGGAGCACTGCACTCCTTTGCGCTCTGCCATTGTCGATTTATACTTCCGTGGCGCAGCAGCCTGCACCCGGGCCCCGCACGCTTGGATCCATTTCCAGTGTGGTCCCTTTGAGAAATGGCCTTCGCATTGAAACCACGTTAGGCGGAGTGGAGCAGATCGTCGCTTTGCGCGACGATGTGCTACGCATTCGCGCGGCCGCCGACCAACCTCTGCCCGAAGACGCTTCCTGGGCCGTGCTGCTGGAAGCGCGCAAGAACTCCGTCGACGTGACGCGAGAAGACTCTGCGGACTCAGTGGGCTTTCGCACAAAATCTCTGCGCGTTTCTGTGAACCGCAGCGATCTGCGCGTCATGATTCGTGACTCCAGCGGAAATATTCTTCTTGAGGACGCCGCCCCGCTGCATTTTGACGGAAGTGCATTTCGCGTCATTGAGTCGATGCCGGCAGACGAACATTATTTCGGCCTGGGCGACAAGACCGGGCCACTCGATCGCCGCAACCATGGCTACACGATGTGGAATACCGACACCTATAGCTTTCAGGAGTCGACGGATCCTCTCTACAAGAGCATTCCATTCTTTATGGCGTATCGCGCCGGCATTGCCGCCGGCATTTTTCTCGACAACACCACGCGTACCAGCTTCGACTTCGGCAAGGAATCCGCGACCTCGTACTCATTTGGCGCTGCCGCCGGGCCACTCGACTATTACATCTTCCCCGGGCCGTCGCCGCGGCAAGTGGTGGAGGCCTATGCGTGGCTCACGGGCAAGCCGCCGCTTCCGCCGCGCTGGATGCTTGGCTTTCAGCAGTCGCGCTACAGCTACACACCGGAGTCGCGGCTGATGGAGATTGCAAACCGTTTGCGCGCCGATCACATCCCGGCCGATGCGCTCTATCTCGACATCGATTATCAGGATAGAAACCGTCCGTTTACAGTGAATACGCGAACGTTTCCCGATTTGCCGAAGGCCCTGGCGACGCTTCACGGCATGCAATTCCACGTAGTGGCCATCACGGACCTGCACATTGCCGACGCTCCTGGCCAGGGATACGCTCCCTACGACAGCGGTGCCGAAGAGGACAATTTTCTTCATCGCCCCGATGGCTCGGTGTATGTCGGCTCCGTTTGGCCGGGACCGAGCGTCTTTCCGGACTTCACGCGCGCCCAAACTCGGGACTGGTGGGGAACGCTTTACAAGACCTTTGTAGGGATGGGTTTCGACGGCTTTTGGAACGACATGAACGAACCTTCAATCTTCGATTCCCCCAGCGGCACCATCCCTCTCGATGTGCAGCATCGCATCGACGAGCCGGGCTTTTCCGCGCGCACTGCGACCCATGCCGAGATCCACAATGTCTATGGGATGGAAAACTCGCGCGCGACCTACGATGGCCTGCGCAAAATCGAGCCTGATACGCGTCCCTTTGTATTGACGCGGGCTACCTATGCCGGAGGACAGCGCTACGCCGCCACGTGGACAGGCGACAACAGCAGTACATGGAACCATCTGCGGATGACGAGCCCGATGCTCAAGAGCCTCGGCATCAGCGGTTTTTCATTTAGCGGCGCCGATGTTGGCGGCTTCGCGGGGACTGCCACTGCCGACCTGCTCACTAAATGGGTTGAAATATCCGCGTTTCAGCCCATCGATCGTGACCATTCGGAGAAAGGAAGCGGCGATCAGGAGCCGTGGGTGGGAGGCGAGCAGCACGAAAACATTCGCCGCCGCTTCATCGAAGAGCGTTACCGCCTCATGCCGTATCTTTACACGCTCGCCGAGGAAACTGCACGCACCGGATTACCCATGATGCGTCCTCTCTTTCTCGATTATCCCGATGCCGCTCGTGACAAACATCCCATCGATATCGATCAAGGCATCGAATCTGAATTTCTGCTCGGACACGATCTCCTCATCGCGCCTTCGCCCTATCTCGATGAGCCGGATGCTTACACCGTCGAGTTCCCGTCGGCCGACTGGTACGACTATTGGGCCGGCGAGCGAGTTCGCCCCGCAACTGATCCAGATCCTGAACCCAATGCACCACCGCCAGCAGCAGAGCAGGTCGCGCTGTCGGCAAGTGTGCATCCCTCGCTCGATTCGCTTCCTGTCTACGTTCGTGCCGGTGCAATCCTGCCCATCGAGCCGCTTGTCCAGAGCACACAAGAGACACCGCGGGGACCGCTCACGCTGCGCGTCTATGCCGGAGATGATTGCCGCGGAACGCTCTACACAGACGACGGCGAGAGCTTCGCGTTCGAGCGCGGAGACTTCCTAAGAATGAATTTCACCTGCACCGTCACGAGCAACGGGATCGAGATCGCTATCTCAAGACATGAAGGCAGTTTTATTCCATGGTGGAACAGTCTTCGCCTCGAGATTTACGGTTGGACGCCGGCCCGCGGCATGATTCAGCAGGATGGCCAAAACTCGACCCTGCCGATCGAGCGTGGGAAAAACTTCATCGCCATCAGCATCCCCGATTCGGGCACGGGTACATCGCTCAAGCTGGAGTGATACGCTTTTTCCGTGGCAAAGTGCTGATGGATAAAAACGCAACAAGACTCGCTTTCGGTCGGGCGCCCCTGGCTGCGAAACTGATTCTCTGGATTTGCGCGATCCTTCTCGCCGCACCGTGCGCGTGTGCGCAACGCCTTGTTTTTGCCCATTACATGCTCACTAACCAGGACTATCAGGGCGACAGTGATCCCACGCAGGAGCTGAAGATCGCGAGCTATGAACGTGAAATCCGTGAAGCGCAGGCAATTGGCATCGATGGATTTGCACTCAACGCAGGCGGCTGGCTCCGCCAGACCTATTACATTCGTTATGCAGCGCAGATGTTCGAGGCCGCCGTTCGTCTCCACAGCGGATTCAAGCTCATGTTCTCTGCCGATATGTGTTGCGGCAACGGTGTTGCTGACGTCGAAGACATGATGCGCCGTTTCGCTGGCAATCCGCGCTACGCACTGGTTTATTTTAAGTATCGAGGCGCATTTGTCCTTACCACATTCGCTGGTGACAAACTCGGTGTTGCGGTGTGGCAACAGATTCGGTTCGATCTCTCCACCGGCGCGAACCCATCGACGCAAGCGGAGCCCATGGTCCTGCCAACGGCCAATGGTTCTCCCAACAACGCTCCCATGCAAATCTTTCTCGTCCCTGCCTTCTTCTGGGGCGGAGAGTTGCCATCGCGCTTGTCGATTCAACAACGCTTTGACGAGTGGCGAACCACACTGGACGGCTTTTTCTACTGGGGCATCGCAGGCATCCCCGGCTCAGGCAGCGCGCTCGACCAATTACCCAGCAGCCAAAGCTACGCCGCTGTGCTGCACGACGCCGGCAAATTGTACATGGCTCCTATCTGTCTTCAGTTCTGGGGCGCGAATGCAAATCGCTACTATGAATATGGCGGCGCCGCGGGAATGCGCGCGCTTTGGATGGATGCGATCGATGTCACTCATCCCGAGTGGGTCGAGATCATTACCTGGAACGATTTCATCGAAGGCACTTACGTCAGTCCGATTGACGATCCCAACAAATATCCCGGCGCCAATTTTCTCAATTCAACCGGTGTCCCCATCGGCACGCGGGACTACTTTCATAGTCATTCCGCTGCTACGGCGCTGTTGTCGTTCTTTATCCAGTGGTACAAGACGGGCGTCGAGCCAGCTATCACCCACGACACGGTCTACTATTTTTACCGCACGCAGTTGAAGGACGCCGATGCCGGCTCCCCGACGGTTGCGCACAAATTTGGTCCCGCTGCCGATCTGCTCTACATCACCGCGAACCTGACCGCCTCCGCCGAACTCCGCATCACAGCTGATGGTCGAACAGCGGTCATTCATCTTCGCGCAGGCAGCACAGACGTGCAGGCTCACCTCTTCGCAGGAGACCCCCCATTCCTTGAACTTAGTAGGAATGGGAGCATCGTGGCCACGGGTAAAGCAAAGGAGCCGATCGTAGCCGCGCCGCATTACAACGACTTCTACTATTTCACTGGCGAAATAACGGTCCCTTAGAATGTCCTCTCGAACAGGAAGAGTATTGCAAAGATACGAATGACCGGCAGTCCGAATTCAGCCCAATAATGCCCGGTTCCCGCGGGCCATGGGAGGGTGTCATCGCCCCGTTAGTCCAGAATCAACCAGTGTCCAGCCGGCCTCGCAGAATCGGTAACGGCAAACGCCGCAGGGTCCAGGAATACCATTGAGCGC
>Ga0181520_10010870_pt1 | contig 12094 bp, 2 predicted proteins | sample PEATcosm2014_Bin_29_FD_132451 | JGI IMG/M metagenome (GOLD analysis project Ga0181520, IMG submission 132451) | Peatland microbial communities from MTU Mesocosm Facility, Houghton, MI, USA - PEATcosm2014_Bin02_30_metaG | ecosystem: Environmental > Terrestrial > Soil > Wetlands > Peat | place...
CAGTTGCGTCATCATCGACAAGCTGCCCTTCGCTGTCCCCTCCGACCCCGTCGTCAAGGCGCGCATGGACGCCGTCGCCGCCGCCGGAGGCAACGCCTTCTTCGACTACCAGGTGCCCAGCGCGGTCATCACGCTGAAGCAGGGATTCGGCCGCCTCATCCGCTCGCTGAAGGACCGCGGCGTCCTCATGCTCCTCGACCCGCGCATCCAGCGCCAGCGCTACGGCCGCATCTTCCTCGACTCGCTGCCCCCCTACCGCCAAACCCAATCCATCGAAGACGTGGAGAGATTTTTTGCGCCCGATGCATGAGTGTCGCCCTGGCGCGCCCGCACGAGGTTCTACGATCGAGTTGCCGAACGCGTCGCAGACCCGGTCCAAGACGCACACTGCGCATAAAAAAATCGGGCCGGACAAGGTCCCGAAGGATCTTGCCCGGCCCGATCGTCAACGCTTCCTAAATGATGCTGATCGGAATCGTGAGTGTACGCGTCACCGAAAGTGAGGGGGTTGTGGTGTTCGTGTACGCGCCCGTGATGACTACAGATTGCGGGCCTAGTGGAACCGGTGTATAGAAATCCACCAGGTTTCCGCCGCATCCGCTCATCCCCACGCTCACCATGGCGATTGCAATCAGCATCCACAACGCCTTGCTCAGTCTGCGCCGGCGACGCACGCAGAAAGCGAGGATGCCAAACGGCAGGAACGCCAATACGGTCCTGGTTGCGGTGGTGCGAAGTTGGGCCGTTGTATTGAAGCCAATCGGCAACTGTGCCGGCGTCTGGGCGCTGAAGACAACTGCCAATCCAGTGTCGTTGGAAACTGCCATCGTGACCGTGTTCGAAGTTTGCACCCCGTTGTTGACCACTTGGAGTTGCCCAATGAAACAGCTCAGATAGGTCGGAGCCGAGGACGCACAGGTGAGAACGATATTGCCGACAAACGAGTTGAACCCTCCAATCGTGACAATCGTGGACTCAGCATTGGAGCTGCTCTGGTTGGGTAACGCGGGCAGACCGTTCTGGCTCGGAACGATGCCCGGAGAGACGTTGAGCGGGCTGGTTAGGGTGTCGGTCATGGTGAAGTCCATATTGTCGACAACCAGAACGTAGGGAACCAATGCGGTTGACGGGCACGACGCAGTGGCTTGTTGACCGATCACCGTGCATATGAAGTTGGTGTCGCCGCTATAGGCGAAGCTCAGGTAGTGGGTCCCGAGCGGCGGGACGTTGCCAGCTCCGTTGGCGTTGGGGATGGTGAAGGTGGCCGCCCCACTCGACAGAGTGAGCACAGGGTTGCAGAGCGGAGTTGTTTGTCCGACGGTAGCGCAGGGAAGAATCGTTTGCGTCCCTGGGTAGTTGCCTGACGCCGCCGGCCAGGAAACCCCTCCCGCCGCGTTCAAGGGGAACATCCCTGTCGTCGGGGTTGGGATTAAGACAGTCGACGTGATGGGGACGAAGTTGTCCGCCACCGAGATGGTACCCGTAGGCGTTCCGTTGCCCGCGGGAACCAGGGTACCGACCGTGATCGGGAAGGTGGCAGCCGTCAAGTTAGCCGCTGTCGGGGTAATGTAGGAGGTGGTTGGGTACACTCCAGTCACGCTGACGCTGGCCTTCGTCGGCGTGACGGTGATGGCCGCCGGCGCCTGAGTGACGATGTCCCAGCCGCCGGTTGAGCCGGTTGTTGGGGGGTTGAGGGTGACGGTATAGTCGCCAGCGGAGATGGCTTTACCGGTCATGGTTGCAAACAGGGGGTACGATCCCTGGATTACCACGCCGGCAAGGGGCGGAGTGGTGATTGTAACGCCGACAGCGGTGGCAGTCGCGTTGGCCGAGAGCGTGATGGTTCCCGTGCCGATCGAAGCGATCGTCGCGCCAGTGGGAATGCCAGGACCCGAGACCGCTTCCCCTACCGAGAGCCCCGCTGTATATGACATCGAGATTATCGTAGCGCTGCCGGAGATCGTCGTTCCGGTATAGGTCGCGACAGGGACCGAGAGCGTGATGGTTGTCGTGCCGGTCGAAGCGATCGTTGCGCCAGTGGGAATTCCGATACCCGCGACCGGTTCCCCAGCCACAAGCCCGGTTGTGCTAGACACCGCCGTTATTTGAGTGTTGCCGGGGGTAGTCGTTCCGGTAACGTACAAGACCGCCAGAGTGGAGGAGTTGACCGCCGGACCATTGCTGGTCAGCGAGAACGACGCGCTCGCCCTGTCGTAGCCCACGAGCCCGGTGGTTGTTATCCCACCCGCACCAAATCTGGGGGCAGCAACCTGGGCAAAGGCGTAGGCAGAAGCCCCGTACGGCGTCAAGTACGCAGGAACATCGATAGTCACGGTCGCCGTGCCGGACGCAGTCGCGTTGGCCGAGAGTGTCAGTGCTCCCAGTACAGTCACGGTCGTCGGGCCGGACGCAGTCGCGCTGGCCGAGAGTGTCAGGGTTCCTGCTGTCGAGTTGACTGCGGTGATCGTGGTGCCAGCGGGAATGCCGTTACCCGAGATCGGCGCGCCAACCGCAACCCCAGTCGGGATATATACGCTGGTTATGGTCGTCGAGCCGGACGCAGTCGCATTGACCGAGAGCGTGATGGTTCCCGCTGTCGAGTTGATCGCAGTGATCGCGGTGCCAGTGGGAATGCCGGTACCCGAGACCAGCCCGCCAACCGCAACCCCAGTCGTGCTCGATACGCTGGTTATGACATTGCTGCCAGTGGTTGTCGTTCCGGTGAACGTAGTTGTCGTGTTGATGGAAGTGTTGCCAGTGGTTGTCGTTCCGGTGAACGTAACTGTCGAGTTGATCGCAGTAATCGTGGTGCCAGCGGGAATGCCGGTACCCACGGCCAGAGCGCCAACCGCGACCCCAGTCGTGCTCGACACGCTGGTTATGGTATTGCTGCCAGCGGTTGTCGTTCCGGTGAACGTAGCAGGCGCAACATACGGAGGCACATACACGGTCAGAGGAGCCGGGGTTTCAGAGATTACTGCTTGGGTGGTCGCGGAGCCCGTGAGGGACACAATCGGGCTGCCATAGCTACAGGCGGGGCTACCGTCGGCCTTGTAGAAGGAGACCTGGATGTTATACGGGCTGCTAGCAACAGCTGAGAATTGAGTGGCATTGCTGGTCCACTTGGCAGTCACCCCACTGGGAAGAGCAGGAGTCAAGCTGCCGATGGGAACAATAGGCGCAGGTGGATTGCCAGCAGTGCAGCCGGTGCTGCATCCATAGACAAAGGTGCCATTGGTGTCGGTCGCCGTCTCCACAGCAGGAGTCGTAAGACCGATCGGAGTTTGTGCGAGCGTTGTGCTGTCGGTTGTGTCGGCGGCGCCGGGGGTAAAGAGCGCGTTGACGGTGTAGCTCAGGCCCGCGGCGGGCGTGAAGGTATAAGTTGCCGTAGACGAGCTGCCGGATACGACGAGCGTCTCCGCCGGCGAGACGATGGGCGCTCCGCAACCATTCGCAACGGAAGTGGTGTTGTACGGGGTGCCTTGGTCGATCGTTATGGTGAAGACGACTGTGCCGGTAGGCGCTGCGGCCCCTGCGATGTGCGGCTGATTGGCCGTCGCCGTAAGGGTCACCGGTGTCCCCGGAGCAACATTCCAACTGTTCGGCACCGTGGTGCCCAATTGGACCGTAAGTCCGGTAGTTGGCGAGGCAGCGAGACTGAGATTGATCTCCGGGTTGACGCCGGTCGCTACCAGGGCAACCGACTGCGTCCCATTCACGACGACGGTCCCAGTGGCGGAGCCGTCGGCCGTTGGCGTGAAGAGCGGCGAGATGGTGCAAGTGTTTCCCGCCGGGAACGCGCCCGCGACGCATGTGGTCAGATGGCCAGGGGTGGTGATGCTGTATTCAGAACTCCCGCTCAATGTTGCGGGGGTCGCGATCAGGGTGGCCGACGAGTTGCCGATGTTCGAGACCGTCAACACGCCGGTGCAGGCTGAGCCGCCTCCGAGAACCGGGCATCCCGCCGGAGTGCCGGAGATACCGGACGGCGTGGGAGTTCCGGTTGTCCCCGTCAACCCAAGGTCCTGCGGCACGTTCCCATAGTTGCCCGACGGGAAGTTGGCGACCGGGTTCTGCCGGTCCATGAACAGGACCTGACTGTTCAACGAGTCCGCGACGTACACGTTTCCATTCGCGTCCAGGGCGAGGCCCGCGGGAGCATTCAGCCCAGTAAAGCTGAGCGCGAAGGTCGGGAATGCGCTTGCATTGTTGTTGCCCACTGCTGGCGCTTCCCACACGGTGTTGCTTCCGCTGTCGGAGATATAGACGTTGCCGGCCGCGTCCACCGCAACTCCATTCGGAGTAGTGATGCTGTTACCGCCAATCTGCGGAAGGGCCGAAAGGACGGACATCGCAGAGGTGGTGTTGCCCGCGGTTACCGGCTGCAGGTCGCCGCCGCCTGGCGGGATGCGGAAGACCCCATAGATCTGGTCGGCAACATAGATGTAGCCGGAATAAAGGATGGCGTTGCTCGGATAATTGGCCGGAGATGTCTTCGGACCGGGCCCAGCGCCGATCGCGACCGCAACCGGCGCACCGAAGGTGGGCGCGCCAGGATATTGCATCAACGGAGTGGCCCCGCCCAGGTTTGTATTGGAGGGGATCAACACGACCGCTGCATTGCCAGTGTCGGCAACGTAGACGTTACCCCATGTGTCAACCGCAATGCCCTGCGGGGCCTTGAACGTGTACTGCGGAGGGGCTGTGGTCCCGGTGGTGCCCGGGATCGTGTAAGAAGATTGATTGGTGCCAACAATTGGGCTCGCAGTGTTAGCTGCGGTCAGGCCAACGTATGCACCGGGTTCATTCAGGATAGAAACGGCGGATGAGCTTCCCGAGGCTCCTAGATTGCTAACGATAGAGTTCGGGTTGGTTATCGGCGGAACTGCCGTCAGCGAATACGGTATCGTCGTCGGCGCCTGGGTCGCATATCCCTGGAATACGCAGTCCGAGGCCTGGGATCCCGCTGTATCGCAGGTTGCGCCCGGAACCCAAAGGTAATTGCCGAGCACGGTCGCCGCGCCGGTGATGGGGTTGTATTTGAGGATCCGGTTGTTTCCGGTGTCTGCGATATAAAGGTTGTTCGCCGCATCGACCGCGACGCCCATCGGGCCGCTCAAGGTCGCCGGGGTGACGCCGGTCATCGGCGACGCACTGGACCCTATCGACACGGTCGGGACCGGCATCGCGGTGAGTGAGAGGCCAACGCCGGAGTTCGTCGGTGCGGCCGAAAGGGTAATGGTGCCCGCGCCCGCATTGATCGCGCTGATGGTCGTGTTGGTTGGAGATACCGGAATGTAGTTCAGGGGGGCCGCGACGACCTCGCCAACGGCGAGGTTTGCGATGTTAGTCACGGACGTCACCGTTGTACTGCCGATCGCAAGCGTTCCCGTGAAGGAGACGGGGGTCGGCTCAACCACGATCCGGTTGTTCTTCGCATCGGCGATGTATACGGTGCCTGCCGAGTTGATAGCGATGGACGAGGTGTTGCCCAGGCCGGTAGCTGCGACGGTTGTCTGCGAGCCGCCATCGATCGCCAGCTGCGCCCCCGTGCCAACTCCGGTGAGCTGGAAGTCGTAAACGGAGCCATTCGCGGTGGTTGCCACCAACTGGCCTGTCCTCATCCCAACCCCGGTCGGATTGAACTTCACATAGACCAGGCAGTCCCAAGTGTTATCGCCAGTATTGGTCCCCAATTGGGTGCATGTGGGAAGAGCGGGCTGCCCATTCTGTAACATGCTCTGCGTCGGATACATGCTGAAGTTGGGTGTGAGGGTGGATTCGCCAAAACCCAGGGGGAGGCCGGTGATCGGCACCAGCAACGATCCCAGGGGGAACTCCTGGGTGGTTTGGTCGAGCGAGAAGTCCCCAGTATCGGCCGCGACGGAGAAGGACGTTGTCGTGTAGCCAAGGGAGGGACCGTCCGCGATCGATACCGTCGATCCTGCACCTCCGGTGACCGGAATACTCGACGCATCGAAATGCACCTGGATCGCCTGGGTCACCGGCGTGGCCGTTCCCACCGGAGTCGCTGGGAATTGAGTGCCGACCGTAGCCTCGTGGATGATCTCATCCGCGGAGTCGCCGATATATACGTTCCCGAGACCGTCCGAGATGGTATAGAAATTGCCGCCGTTCAGCTTGACAACTGCCGAGGGGCATCCATCTCCTTCAGGATCGAAGGTTTGCGGCCCATAGAGCCAGGGCGCGCTGGACGCGCCATAGACGCAGTTCCATGTGTTCGTAAAAGTTGCCGGCGAAGCCGTATTGTAGTTGCTGACCGTGCCGGCGCTGACGGTACCGTTGCTGGACACAACCGCGTTCCCGACAAGGCCCGAAGCGCTCAAGCCGGATACCGCCGTGGTGCCCCTCACCGGCGAACCGGTGAGTGCGTCGCCCCAGAAGATTCCGGTCGCGGTCGCGGTGTATTGGTCGATGCGGAAGACCTCCGGGTAGTGGTTGTCGTAATACCACTGGGTGCCGAAGCTGTCGGCAACCCACGAGGTCGGCCGAATAACCAATTCTTCGCTTGTGACGGCGGAGATATTCAGGAACGCGCCCGGCAGAACGGCGGTCGCCGGCTGGCCGCCAACGATGTACGCGTTGCCATAGGTGAGCGGCAACTCATTCGGCGTCCTCAGGTCCGAGGAGGGAGTCGGATAGGCAGTCTCATTCGCACTATAGACGCTCGACAGTTGTGGCGTCTCCGCGGCCAGCAGACTGGAGAGGGGAGCTCCGCCAGCATAGGCCACCGAAGCGTAGATTCCGGGAGATGCCCCCTTCGTGTTGACCTGATAGATGTTGCCGTACGCGTCGGCAGACGAGTACTGGTAGTCGGACCCGTAGACCAGGGCATTCACCGGAGCATTGATGCCGGTGCCCACATAGGTAGTCGGAGTGCCCCCCACGGTGGTGCAGGCGATGGTGAGCGAGGTGCTGCAGTTGACAATCGACCGCATGTATCCAGGCGGTATCGTGTACTGGAAGAAGGTCTGCGGAGTCTCCTGGGTGTTGATCACCCGCGTGGTTCCGTCCCCGATATCCGAGATATAGATGTTTCCCGCGCTATCCAGCGAAATGTTGCTGGGGCCGTTCAGGGTGGCGCCGTAGGTGACGGTGGCGCCCGGAGGCGGGGGGAAGGTGCCCGAGGTCCCTGCCTGGTTGTTGGTGTCTTCAAATGCCGGCGCATTGTCGATGACAGAGGACGTGACGGAGTTGGTCTTTGAGCCCGTGCAGGTCTTCAGATTGATCTCTCCAGCGATGTGGTACACATAACCCACCGTCACCACGCCGCCGGGGGATGCCGCCACCGCGGCCCAATTCACCCGCTTAATGAAGTCCGCGACCCGCGTGCCGCCCCGGTATACGACGGAGGCGGTCGAACTGGAGTTGTCGATGAAGTACACGTTGCCGAACGAATCCACGGCCACGCCTTCAATGCCGCCTCCGATCTTGCCCTGATACGCGGGAAGGCCGTCCGCGCAGCCGCTGAACGAGGAACAGGAATAGGTGGCAAGTGTGTTGGTAATCGGGCTAGCACCGCAGTTGGGAGTCATTCCGGCGACGATGTTGATGAGTCCCGTCTGGTAGTTGACCTCGCGGACGAGGTCGTTGCCTTTGTCGGCGATATAGATACTCCCCACCGAGTCCACCGCGAACCCATAGGGAGAGCTCAGCGAGGCCCCTGGCGCTACTTTCGCGGTGCTGGTGCCGGCGGCGGGTGAAGCGAGGGTGCCCGTATTGGGAGTGCCCATGGTGCCCGAATAGACAAAGGGGACCGCATACCCAACACTCGATTTAAAGTTGATATCGCCACCATAGCCGGACTGGATGGCCGGTGAGGACGACGACGAGGTGTACTCCGGATTGCCGGCGACGACATTCATCGTATACGGAACCAGCATCGGCGGGTTGCCACTGTTAGCGGCCACCGCCGCTCCCACTGCGGCCACGAAGAGGAAGACCAGGGCCACTGTCAGTTGGAAGAGAGTTCGCGTCGAGACGATGTGTTTGCTGAATAGCATCGGGGTCACCTGATCCTTGATAAATGCATTTACGGTCCGGCTGGCCGAGAGACAATGCTCGCAACCACCGGCTGATTCCCTGGCCGATTTCCCAAGGGAAACGATTTCCAAAATAAGCGGCATACTACGCGCTCGCCGAAGACACTTGCAAGAGAAATCTTCAGACGCGTTTGGCTCACGGATAGAAGGGTCTAGTCGCCACCTTTTCCCCCATACTCGCCGGATGCAACAACCAGTCGAATCGTCACTCCCCTAGGGGCCCACGACGCGCCCCCATTCTTGTTGTCAATGGCGGTCCGGCCCACGCAAAGCCGGTCGCCGGCGTCCAGCAGGCGAAGATCGTCGGCGCCGGGATTGCCCGCCGTCTTCCCCCATTGCGCCGATCGCCCAGCGAGGCCCGCGAAAGGCGCAGCCGGGGCCTTCTTGCCCAGCCGCATGGCCCGGGTTCGCGTGCAACGCCCTGCCGCGCGGAGTTCCCCGTCCGGTTCGCCAGTCTGCGCAACATCGCGGTGCAGTTTGCTAAGGATTTCGATCACCAGGATTGCTCCCCCGCCCGGTCCCCGCGGCGAGATGGTCGCCAGCCATTGGGGAGCGGAGCGGGTGAGCGCTCGCCCACTTGCCGATGGAAACACAGAAAACTCAAATTCGGTGTTGAATCGGGACAAAAACAAAGTAGCATGTTGGGTGAAGCTTTGAAAACTTAAATCTTCCGGGCAGTCCCACGCCCGCTTCCGGTTGGCCGTCGCCTCGTACAGCACCACGCGAGCGACTGCGACCGTTTCCGCAGTGAAACATTTTCTTATTGACAATCGCGCCTGTAAACAAATACTTTTTTCGCGTTCCGGCTCATCGGTATTTTCAGATTTCTAGTCACCGGCGCAAGGTTTTTTTGGGGGATGCTCGAACCGGAAACACCCGGAATCCCAGCCCAACGCCTTTCAGCGCAAATTCAGATGGAGCAAAACTATGTATCGCAACACGACAGTTGGGTCTTTGCCGCTAGGGCTTTCACACCGCCTCCTCGCACAGTGCTTCGCCTCCCTCTTTGCCTGCTTGCTGGCTGTCTGCGGCATGGCGCTGTTTAGCGCCTCGCCGCTGCAGGCCCAGAGCACCAGCGGCGGCGGCATCACGGGGACCATCACCGATGCCAAGGGGGCTGTCGTTGCCAAGGCGCAGGTCACTGCCACCAACACCGACACCGGGGTTGCATTCACCCGCCAAACCACCAGCGAGGGGCTCTACTCCATCTCCCCGTTGCCGGTCGGCACATACAACATCGAGGTTGTCAAGCCTGGCTTCCAAAGGCTGCTGCAGGAGAATGTCGATGTCGACAACTCCTCGATGCGCGGGGTGAACCTGACGCTCTCCGTCGGCGGCGAGAGCACCACCATCACCATCACCGACGCTCCGCCTTACATCAACACCACCGACTCCGTGCTGGGCGGCACCATCGAGAACGAGCTCTATTCCTCGCTTCCGCTCTCCATGAACGGCGGCCCGCGCGATCCCACCGCCTTTCAATACCTGATGCCCGGCGTGCAGGAGAACCCGGCCAACAACAATCCGAGCAGCGGTAGCGCGGGATCGGCCGCGGGCAGTTCCGGCATCTACGGCGGCACCGGCCAGAACAACCTGAACGCCAACTACGTCGAAGGCGTGCCGGTATCCAACATCTCCGCGCAAGGCAGCGGCCAGGCCGTCGCCAATGCGGTGTCGGTCGATGCGGTCAACCAGTTCTCCGTGCAGACCAGCGGCGCGTCCACCTCGTTCGGCGGCGCCGGAGTCACCAACTACACCATCAACTCCGGCGGAAACCAGTTCCACGGTACCGTATTCGACTTCATCCGCAACACCGATTTCGATACCTGGGGCTACTTCGCGAAGGTGGCCAATGCCTCCACCGGTTACGGAGTAAAGCCGGGCGAGCACCAGAACTCCTACGGCGGCTCGATCGGCGGTCCCGTCCTCAAGGACAAGCTCTTCTTCTTCGGCAGCTACGAAGGCTACCGCTACACCAAGATCAGCAACACGCCCTCGCCCATCACCATACCCACCTTGCTGAACCGGGCGGGAAACTTCACCGAGCAAGCCGGCAGCGCCTTCGGGACCATCTCGGACCCCACATACTCGATTGAAAACTCGCGCACCTACTTCTATGCAATCGACCAGTACACCAACGGCGTGCCGAGCTTCAACGTCATTCCCCCGTCACAGATCTCCCCCATCGCGCTGGCAATGGAATCCGCGCTTCCGCCTCCCACCAATCTCTCGACCTACCAAAACTATTTCGCCATCCTTCCCCTGAACAACAACGACTACACCGTCGATGTGAAGATCGACTACACGCTCAACTCGCGCAATAAGTTCACGCTTGTGGGCCTGGGCGGCCTGGTCGGGTACGGCGGCAAGCCTTCATACGACTCCTACAACCAGCTCCCCATCCCCTATGCCAGCGGAACGTATACCAATTCAAAGACGGCCACCGGCATCTTCAAGTACACCTACATCGCCTCGCAGGCCCTGATCAATTCGCTCAGCTACGGCTACACCCGCAACTGGGGCGAGAAGTTCTCCCTGACCAAGGGCACGGCCTTTTCCGCCGCCACCAACCCGGTTACGGGTTTAGGACTGGGCATCAACAACCTGCCCGCGGGCAACGCCTCGGACAACATGCCCGTTGTCAACTTCAGCGGCGGCGTCGGCACCGCTCCCTCCAACTGGGGTTCCGACTCAAGCTCCGGCCCCTTGGGCATCAACACCTACTCTCTCATCGACAACCTGACCTGGATCAAGAACCGCCATAACTTCACCTTCGGCATCCAGGTGCAATGGCTGGAGACGAACCAGGGGAGCTATGGAGGCCCCAGCAAGTCCCTCACGCTCAACATCAATGCCGAAGACACCGCGGCCCCCGGAAGCGGCGCCGCCTACGGCTCCTTCCTGCTCGGGGCCATCTCCGGCAGCACCGTCGCCGTCCAAACCATCCAGGACATCGGAGGACGTTACAGACCGATCGCGCCCTATATTCAGGACAACTGGCAGGTCAGCCCCAAGCTCTCCCTGAACATGGGCCTTCGCTACGATTATCTCCAGCCCTACCACGAGGTCCACGACCGCATCTCGTTCCTCAATACCAGTGCCATCAATCCCATCACCGGCACACCTGGAGTGATGATGTTTGCCGGCAGCCCCAACATCAACAACTACACGCCCCTCCTGAATCCTCCTGAAACTGCCCAGCAGGAATTCAACCAGTACGCGGCCTTGTCCTGCTACTGCCACACCCCGGTCCACCCCTATAACGACAACTTCCAGCCGCGCCTGGGCTTTGTCTACGCCTACACCCCGTCCCTGGTCTTCAGCGGCGCCTTCGGCATGTCGCTCACCCACTCCGGCGGCGTCGGTGGCGGATCCGGAGCAACCTCGGCCACGGGAAACAACGGAGAGTACTCCTCCAGTTCCAACAGTCCGGGGAACGAACCCACCGAGCCGTCTTTCTTCCTGAATCCCAACTTCACAGTGGTAACCGCGCCTCCTGCCTCCCAGGTCAATGCCACCACTGGACAGGGCACGGAGGGCATCGTGCCCGTGGGAGCGTCCTACGCGCCGCAGATCACCTGCGTTGCAAGTGGCGCATGCAGTCCTTACTCGGCCGTTCCTTCGTGGACACAGGCCTCATACGGTGTCAATCCATTGAATACCACCGGCAACTACAACTTCCAGGCCTACTTCAGCGCTCCTCCCATAGGCCCTGGCACTGCGGTCACAGGTGCGCCGAACAACCAGTTGAACAATTACAACTGCTCCTCCTCCACCCCATACTGCAACACCCAGGGCATCAACTTTGCCGACCCCTATTATGGCGGGCGCGGTCCGCAGTTTGTCACCTACAACTTCTCCATCCAGAAGATGCTCAACAAGAAGGCCGTCCTCACCGTCGCCTATTCCGGCACACAGACCCACTTCCTGCCCGGAGGCTCCGGTCGCGGATACGCGCAGAATACATACTCTCCAGACTATGACGAGCAGTATTCAGGCAAACTCGCAAGCGGATACTCGTCCGCCCTCGG
>Ga0181520_10010871_pt1 | contig 12093 bp, 10 predicted proteins | sample PEATcosm2014_Bin_29_FD_132451 | JGI IMG/M metagenome (GOLD analysis project Ga0181520, IMG submission 132451) | Peatland microbial communities from MTU Mesocosm Facility, Houghton, MI, USA - PEATcosm2014_Bin02_30_metaG | ecosystem: Environmental > Terrestrial > Soil > Wetlands > Peat | place...
CTGCCTGTTTTCCCAAATGCAGAAAACCTCAACCCGCAATTTTCGCCGGATGGAAAATTTGTATATTTTGTATCCGATGCCGATGGGTTTCGAAACCTTTATCGGTATCCACCCGATTCGGAGAAAGTATTTCGGCTTACACACCTAATCACTGGTGTAAGCGGCGTAACCGAATTTACACCGGCTTTCAGCATTGACAGGACAAACGGGAATATTGTTTATACCCATTTCTACAAATCCGATTATAACCTTTACCAGGCTACCGAAAAGTCTTTCAAAGCCCAATTGTTGCCGACAGACCGGGTTGATTTTACAGCCGCCCATTTGCCGCCATTTAAAAGGTCTGCGAATAATATTGTGGACTATAATATTGAAAACAACATAAATACAAATGTCATTCCCAAAGATTCATTTAAAACGGTGCCTTACAAATCAAAATTTCAACTCGATTATATTGGCGGAACAAGCATGGGCGTTGGTGTTAGCAGCTATTACGGCACGGGGATGTCTGGAAGTGTCGATTTTCTTTTCAGTGACATGGTAGGAAATTACCAGTTATATTCAGGATTGGCTATAAATGGTGAAATATATGATTTTGCAGGGTCAGTTGCTTTTATCAATAATAGAAATTTAATAGATTGGGGCGTTTCACTTTCTCACATCCCGCTCCGGTATGGATATTATACCGATACTATGGTAAACTTGAAAAACGGGGCGAATTATATAAATGCCGAAAGGATATCTTTAAATTACCAAAGGATTTTTGAAGATGCAGTAACATTGTTTGCTATTAAATCGCTCTCGCAAACAAAAAGGTTGGAAGCTTATGCTTCATTTGCTTATTATAGTCAGCGGTTAGACCGTTACGATTATTATTACGACAGTAATGGCAATTTAATTGCCCAGGATATAGTAAGAAACCTGCCAACTGGCAAAGGTTTCGGGATGAACAATATCGGGACAGCTTACACAATGGACAATGCTTACATGGGAATTGCATCGCCATTACGCGGCCAAAGGTTCAGGGCCGAAACCGGGTATTATTATGGCGAAATGAGCTTTGTAAATTTTTTAGTTGATTACCGAAAATACTTTTTCTTCAATCCATTTTGCCTCGCAATGAGGGTTTACCATACCGGACGATATGGTAACGAATCGACCAATAATGTTTACAGGGCTTTATTTATAGGTTGGCCATGGCTTGTCAGGGGTTACGATAATAATTATTTATACAATGCCACGACACAAAATTCTTCTGATAAAATCAATCTTTTATTTGGAAGTAAAATAGCAGTTGCAAACTTAGAATTCAGGGTGCCGTTTACAGGCCCCGAAAGGCTGTGTTTGATACCGTTCAAATATTTTGTTTCCGAATTGTCATTTTTCTGCGATGCAGGTTTAGCCTGGAATTCGTACAACTATTTTTCTTTTACCGAAAAGGCTTATATAAACCCAAACGAAAATAATCAAATCGACTATTCAAAATATCGTTATCCTTTAGTTAGCTATGGCATATCGCTTCGTATTAATTTCTTTGGATATATGATACTCGAACCATTTTATGCTGTTCCTGTAGAAGATGGAGGATTAAAAAATGCAGGTTTTGGATTGAATTTTCTGCCAGGTTGGTAAATAATTTCAGGCTCTTAAAAGTTGCTATTGAAAAGCCTTCAGTACTTTATTTATTTAGTACCATTAAAATATAAATGGCGCAAACATTTTACTTCTTCTCATATACTCTTTATATGTATGGCCAAAATATTTTATACATTCCCTTTCGTCTGCTTTTGCCGTTAGATAAAGGAAAATTGAGGACAATAATGAAATTATAAAAAGTAAAAGTGTAACATTTTTTAGAAATATTCCCCAGGTTAATAATAGAAGCGAAGCATATAATGGATGACGGATATGTTTATAAATTCCTGTATCTACAAGTTCTGTTGTTTTTTCGAATTTATAAAGTCCGGTTTCTTCCCTTTCAGAATGTGGCTTCCCAACTTTTTTGATTTGAATTATACCAGCTATTAAAGGATAAATGGAAGCAATTAATAGTATCCAGGAAAATATTTGTACCGTTCCAAATGGGTTATCAAACCAGAAACGATAATTGCTGGCCAAAAGCCAGATTATACATTCCCAACTGAAAAAACGATAAAAGCCGTGGCTTTTAAACTGACGTAAAGGATTCCATGATATTATTACAACCGGGATGCTTAAGATTATAAACAAAATTAGCTTTCCCATCTCGAAAAAATTAATTTAAAATTTAAACTTCAAATTGAGAGACCATTTTTTCATTACTTAAAATTAATTATTTTTTACAAATTGAAAAGCGTTTAAAGGCCAACAGTTGGGAAAGCCCATATTTATGAGATTTTGACATCGCGATATGACATTATTTCTTCGATTGGGTTTTGGTAAATGATTTGTAGTTATTTTTGTGTAATCAATAAAATTTAAAATTATGATCTGGATAATATTAATAGCTTCAATTGGATTTAGCTGGTATATAGGGTACAAGTTGAAAAAGAAATTTAAAGAATATTCCGAGATTCCCAGTGGCCAGGATTTAAGCGGAAAAGAAATAGCCGAAAAAATGCTTAGGGAGAGTGGTATATTTGATGTGAAGGTGGTTTCAGTCGAAGGTGAATTGACCGATCATTACAACCCTGCCGAAAAGACAGTAAACCTTAGCCCCGATGTTTATTACGGGCGAAATATTTCTGCCGCAGCAATAGCCTCGCACGAATGTGGCCATGCAATCCAGCATGCAGATGCTTATGCCTGGCTTAATTTAAGGACAGCTTTGGTTCCTGCACAAAACATCAGTTCTAAAGTGATGAATTTTATTTTCATCGTTTTATTTTTTGGGTCGTTCTTCGTGCATGGTATGTTCCCAATTGCACTTCCGGTTATAATCGGGTGTTATGCCATTTTTACAGCATTTGCATTCATTACGTTGCCTGTTGAAATAGATGCAAGCCGCAGGGCTTTGGTCTGGTTGTCCACATCAAAAATTACTTACGGCGAAAATTACGACAAAGCCCAGAATGCTTTAAAATGGGCTTCGTACACTTATGTTGTGGCGGCTTTGTCATCCCTGGCGATGCTCGCATATTATGTGATGATTTATTTAGGAGGCAGAAGGGATTGACCATATCCGATAATTGAAAATATCCAAAAACCATAATTAGTCGGTCATGGATTAACAAAGCCTTTCAGGTTTCTAAAACCTGAAAGGCTTATCAACTGATCTGACCCATCATCAGTTTGTCAAAACAAGGTAAAAATTAAAATATGAACAACCAAATTGAAAAAGCAACTGTCATTAATCTCCAGGCAGCGGTCGATTATATGGAAAAAAGTGTTGTAAGTAAGCAGGTAATTAAAGCGCCAGCAGGAAATATCACCCTTTTTGCTTTCGATGAAGGCGAAGGGCTTAGCGAGCATAGTGCCCCATTCGATGCATTTGTCCAGGTACTCGATGGTAATGCTGAAATAATTATTGGCGGTGTTGCAAATTCTGTAAAAGCAAATGAATTCATAATAATGCCGGCAAATATTCCACATGCCGTAAAAGCTGTGAAAAAATTTAAGATGATGCTTGTAATGATAAAATCTTAATTACTCACGAGGATTTTTAATTTCTGCCCGGGTTTCAGGTCGTGATCGCTTTTCAGGTTGTTTGCAATTTTAATCGCATTAATCGAATCGCATTTAAACCTGTTGGCAATTCCCCACATGGTATCGCCCCGCTTTACAGTATAGTAGAAACACCGTTGTGCTTTATTCTGGTTTTGCACAGCGGAAGTAACTTTGTTTAATTTCTTATCGTTTTTGTTCCAAATAACCAAAACCTGGCCTGAATTTAAATTATCGTTGTTTAAATTATTCCATGCTTTGAGGTTTTCCATTGTACAGCCATATTGCATGGCAATTTTATGCAGGAAATCCCCGGCTTTAACTGTGTAAAATTGTTTTGCCATTTCAGCGGTATCCCCGGCATTTGACAATATATCAAGATAGTTTGCCGTATCGTTGGTGCGCGAAAATATTTGGTTTTCAAATTTTAAAAAAACAAGAATTTTATCAGAAGGAAGGACAAGGGATTGCGGTTTGTCAACATCGGGAATAATGTCCCTGCGGTAACATGGATTTAAAAACCGAAGTGTCTCAATGGGAACACCGATCTTCTCTGAAACTTTAGAAAATTCAACTTCTTCGTGGATCATCAGGGTATCGATGTTGTTGTAATTAATAGCCGGAGGCAAGGGTGAAATGCCGTGTTCCTGTGCATGGTTTGCAAGATATACAACAGCAATGAAAGCTGGAACGTACCATTTGACCTGCTCGGGAAGATAAGGCTGGATTTGCCAAAAATTCGTTTTGCCACCCGAGCGCACGATTGCGTTGCGCACTTCGCCCGGCCCACCGTTGTACGCGGCAAGCGCGAGCTGCCAGTCGTTAAACACGCTGAAAAGATATTTTAAATACCGGCAAGCTGCATCGGTCGATAAATAAGGATCGCAGCGTTCATCTTTAAAGGAACTAACTTCAAGCCCAAGCAATTTTGAGGAGTTCAATAACAATTGCCAAAGCCCCATTGCACCAGAACTCGATTGTGCCAAAGGGTTTAAGCCCGATTCAATAATTGGCAGGTATTTTAATTCGAGCGGTAAATTATACTTGTCGAGGTATTCTTCGAATATAGGAAAATACAAATCCTTCAACCCTAAAAATTCAGCTACTTTTTCCGGACGTTTTTCAATGTACAGATCAATGTATTTCTTTACATCAGCATTATAATCGAGCTTGATTGGGGAGTTTTTATCGAGTTTTTCAATCCGGTACTCGTAATAAATATCCGGAAATTCGACAATTTTATTATTTTTTGAACTTGAATTTAAGGTTTGATTATTTGTTTGTTTATTTTCAACGATGCTTTTATTGATCCTAAGGATTTCAAAAGTGTCTGCTTTTTCTGCATGTGCATAAAATGGCAAATAAATTATAGCTGTACTGAACACAAACATTAAAAGAAAATTATTGTAATTTAGATATTTCATTTTTAATACATACAAAAAAGCCTGTCGTTGAGAACCGACAGGCACTTTTTTATTATCAATAAGAAACTATTTCTTTTCTTCCTTTTTTATTTCGGTCGAAGTTTCGCCTTCGCCGTTACTGGCTTTTTTAAACTCGCGGATTCCCTGGCCAAGGCCTTTCATCAATTCGGGGATTTTTTTTCCGCCAAATAAAAGTACAAGCACCAACACGATTAATAAAATATGTCCACCACTTATAAATTCGAGTAAAATAAACAGGTTCATAACTTAAGTTTTTAAAATGTTGCTTCAAAGGTATAAAAATTTCAATCGAATAGTAGTATTATTTTTTAATTTAAACTGCTGTCAATGCCTTATAAAAAACCGGTAAACATCGTTTAAATTGGCATAAAGCAAAAGGGCAATTATAATAACAAAACCAGTAATTTGCGCGTATTCTAAAAATTTATCGCTGGGTTTGCGCCCGGTTACAATCTCGTAAAGCACGAACAACACATGGCCGCCATCGAGTGCGGGAATTGGCAAAACATTCATGAATGCAAGAATGATCGACAAAAATGCGGTTAAATTCCAAAATGCCGACCAGTCCCAAGTCCCTGGGAAAATACTCCCAATTGTCATAAAACCGCCCATTGACTCGTAGCCTTTCACTTTTGAAGAAAAAACTAACTTGAACGTTTTAATATAGTTAACAAGCGTGCTGAACCCTTTGCTAATCCCAGCCGGAATCGACTCGAAGAAACCATATTTAATAACTTTTAATTTGAAAAGTTTTGAAATATCGAAATCCTGCGAAAAACCAAGCAGCCCCGTTGATGGGACGAATGCGGCAATGGCGACTGAATTGCCGCCACGGTTTACTAAAATATGCAACGAATCGTTTTTATGGCTTAATAACTGAAAACGGAATTCATCGAAATATTCGGCTTTTTTGCCATTAACGGCGAGCAACCTGTCGCCTGCTTTCAATCCTGCTTTTTCTGCTGCGGAACCTTTGATAACTTTAGCAACCACAAGCGGGACACGAACCGTGAACAATTCCTTTTCTTCACCTTTTTTTTGCCCAATCAGGCTGTGAATAAAATTTTCGGGGAGTACAATATCCAATTTCTGGCTGTCGCGCAAAACCTGGACAGTCTTGGCATTGTTTATAAGTATCTCTGAAATTATTTGGTGAAAATTCTCTACTTCTTTGTTGTCAACTGAAAGGATTTTGTCGCCACTTCTAAACCCTGCATTATAAGCCAATGAATCTACGGCTATTCCGTAAGTTGCATTTTTGGTAGGCAGGTAACTCTCGCCCCAGGTATAAAACAAAGCAACATAAATAACAAGCGCAAAAATAAAATTCACGGTTACACCGCCGAGCATTATCAATAACCTTTGCCAGGCCGGTTTCGAGCGGAATTCGTATGGCTGTGGCGGCTGTTTCATTTGTTCCAGGTCCATACTTTCGTCGATCATCCCTGATATTTTTACGTATCCGCCAAGCGGTATCCAGCCAATACCATATTCGGTTTCGCCTCTTTTAAATTTAAAAATTGAAAACCATGCATCGAAAAAAAGGTAAAATTTTTCGACCCTTGTTTTAAAAAGCTTTGCGAAGAAAAAATGTCCAAACTCGTGCAAAACAATCAATAAAGAAAGGCTGAGCAAAAACTGAAGTATTTTGACCAATATTTCCATTATCTAAATTTTATTAAATACAATTTTAATTTTCGACCACAAAGAAACGAATAATTTATATTATAAATTTTCACTCGTAAAACAAAATGAAAAAATGCAAGTCAAATCAGGGTTTCGGCAAATTCGCGCGCAAACTTGTCTGTTTGCTGATAATCTTCAATTGACGGGTGTTGTATAAGTTTAATTTTAGTTAGAGTTTTTTCAATAATCTCAGGCATATCCATAAAGCCAATCCTTTCGGTTAGAAAAGCATCTACTGCAATTTCATTCGAGGCATTTAAAGCACAGGGCATATTTCCACCTATTTTAAGGACTTCAAATGCCAAAGAAAGATTCTTAAAAATTTCAAGGTTAGGCTTTTCGAAAGTTAATTGCGGATAATCAACAAAATTAAACCGTGGCAGATCTGACTTCAACCTGTTTGGATAGCTGAATGCATATTGTATTGGCAGGCGCATATCGGGCAGCCCCATCTGGGCTTTCATGGATCCGTCTTCAAACTGGACAATGGAATGGACGATGGATTGTGGATGAACGATAATATCGATTTGCTTTGGATCGAGATCGAACAACCATTTTGCCTCGATTGCTTCCAATCCTTTGTTCATAAGCGATGCCGAATCGATTGTAACTTTATTGCCCATGCACCAGTTGGGATGGTTGAGCGCCTGTTGAGGTTTTACATTCTTTAGGAAATTAATGTCTTTTCCCCTGAATGGCCCGCCGGAAGCCGTAAGATAAATTTTTTCAATCGGGTTGTGAAATTCGCCCGCCAAACACTGGAATATTGCTGAATGTTCTGAATCGACAGGATATATGTTGATTTTATTTTCGGTAGCAAGCTTCGAAATTAGTTCACCTGCAACTACAAGAGTTTCTTTGTTTGCAAGGGCAATATTTTTCCCGGCTTTAATGGCGCTGATAGTTGGAATAAGGCCTGAATAACCTACCATTGCTGTCAGCACAATATCCACAGAAGAAAATTGTACAATTTGCGACAATGAAGCTTCGCCTGAAAATACTTTTATGGGGAAATTGCTTAAAGCTTCCTTAACAAGGTTATATTTTTTGTCATTGACAATAACAACATTGTTCGGGACAAATTGAATTGCCTGCTGTATAAGCAACTCAGCATTGTTATAAGCTGTGAGTGTTTCAACTTCAAATTCCTGGTTGTGCCTCTGTATAACATCAAGCGCTTGTGTGCCAATGGAACCGGTAGAACCGAGGATTGCAATTCGTTTTTTGCCCATTTAAAAAATTAAGACAGTTCTATTTTAAAATAAAATAATAAGGCAGTGTTTAAAAAACCATATAATCTTCAGGGTTGATTGGCCTTCCATTGTACCAAAGTTCGAAATGCAAATGAGGCCCGGTTGTCAGTTCTCCCGAATTGCCAACAATGGCAATTGCTTCACCTGCTTCCACCATGCTTCCAACTCTTTTGAGCAATTCGGCATTATGTTTATACACCGATATAAGATTATTTTCGTGCTGTATTTCTAAAATATACCCGGTTTCGAGTGTCCAATTGGCCAAAATCACAGTGCCGTCAAGTACAGCTTTAATAACTTCATTGGGCCCTGCCACAATGTCAATGCCATAATGGTTTGTCTGCGGGTTAAAAGAATTTGTAATTACCCCACGCAAAGGAGAAAAGAAATGATATTGCGAGAGCGATCCCGATTCATGTTTCATTGGTTTCGATGCAAACGCCAGGTTGAACTGCTCTTCTTCTTCAACTTGCCTGCGTAAAATAGAATCTTTGTCTGATTTTGTAAACTTGATATTTTTTGATTTAACCGAATCGTTTTTTGAGCTTTTAAAATCGAGCGGATCTTTTCCCGAAATAATATTGTTCAAGTTAATGTAATACCTGTCGCGGATTTCAATTTCGTGTTGCAATGAGTCTAACCTTAGTGCGTTCATTACGATTTCCCTTTTTAATTTGCTATCTGGGTATCCAGGGATTAATTCCCTTACCGATGTAAAAGCAACTAATATAATGGTGAGCGAAACCAAGATAAAACCTAATGCTCCCAAAATCCAGAGAAGGTTAAAGCCTTTAAGGCGGATGTAGCCAACTTCTTCAAAAGTGTTGTCGTTGTAAATAATTAACCTGTATTTATCCTTAAGTTTTTGCGAAAGCCTGCGTTTGGGTTTATTCATGAGAATATATTTTTCTTTCAATTTTTACATTCGGTATTTTCGTGGAGTACTTTAACAGCTTTGGGCTCGCTCTGCCATAAACCATGTTTGGTGCAATACGACATAGCTGTGAGGTTCAAGCTTACTTTTGGGACAATGTGAAAATCTATTTCAGCATGGCCTGGCTTGTTTCCCATAGTGCCGGGAAACATACGCGCTTCTGCCAAAAGGGTTTCCCTGTCCCAAAGCTGGATCAAACTAATAAAATGTCCTCCATCGTCAGGATGGGCAAATTCACTGCCCACAACTATTTTAACGGAAAATTTCTCACCTTCTTTAGTGGCCTCTTCACAAATAATCATTGGAGAATGCCGGTCAAAATAATCTTTCTGTACATCTTTTTCAAGTGAATTTATATCTACTGGTTTAAAAATTGTTGGCATAAATAGTAGGTCATATTTCTGAAGAAACAAAACTAAAAATAGTTTGTGCCAGCAAACTTACGGAATACTTAAAAATATTTTAAATAAAACTTCTTAATTTTTGCAGTATACGTAAACTATAATATCTTTGCAGCTCGAAAAATGTAACAAACAAGGCGTAAGCTTGGCTTGTATTAAAGTAAGGTTCTAAAAAACATTAAAATATATTGCGGGGTGGAGCAGTTGGTAGCTCGTTGGGCTCATAACCCAAAGGTCGTCAGTTCGAGTCTGGCCCCCGCTACAAAATAAACCCTTTAAGTGCCTATCTTAAAGGGTTTATCATTTTGTTGAGGTGTAAAAAAAGTGTAAAAACTAACACATAATAAGTAATTGCAAGTTACCTTAGCATTTATTAAATATTACTAAGTCAATAAAAGTATACTTACAATTTAGTAAATGCTTATTTTACATCCATATTGGAAAATTCCCGATTTTCTAATAGAAATGCCTGTTTAATATGTTCCGCTCCATGTGTTTGAACTATTTCCTGATCTTTCTTGCCTTTATGCAATATTTTATATCCATGTGGCGGACAGCATAGCCGTTCACCACGTTCAAGTTTTTACCATTCTATGCATTGCCCGTTCCAAACGAACAATGTTTTCTTCACGGGAATTCAAAAGTTCATGTGCTACATGAAGTTGTCCCTTTGCGGCTGTTGTATCGAAATTTGAATTGGTTGATACTATTTTATGGGCAGAAAGATATTTTGGAAACATTATCAAGCAAAAATGAGATTAGCAACACCTTAATAAATCTAAGTGATATTGACCTTCTTTATTAATTCATCAAATAATCGATCAATATTTTTAAGCCGAGGGCTATCAGGATTATGCCACCAAGGATTTCCATTTTTTTGCCTGGCCTTTCGCCAAGTTTTTTGCCAGATAACAAGCCAAGCATGGCAATAATAAATGTAATGCTGCCAATAATAAAAGCTGCAAGGAACATATTTACCTGAATGAAAGCTAATGAAATTCCTACAGCGAAAGCATCTAAAGTTGTTGCAAATGATAAAATGATAACTGTTTTAATTTTCCTCGGGTTAAATTTCTTCTCTTCTGGTTTTTTAAAACTTTCAATAATCATTTTTCCACCAACGAATGAGAGTAGGCCAAATGCAATCCAATGGTCGAATCGAATTACGTAGTTTTTTACCGTTAATCCGAGAAGCCATCCTATAACTGGCATGAATGCCTGAAAGAAAGCAAAAAATATTGCAATCCGCGAAGCCTGCCAAAACCGGATATTGCTTTCTACAATCCCGCAACTTACAGACACTGCAAAAGTGTTGAAAGAAAGGCCAATACCGATAAGGATTAATGTCAATATTCCCATGGCAAATTTATATGAGCTAAGAACAAAGAGTAAAGAACAAAAAATTTATATAAAACGATGGCTAAGCTATATTTCACAGGATCGAATTCTCCAAATTGTTAAAAAATATTGATTTGAATTGTCTTTGTTCCTGATTCTTGAACCTATTATTCTAAAAAATCATTTTTTTCTTAGCTGTGCCATATAAAATCCATCAAACCCAGTCTTAGATGGAGAAACAAATTGCTCTTTTATTAGTTCGAACAAAGTTGAATTATGTTTAAGGAACAATTGAATTTGTTCCTGGTTTTCTGAAAGCAAAATGCTACAGGTAGAATATACCATGATGCCGCCGCTTTTTAACATGATAGAATAATTTCTCAATAAATCGGCCTGGATTTTTTTCAATTTCTTAAGTTGTTCCGTGGAAATCCGCCATTTTATTTCAGGGTTGCGCCGCAGCGCGCCGGTGCCTGAACAGGGAACATCGAGCAAAAGCCTGTCGAAACTATCTGCCAACCTTTTTGATGTTTTGGATGATTCCAATAACCTTGCTTCAACTATTTCTACACCAGTCCTCGCCAAACGGTTTTTTAAAGTTTTCAATTTTTCTTCTTTTGTGTCCATGGCAATAATTTTGCCCTTGTTCTGCATAAGGCTGGCAAGGTGCAACGTTTTTCCTCCATTCCCGGCACAGGCATCTGCAACTCGCATTCCCGGCTTTGCATCGAGGTAAGGCGCTATCAATTGCGAGCCGGCATCCTGAACTTCAAAAAAACCGTCTTTATAATATTTCGATGAAAAAATATTGGCGCGTTCTTTCAGTATTAAAGCATCTGGCGCTTTATCAGCGGTTAAGGTTTCAAATCCTTCAGCTTTTAATTTTTGTGCAAGTTCAGCAGGTTTAATTTTCAACCGGTTGGTTCGCAGGCAAATTGAAGGTGTTTTATTTAACGCTTCTAATTCTAATTCCCAGTCAGCGCCAAAAGTAGCATAACCGGTCTGGTCGAGCCAGTCGGGAACTGATTGCCTTATTTTTCTGATATTTGAAAGATGTTGAAATTCTTTTTTAATATTTTCTTTATCGATCGATTTAAATTGAATTGAAGATGGAACCTGCCAATTATTAAGCACCAGCCATGTTCCCAGCAAATTAAAATAATTTACCTGTCCCGAAACCGGCCAACTGTTATTAATCTCGAGCAAAAGCCGCCACCATCGGACAAGTTCATAGCTTATTTCTGCAATGGCAGCCCTTTCGTATTCATCAGAAATTTGGTTATCGCGAAAATGAAAATTCAAAGTTTTGTCGAGCGGATAATTTTTCTCCAACACTTTGCTTACAATATCGACAATACTTTTAGATTGTTCAATGGAAATACTTGTGGCCATAA